>JAESGH010000168.1_pt1 | contig 159830 bp, 145 predicted proteins | sample 9269641 | NCBI WGS metagenome assembly JAESGH01 (sample SAMN14515345, study PRJNA621665) | algae metagenome | isolation source: Phormidium tanganyikae FI6-MK23 and co-occurring heterotrophs from granitic... | place: USA: Fort Irwin, California | collected 1998-05-24 | reverse complement strand
AAGGGAATTAGTCGAGGGGACAGTGTATCTCAAGCAGCATTCATCAATGAGATCTTTGGAGTTACTGCTTAAGAAATACGAACGAGACCAGTTTGTTTGTCACTTTAAAGTCTTTGCGACATAACCGATTGGCTTTCATCAGTCGTGTTACCGCAACTTCAAAACCTATTATCAAGAGAAAGTGCAAGCGGAGTGGGCGGAAGCATTTCCAGAATTAGTCAGTTACCAGCGCTTCATCGACTGGGTTCCGAGTACCTTAACGTCAGTTCGACAGAAGTGGCTTGCTCCGTTTGGGAATCCAGGAAGCCCCCTAAATCCCCCAGAATGGGGGATTTAGAACCGGAAGCTTTGGCTTGAAGTCCCCCAGAATGGGGGATTTAGGGGGCAGAAGCCGCTTGCAACGAAGCGAAAAAACTCGTCGAACTGATTAGTGCCGATGTGTGCCTATCTGCGAAGCCTACGGCGCAGCGAAGCTGTGCGTGTTTTGGCAGATGTAGCGGCATCAGTTTCATGGATTCCACTTCGCTCAAAGTTTGTCACAACCGCCGCATTCGACCACACAAAGTGTTTGAGAACTTAGCCGCACGCGGTAAGACTTCGGTCGATTGGTTCTTTGGACAACACCGATGACCGCACCCCCGTTCCACAGTTGTTGCAGCAGGCATCCAACTCATCACCAAACTCAAGCGCAACATGAAACAGCGTTTGATGCCGCTCAACGATCGTTTGCTGCTCCGCAAGCGTGCCATCATCGAAACGATCATCGACCCGTTGAAAAACATTTCGCAGATTGAGCATTCGCGCCATCGTTCTTCGGTCAATTGCTTTGTCAGTATTCTGGGTGGATTGATTGCCTACTGCCATCAGCCAAAGAAGCCCTCCATTGACCTTGACCACAATCTGCTGCTTCCGGCTTAACCCGAACTCAGGTTACCTACTTGAAAATGGTGAATATTTGCCTGGAAAGGTATTTCGAGGACAAGAACGAATTGAATCTAGGCTGTTGTCAGATATTTCCGTAACCGCTGAAGAAATTTTTGCTATGAGTTGCTAGTGGGCATTTTTCCACCGCACTTAATGCCTTCAGATTGTAGAGTGAACATTTTACGAGAACTCGACGCTGTGAAAACACGCGGAAGTCAAGGGATAAGTTTTATAGTTAAGCATAGAGAACTTACACTAATGAATACCCACAACAACACTCCTTGAAGCATTGGTTTCAAGCCAACTGCTTTCAAAGTTTGGCGCGATAGATTTGCTCCAACTAGAAACAAAACTAGAGACAGTCCAACCTTTGAGAGATAGCTGATTACTGGAATCACGATCGCGATTCCAGGCAGAACGGTTCGCAGAAAGGAGGCTAAAAAGAAGAGTCCGATGAACCAAGGAATTTGAACTGAGCTTCGCTGTTCCCTGTAGGGTAAAGGCTGAAGGATCTTAAATGTGAGAAGACAAATCGGGATAATCCAGAGTGAACGCGACAACTTAACTGCGGTTGCGGTATCTAATGCACTCAGCCCAAATTGCGAAGCTGCACCGATCACACTAGAAATATCATGGATCGAGATTCCTGCCCAAGTGCCAAATTGGGTTGGAGTCAGGTGAAGCGCATGACCCAGGATAGGAAATATATAGAGCGCGATCGCATTCAATACAAAAACGGTTCCCATTGCGATCGAGATTTCACTCTCAGCAGCATTGATTACGGAACTCACTGCTGCGATCGCTGACCCGCCACAGATTGCCGTTCCAGCGGAAATCAGCAAAGAGGTTTGAACTGGGATCTTGAGCCACCTTCTCAGATGATTGCCGAGCCAAAATGTTGCTCCAATACTTGCAGCCGCAAACAATGCACCTTGACTACTCGCTTGGAATAGAATTGCAAAATTCATACTGAATCCAAGCAGTGCAACACAAGTCTGAAGCAGGTATTTTGCAACGATTCTGCTCGTCGCTGGGAAAGGGTTCTCTAATAGAATTGCGAAAAGAATTCCAAGTGTTAATGCTGCGGCAGGAGAAACCCAATCGGTTAAACAATATCCTGCTAAACTCAAAAAGACAAGTGAGATGCAAAGCTTCATATCATGGCTTCCTAAACTACAGCCTTTACATCAGAAATAGGCAACCCACGACGATCAGTAATCCGAAAATGATTTGACTAAACATCGGTTGAGGGATCAGTCGATTGAGCTTTCCGCCTAAATAGACTCCGAGTCCAATTCCAGGTAGTGACCACAAAGATAAATGCCAAACGAGCGGAGTCCACAGTCCTGTTAAGCCATGTCCAACGATCGTGATCATTCCAGAGAAGAAAAAATAGCACTGCATCGTTGCTCGAAAATCTTCAGGAGACCATCGGCGTAGGATTCCATAAATCGCGATCGGAGGTCCATTCGTGTTATATGCGCCTGCAAGAATCCCTGCCACAAAACCAAAAGGAAACGCATATCGTTCATGCTGCAAATGCGGGTACTTCTGGACAAACAGATTGATACTTCCGTAAGCAATTAGCGTAACTCCGAGAATTGATTTCACAATCTGCTCAGGAACGTGATTTAATAACCACAAGCCGAAAGGGATTCCTGCGATTGTTGCCAGAATGAGTCGCCAAGCAGATTTAAAGTCGATCGCATTTCGATCAAACAATAGAATGATTAGACTAATGACGAAACCCGAAAATGCAACGATCGGAGATGCAACTTTTAAGCTAATCACCAGTGCGAGTAAGGGCATTGCTAGGAGCGCATCTCCGAATCCCACTGCTGAACGGATCAACGTACAGAAAAATAAGATCAAAACGGTCGCGATCGTCAACGTGGGAGATGGCATTCTAAGTTAAGCGGTAAGAGCAGTTTCCAGTTGTCGCTCAAGACGCGGTGCTGGGCGAAAAGTAGCATCAATCGAAGTCGCAATTTGGACAAAAACCTGGCTGACAATCGAGCTTGAATCTTCAAGCGTAATCGGTTGTCCAGTGTCTCCTCCACTACAGATTTGAGGCTCGATTGGAACCTGACCGAGTAAAGGCGCTTGAAGTTCGTCTGAAAGTTGTTGACCTCCGCCACTTCCAAAGATGGGAATCGGTTCACCACAATGTCCACAGAGAAGATAGCTCATATTTTCAATCACGCCTAGAACTGGAATTCCGACGCGCCGAAACATATGAATACTCCGACGAACATCCGCGATCGCAACTTGCTGCGGAGTGGTCACGAGCAAGACTCCACAGATTGGGCTTTCTTGCACGATCGTAATCTGAGCATCGCCCGTTCCTGGAGGCAGATCAATCAGCAAGTAATCCAATTCTCCCCACTCTACGTCATGAATAAACTGAGTCACAATCTTGTGAAGAACTGGACCGCGCCAAGCTAGAGGATGATCGGGTTCTGCAAGCAAGCCGACAGACATAACCTTAATTCCGTGGGCTTCTAGTGGAAGAAATTTTTGACCTTGAGGAGTGTCGATCGCTTTGACATCTGCCTGTCCTAGTCCCATCATTTGCGGGATGTTCGGACCATACACATCCGCATCTAATAGACCCACTTTTGCACCTTGTAAGCTCAAAGCGATTGCTAGATTCACAGAGGTAGTAGACTTGCCGACTCCTCCCTTACCACTTGAAATTGCTAAAGTAATCTTGACTCCTGGAATCGTGCAGGGCTGCACATAGGCTTTCTTGCACCAGGCAAGCGTCGAGAGAATCGTGTTTACCTCAGTTTGTAGGGTGGCTTGATGCTGACCAATGTACAAACGCAGATAGACATAATCATCCACAACTCGGAGATTTCTGACCATTCCTAAACGGACGATATCAGAGTTGAGCGTTGGTTCAATCACTTGCTTGAGGCAGTGAATCACCTCTTGTAGACGAGCTTCGGTAATCGGATCGGCAGGTGCAGGGCTTTCTTTTGGTAAAGATTGTCGAAAAGGAGAGGAATGACTAGGCATTGGATGTCTCTGGAGTGGACTCTTGAATCGATTGAATGGCTCGCTGTGTGAAGATACACACATCTCTATCCGGGTCATCTAGCGACTGCTGTAGAGCATTGAGCGCAACAGGATTTTTTAGTTTGCCAAGCGCGATCGCTGCGTCTCGACGAACATCGGAGTATTCATCCGCTAAAGCTTTGATCAAGGCAGGTAATGTTCGATCGTCTGGCGTTTTCTGCAACGCTTGAAGCGTAAATTTCCTGACTTGCCAATGTTGATCTGATAGTGCAGTTTCCAAAGCGGGAACGGCTTCAGAGTTAGAATGGAGCGCAAGCGATTTTGCTGCATTGCGTCGCACCTGCCAATCCGCATCAGAGGTTAGTGCTTGACAAAGAGATGGAACGACTTCCGCATCGGCTAAGTGTCCTAACGTGAGCGCAGTCGCACGGCGAACCGTCTCTTCCGCATCAGAGAGAAGCGCGATCGCAGGTTGACACCGCTCGACTTGATTGAGATATCGCAACGTTGTGACGGCTGCCTCACGCAGTTCAGCCCGATCTGAGTCAAAGAATGGGAGAACATACGGCAAAGATTGAGCATCATGAATCTTCCGCAGCAAAATCAAAACGCTAATCTGCATATTGATATCGTCGCGATGTAGCATATCCAGCAGTTGCAGCAAATGATCAGGCGAAATCAATTCGCCCAGTGCTGATAATGCTTCTTCTCGGATTTCTTCGTCGCTTGACATCAGACATTCGAGCAAAGCAGGAACGGCTTTCGGATTCGCAAGTTCCCAGAGTGCGGTCACAGCCAGTTTCTGCACTGTGAGGCTCTCATCTTCAAGTGCAATGATCAAAGGCTCTAGGGCTTCTTCATCACCTAAATGTTGTAGGGCTTTGACGGCAACTAAGCGATCATTTAACTCGGTCGATCGCAACATTTCTAGCCATTGAGTTAATTCAGAATCAGTATCTGCAAACATCTTCGTTCCTCTACCGCAACAAAAATGGAATTTGAACCGTGATCGCATTCGTTGGACATTCTTTTTCACACGGTAAGCAGAACCAACATTCGTCGTATTTCATGTAGGCTTTGCCCGTCTCAGGATTCTTTGCCAACACATCTAGAGGACAGACTTCAATACAGGCTGTACATTTTTCTAGACATTTCGATTCATCTACAATCACTGGAACATCAACGCGCTGAATTGCTAATGCCATAAGCTCTAAATTTCTCCATTCAATCTTGATCTAACTAACGCACTGCGACATCATAGACTTCTCTTTCAAGATCAACCTCAACGATGTAAGGCTCAACTGGACGCTTGAACAACATCATTTCACCAGCGTCATCTTTTTTCAGGTTCACATGGCAGAACCATTCATCATTGTTCTTGTCTGGGTAGTCCACGCGGTAGTGATAGAGTCCCCAACGGCTTTCTCGTCGATAGAGTGAAGCACGAGCAGCCATTTCAGCACAATCGCGAATAAAGTGAACTTCCATACAGCGCATGAGTTCATGCGGATCGCGTGCGCCCATGAGATCTAAGGTTTCGTGATAGCGAACAAAGTTCTTCAGCCCAATCTCCATTTTGTGATCGACTTTTGGAGGTTGAAGATAGTCATTGACTAATCGACGCAGTTTGTACTCAACTTGAGTGTGAGGAACCCCATTAGCACGGTCTAATGGCGCATAGATTCTAGCTTTCTCAGCTTCTAGAAATTCAGTATCCGGATCAATATGCTCTAACTCAGCACTGTATTCAACGGCGTTCGTTCCTGCTAGCATTCCAAAGACAAACGCGCCGATCATGTAGTTGTGCGGAACGCTCGCCATATCTCCTGCCGCGTACAGCCCTGGCACAGTTGTTTCAGCTTTCTCATTCACCCAGACCCCAGAAGCACTATGACCGCTACATAGACCGATTTCAGAGATATTCATCTCAACGCCATGAGTCCGATAGTTCTCGCCTCTACCTTCGTGGAATCTGCCTCGACTGGGACGCTCATTCGCCCAGAGAATGGTTTCGATTTCTGCGATCGTATCTTCATCCAAATGCGTCATTTTCAGTTGAACCGGACCTTTACCAGAGTTCAGTTCTTTCCAAACTTCCAGCATCATCTGACCGCTCCAGTAGTCGCAGCTAATAAAGCGATTTCCTTCAGCGTTTGCAGTGTAAGCCCCGAACGGACTAGCAACATAAGCACAGGCAGGTCCGTTATAGTCCTTGATTAAAGGATTAATTTGGAAGCATTCAATGTTGCTGAGTTCTGCGCCAGCATGGTACGCCATTGAGTAACCATCCCCAGCATTTGTCGGATTTTCGTAAGTGCCGTAAAGGTAGCCTGAAGCAGGTAGCCCCAGCCGTCCAGATGCGCCTGTACAGAGGACGACAGCCTTTGCTTGAATCACGATAAAATCGCCGTTCCGCACATCAAATCCAACTGCCCCGATCGCTCTTCCATCCTTGACCAGTACGCGAGTCGCCATCACTCGATTTGTGACTCTTGCTTTGTGACGCTTCACTTGCCGAGTGAGAATCTGCTTGAGGTCTTTTCCTTCAGGCATCGGCAGCACATACTTACCCACGCGATGCACTTGCTTAAGGTCGTAGTCACCCTGGGCATCTTTCTGAAATTTTACTCCCCAACTTTCAAGCTCTTGAATCACGCTAAAGCCGAGCTTTCCCGTTTGATAAACGGCTTTTTGGTCAAGAATCCCATCGTTAGAAATCGTAATTTCTCGCACATATTGCTCTGGAGTAGAATTACCAGGAATCACAGCAGTATTGACCCCATCCATTCCCATCGCGATCGCGCCACTCCGACGGATGTTCGCTTTCTCTAAAATCAGGACATCGCCTTCAGGATTTGCTTGCTTTGCTTTAATGGCTGCCATTGTTCCGGCTGTTCCACCACCAATGATCAGAACATCCGTCTTCATCCATTGAGTTTCCATTCAGTCCCCTCTTAGAGTGCTTAAAACTTTTAGAGATGCCATACAAAACATCTTTCAGAATGTTTTTTGACTTCTTCATCATAAGGAAGAATTAAAGTGAACACAAACCGTTTTGTAACAAGTATTACTCTTTATGGATTCATATCTTTTATAATTCCATAAAACACTTAAATGCCCGATTTTCTCTGCGATAAATCATTTAATAAACGAGGAAAGTGATGGAAATTTATCAAATCAAAGTGTTCTTGGAAGTCGCTAGATATCTGAGTTTTACAGAAGCTGGGGACGCTTTGAATTTGACTCAGCCTGCGGTTAGTGCCAAGATAAAATCTCTAGAATCTGAATTAGGAACCTCACTTTTCTATCGGTTAGGACGAAAAATTCAGCTTACAGAAGTCGGTAGTTTTTTATATGAAGAAGCACCCCGATTGGTTGAAATTGAAAGCCAATTAGTCTCTAAAATTGAAGAGATCAAAAAAGGTAAATTTGGACATCTTAAAGTGGGATGTACATCGGCAATTTCTGACGGATGGCTTCCTGAAGTGATTTTTCGATATCGTCAAAAGTATCCTGGAATTCAGACTCAATGTATTGTCTTTGAATCTGCTGAATCTCTGTATCGAGCCGTCACCACTCATCAAGTTGATTTAGGAATTTCTGATATTAGTTTTGAAGAGTTTGATGAGATTTCTGCGATCGCGATCGACTCGCTCCACTATTCTCTAGTCGTCGCTTCGACTCACGCTTTAGCACGAGAGAACTGGTTAAGCCTGAAAGATCTACGAAAAGAGTCATGGGTGTTGCTTCCATCCGGATCACCCAGCCGCATGGTATTTGAAGCCCGCTTGCAAGAATTAGGACTAACGCTCTCTGACTTTCCAAATGTTGAAATCGTAAATACGCTCAGCTTAATGCGAGCTTTCATGATGCAAGGAAATTACCTGGGATTTGCATCTGAGTTTGAGTTCAAATCAGACTATCAATCAGAAACATTGTCTTTAGTTCCACTTCAAGAATTTGCGCTAGACGGGAACGTTTTTCTACTCTCACCTTGCCGTTTGAATGATTCACAGCAGCAACGACGGAAATCTCGAAGCTCAAGCCCAATTCAGAAATTTACTGCGATCGTTCAAGAACTGAAAGAGCGACGAGAACCTCGATCGCCCGTTCATTTACGATCGCCGAGTTTAGTCGTTCGCTCCTCTCAGCGGCCTGAAACATTGACTTTATCGATCGGGATTCAAAACGGTACGATCCCAACAGTCACGGCTGGTTTAGTCATCCAACGGCTAAGATTACTAGAACACTTCTTACCCAAAGACGGGCGCTATGGCGCAACTCAATATCAAATTCAATGGTGCGACTTTCCGACTGGAGCACCAATTATTCAAGGATTACACTCTGGGCAACTCGACATCGGAATTTTAGGCGATTATCCTTTGTTGCTCAGTGCAGTTCAGCATCAAAATGCGAAGCACACTCGCCTAGTCAGCTTTGTTTCAACGAATCCTGATGGTTCGTGTAATGCGGTGATTGTGCCCAACCAATCGAATATTCAAAGTATTGAAGACCTGCGAGGGAGAGTGATCGCGGTTCCTTTCAGTTCTTCAGCGCATGGAATGGTCATACGATCGCTCTATTCCGCTAATTTACTCGATCAAGTTCAACTGACCTCATTAGAAACTTCAGGCATTCTGGACTATCCGATCGCAGCAGATGGATATGCTCATTTTGCGCCCTTTCACGAAATTGCTTACCGCCAGGGAAGATTTCGATACCTAGAGGGCGATGAGAATATCTTGCCTGCTTTTCACGGTGTTGTAGTTAGTGCAACTTTAGCAGAGCAATACCCAGAGGTGGTCATTGCCTACTTGAAAGCTTTAACTGCTGCACAGTATTGGTACGCAACAGCTCCCTCTGCGCTTTCTTTGATCAGCCAGTGGACAGATTTAGATCCTGAGATTGTTTCACGAATTCTAAGCAGTTGTGGCTCTAGTCAGCCAGGACGCTTCTTTTCTGAGGTGATGATTCGCCCTGACTGGATTGAGCAACATATTCACCAACTGGGGCAAATTCCAGGAAATGAGATGGTGCAAAACATCAACCTCGATCGCTGGATTCAGCCCGAATTTTTACAATCTGCACACGCTTGATCACTCCATTTCCATACTTTTAAGCGTTTCTTCACGAATCAGTTCAAACACCTGACGATTGAGTGATACAAACTCTGGTGAAAGAATGCTATCAACATGACGAGGACGCGGTAGCTCGACCTCGATGTTCTCCTTGATTCTGCCTGGATTGACCCCCATCACAAAGATTTTGTCACCTAAGAACAAGGCTTCCTCAATGTCATGGGTCACAAAAATAACCGTTGTTTTTAGGTCGCTCCAAATCGTTAGCAACAGTTCTTGCATCATATGCCTGGTTTGAGCATCTAAAGCAGCGAATGGCTCATCCATCAACAAAACAGAAGGAGAATTCACCAACGCTCGAATAATGCTGGCTCGTTGCTGCATTCCACCCGAAAGCTGATGGGGATAGGAATGACGATGCTTAAATAAACCGACTCGATTCAAATAGTAGTTGACTAACTCCGATCGCTCTCCTTTCGGAACTCCCCGAATCTTCAAACCAAACTCGACATTCTGGTACGTCGTTTTCCAAGGCAACAGCGAATACTGCTGAAACACGAAGCCCCGATCTGCGCCAGGAGAATCGACATGACGCTTATCGACAAAAACAAACCCACTACTAGGCTGAAAAAACCCAGCAATCACGTTGAGAATGGTTGATTTTCCGCACCCTGACGGTCCTAGCAAACAGATAAACTCACCCGGCTCAATCTTAAAATTGACCGATTCTAAAACGCGAACTGTTTGCCCTTTTCGCTTAAAGGAAACTGATAGATTTTCAACTTCTACAAACCCTTTAATGTGTTGTTCCAGGTTCTTGCCCACAAGTGTCGCCACAATCTCCTAACCTCCCAAAGACTTACCGATCGCTATGCACTTCTCTTCTTCGTAATTCGCCAAGGCATCAACATACAAGTGGCTCGATCGACTGCATAAGCACTAAACGCACCCATCAACCCGATCAACAACATCCCCATCACGATCGGCGGATAGTTGGAGGTCACATAAGACTCCCAGGTGATGTAGCCCACCCCATACCGACCTGCCAAAATCTCAGCCGTGACTAAACAGAACCAAGAATTACCCATCCCAATCACCAGTCCACTTGCAATGCTCGGCAATGCTCCAGGAACGACGATATCCTTGAAGATATGCCATTGCTTTGCGCCCAAACATTGCCCAACTCGCAGCAGCAATAAATCCGTACTCTCAACCCCTCGAATGGTACTGATCAGAATCGGAAAAAATGCACCAATGAAGGTGAGATAGATCATCCCCGATTCAGAATTCGGAAACATCAGAATTGCCAGCGGAATCCAAGCCACCGCAGGAATTGGTCGCAGCAGTTCCAGCGGCAGAAAGATCAGATCCTCGATTTGTTTAAACCAACCAATCAAAATACCTAAACTAATGCCTAGCACCGATGCGATCGTAAATCCTGACAATACCCGAATGGCACTCGCTTGAATGTGCTTCATTGGGTTACCAGTAACGAAGCGCACTGTTGCACTAGCAACTTCTAGCGGCGAAGGTACATTCTCAAAATTGATAAAAAAGTTGAATCGATTGACACACAGGAGTTGCCAAATTCCAAAAAACAAAACCAGAGATAAAATTCGGCGAAGTCCCTGTGCATTTAACCGCTTCTGGTCAATAACAGAGCGTCCTCGGATCGACTTAAAGCAATGCGCGATCGACAAATGACATCGAGTGAGAAGGGATGGCTTGGAAGATGAGCTAGACATCAAGCACCTCAAACATGAAGAGTTGGACATTAGCACTGCGTAGAAGATGGCTCTATGCAGTGCTACAGATTATCTAGTGCCAACCAGGATAGAAGCTGGATTAGCTTGAGCGATCGATTGCTGAAGCGACTGAAAACTCGCAACTTTCGCACCTGATTTTTCAGCAAATGCCTGTGCCTCCTTCTCGGTCAAAAAGGCTGCAACCTCCTTCCCGTTCTGGACATAGAAAGAATTTTCAGCAAACAGTTTCCAGCCCGTGGTTTGATCGTGAACAAACATTGCTCCAACCGCTTTTTTTCCATCTGCTTTCAAAGATTTCAGCATCGTGAACATATTCGTGATCGACGCAAAATTTATCACTTTATCTTCGCCCTTGACCCAGATTTGAGCCGCCATTTTCGGATTGTTGATCGGTTCTTTGGTCTGAGCATCTTCGCCCGCGATCGTAAACCCTTCCGCTTTAGCAACCTCATCATAGTTCAAGCCCATCTCTTTCATGGCTTGCCGCAAATAGCTATCATCTGCCCACTTCGTCACGTCGTCTGGATTCACACTCGCATCCATCTTCCCTAACTGTTTCAATGTCACGACACTGTTTTTGAGTGCATCAAAATTGACTTGCCCGATCGTTGGATTGAGTTTTTGCAGCCCAGAAGGACCAAGAAACATATAAACCACCTCCCGCTCAACGCCAGACCATTGCTCTACCTTTGTTGCGATCGCTTCTGGCTGTTCACGAAACATCTTGTTAGCTTCCAAAAGCGCCTTGAGATAAGCAACAACAACCTCTGGATTTTCCTTGGCAAAATCTGATCGAACTAGAACACCATGAAATGTGGGAGTTCCGATCTGCGCTCCGTCAAAAATCTTTCTTGCAAAGCCTCGATAAGCAAACAACTCACCAAAAGGGACAAAGTTAGCATGAGCAGCAATCTGTCCAGTTTTCAAATTGCTCCCGCCAACCTCCGGGGCTTGACTGACCAGCGATACATCCTTTTCTGGATCAAGTCCCTCACTCTTCAGCGCCTTGAGTAGCATTCCATGCGCTGCTGAACCAAATGGAACAGAGATTTCCTTGCCTCTCAGGTCTGCCAAGGTTCTAGCGGGACTGTCTTTGGGAACTAAAACTGCATTTCCTGCTCCTGTTGAACTAGAGCCTAGACTGGCAATGTAAAGCGTTTTGACCCCATTTCCTTTGGCTTGAAAGGTTGTCATGTTGATAGTGGAAGGAAAGTCACCCATCATTCCAATGTCAATCTGATTTGCCAGCATTTTGTTTGTAATGGGTGGACCAGAGGTATAGCTCGACCACTCAATCTTGTATTCAACATTCGCGTACTTTCCAGTTTTAGGTAAATACTTTTCGAGCAGCTTTTCTTCTCGAATGACTGAGCCACCTGTTGCAGTATTAATGGTTTGATCCTGAGTGCCAATGGAGATCCGAATGACTTTTTTGCCAGCGCTATTACCCTCGGTGTTTGCTGAAGTTCCACCAGAGCAGGCACTTGTAAAAACTAAAGAAACCATCAGTAAGCAAAATGTCAGTCTCTCACGATACATTCGCCGCATTTTCATAACGAGAATCCATTCCTATTTCAGTTTTGTGTCCTCATTTAATAATTCTCACAGGCTCTCATCTGTAAGAAGAGATACATATTCAGCGTCAGAAATTTCCCAACCAATAAAAGGTTTAATTCAATCCATATAACTATTTTATGAGTCTAATACCGTCGTTTCTCACCGAAGAATGTATTAGTGAACTCTCTAGATTGTCCGAGATAAATAGGTATACAAGGTACTTCAATTATTAATTCATCTCTACAAGTGTGATAAAATCAAGAAAGTAGTTTTGGCACACTTACAAGAGACAATAATGTATGAAATAGCCATCTTTTTGCTATTATACTATTGATAGCAAAAATGAGTTCTGCCAGGAAAGATACTGCATTGAATGTCAAGTGTTTGACGCCATAAAACTTAAAGTCTGTGGTCTACGGACTTTAAATCACCGTAAACTACGGACAGTAAATTTCGCGCTACCCACCGTTTTTTCGCTTTGCCCTTTGCCGACATACTGTTGAGGAACGTAAATTAAATAAAGTGGAAGGCTTCTGAGAATTGTCCTAAGCTAAATGAATTGCTCAGTCGCTCAAGCTTCAGATGAAATTCTATCCCGCAGAGATTGAGATTCAAATGCAGCGATACTATCAGTCGTTGTCTGAATACCGCAGGTTCTCCGATGAGCAAGGCAGTAAAGTGGACGAACTTGACGCGACGACAAATTTCCGAGTTGCTCCAGCAGCATGAGGGCATCTGCATCAGCGTCACAGTGGTAGACCAATTGTTAAAGAAGCACCAGTTCCGTAAGCGCAAAGCGGTCAAGACTTTGAGTGCGGGCGAGAGTGAACAGCGCAATGAACAATTTGAGACAATTGCAACCTTAAAACAAACCTACCAGGCCGCAGGCAATCCGGTCATCAGCATGGATACAAAAAAAGAGAACTAATCGGCAACTTGTACCGGGAGGGGCAATTGTACACCACAGAACCGATTGAAGTCTGCGACCATGACTTTTCTTCGTTAGCGACGGGCATCGCCATTCCGCGTGGATTGTACGACATGACCGACAATGTGGGCTATATCCAGATTGGCACCAGTCATGATACGAGCAAGTTTGCTTGTGACTCGATTCGCTACTGGTGGCAAACTTACGGCAAGCAACGCTATCCCTTAGCGAACTCGATTCTGTTATTGTGTGATGGGGGTGGGAGCAATAGCTCTCGTTACTACATCTTCAAGCAAGACCTCCAAGCGTTAGTCAATGAGTTGGGCATTGAAATTCGCATCGCTCACTATCCGCCCTATTTATCGAAATACAATCCGATTGAACATCGCCTGTTTCCCCACGTCACTCGTGCTTGTCAGGGTGTCATTCTTCATAGTGTGCAATTGCTCCAAGACCTGATTGCAAAGACCACAACTCGGACAGGATTAAAAGTCTTTACAACGATTCTCGATAAGCCCTATCAAACGGGTCGCAAAGTGGCTGAGAACTTCAAATCGACGATGAAAATCGTCTTTGAACAACACTTACCCCAATGGAACTATACGGCTAAACCAGAATTACATCTTATTTAATTCATGATCCTTAGCATATTTAGTCCAACAGGCAGGAGAAGCAGGATCGATCGCGCGATTAATGGGACTCGAAGAAGCAGGAGCAGCAAGTTATTTTGCGGCGTTTGGCGAATGTTTGACCGGAGAGGGATTTGTATTTTTAGCGCGATCGCGTCGTCCCCCTGGAAATCCGATCAATGCCATGCTGAGCTTTGGCTATCAGGTGTTGTGGAATCATTTACTAACATTAATTGAGCTTCAAGGGTTAGATCCCTACTATGGGTGTCTGCATCAGGGGCATGAGCATCATGCAGCATTAGCCTCCGATTTGATTGAAGAATTTCGAGCATCGATCGTGGATTCGCTAGTGTCATCTCTGGCAAATCGAGAGTTGGTGAGTGTAGTCGATGATTTTGAGTATCACGATGGTGGATGTTATTTGAATCAATCAGGGCGACGGAAGTTTTTGCAGGCATTTTTGCAGTGGATGGAGGAATCTGTAGAAAATCAGCCGTGTCGGAATCTGCTATCACAGCAAGTGATAGCTTACAAACGATTCGTATATGATCCGAGCCGAATGTATTCGCCTTATTTGATTCGTTAAGCGATGCTGATTTATGTTGTGACCTATGATATTCCCTGCGACAAACGGCGGAAAAAGGTGGCGGAGTTGTTGAAAGGATATGGGCAACGGGTGCAATACAGTGTGTTTTAGTGCGCGCTGTCGGCTGCGAAGTTCAAGGAGCTTCAAAAGCGATTGAGTCAGAGAATTAAGCTAGAGGAAGACGGTGCGCGTCTGTGATGCAGCCGTTGCGTCCAACGCAGGCGACCACACAGTTTGTCTGACTTCCTGAACGGATTGCTGTTGCAAACGATGCGGGTGCGCTGATGTTGTTCACTGCCGGACTCAGTACCGCATTTCATCACTTACGAATTGCACCCAAAGTATTGTTTAATGCAATATGTGTAGAAGGAAGAAATATTGTGTTGTACCAATTTGATGAGAAAAAAAGAATAGTGGGTGGGCAAGCAGCTTCTTCGCAAATCGTAATCGTGGTCGGTCTATTTTTACTGGCGGGAACAGAATTGGGAGAAGCAGCATTTGCCTTCTCTGTCCCTCACAGCGCAACTTCCAATCCGCAGTATATCCAACGTGCAGCTTCATTATCTGCACAAACGGTGGCAATGGATAGGCTAGCCGCTACTCAACTGGTGCAGCAAGGACGAATTTATTATCAAACCGAGCAATATGCCCAAGCGATCGCAGTCTGGCAGCAAGCAGCGACTCGTTATCAAGCTCAAAGCGATCTCTTAAATCATGCCCTGGTTCTGAGCTATCTAGCTTTGGCACAGCAGCAAATTGGGTCACTCTCAGAAGCGTCTCAGTTTATTACTAAAAGCTTGGTCTTGCTAGAGGGAACATCGCAGAACAACTCTCGAATTCTGGCTCAAGTTTTGAATACTCAAGGTGGGATTCAGTTTGCTCAGGGACAGATTGAAACGGCGTTAGTCACTTGGCAACGAGCAACCGTGCTGTATACGCGCATCGGTGAGGAAACGCCTAGAATTGGGAGCTTGCTCAATCAAGTTCAGGCGCAGCAGGCGTTAGGATTGATGATTCAAGCCAGGAAAACGTTAACTGAGGTTGAACGATCACTTCAACGCCAGCCTGATTTGCGGCTTAAAGCGATCGCTCTAAGAAGTTTGGGTAATAGTTGGCTATCAGTAGGGGATGCGGCGCGCTCGCGTCAGGTTCTAGAACAAAGTTTGAAGATTGCAGATGCTCAGGAAGCTGGAGCGACATTACTGAGCTTGGGAAATGTAGCGCGATCACAGAAAGACACAGAAGCAGCATTAAATTTCTATCAACAAGCGATCGCTGCAAACCAACCTCAAGCGTTACTGAATCAATTTAGTTTGCTAGTCGAGGTGGGGCAATGGGAAAAAGCAAGATCGCTGATTCCTGAAATTCAATCACGATTAGCAACATTACCTTTGAGTCGATCGACGGTTTATGCCCGAATTAACTTTGCTCAAAGTCTGATTAAATTAGACAAGTTAGCCACGGCTCGAATGCTGGGAATTGCGCTACAAGAGTCGAGGCAATTGGGCGATCGACGGGCGGAAACTTATGCGCTAGGATATCTCGGTCAAGTGTATGAGCAAACACAACAGCGATCTGAAGCGCAGAAGCTTACAGAACAAGCGCTAATTATTGCTCAAACAATGCAATCACCAGAAATTTCATATCAATGGCAATGGCAATTAGGACGGCTTCTACGGGCACAGGGGCAACTTCAAGCGGCAACACAGAGCTACGGGGCGGCGTTTCAAGCCTTGCAATCGATTCGGACAGATTTGGCGGCGACGAGTCCCGATTTACAGTTCTCTTTTCGAGAGCGAGTTGAGCCAGTGTATCGGGAATATGTGGAAGTGTTGCTAAGTTCCCCCAATCCATCGCAAGTGAATCTCAAACAAGCCCGCGAGGTGATTGAATCGCTGCGAATTGCTGAATTAAATAACTTCTTCCGCACCGCTTGTTTAGAAGGAAAACTTGTGGAGATCGATGCACTTACCCAAACCCAAACTAAATCAGCCATTGTTTATCCGATTATTTTGCGCGATCGCTTAGAGATTATTCTCAGCATTCCGGGTCAATCTCTACGACACTATACGACTGCGATCGCGCAATCTGAACTAGAAACAACCTTAGATGAACTTCGACAGAATTTAGAAAAACCAATTACAACACCAGAAGGAAAACAACTTGGAAAGAAATTGTATGACTGGATGATTCAGCCCATTTCAGCCGAGTTAGATCAGCAGAAAACAGAGACATTGGTATTCGTTTTAGATGGTGCATTACGCAATGTACCGATCTCCACACTTTATGATGGACAACGCTACTTGATCGAGCGCTACAGTATTGCATTGTCACCTGGGTTGCAATTGCTGAATCCTCAGTCATTACAGAATCGGGCGCTGAAGGCGATCGCGGCTGGATTAACCGAAGAACGTCACGGATTCAGTGCATTAACGAATGTTGGCTCAGAACTAAAAGAAATTCAAACTGAAGTAACGAGTCAGGTTCTACTCAATCAGACGTTTACAAGTTCAAAGCTGCGGGAACAGATACAAGCCTTACCATTTCCGATCGTGCATTTGGCAACGCACGGACAATTTAGCTCGAATGCCGACGAAACGTTTGTGTTGGCGTGGGATAAGCCGATTAAGGTGAATGAATTGAGTCAGCTATTGCGCGATCGCGACGACTTGCAAACACAAGCGATCGAGCTATTAGTTCTGAGTGCGTGTGAAACGGCTGAAGGTGATAAACGAGCCGCCCTAGGATTGGCAGGTGTGGCAGTGCAAGCTGGAGCAAGAAGTACTTTAGCATCGCTGTGGAGCTTAGATGATCAATCGGGGGCGCTGTTTGTGGGTCAGTTTTATCGCCAATTAGCCAAAGGCGACGTCTCGAAGGCAGAAGCGTTAAGACAAGCACAGTTGACCTTGCTCCATGATCCGAATTTCCGCCATCCTAGGTATTGGGCACCTTATGTCTTACTAGGGAATTGGTTGTGAGGTGGGGCAATCATTCATCGCGCGATCGGGGTTAGCAACCAACGCCACTGTTCCATCGGATTGTTTGACCCAACCTTGTGCTTCGGTAATCTCTTTAGGGTTGTGGCTCGCTTGACTATGATCAATCAGTTCCCAATCTTGCCAGATCATCTCTGCAACAAGTGGATCGGCAGGACTAATAGACACCCCACCTCGACCTTGATTGACAAAGCGACTGGTGCGACTGCTTGCTTGACACCCTTGAGCAATCGAAGGAGAACTGAAGCGGGTGGGAAGTTCGCTCGTGCCTTGAAGGGGATCAAGTGCCAGGGTATTAATGGTCACGACTCCATTAATGCCGAATTGGGAACTTGCTGTGATATCGCTCAAGGCTGTCTGGCGATCGCGAAAATCAGTTCCAAAAATTCCCTGAGTGGTGATGGTAATATTGCCGCCTCGCCCGCTAAACGCATTGGCAGTAATATCGCTATTTTCATTCGGAATGGCTACAATAAAACCCGACGTAAGATTAATGTTGCCACCATCACCGTTTCCCTGAGCAATACCAGCAGTGGTAGAAATTGAACTACCACGCCGCAATAGTAATAAATCTGGCACACTTAAAGTAATGTTTCCGCCTGTATTGCTTTGTGTTTCTGCCGAGATTGCTGCATGATCGCTGAGTGTGAGTAAGTTTGTTTGTACCTGAACGCTGCCGCCTGCACCTACACCTTGGCTATCGACTGCAACTCGAGCATCCTCTTGAACTCGCACTGCACGAGAACGGACGGAAATATTACCACCAGTGCCACTAGAGCCAGCGAGTGTGTTTGCAAAAATGCCACTAGCGGCATCAATTTGGTCAACGACTTCCGCTCCAAACTGAGCGAGACGAGTCTCAAATCCTGGATCACGACCTGACAAGAAAATGTCTGAAGCGGCTTGAACTGCAATATCTCCAGCTTGTCCACTACTTTTAGCAGTCGTCAGAATTTGCCCGCCTCCAGTGATTCTCAGTCGATCGACATTGATTGCAATATCGCCACCTCTCGCAGCATTGCGACTGCCTGCATCAATCACGGCTCCATCTGCAATCATTAAGCTTGGTGCGTTGACTTGGATTGATCCCCCTATAGCAAAGCTGTCACTCGTAGTATCACTGAATAATCCACTAGAGACTCCTTGAGCGATTCCCTCGGTTCCGATTCCAATTAGACTAATAGAGTCTCTAGCATTGACGATAATATTACCCGCTCTTTCTCTAGGTGCGCCATTTGCAAGAATTTCTGAGCCACTGGTTAAGGATAGAGAATGTCCTTCGATCGTGATATTACCAACGTTCCCGATCGCGTCTGGAAACACTTGGTTGGCGATCGCGCTGCCATTGGTTAGAGAAATTGCACCATTTACTTTAACCGAAATGTTGCCCGAATCTCCTTGTCCAAAGGTAGCGGCATTCAGAACGCTGAAATCTGCAAAGGTTAACTGTCCTGTTGTAATATTGATATCTCCTGCTTTACCGATCGCCCCTTCTCTTAGCACAGTCGAAAGTCCTGAATAATCATTTAGGTAAAGTTCACCAGCAGAAATGTTAATGTTGCCCGCATTTCCCTGAGCATTGTTACCTGCGATCGAGAAAATTGCGCTCTGAAATCCAGCCGGGCTAAGCTGACTCAATCTGACTGAATTGACCACGTTAATATTTACATTGCCTGCATTGCCTTGTCCCGCTGTAGTGATGTTAATTTGACCTCCATTGTTGATGAGCAGCGAATTTGTACTAATATCGACATTGCCGCTGTTTCCCACTGCTCCGGGCAATACAAAGATTAGAATTTCACTATCGTTTAGGTTGATGGCTTCGATCGCATTGAGACGGATGCCTCCAGCTAGCTTAGCATCGCCGATCGTATTGGATGCGATGCCTGCAAATAATCGGCTTCCCTCAGAAATCGTAATATTACGAGCATTGATAGCAATGTTACCGCTCCCTGTCCCACTGACATCTACAGAAGTTCCAGCGGAGAGAGAAACATTTCCTTGGGGTTCTCCTAGCTCGACTTGTCCACTCGGCGCGAGTAATGTTGAGCCTTCCAAACTTACATCTCCGCCCAAAAGCGCTAACCTTTTGCCATCGGAAACCTGGAGACTTGCTCTTTGTAACTGAATAGAACTGAGGTTGCTTGGGTATTGCAGTCCTAGCGGAGCGCTAATGGTCAGCAGTGGTGGAGTTTGCGGAGTGACTGTACTAAAGGAAAATCCATTATCAAAGATCAGACTATTCGCTGTACTCGCAACGAATGAACCTCGCACATCTAATGCGGCATTCGCTCCAAAAGTAATGCCATTGGGATTGAGCAAGAATAAATCAGCATTGCCTAATATGCCCAAGGTACCCAAAATTTCAGAGCGAGTGTTTCCTGTGACCCGCGCGAAAATGCGATCGGCTCCCGCAGGATTGGCAAAGTCAATGCGTTGTCGATCGCCAATATTAAATTGCGCGAAGCTATGGAATAGATTTGCCCCTCGCTGTGATCCACCCGTGATCACATTGCCAGTTGAGAGCGATGATTCTGTCCCCAGCGAAGCATCCGGCACAATCTGAGACAATGCAGTTTCAATCCAGCAACCTTGAGCGCAGAGACTCATCAGTATCAGGCTGATTAACTGTTTCAATCGGGAAGGATGGGCAAGTTCAGTCATCGGAGCCTCATCAGAATGTTCGTTGTCTATGCTACAGGAACTCGACGCGGAAAGATTGTGTAACAAAATTGTCATCTTTCCGCTCTGAGTTGCATAGACCGTTCTGGTAGCCCGCAGGAATGAGTAAGCGGCAAATTTCCTAAATCAATTGCCTGCCGTCACCAACTCTTCACTGGAGATTCTGATTATGACTCACTCAGCCTTTCTCATTTTGGCTTTAACCTCGATTGTTGCGGGCAGCGTTGTTTTCCCTTCCTCGGCAAAAGCAGATGCACCTGAAGCTCAATGCACCCAAGCACTTGGCATCAATGTTTGTGCGAATTTACAGCCGACTGGCTACGAACTCTACGCTCGATCGCAAAGCGTCACCAGTCAGAAAACGCTGCTGCCCCCCGAAGGAGGGTGTCCGGTGGTTGCGATCAACACTGCGAGTGGTCGTTTTCGGGTTGAAGGTTGTTTTGAGCCAGGCGCAACGCCGAAGCTACAAGGTGCAGTGCAACAAGTGGGCACAGCTCAACGACAAGCATTTAGCCTGACCTTACCCAAAGGTTATTTTCTCAGCAATGATGGTCATCTGGCGGAAAAAGGCTACACCTATTATTTGGATGGGGTCAGAATTGCAAACTCCCCGAATTGGTCGCGCCAAGATGCGATCGCTCATCTGGAGATGGCGAAGAAAACGTACCCAAATCAAAAAGTCGAAGGCTATTTCGAGGGTCAGAAAATCGGCTATGAATTGTTCTGGGATGGCGTTCGAGTCGGGTTTGAACCGAGTTGGACAATGCAGCAAGCGATCAATAATCTGCAACAAAACAAGAAAGCTTATTCTAACAAGCGAGTTGAAGGAGTGCTAAACGGGCAAAAAGTCGGCTATGAGTTGTTTTGGAACGGGGTACGGGTGGGATTTGAACCCAATTGGACAAAGCAACAAGCGATCGACAACCTGCGCTGGAACAAGAGAACCTATCCGAATCAAACAGTATCGGGCTTGTTCAATGGAGAATCGATCGTATTCCAGCAACCAGCAACACGTCCGCAAGCGGGTCTTGTGACAGGAAAATGATGGGATCGGGTGAAATGCCCCGGTTTTCTTGCCTCGAATGATCCACCTCAAGATTTTTCGCACACCAGATTAAAGCAAAACCCATTTGAAATGGGTTCTATGCCGTGATGACTGAGCCACTTTAGGAGTAAATTCATGAAACCTACGATCGCACTGATTCTCTCTCTTTCGACAGTAACGACCCTGCTTGGAGCATTTGGAGTCATGGGTACCCGCGCCGATGCCTTTTGTGTCTACAATGGCACCGACAAAAAAATCTATTTTCAACAGTCTGAGTGGAAAGGCATGGCGACTGGAATTAACGCCAGGGATAATAGCTGCTGCAACTGGAGAAACAAGGATTGTAACCCGAGTAAGGCGCGCGGTCGTATGCTCGATGTCGCAGCGATTCGTGTGATTCTGAAAGAGCGTTTGACGTACGCGGATTCCGTCACGTGCGGTGTCGAAACCTATAGCGCTGTTCATGGCAGTAATATAGAAGCCAAGATTCAGGCAGGGGGTTATTGGACGATTGACAAAAATCCCAGTTTTGATTCCAAACAGAAGTATGGTTCCGATAATCCGCCGTATTTGGTCAAGTCTTGGAGCTACGACAACAAGGTTTTAGCCACCTACTTGTGTCCGGTGAAGCGGAAGGGAAAGCCTGGACTTCTCGATTTTATGCCTTAAGCACTCGCACTTCCGTCAAAGCGGGTGTTTGAGCAGTTAATGGAGTCTTGATGTTACAAGATAGTCCGATCGCATTCTCCTCCAATTCATTCTCAAAACATTGCTCTTTAGAAACGGTCTTCTAAAGAGCAATATTTTCTTTGTTGTATAAACTCACCACACAGCCTTGATTACATAAAATTTTCCCTACTACAAGCTAATCGCCAAGACTTTAAATCTATTTGGTGATTTGACTGCATAAGTCTCTGGAGATGCCCGCAGAAAGGTTTAGAGACAAAACAGTCCTTGTCCAGCCGCACTTCTATCTATAAGGAGTTCTTACAATGCAAGCCCTCGATCGCAAATTTACGAAAACCTACGACCTTTCTGCAACCGATCGGGAATTTAGCCACACAACGATGGTGCGGCACCAAGGTACGGTGATTGCCTTTGCAATGGATAACCAACAGCAGATCTACTACACCGTGCTGGACATGGAGCAGGCAAAGGCAATTGATACCATCGATTCAGAATGTTGGAATATTGAACCGCAGCGACTGCCGTTTCCCAACGAAATTGCTCAAATTGGCTATGGAGCGGCAGGGGTTCACCGGATGCCTCTAGTAGAAACGGATGCTTTTCTGTCTTCCACGGCTCGGTTGACGGCGAACGCTCCCTTTCAAGTCTTGTCCGATGAGAAGCATGTGTATGTATTTCGCCAATCGATCGCTAACAGTGATCTAAGAAGGGTGACTGTCAAGAATGCTCAACAACAAGATGTAGCGATTGTGCATAACACGCTGTTGCTCGATCGCTTTGTGTATAACAATGGAAAGCTGAACCCGAAGCTGGAAGTGCGATATCAGCGCAGCCGCAAAAAAGACATTCCAGCAAACCGTAAAGATGCGTTGGGCTATGAAGATTTGGAGAAGAAACCCTTTTACGAGCCGACGCAAGAGCTAGATTTTATTCGCAATTTGGAGAATGGCAAGTTTAGCTCATTGTTAGTACCAACCCATCTGCCCGATGTGCAACGGTGGCAGATTTTCGCTTACAACAGTGCAACTCAGAGGATGGATTCATTTAATATCGAGCGATCGACAGATGGATTGTTCAACACGAAAGGAACCCGCTACTACACCAGCCCCGAACCGGAGTATCAACAAGATGTGTACGAACGCAATCCCGGCACTTGCCCATTTACAAATAAGGCATTGATTCCATTGGTGAGTGAGTCAGGGTTTGCAGAGTCCGCATTGCAGTTTGATGGAGTGGATGATTGTGGGCGAATTCCGCACTCCGATCGCTTCAATTTCGCGACCAATCAAGACTTTACGATCGAAGTATGGCTGAAAGCCGCATCTGTTCCGACGCAGACCGATATGTGCAGCGTCTTGGAAAAGGGTACTGGAACAGGTGCATTTCCTTATGCAATTCGCTACATCAATGCAGGTGCAGATGCGAGGAAGGTGCAAGTCGCGCGATCGGACGGCTCCAAAACATCTACGATCGTCTCTAAGCGATCGATTAACGACGGAAAATTTCACCACTGTGCCTTTGTCAAGCAGGGCGCTGAATTGGTACTGTACATTGATGGAGAAGAAGCTGGCAAAACAAACGACACCTGCACTGGCAATACCCAAACAAGCGCACCTCTCTTTCTAGCGAGCCAAAATGGACAGTGGCGATTCTTCTCAGGACAGATGGATGAAGTTCGGATTTGGAGCCGAGCGCGATCTCAGGAAGAACTCGTCGAAGAGATGTGCTATCGCTTGGTGGGCAACGAATTGGATCTGGTTGGCTACTGGCGGATGGATGAGGGTGCTGGCGCTGTGATTTCGGATCAAACCGATGCAGCAAATCATGGGCAACTATTCGCGCTCAAGACTGTCACCCTGATTAAAACCGAATCAGACATTCAACGCTTAAATCTGGAAGTGCAGCAAATAAAGCAGCGAGCCGTTGAATTCAAGCAGCAGGCACTAGTCAAGCCAGAATTACGAAAGGAACTTGTGATGCAAAGCGCGTTGCTCCAGGAGAAGCAACTTCAGCTAGAACAGTTGCAACGGCAGCAGCAAGAACTCAAGCTGAAACAAGCGACGGCAGCTAAACCTTTGTGGGTACAATCGACAGCACCTGTGGGAGAACATCCAGGAATTCGCCGTTCTAGCTTCAGCATTGCGGGTCGAACGATCGCGGCTGGCTGTACCGCCTTACTTTACTATCAGCAAGAACAAGCTGAAACGGGCTACAACGCGATCGAGAAAAAGCCAATTAAACGCAATGCTCGTGTCATGTTCGCGGTAGCAACGGCTGCCCAAAACCCCACTCAAGATCCAACCAATCCAGCCAAAAATCAGATTGCGGTGCTTGACTTCGCTGTTTCTCGCGCAGGTAGTTTAGCGCAGGTCGCTGACACCATAGCGCTTCCACTGATTGACAAGTCCACAACGATCAACCCGAACTTAGACCAAATTCAGCAACTAGAGGCTGAAATCCTGCAATTGCAAACGGCAATTCGCGATATCAGCCAAGCCAGAGTGACCTACACCCCCAAAGGCGTGATTGATACCACTATTTTTGTGCCGCGCTCCTTGGCGATGGGCACTTATGAAGATGTTTATCCCCAAGCCAGCCTGGAGTTTGAGATCACCGTTCCGCCTTCTCTAGAAGTCATCCTGGATTGGCAACCCGTCGTCCCCTGGAGCAGCATTCCAGCCCGGACTGATGTGATTGCAGGAGGAACAACCTTCTATCCGGGTCAGGTCATGGGTGTTGGGGCTTGGAGAGGCGTGGTCAAGCGCTTGACGGTGAGACAAGCTGCCTCCATTCCTCAAGCATCTGCTGATTTGCAAAAGCGACTGACAGAGAAGCAATCTCAGCTTGCTAGCTTGAAAGAAGGATTGGTGCAGGTGCAGGAAGTCAAGTTAACGATGCCCTTCTTGCAAGTTGATCCCGAGGGGCTAACGGTAATGGGCGCACTGCTGGGATTTGCTTGGACTGATCGCGCTCCGCTTTTATTTGAAAGTGTGAATGGTCGCCTCAGCCTCTACTTCAAAGGACAGGACACGAATGAGTTTTTTGCCGCTTACTACAATGTGGTGGTGGGTAGAGCCAGCTTTACGGTACTGACGAAAACTCAAGTTGGAACTGGCAACGAGACCAAACTGGTTGAAGGCGGAGCGATTCGATTCATTGCTCGTACCGCAGGAAAGGTGTTGGCAGACACGACGATCGCGATTGCGCCCTCCGAACCTATCGATCCCAAAACCTGCACCGTTACCCTCACGAACACCACAATGGGAGTGACCGAAACTTGGCGACAGGTGCCGCGTGAAGTCCAAGCATTTACTACTGTGTTGAATGGTATGGCGCAACCGACCTTCATTGGTGCATTAGCGGAGTCTGCAAGCAAGGGCGCTCAGGAATTGGTGATCAAAGGACGGTTAAACTATGCCGTTGCTTCTAAAGCCATCCTCTTGGTTGGTAAAGACTCGATCAAAGTGACTGTTAGCGAAGTTCCCGAAGTTGAGGCGAATGCACCGACCACAACCCTTTCGATCGAACCAATGCCATCACTACCCACGATCGCAATTGGGGAGCCAGTTTATCTTCTGCCCTACGACTATGCCACCCAAGCACAAGTTACAGCGCCGATCGTAATGCGATCGCTTGATACTGGCTCTTTGCTAGTCACGGTAGAGCCGAATCAAGCGGTGGGCGAGATCCAAGATGGTACGGCGCAAATCGGCGAACCTGCGCTTTCTGCACAGTGGTTTGCGGATTCGCAAGGGAGCGCGCTCAATCTGGACGGCACTACCAATCTGGTGAAGACAGCCGAGTTCTTTAGTGGTCGAGATGCACTGCTAGCTCGCTTTGCTCCCGGCAGCGATTTGACCCTGGAAGCTTGGGTGAATCCCAGTGAGCCTACTGGAAACACGGCTCGAATCATCACTCACCACGTTATTGATGCCGCTAAAACAGCAAGCAACTACACGCTGGGATTGGAAAAAGTTGGTGGGCGATACAAAGTGTTTGCGGCTGTGGGTGGAAAGACTGTGCAAACGGTGAGCGCGATCGCTTCCTTTAAACAGACTCAGGATGAATGGGTGCATTTAGCGGCTGTGTTCAATCAGTCCTATGCCCTACGATTCAATGGTCGTGCGGATTGGGTTGATTGTGGCAGTGATGTGACCTTAGATATTACGGGCGATTTGACGATCGAAGCCTTTATCTGTGCGGCTGATCTATCTCGGCGACAGGGGATCTTACGCAAAGGCAAACTTGGTGATGGTATGCCCTACGCCCTCTCCCTTAACTTCGGTCAATTACAGTTCGCCTTTGAGGATGAAAACAGCACCCTCCAAACCTTTACGACCACGGCTACCACAGCTACACTTACACCAAATCGATTTTACAAGGTTGCTGTGACCCGTGAGCGCGTCAAACCGACCGTTCCCGATGATTCCGGTGATTCAAACAGTCCAGCAAAACTTCCGAAGTTCAGCACCAAGCAATCTTATCTAGTCAAGTTCTACATCCAGGGCATAGGATTGATTAGCTCCTCAACTTATGAAGATGCCAGTCCGCGCAGCAGCAGCTTGACCTGCGCGATCGCAGAGAAAATCAACGACGAAGGCACAAACTTCCAGGGTGACATCGCTGAAGTGCGGGTTTGGAGTGCTGCTCGTTCTGAGAAAGACCTGTTTACCCGGATTCTGGGCAGTGAGAAAGGATTAGTTTCCTGGTGGCGGTTTGAAGAAAACGAGGGCAATCTAGCCTACGACTCTAAGAGTAATAACCACGGCACTCGCTTCGGGGCTACCTGGATTAAATCGCCTGATCCCGATGGTTCAGAACTGTTCATCTACCGCAATGGTGAAAAGCAACGGACTGAATCGCGATCGCCCGTACTGTATCAGCATCCCCAATTCACCCTGGGATCACGAGTAACCGGGATTGACCCAAACACCAATGCTTACCAGTCAGCCGAGTATTTTCGGGGACAGATCGACGAAATCCGCATCTGGAAAGTCGTTCGCACCGAACAGCAAATCCAAGACAACCTGTTCCGCCCTCTGATGAGCGACTTTGATCAATTGATCGCGTACTACGACTGCGATCGCCAAGTGGACAGCCTCCTAGACCAGTCCGGGCAGCAGCTTCACCTCAAGGTGTTTGGTGCGCCCATGTTGTCAGTGCTATCGACTGCACCGATCAGTAACGAAGCCGCACCCGTTCGCAGCGCATTATCCGGCGTGAAAACGACCTTCCACGAAGCGATCGCATCCGCTCCCGCCGTTCAGGAATATGGCGATATGCAAACTGACAGCGATGGCAATCTAACAGCAGTGATGAAGCGCTGCTACGCCTACATCAAAGATCGCAAATGGCAATTGATCACCGGGTTCAAAGTGGGCGATTTAGAACTGGAATGGATCGGGCAAGCTCAATACGATCCTCAGTTAAAAGGCTTCATCGAAGGAGCGCCACCCGTACCCAGCGAAAACCTGACGATCCGCGATGCCAATCAGGGCGAAGTGTATAACGAATCTAGCTCGGTGCAACTCACGTCGGCAGATAGTGTGTTTTACACCTACTCCACGTCTAAAGAAAACGGAATTGACAATGCACTCAGACTACAGGCAGGCATGGGCATCCAATCGAAATCAGATGCGGGTTTCGGAATGACAACCGAAGTCGAAGCCACGAATATCATGTTCGGCATTCGCGGCAACATGGAAACCTCGAATAGTTGGCTGTCTGATCAAACTGTGGGCTTTGGTAAAGCTACGAGTCGCTTGAGCCGGATTGACTCGCAGGGCGCTTGGGAAGAAGGAACGCCCGCCAATCAAAAAATCGGCAAACGCTACATTCCTAAAAATACTGGCTTTGCGCTGGTTGAGTCGGCAACCGCCGATGTGTTTGCGCTGCGCCTCAAGCATCGTGACCCGGATAAACGCATTACCGTTGCGCTCAAAATGCGTCCAAACCCCGATATTCCGCGCGACTGGAACATCATCATGTTTCCGATTAATCCCCGCTACATCAAGCAGGGAACCCTCGACGGCAAGATCGGACTCGACCCCGACCGGAAAGATTACCCCAACGCAATGGAGTATAGTTCCGATCGCAGCTACTTCAAACCGATCGAAGCCTACCACCTCAAGCACCGCATTGAGCAGGAGCAGAAAGAATTGGAGGCTGACTATCAAACCTTTGCCACCGATCCAGCCGGAATCAAGGGGATGAAGATTGGCGCTGGCGCAGGTATACTGGGCGGCGGTATCGGTGCAATGGGTGCATTGGTGGGAGCCAGTGTCGGTTCTGCGATCGGGGGCGGAATTGCCTTCAATCAAAAATCGAAACTGCCCAGCCTGTCAAAAATGAACTTATTCAACACCTACGTCTGGACGGCTGATGGCGGCTTGTTTGCCGAAACACAGCAGTTCTCAACCGTGCAGCAGGATGTTACAGCAGGTTCCTTCTCGCTTTCGGGAATGGCAGGTTTGTTTGCCAGTGTGAATACCTCGATCGCCAAAGTTGCTGTTGGGTTTGAGTTAGAAGCCCTGATGGGTGGACACCTCAACCTGACCACCAGCAAAACGGCTGAAGCTTCCTCCTCGTTTGGTGTGGATGTCACGCTTGATGTAGAACGGGATATCCGGGTGCGCGACGCAGAACAAGCAGATCGCGTCGGTGTCCGATCACTGCACGATGCCAATGGCGATCGCGTTAAGTGTCCAGGTAAGGTTGATGGCTATCGCTTTATGACCTTCTACCTGGAACCCGATAAAGAACACTTCAACGACTTTTCTAACAAAATCGTCGATCGTGCCTGGTTAGAACAAAGCAATGATCCTAACGCTGCTGCTCTTAGAAAAGCGATCGAGACGAAGAGTGGTGTTCCCTGGCGGATTCTGCATCGGGTCACTTACATCAGTCGCGTCTTGCCCGAAATTGGCACGGCTCCGGCCGGCTCAACCGATGAAACACTACGTGCTGCCAATATTGCGAGCAACTGGGAATTGGTAAAACGCCTAGAACCCTACGTTCAGTCTAAAACGCGCAGCTATGCTGAACTGAAAGTAGCCGTGGAGCAAGCTATCGATCGTTATCTGCCTGAACTGTCTTCTGCCAAGCCTGACATTGTGCAGTACATGAGCTTGTATTATCAAGTCTTCAAATAAGCCGTTTGATCAAGGCTTTCAGGACATTTTGAAATGAGGCGAGATAACGAAAGCTGTCTCGTCTTTACTTATGAGCGATCGCATCGGCTAACTCTCTTCAGCTTAAATGGGAGCAATTGCATAATCCGCGATCGTTGCCCGCAGAAGGAAATAGACGATGAATTTCTCATCGATCGCTTCTCAATTCCTGGAGAAACTGCCATGAAATCGTTCACTTTAGAATCCAATCCACTCTCGGTTAAGGCGACGAATCCACGCTTCGAGTTCAGCCTGAATCTAGCTCCTCTCTCTGCCAGTGCTTCTCAGCAAGTGCTGACCGTGAACAGTACCGCCGACACTGTGAATCCAAACGACGGGGTACTCACGCTGCGAGAAGCGATCGATCTTGCCAATGCAACGCCTGGTTCGGCAATCATCAACTTTGCCTTAGGAACCGGGGCGCAAACAATCACACTGACAGGTGGACAGCTTAACATTCTAGACCCTCTGATCATCAACGGAACAGGCAGCCTGACGATCAATGGTAACGGACGATCGCGAATTCTTGACATTGGCAGTAATGCCAGCGCTACCCTATCGAAGCTCAACTTAGTGAATGGGGCTGCATTCACGGGTGGCGGTGCGATCTCGAATGGTGGAACGATCAACCTGGTCGATGTCACCCTCAGCGACAACAGTTCAACCCTCGGGGGTGCATTGGCGAATGTGGGAAATGCTTACTTAATGAATGTGACGATCAACAACAATCGGGCGATTAACGGGGGTGGAATTACCAATGTAGGCTATCTCAATATTAGCAATAGTACGATCAGCGGCAATACTGCATCGAACGATGGCGGTGGTTTGTATAGCGATCGCGGTTCAGTTGAGATTCAGAGCAGCACTTTTACCCTCAACTTGGCTGACAGTGACAATGATTACGTTGGTAAGGGGGGCGGCATTCGGAACAATTCGGGGACGATCGCGGTTCAAAACACGATTATTGGCTACAACTTTACGCCGAAGAATGGCAGTAGTTTTCGTCAGGTGGATGTATCAGGTAGCTTTACAGATTTGGGCTACAACTTAATTGGAGATCGGACAGGAAGTACAGGTTGGACGGTGAGATCGCGCGTCGGCACTGCCGATCACCGGATTGATCCTCGTCTAGCACCGCTCCGCAACAGCGGTGGATTCACTTCAACCCATGCTTTATTGTCAGATAGCCCCGCGCTCAATGCGGGAAACACAAACACAGCACCGACTACTGATCAGCGAGGCATTCGCCGCACTATCGCAGACATTGGTGCCTACGAAGCGCTGCCCTTCAATCTCACCGTTGATTTATTAGCCGATGAAGATGATGGCAACGTGAGTGCGGGGGATGTGTCTTTGCGAGAAGCTATCCGCTACAGTGCAGAGGGAAGCACGATCAATTTTGCGTCTAATCTGCGGGGAACGATCGCACTCGATTTGGGTGAACTGTTTGTCAATCACAATCTGACGATTAAGGGGTCTGGTGCAAAAGATTTAACCATCAGTGGCAATGATCGATTTAGAGTATTCTCGATCGCAAGTAACACCACGGTTGACTTGAGTGGATTGACGATCGCTCATGGCTATGCCGCTGTAGGAGGAGGCATTTATAACGCGGGCAATCTCACCCTATCAAACCTGATGATTCATGATAATGGGGGGCAGGGAAGCAGCGCGATCGCGAATGATCAAAACGCAATGCTCAACCTCTACAACAGCACCATTTACAGCAACAAAACCAATCAGTCTGGCATTCTCACTTACAGCTTATATAGTGATGCAGCCATTACGAATCTCGGTACGATGACCATTGAAAACAGCACGATTAGCCACAACCCAAGTTGGGTGAGTGTATTCAATAATGGCACTCTCACCATTAACGCGAGTACCATTGCTGACACTATGTACTTCAGGGGTAATGAAGTTACTAGATTACGTACTTTTAGAGGCATAGGTGTTTACAATGGGGAGTTCTTCGGCGTTATAGGTGTCACGAAGATTAAGAACAGCATCATTGCTAACAGCGCACTTGATCTGAGTGGTAAGTTTATCAGCGAAGGGTATAACCTGATTGGCAATGTTGGGTATGCGCGCGGCTTTACTCATGGGCGAAACGGAGATCAAGTCGGCACAGAGACAGCACCGATCGATCCGAAGCTGGGCGAACTGAAAGATAATGACGGTTCGACTTGGACTCGTGCATTACTGGCTGGCAGCTCAGCGCTGAATGCGGCAAATCCTTACGATCGCCCCCAAATTGATCAGCGTGGCATCGATCGGGGGAACCGTCCCGATATTGGAGCCTATGAGAATGCGCCTGCGATCGCTCGTTCCGATAGTGCAACGGTGCGACGAGGAAGCAGCGTTACGATTCCGGTCTTGGCGAATGATTTTGATTCTGATGGCGATCGCTTTACGATCGTGAGTTATAGCAATCCGAGCGGGGGCAGACTCACCCGCAATGCCGATGGAACCTTCACCTATGAGTCCAGATTTCCCTTCCTGAATGATTTCTTCACCTATACGATTAGCGATGGGAAAGGCGAAACCAGCACTGCCACCGTACAAATCCGGATGGTTTAGACGCAAGCAAAAATAGTTCGTGCGCCAGCTTCGGAAGCTCATGCGTCAGCAATAAAAGCTCGTGTGCAAGCTCCGAAAGCTCGTGCATGAATTTCAGAAGCTCGTGAGATAGTGTTTTTAGCTCGTGCGCCAGTTGCGGAAGCTCGTGCGTCAGCTTCGGAAGCTGTGGGATGAGTGTTTTTAGTTCGCGTGCAAGCTCTGAAGGCTCATGCATGAGTATTTAGAGCCTGTGCATGAGCTTTGGAGGGTCGTTTGAGAACAGATTTGGTTGGGGTGCGATCGCGATTTAGAGAGTTCTGCTCTGTAGAGATTTTGAGCAATTCACTTGTTAAGAGCTTTCGAGCAATCGCGTCAGGTAAGTTAACAGAAAGAAATAAAAATAATTTCGCAGGGGAAATTATTTGGATAACATGCATCCCCGCAAACGTAAAACGGATTTTTGCCTGTTTTCCTACTCTGAAACTTGCTATAAATGATAACTTAAATATTACTCCGGTTAAAATTACTATTTGGCTCCTGTTTGATTTTCACCTCAGAGGCAATGAGTAGGCAAGAACGGAGTAGACTTATTCCAACACAAATTAAGAGCTATGTTCCACGGTCTAGACAACCAGTTTCTTTACTCAGCATATAAAATAACCGCTACTTTTGCTGATGACATTGGGAACGTAAAATCGGGTACTGGCACATGCTTCTTCGTGAAGAACAAGAGTGGCAATTTCTGCCTGATTACTAACAGACACGTTGTGGATCTTTCGTACAAGAAAGATGATGCATCGCTCTCGAAGTATTCTATACGAGAGATTAAAATATCTGGGAAATCTGCACGTATTGGAGACAATTTTCCTGAAAGCGATCTATCTTTTGAAGTGGATCCTAATATCGAAGTTTCTACAGATTATCAGAATGATGTTGCCTGTATAACTGAATTAAGTTTATTGTCTGGCGTTAATGTCCGCCTTGATTACTGGATTCCTTACTCATTTCTTGCTAGTGAGTCAGATTTTCAACTTAACCTTACAGTCTGTGACTTCTTAGCATTTCCTGGATTTCCAGAGTGGCACGATAAACGCGGAAATCGCCCAATTCTGAGAACAGGAACAATTTGTAGCGATCCTAGATTCGACTATTCATATGGTGAATCAGTTGGAGGAAGTTGTGTCGCCTATGAAGCTTTTTCATACAGTGGCTCATCCGGCAGTCCAATTTTTGCTGTTCAGAAAGGACCTGAGCCAGGTGTAGGGATCAGCTTTCCTGGTTTCCGTCGGTTATTACTGATTGGAATAAATGCTGGACATCTCAAGGCATCAAATAACTCGCATTCTGGTATCTCGTATTTCTATAAATCAGTTGCAATTTTAGATATCATCGACGCTTGAGCTTATGTAATGCAAGCCATATGATAGGCTGCATTTGTGAATGCTAAGACTCTTTCCAACTAACAAGTTCCAACTAACAAGAAGGATTACGCCCCTCACTCTAGACCAATTACTTCACTCTACTAGAGCAACTATTTAAAAGGATCTCATAAGCTTGGAATCCAATGACAAGTAACCTGCGATCGCAATTTGCAATTTAAGAAAGTTGCAATGAGTAGATGGTCATATTTGCTCCAGGCTCTTCCAACGAACAGATTGTCTCCACAGTACGGAGACAATGAGGTTGAAAGCATTCAAAATCCTGATGTGCATTACCTTTATTGACTACTCTAAAGCTTACAGCAATCCGTCATTGGAACCGTTTTAAGTCGATCGAGTTTCACCTGCTGCAGCAAGCTCCCCCAAGCAGAAGTAACAGGACGATTCTTCGCATCGCGCCGATACAACTCCGCCAACCCATCAAATGCCTCAAACCAAATCCCATTCGCCGCATAAAGTTTCACTTGGTCGATCGTCATCTGATTTCCCAAACGACTTTTTAATTGCTGATCCAACGCCACCCGCCGAATCGTCCCCTGCACAAATACCGCACTTGATGGCTTTGCTGGATCGCAGTACACCGAGAATGTCCAAGTATAAGACTTGCCTACTTCTAGCGGCTTTGCTGTTGCTGGAACTGTTAACCGAACCAATCCAGATTTCGTCTTCGCAGCATTAAATCGAGTATTGTAAATATATTGGTCGTTTGGATCTTGCAGCGTGAATTCTATCGGTGTTTTATCCGTTAACTCACTCGGCAAGTAAAACCAAAAGGTTGGACGATCGCTAATCGTTTGCCCCCAAACTTTGCCTTGAGTTACCGGAACTAAAGCGGTCAGCGATTCAAACACTCGACAATCCCCTCGACTCGCGCCACCCTGCTGCCGTCCCCCTGGAGAACCTTGGCTTGGCGGTGTTGGGTCATTAAATACGATTTGACCTAATTGAATCGGATTCTTAGGTAACTGTGCGACTCCAGTTTGAGCCAATGCTAGAACGCTCAGACTGATCATTGCTAGACAAATTCGATTCATACCTTCCATTTTCGATTCAGTCCGTAAACACAGCTACCGGTTACAACTATTGCAATACTAGCCGGAACCAGTGGAACCCAGCCCCCGATCGTTATAAAAATTACGCTGATTCCTGTTAATCCAATGATCGCAATTGCACCTATGCTAATCGACTGAACAATTCGTCTAAAGTTCCAACCGATTAAACCACCGACGATCGCCCATCCAAAAATCCAGAGTCCTTCTGTCCAACCTTGCCAAACCCAAATCAGCGATCGCCCATCTAACACCGCACTCACAATCTGACTCGTCATATGCGCCTGCACAAACACTCCAGGCACACGATCATCTACTCCAGCCCCCTTCGGCGTAACCCAAAAATCCCCACCACTATTAGCAATCACACCAATCAACACAATCCGATCTTTGATGGCTTCGGGACGTACTTTGCCGCTTAGAACTTGAGAGAGTGTAACTTGAGGTGCAATGGTTTGAAATTGCGATCGCGATCGGTAATTCAGCAGAATTTGATTTCCGCCAGCATCAATGCTTTGATAGCCACTCGCACGATCGTTCAATCGATGAAATACCGTCTTGCCTAATTTTAAGTTGCCTTCTGGTGTAAATTCTGGTGTAATCTTATTCGCTGCTAAGTAACGAAACGCAAGCTTTGTACTCATTGCATAGGATGCTAAACAAGGGGAAGTCGGATCAGCATCTTGAAACAAAATTTGTCTTCGCAAAACGCCATCGGAATCTGCTAAAAAATCACTAAATCCAATTTGTTGAATCGGCATTTCAGGTGGAGGAGCGATACCAGTCGGATCATATTTAGCATCACTACTTTTACAGATTGCAACTAAGCGTTTATTCTGACGGAGTTGCTGAATTAGCTTTGGATACTGCTTCTCGGTTGGAAAGTCTCGATAAATATCTAATCCAATCACGCGCGGATTCGCGCCCTCTAAAGTTTGTAGTAGTCGATTGAGCGTTTGATCTGTAAGCGATCCCCGGCGTTTATCTGGGTTTTGTGCCTGAATTTCTGACTCATCGATCGTCACAATCAGAAGCCGCGAGTCTTGAGCTTCAGTCGGTCTTAACTGTAGAGTGCGATCGTATGCCCAAAGTTCAATCGGTTGCAGCATACCGAGCGATCGTACACCCAATACAACGCCAGTGACCGCTACACTACTCAGCAACAGTCTGGTGATTTTAGATTTTAGAGTTTGGATTTTAGATTGTGCGAGTTGGTGTTCTTGTTCCTTTCTCCATTGTTGCCAAGTGGGAGGCTGTTCGGCTGGATTTTGGCAAATCACAGGTAGCCAGGTTGCACAAAAAAACTCGGATTCTAGTGCCTGAAGTTGCTCTCTGGCTGCTCGTACTGCAAGGTAGAACGACGCACCGTTAGAGAATGCAAATAGAAAATGCTTGAGAAATGCTTGAGCGACGCGATCGGGAACAGGTTCACGCATGACAATCACTTGCGGGATGTGCAGATCGGCTAAATCCCAAGCCAAACCTAATCCATCACAAGAGTTAAAAATCGCCAGCTTTAAGCCACGCTCGATCGCTTTTCTCAATCCATACCGTAACTGATCGATCGTTAATGTATCAGTTCGATTAATTTTAATTGTTCCAGTGGTATGACTCGAACTATGCCCAGCAAAAAATAAAATATCCCAGTTCGTTTCCCAAAGCTGCTGATTTAGTGTCTCTAAATCTGGCTCAACGAGTAACTTAAGTTCGGTATTTGGTAACTGTTCTAGTAATTGTTGATCTTTAGTGATATTAATTCCTTGACTGTTACCGAGAATTGCCAGAATCTTAACCCTCTCATTTGGCTCAGGATTCGTTTGAATCGATCGCGTATATTCTGGCAAGCTTAACGCTAACTCTGCTTTAGGATAATCTTCAAAAAATTGCCAGAGATGCCAAGGAAACCGCAGTAGCGATCGATTTTCAGCCGCAATAATCAGGCGAATTTCATCGGTTCGGCTTAAATGTGTGCGAAGTTGACGATCGATCTTGGCAAAAGAATCCACCCGCAACCACTCATTCAGGCGTTGCGGCAATTCTTGACAAAGCCGTTTGAACTCTGATTCAGAAACATCAGTTGGGTAAGCCTCATCCTCTTCAATCTCAAATTCATTGGATCGCAATCGTCGCCAAGTCCGATGCACCGACACTGCTTGATACAATCGTTGCCATCGCTGATACAGAACATCTAACTCAGGGGCAGGCGGCAACTTTCCAGTCACTTGCATTGGAGTAGCACTATCGGCAACCCACCATTGAGCCGTGATCGCACAGCCCTGTTGCCAATCTCCGCTCAAATTTAGAACAACGAGTTGGGTCATTGTTTAACTCACAAACGCTTCCACCACACGCACATCCGCCACCGTTATCTCTAGCTGAAACGGCGTGGCGATCGCACATCTAAACCGTCGCAGTTGAATGTAGTTACTTGCGCTTCTCGATCGCGCCGATTGCAACACTTCTCCAGTTGCCGAAATTAATGAGAGTTGCACATTTTCAGGTAGCACTGTTTCTGGTGCTTGCGGTAGAAGCTGCACCCAAATTCGTCGTCGCTCATCCGCTTCCACCTCTAGCACCACGACAAGCAGCACATCTACCACCGAGCCGAGTTGCAGCCGCTTTACTCGTCGAATTGCGGATTCAGAGGAATCATCGCGTCGAAAACTAAAGCCTAGATCAGGTTCAGAACTCAATAGCACTTCGATCGTCTGCCATGCCGCTTCAAACCGATCGTTTAACCATTGGCTCAAATTTGCCAAAGGTGTGCGAGTCGCCTGTCGCTGCTCAGATAAACGCTGCCAATCCTGCTGAAGCAACGCCCCCCATCGCTCAAACGGCACTTCCAAACGCGGAATCACCGGGCTGCCTAATCGCTGAATCAGGTTCTCGGCTTGCGCTGCTGACAATTCAGGTAAAGGTGTCACCAAAGCACGAGTGGGTTCTGGCTCAAGTTGCTGCATAGTCCAGAACACGGTCATATCTTGAATCAGATCGGTGCTAGTCAGGCTATAACTCCGGTCATCTGCATCATATCGCCCCTGAGATTTCAAGGTTTGATGCGTGGTATATCCCCAAACGTAGAGCAGTTGTTCATCTGCATCTACCTCGATCGCCAGATAGTAATCTCCAACCCAATCGGGAATATCAACCCATTCCTGGGGAACGTGAAATTCAGTGCGATCGCACGTCTCGATCGGAATCAAAACAATCCGTTGCGAAGCGCTTCCCACGTTGGGAGAATCGTCACCGAGCGTTACCGCACTACCGTTTACCATTTCCCAAAAAGCAGCATGACTTCCCAAGTGAATCAAGGGTTCACGTCCCGTCTTTTCCCGTAGCCACAGTAGAACAGTTTGCAGACAAACGTGATTCAAGTAAGCTTGCCAACGATGACCCAGCGGGCTAACAGTCCGGCTCTGCTGCCAAGCTTCCTGCTGAATCGTCTCCGGAATCTCTAAAATTTGTGTTGATGTTTCAAATGCAAGCATCATTGGGGGCTTTCTCCAGTTCGCGATCTGAGTTCCGATAGTAAATCTGTAACCATTCCTCTAAAACAACACTCATATCTTTCAGTGCGGGCGAGGTCAGCGAAATATGCAACTTGTCCCGGCTCCAGCGTGCCAAAGCCAGCAGCAACGTTTCTTTCGCACTGCTCAATCGGCGAGAAACCGTGTATTGCTTCATCTCAAGCTGTTTTGCAATTTGCTGCTGAGTTAGCCCATCTCGACAATACAGCACCAACAATTGCTGAATTTTAGGATCAAGGCTCTCCAGTGCCGTTGTTAAGACCGACTGGATCTGCATCCATCGGGACTGCCGCTCCTCCAGTTCTTCTTGGCTGATTAACAGCGCGAACGGTGTCGCTCTAGTTTCATCGGGCAAATCATCCTGAAGTTCTCCAGTCGCATTTTCTCGGCTTACATTTAGCGATGCGATCGCAGGATACAAATATGCCCGTGCCTGCTTTGCACACCGTTTCAACCTAGCCTCTAACTCTTCTGGTGTAGCTTTCTGCGAACATTGCGTGTTATAAAGCTTCGCAATCTCCCCCCAATCCGGCTGCGGCAAGCGCCGAGTGGTCGGTGTTTTATCCGGCGCACAGTAGGTCTTAAAACACGTCCAAGCTAAACGGGCTTGCGCGATCGCATCCGCAGAAAACCCTGCCATCTGAAGCGATTCAACCAACTGTTTCTGGCTCAGTTTCCGCAACAAGCCCCAATCCGTGCGTTGGTCTGCCTCGCGCTGTTGACGCAGCGTATCGCGAATCGTATTGCCAAAACACAAGCTGGCATAGGTTTTGAGACTAGCTGCTTGAGACGGCTGGTAATCGGTGAGAATTTTGGGGAAGGCTGCGAGCGCGAGTTGAAAACAATCGGACACGCGGTATTGTACTCCCGTCTGCTCCCCCCCCATGCGCCGCGCCACCCAGTAGCAGGGTTCCTGCACATACGCGCAAAGGTGTGCCTCTGCACGCTGTTTTGACTGATGCCACTGCTGATGCCAGTAGAGCATCCAATAGATTTCTGAAGCATCGGGTTGCTCGGCTAAATTGTTCAGCATCGTTTGCCGAAGAACGCGATCGCTCACCCATCGATGAAAGTGATCATCCATGAACTCTACAAATGTAGAAAATAATTCTGCGATCGTTTGACGTGGCTGCATGAATGGGCAGGACAATAGAAGTTCTTAGATTAGCCATTGTACTTCTAAGCGCGGGTTGCAAGAAGCCGTCCACGAATGTTGCAGATTGAGAAATGGCTAATCAATTGCAACTTGAAGGGTGACAGTTTCAGATTCGCTTAGAGTTGCACCAGACTGAACCGTCCCTCATTTGTTACTTCAAAACAAATTGAGCCGAAAGCAGTTGTGTTTCCGTTAAACTTCCGATGCTACGATCCTCCACCGCTACCGTTGGTTCAAGAGATCGCCACATTGAACGGTTAGAAGGCTGGTTACAGATTTTCTCCGTTCTTGGACTGGAGTGAGGATTACATCAGTTGATGGCATGGCGTGGATGGACACTTTTCGTACCTTGCCAATTTTGGAGCAGATCGATAACGTGCGATTCATGAAATTGATGCGAATACGTCAACTGTGGCGATTCGAGAGCTAGCGAGTCATTTGGCATGAACATCGCCATCTCTAAAAGCGCCAAATGCTTGGTTGATGCCAGTACTTGGCGTTTTGGTAATGGCTGCTTTCGAGACGAATGACCCACTAGGTCGATCTCAGCTTTGTTGCTCAGTGTCCCCAATTAGGAAAAACGACAAAGATTCGTTGTGCTGTCGATTTGCTCTCAAGTGCCTGGGTGAGCGTTTGACTGGTCGTTTCTGGAGGCGTGCTTCCTTGCACTTCAATTACACCCCGAAACATATTCATGCCGCAAGTGAACTCATACGTTCCAGGCTGAGTCGGAGTGAACTCGATCGGGGTAACTTGATGTAGTGGTAAGTCTTTCGCAATGTGAAAGTCAGGAATTCGCACCGCTTCTAAACAGCTAGACGGATCGCGTCGATCGAAGCTCAATCGTACAGGTTGCCCCGCGGCGACAACGACTCGATTCGGTTCATAACCTCCATCGACGGTAATTGTGGCTTCTTGAATTCCTTGACTCGTATCAGCTTTGCGAGACTTCGATTTGCTGAATAAAAACCACCAGAGTTCGACACCAATCAATCCGATTCCCCCTGCGGTGACTACTCGCTTAAGCCATAACGGTTGATCAATGCGGCGAAAACCGTTCGATTGCTCAGTCTCATTCATCTGCATCTCATGTGGCATTTGTGCGATCGCTTGATTGGAGATCCCAAACATCAACCCAATACTCGCAATACTTCCAATGATCCAGTTTTTCATGGTGACTTCTCCTACATCGCTTTGGGTTTGAAGTTTCGTAATCTCAGCGCATTCGTAAGAACTGAGACTGAGCTAAATGCCATTGCGCCACCTGCAATAATCGGATTGAGCAACCAACCAAAGATGGGAAATAGAATGCCAGCCGCGATCGGAATTCCCAAAGTGTTGTAGATGAAGGCAAAGAATAGATTCTGCCGAATGTTGCGAATGGTGGCGCGACTGAGTTGAATTGCCGTCACAATGCTTTGAAGATCTCCAGAAATTAAAGTAATGTCACTCGCTGCGATCGCAACATCAGTTCCGGTTCCGATTGCGATTCCTACGTCCGCTTGAGCCAAAGCAGGCGCATCGTTAATACCATCACCTACCATTGCGACAATTTTCGATTTTGGGCGACGACGGAATTGGGTTCGCGTAAAGGATTGTTTGCCAAACTTGCCGCTCTGAATCGATTCGATCACGGCTGCTTTTTGATCCGGGCGAACTTCTGCAATTACGGTTTGAATCCCAACTTCATGCGCGATCGCATTTGCCGTTTGCTGGTTATCTCCGGTTAGCATCACTACTTCGAGTCCTAAGCGTTGTAGCGATCGTACTGCTTGAACCGAAGAAGGTTTAAGTGCATCAGAAATGCCCATCAAGCCTTGAAGTTGACCGTCTACTGCAATCAGAATAACGGTCTTTCCGAGCGCTTCTAATCTATCTTTTTCAGCTTGGATGGTTCGGGTCTCGATTCCTAACTCAGTGAGCCAACGTTGAGTCCCAATCTGTACGAGTCGATCTGAAACTGTACCTTGAACACCGCTTCCTGCAATGGCTTCAAAATCTCGCACGCCGTCTAAGGAAATCTCTTGGGATTGAGCATATCGCACGACTGCTTCAGCTAACGGATGCTCAGAATTGCGCTCGACTGATGCGGCTAACTCTAGGAGCTTTAATTCATTTGCAGACCCAACATCGGTGACAAAATCTGTCACGGTTGGTTTGCCCTCCGTAATCGTTCCAGTTTTATCTAACACGATCGTTTGAATCTGATGTGCAAGTTCTAAGCTTTCGGCTCCTTTGATCAAAATGCCGTTCTCGGCTCCTTTTCCAGTGCCGACCATAACAGATGTGGGAGTCGCAAGTCCGAGCGCACAAGGGCAAGCAATGATGAGAACACCGACTGTGGTGATCAAAGCTAATGTCACATTTCCCATCAGGTTGAACCAGATTAGGAAAGTGGTAATCGCGATCGCGATTACCACAGGCACAAACCAGCCCGTTACCTGATCGGCTAATCGCTGAATCGGTGCTTTTGATCCTTGGGCTTGCTGCACTAGTTGAACAATCTGAGCCAGAACCGTGTCTTTCCCAACTCGTGTCGCTCGAAATCGAAAGCTCCCGGTTTTATTGATCGTCGCTCCAATCACTTCATCACCCGGTTGTTTTTTGGCCGGAACACTTTCACCTGTTACCATCGATTCATCGATTTGAGAACTGCCCTCGACAATCTCGCCATCAACGGGAATTTTCTCACCCGGACGCACGATCACAATGTCATCGATCTGGACTTCCTGAATCGGCACTTCCATCTCCCGCCCATTGCGAACAATTCGAGCATCACGAGCTTGTAAGCCAATCAGTTTCCGAATCGCATCGGAAGTTTGTCCCCGTGCCCGCATTTCGAGCAAGCGACCCAGCAAAATTAACGTGATGATGACGTTTGCGGCTTCATAGTACACATCAGGATTCAATCCTTGAGCAATAAAGAAGCCTGGAAATACAGTTGCTACAAGGGAATAGAGATAAGCGGATCCCGTCCCCAAAGCAACCAGCGTATCCATCGTCGCAGTATGGCGCTTCAAGGCTTTCCAGGCATTGACGAAGAACTCTCGACCTGCCCAAAACAATACAGGCGTTGAGAGAACAAGTTGTAACCAGGAATTGTGCAGCCACCCCGGAATTAATGGAATGGGCAATCCGAGCATCATCGGTAAAGAGCCAATCACTAAGATTGTGCTGATCACCCCTGCAACAATAACTTTCGTTTTGAGGTGACGAAATTCTCGCAGTCGAGCCGTTTTCTCCGTCTCATCTTCGCCCGTAATGAATGCTTGATCTTGCAGCGAATCAGAGCCATACCCAGCATCGACAATCGCTTGCTGAATCTGCTCTAAGTTCGTGCGTTTAGGGTCGTATTGAAGGCTGGCTTGTTCGGCTCCGAAGTTCACATTAACTTCAGCGACACCGGGAACCGATCGAATTGCGTCTTCCACGCTACGAGCGCAGGAGGCACAACTCATACCCCGCAGCTTTAACGTCTGAGTTTCCATGATTCTAGACCAATGAAGGGGAAATCACGCAACGGTATAGCCTGCGATCGTAATCGCTTGTTTCACATCGGCTTCCGCTGCTTGCGTTTCGATATCGACTAATTTTGTTTTGGGATCAGCTTTCACTTGGGCATTAGGATCAATGGCTTTCACCGCTTGGATAATCGTATCGCTGCAAGCAGAGCAAGCCATGTTCGGAACGGTAAATTGTAGTGCCATCGGTCAGAGTCCTGAATTGAATGAATATTGATATCTTGAACCCTCCGGTCAACTAGAGAGTCAAGCAATTTCGCAAAGATTACATCTTTGGACAGAAGCACGGCAGTCTTCGCTTCATGTGCAAAAAGATCGCCATGAGATGCGCGAACCGTCGCTTTGTGATTTCATTTCCATCTGCTAAACACTCGAATGTCGTGAAAAAGTTACGGCAGGTATAGATCTCGATGAGCAGAATACCACTTCACGGTTTGCAATAATCCCTGTTGTAAAGTGGTCTTAGGCTTCCAGCCTAGCTTTGATATTGAATCCGCAATGTTTGCCGCACGAACTTGTTCCATCGAGCGCTCTGGTAATGCTCCAAACAAAGGTTGAATGCTCGGATCAATCAATTGAGTGAGTTGCTGTACGATCGATGAAATTGGGGTCAACGTACCCGACCCTAGCTCGAAAGTACATCCTTCTACATTCGGCGCTTGAGCAGCAGCAATCAAGCCATCCACTACGTCATCAATATAAATCCAATCAATCTGACGCTGACCACTGCTCAGTTTTGGAGCTTCTCGATTCAGTAGAGAGAGCGTCACATGAGGAATCAGCTTTTTGACATCCTTCTGGGCTGAACCGTATACCAAAAAGAGACGCGCTGTGACGATCGGAACTTGGTAAAGCTGATGGAACATTTGTGCATAAGCACTACTCGCTCCTTTAGCAGCAGCGTAGGGCGAAGAAGGAACATCCCCTGCATCTGGCTCCTCTAGTGATCCCGCCAGGATGATTCTCCGCCCTCCTAATTCAGCCATCAGCGTAAGCAAATTTACCGTACTCACTAGAATGTTTTCCAGTGTTGCTTGGATGGTATCAAGACTCCGCGATCCCGAAACATAGCCTGCTAGATGAAAGATGACATCAGGCTTGATGCTCACCATCACTTGTCGCATCTCCTTTAGATTCCTTACATCGCCCTGTAGCCACTGTATTGAAGAATCATTTGACGATCGCTGGAGTCGAGATACACCATAAACATCTGCTCTAGAGCGAAGAAGACGCTGGCAGAGATGATGTCCAATGAAGCCAGATGCACCTGTCACTAAAATTTTTTGATGATCAAATGATAGAGAAGAATACATACGAGAGACTTAGAGGAGACCGTATTTTTAAGTGCTAGTGAATAAAGCGGCGAACTGAAAGAAGCGATGCTTCTGTTCCAGAGCGAAGGAGGTATCTCTCAGTGCGGGGCTTTACTTTCAGCATAAAGGGGGGAAATGAAATTAGAATGAAATTTAAGTAAATCTGCCTCTGCCGGAAGACTGCATTGTGCAAACAGAAGCCTTGATAAAGCAAATTCTCAAGCGTTCAAATCTCAAGAAGTAAATTTTCTCCGTCAGTCGCTAGCAGCACCATCAGAAGTTACGATCGCGCTTCCAATCGCGCTTCCAAGTCAAAGCGCAATTAGAAGTGATTTCTTCACACAAGTTAAATGCTGCCAAAAAAAGCGATTAAACCCCTGCCATCAGAAGGTTGAACCACGAGCGAAGGTGTGCTAGCGAGACTGCCCAGGCATCTTTACGCCTGCTGCATTCTGTCCAACCACTCACGATTCGCAGCGAATTCACGTCTGAATTGTTCTCCGAATTGCTCACCCGCTCCCGTCACGCTCTCAATGCCACGGCGCAGCGTCCATTCCATCAGCATTCGTAAGCAGCGAATCTTTTCGCTCGTAGACAATGACGATCGCACAATTGCAGTCAGATAGGCTTGCATTTTCACCATTCCCATGAATCGCCACAGTTCTCGTCGCACTTTGGGATCAAAAAATGTCAATCGATCCGACGCGTTCTTGATGCGACAGTAGCAATCTGGATGGTCACGGCGCGAAAATAAATACTCTTCGACATAGCCGACGTTGCCTTGCAGAATCATCGTCACCGCATAGTTTCGATCTGATCCGGTAAAGCTGCCAAATAGCTGCGTTTGTTGCATTGCGCTCGATCGCTGTAATCCAAAATGCTCGGTAAAGTATCCCGCCCACAGAGATCGCCAAAATCGATCAGACGCAGACTTGTCACTCAATCGAATCTCATGATCAAATGTGCCAATTTGCGTTCCTTGCTCATTGATGGCAAGCGATCGACAATTCGCAATCACCAAATTTGGTTCCGCATCTAGTAGAGCAACACAGCGCTCTAAAAACTCAGGCGCGATCAAATCATCGTGTGCCTGCCACTTGAAATAAGGCGCATTCTTGCCGTACTGCTCAAAGACGAAATTAAAATTGGGAGCGCAACCAATATTCTCTGAATGTCGATAGTAGATGACTCGATGATCTCGTACTGCGTATTCTCGTCCAATCGCCTCGGTTGCATCTGTCGAAGCGTTGTCGCTAATTACAAGCTGAAAATCCGTAAACGTCTGAGCCAATACCGACTCGATCGCTTCTCTTAAATAATTCTGACCGTTGTATACCGGTAATCCAATGACGACGCGGGGAGTTCTGTTCATATTCACTCGACAGCTTCTGTAGACCAGGAGGGCGCTTGAGCCTAAAAGCATCAAATTTCTTGTTGAAAGCGATTCTGCCGTTAAAGCTGCATCGTGCTTAAAGAAGAAATCGCGCTGTCTCAGAGAATTCACTGAGTCCTGGAAACTTTGTAATAGAAAAGTCAGTGAATACTCTAGTGATTGGTGCAATCTTCACTACAACTACACTCCAAGAACGTGAAAAAAAAAGTTTCAGTTTTTCACACTTAGATTTTGTGCCAATTTCATAGATCTGTGGTAGCGATACGGATGCGCTGGCAGTTCTATCTAGTTTGGTCCGTTTTACATTGGCACGTCAATGTCAACGCAATTTGGATAGAGATTAGGCAAGCAATTTCTCTCTGATAGAGATTGTTGAAGCTTTAACACGGGTTGCAGCAGTTTTTCATCCCGATTTCATTTCTGTGTGATTTCCTAGCTAAAGAGACAGTTCGTACTGCATCAAAGTGAAAAAATGGGTCAAAAAGTGCTTCTACCATTGACTCTCCACCTAGCTGGATTGTTCAAAATGTAGAGATAGTAATAAACTTCAGGTTAAGCAAATATGAGTTGCTCAATTTTCAAAAAAGCGCTGCTTGGACTCTCGATCACAAGCGCGATCGCAATCAGTGGACTCACCGCTTGCTCGAACTCTGCTCAAACCTCAAGCTCGAATCAAAGTCCTGCTGCTTCAAGTTCCCCAATGGCAGGAATGCCGGGAATGGATCACAGCACGATGGATCACGGCAAGATGAACCACGGCAAGATGAACCACGGCAAGATGAACCACGGCAACATGGATCTCGGTTCCGCTGACGAGCAGTTCGATCTGCGGTTCGTTGATGCAATGGTTCCACATCATCAAGGAGCCGTAAAAATGGCGCAAGAAGCGCTGCAAAAATCGAAGCGATCAGAGATCAAAAAATTAGCGCAGTCGATTATTGCTGACCAAGACAAAGAAATTGGCCAAATGCAGCAATGGCGCAAAACTTGGTATGCGAGTGCCGCCGCGACTCCGATGGCGTGGAACAGTGGCACAAAAAGTATGATGCCCATGACGCAGGATCAGATGAACGGCATGATGATGAACGTGGATTTGGGGGCAGCCGATGATCAGTTCGATTTGCGGTTTATCAATGCGATGATTCCGCACCACGAAAGCGCGATCGTCATGGCAAACGATGCCCTACAAAAATCGAAGCGTCCTGAGATTCAAAAGCTCTCAAAAGCGATCGTATCCTCACAGCAAGCAGAGATCGATCAGATGAAACAGTGGCGCAAAGCGTGGTACAACCAATAAATCGTTTCATGCCCATTTCACATTCGTTGGCATACTGAACAGGTAATTTAGCTTACCATTATGGCAACTACAAGGTTCTGTCAGTTTGGTCTGGTAGAACCTTGTAGTTGCTATTTTAGTTAACGACAAATTGGATTTATTCCAAATCTGATTCCAGAAGGGCACTGAATAGCAATACTATCAACTTGTTTTGATCTGCGACTAAATTTGAGTTCACTCACTTGGAGTTGTTTTTGCAGAAGGGAGATAACCATGAGACAATCCCAAATGCAAAAGTAACGGCACAAGTACAGCTTCCCGATGGCAGCCAAAAATCGGTAAATATGGCTTATGATGCCGCTGGCAAGTATTATTGCCAAATTGCCAACGACTGCGGCAGGAGAGTATAAGGTGGCAGTTCAGACTGAAATGGGTAGCGAGAAAGTGAACGCTCGGTATACCTTTAAGCAGTAGACTCAATTGCTAATTTCATCGTGGTTCCGTATCTACAATCAAAAGATTCCTCTGGAGACGGCACGGATTCAGACTTATAAGCAAAAGGAGCTAACCATGCGGGTTCTGCTGGTGGAAGATGAACCAGATTTAGGCGCAGCGATCGAGAAAACCTTGACCCGCAATCGCTATATTGTCGATTGGACACAAGACGGGACTGAAGCCTGGAATTATCTGACGCAATCTCATACGCAGTACACAATGGCAGTGATCGATTGGATGCTGCCGGGACTAACAGGCATTGAGCTATGCAAACGCCTCCGCACCAGACAGAATCCGCTTCCAGTGCTGATGTTAACCGCGCGAGATAGCATTAACGATCGCGTTACCGGACTTGATGCCGGAGCCGATGACTATCTAGTGAAACCCTTTGGCATGGCAGAGCTACTTGCTCGACTGAGAGCGCTGCAACGTCGATCGCCCCAGTTTCAACCGCAAAACTTTCAAATTGGCTCTCTCATGCTTGACTATGGTTCATCTTGCCTCGTACTTCAAGATTCAGACACGAAAGCAATCCTCACCGCAAAGGAATTTCAACTGCTAGAGTATTTGATGAAACACGCTAATCAAATCGTCAGCACCGAGCAGATTCGTAATCAGCTTTGGACGGCTAACTCAGACTCAGCCAGTAATGTCGTCGCTGCACAAGAAGCCAAAAGGCGGGGAGTTGAGTGAGTTACAAAAGCAGGAAAATCGTGCCCTAAGCCAATCGCGCGTTCGCTGTGAAAATGCCTTTGCAGGCATCAAACGCGATGGGGCAGTGAGTGCGATTTATCGCAACCGAAGGACTTTGATGATCATTTGATGCTGACTGCTGCCGGATTATGGAACTTCTACTTGATAGCAGCTTGATTGTGGTTACAGGACGCAGAAATAGTCAAATTCTACTTTGAGCCTAAGTTATTCCCCAACAGCTCTAATGCTTTTCTGTTTGAAGCCGATCTGACCGATGCTGATTTGAGTGATGCGTTCTTGAAAGGTTCAGTGATGCCCGATGGAACAGATTACGCTTGACTCAACATCTAATGTTCGTGTTCTGTACGACAAAGCCGTAGGCTCGCTCTTACAAATTCGCAAGCATCACGGGCTTTCCTTGATGGTTCTGTGGCGCTGCTGCATCTTCGATCGTCACCGCCACGTTAGACACCAAATTCGCAGAACGATACACGCTCGGCACTGCGATCGATTGCGTAATCGTGCCCTGAGCATCGACGTTAAATACCTCTGTCAGAATTGCATTCTTGGTATCCCTGGTGACCGGGGCATACTGCTTCACGACTGTCCATAACGCATAGACTTTCCCAGGGGGTAATGGCGGCAAATTCTGAACCGTCAGAACCGCTTCTAAGCGATTCGGATCGATTTCGACGGTCGCAGAAGCCGCGTTTCCCGATTGAGTCGCCTGGAGCGCGTAAACGAGCGTTGCCAATCGTCGAGTCTCAGTTTGGGAAACCTGTAGTGCTTGCCGCAATCGATAGTTATTGATTCCCAAGGCTACGATCGCAACTGCTGCCGCGACATTCATCGCTCGATTCCAGCCAAATGAACGACGCACACTGCTTCTCGGTGCTGAAGCAGTGTGCGGAGTCTGAGCAGCTAAAATCGCTGAGCGAAGATGGGCTGGTGGAGGAATTTCGGGTGATGCGGAGGACAGTTCTAGGGCTTTCTGCATCCGATCAACTTCCGTTGCGATCGCGGGCTGATCGATCAAAAGCTGCTCAAATTCCGCTGCCTCATCCGGGTCGAGATTCCCTAAGACATACCCTGCGATCAGGAATTGTAAGTGTTCTGAAGCCATCGACCAAGTCATAAGTGAATTATTCCAGGTAATCGGTAAGGGTTTGACGCAACTTGAGCAGACTCCGCCGCGTTTTCGTTTTCACGGTACCGAGCGGAATATTTAATCGTTCGGAAATTTCTGATTGACTGAGACCCTCGTAATAAGCCATACGGAGAATTTGCTGTTCACTCTCTGGTAATTGAGCGAGGGCGGTTTGAACTTCCTGAGATTGTTCGTTTTGAAACACCTGCTCAAAGGGAGATTGGGAGGTAGGTTCAGGGTTGTTGTTAGAGCGAAATCGTTCCAGGAAAGAGCGGGCTGTACTGCGCGATCGTACCCGATCAATGGAGCGCGATCGAGTCAAAATTGCCAGAAATGTTCTGAGAGAACCTCGACGCGGATCGAAGGCAGTCGATCTCGCGAGATTGAGAAAAATGTCTTGGGTGAGGTCTTCAGCTTCCTGCGGACTGCCTAACGTTTTAAGGGCTATACCGTAGACTAATCCAGAATGACGATCGTAAAGAACGCCAAGACCCTCTGTCTGACCTGCTCGTAATGCTCGATATAGCTCTGCATCTGTCTGACTAGGGGGAAGTTTTTCTAGGTCGCTAGGCTGTTCAGACATGATGCGGATCAGGCTTGAGAAGCTTATTCGTTTTCCAATCCTTACTTTGACATCAATGCTCACCGAAAACATTTATCTGGGAAAAAAGTTATTGAATTTTGCTGCACTTGACAAAGTGAACGCAGGGGTGTGCCCCGTTTCACCATCGAGTGAGGTGAATTCTGGTGGTAAATCATTAGTTTTATGGTCATTCAGTTAACTTGAACAGATCTAGTACGGATGCCATTTCAAATCGGATGCACTTTACAACTTCAAATTGTTCTGGATTAAATTCTTAGAATACTGCGGCTGCGAAAGTCATCCGAAATTCAGCAAAAAGTGAGCAGTTTTTGACCTAGTAAGTGAACAGCGACTAAGTGAACAACGCCCTTTAAATCTAACAAGTTCGCGTTTAGGAATACAGCGTGAAACCTGATGTTTTGAGTACGGGTTTTCATATTCAGAAGTAAATAGTAGGCTCAAGTATTTTCCCTTGTCTAGCCCAAAAGAATGCGCTATTTCTTCTACATCGCAGTTATTTCTTTATCATCTGGCAATGTAATTCTTATCGCTTGAAGTGTTAATTGTCGCATTCATTTGAATCTTACTAAAGAGTCATGTACTCAACCATCTAATGCTCTAGCTTGAATGTATCTCTTTAATGATTGAATTCAACTATTAGGAGCATCAAAATTGCAGCTTTAAAAAAGTGAGTTTATTTCAGTTCTCTTGGATAAGGACTTCTGTTCTTTAATTTGGGGTTGTTTTGGTGGTCGTAGTTTTTTCGATGCTCAGTTGTGTAAAAAAGGACTTACTTAATAATGCCAACTCTGAAACGAATAAGGTCATCTGCAACAGGACGATTACACGCTCGTCCGATGCAACCAACAGAGGCTGGAGCGCCTGGACTGTACTCCCTCAGCTTGGAGGGTGAGCGTAACGGGTTGATCTACGTGCCAACTACTTATCGAGCCGATCAGCCTGCTCCTCTGGTTCTCATGCTACACGGCGCAGGAGGCAATGCGAAAGATGGGTTAAGCATCATTCAGGAATGGGCAGATACCTTTACAACGATCGTTCTAGCTGTAAACTCACACTGGCAAACTTGGGACATGATTGTGAGTGACTACGGTCCCGATATTGCCTGTATTGATCAAGCATTAGAACAAACCTTCGCTCGTTATGCAATTCATCCGAATCACATCGCGATCGCAGGCTTTTCAGATGGAGCTTCCTACGCCCTTTCAGTTGGCATGATGAATGGTGATTTATTCACTCACCTGCTGGCTTTTTCACCCGGATTCACCGCACCTGCCAATCGAGTCGGTCAACCTCGGTGCTTTATTTCCCACGGCAAGCGCGATACGGTATTACCAATTGATCAATGCAGTCGTCGCATCGTTCCACGACTACAACAAACAGGCTATGACGTACTTTATCGAGAATTTGATGGTTCTCATACTGTTCCCGTTGAGATCGCTCGTGAAGGAATGCATTGGGTGACAACCTGAAGGCAAAGCGATCTCAACGTTGCACTTTTCTTGTTAATAGAATTTTGGAGTAGAACAATGACACACGCACAGCCCAATCAACCTGATGATGAGTCACTTGGAGTTGAACAACTTCCTGAAGACGAGTTAAGTGCTTCCCCCGGTGACGAGGACATTCAAGCATCTAACCCTGATGTGAATGATGCAGGAGTTGCGACAACTTCTGCCGACTCAACCGAGCAGCAGAGTTCTGAGAGCGTCTCCTCTCCGGCAAGCGAGTAGGGCTTTACTCGCTTTAGGTACAAAGTGCACTTTGTCTGTCTAGCTGCAAATTCTATTCGGCAACTACAAACATCAACTTCATATCAAGAATAAAAACCATGAGCGATCCATCACTGTCAGATCCAGCTACTAATCCAGATCAATCAGTTGTTGCATCTCAGCAAGCCCAACCTCAGGTACCCGCGAATGTTGCGGGCAGCGCTATGCTGGATGCTCAAACAGCGGCGGGAGAGGTTCATCCAGAAGGAGAACCAATCTCTGCTCCTATCGCAACCAATTTTCCAGGAGCGACTGATGCAGGCGATGCTCGAGCTGCTGGAGGTTCTGATGTAAGAGACTCTTCTACAGGTGAACAATCCTCAGATAAGGGCTTTGTCAATTTTCAAAACAACCTTGATGTCCCTAGCGATCGAGTTCAGAACTTGCCTGATGCCGATTCTCTTGAACTACCAAACAATTCTGAAACTAATCTTCCAGATTAGGTGGAAAACTGAATTGCGATTCACTGAATGGCAACCTAAAAGAAAAGCCTCCAGTTTGTGAACTGGAGGCTTGATAAATATTGATCGATAAACTTTTTGCTGATTTGCATCAGCTTCCTGACAAATCCTTAAAAATCACATTGCAACTTGTCAAACACCAATGAAGGTTTGCGGTCAAGCCCTCGGTCTATTAGTACGGCTCGGCTGCACATATTACTACGCTTCCACCTACCGCCTATCAACCCATGTTCTCTGGGTGACCTTACTGGATTAACTCCATGAGAGTACTCATCTTGAGGTGGGCTTCCCACTTAGATGCTTTCAGCGGTTATCCACTCCACACTTAGCTACCTGGCGTTTACCGTTGGCACGATAACCAGTACACCAGCGGTGCGTTCTTCCCGGTCCTCTCGTACTAAGGAAGACTCCTCTCAATACTCTTGCGCCTACACCGGATATGGACCGAACTGTCTCACGACGTTCTGAACCCAGCTCACGTACCGCTTTAATGGGCGAACAGCCCAACCCTTGGGACGTACTACCGCCCCAGGTTGCGATGAGCCGACATCGAGGTGCCAAACCTCCGCGTCGATGTGAACTCTTGGCGGAGATCAGCCTGTTATCCCTAGAGTAACTTTTATCCATTGAGCGACGGCGATTCCATTCTCAACCGTCGGATCACTAAAGCCGACTTTCGTCCCTGCTCGACTTGTTTGTCTCACAGTCAAGCTCCCTTGTGCTTTTACGCTCTGCGACTGATTTCCAACCAGTCTGAGGGAACCTTTGCGTGCCTCCGTTACACTTTAGGAGGCGACCGCCCCAGTCAAACTGCCCACCTGAAACGGTTCCCATGCCGGATGACGGCAACAGGTTAGACGCTCAATTCTGACAAAGTGGTATCTCACTATTGGCTCCACAATCCCCACAAGAATTGTTTCACAGCCTCCCACCTATGCTGCGTAATCAGAATCAATCGCCAATTTCAGGCTACAGTAAAGCTTCATAGGGTCTTTCTGTCCGGGTGTAGGTAGTCCGCATCTTCACAGACAATTCTATTTCGCCGAGTCTCTCTCTGAGACAGCATCCAGATCGTTACGCCTTTCGTGCGGGTCGGAACTTACCCGACAAGGAATTTCGCTACCTTAGGACCGTTATAGTTACGGCCGCCGTTCACCGGGGCTTCAGTCGCTAGCTTTAGGCGTTAGCCCTGACCAACTTCTTTAACCTTCCGGCACTGGGCAGGCGTCAGCCCCCATACATCGTTTTGCAACTTAGCGGAGACCTGTGTTTTTGGTAAACAGTCGCCTGGATCTCTTCACTGCGACCCCCTTTCAGTGGCACCCCTTCTTCCGAAGTTACGGGGCAATTTTGCCGAGTTCCTTAGAGAGAGTTATCTCGCGCCCTTTAGTTTTCTCAACCATCCCACCTGTGTCGGTTTCGGGTACGGGCAATTTGAAGTTAACGTGTTTAGAGCTTTTCTGGGAAGCCTGACGTCACACACTTCGCGTCCGTAGACGCTCGTACTCATGCCTCAGCTCGGAATGGTTTCGCCACTCCTCAACGCCTCGGACACTTGAACCGCTAACCAACGTGCGGCTGTGCTAGCCTTCTCCGTCCCTCTGCACTACTTCAAATCGGTATCGGAATTTTAACCGATCGTCCATCGACTACGTCTTTCGACCTCGCCTTAGGTCCCGACTCACCCTCCGCGGACGAGCCTTCCGGAGGAACCCTTGGGATTTCAGGGCACTGGATTCTCACCAATGTTTGCGCTACTCAAGCCGACATTCTCACTTCTGCTTCGTCCACATCTGCTCACGCTGATGCTTCACACTACAACAGAACGCTCCCCTACCAAATGGTAGTAATTTAACCATTTCCATCGCTTCGGTATGTCACTTAGCCCCGTTCATTTTCGGCGCAGAATCGCTTGACCAGTGAGCTATTACGCACTCTTTCAAGGATGGCTGCTTCTAGGCAAACCTCCTGGTTGTCTTTGCAATTCCACCTCCTTTATCACTGAGTGACAATTTAGGGACCTTAGCGGATGGTCTGGGCTGTTTCCCTTTCGACAATGAAGCTTATCCCTCACTGTCTCACTGGCTGTGTGTGCAGTTGGTATTCAGAGTTTGACTCGATTTGGTACCGCTCTCGCAGCCCGCACCGAATCAGTGCTTTACCCCCAACCTATAATCACAACCGCTGTACCTCAATACATTTCGGGGAGAACCAGCTAACTCCGGGTTCGATTGGCATTTCACCCCTAACCACACCTCATCCGCTGATTTTTCAACATCAGTCGGTTCGGACCTCCACTTGGTGTTACCCAAGCTTCATCCTGGACATGGTTAGATCACCCGGGTTCGGGTCTGCAAACAGTGACTTAATTTCGCCCTATTAAGACTCGCTTTCGCTTTGATTTCGGCATTTTCGCCTTAGTCTGCCACTGCCTGCAAGTCGCCGGCTCATTCTTCAACAGGCACGCGGTCAGGCGTTAAATCGCCCTCCCACTGCTTGTAGGCTTACGGTTTCATGTTCTATTTCACTCGCCTTCCGGGGTTCTTTTCACCGTTCCCTCGCGGTACTAGTTCACTATCGGTCACACAGGAGTATTTAGCCTTACGAGATGGTTCTCGTGGATTCACACGGCGTTTCTGCCGTGCTACTTGGGATTCAGCTTGTATTGTTAAACTTTCGACTACCGGACTTTCACCGTCTCTGGTGTAGCTTCTCACTACTTCGTCTAGCTGCTCAATTCCGTGTTGCTGTCCCACAACCCCAATCGATAAATCGACTGGTTTAGGCTGTTCCCGCTTCGCTCGCCGCTACTAAGGGAATCGAATTTCTTTCTCTTCCTCTGGTTACTAAGATGTTTCAGTTCACCAGGTTTGCTCTGACCACCCTATAGATTCAGGTGGCAGTCCAGGGGGTTGCCCCATTCGGAGATCTTCGGATCAAAGCTTGCTGTCAGCTCCCCGAAGCGTTTCGTCGATTGCTACGTCCTTCGTCGCCTCTGTGTGCCAAGGTATTCACCGTAAGCCCTTTGTAGCTTGACCACGAACTTACATTGGTGTCTGTGATATCTGTCGTTTGGTTTTATTCATGTCTTGAAACGATGAATAAACTACAAACGATGGTATCTACCTGACAAGTTACTATGCAATTTTCAAGGTTCTAGCTGGCATTAAATCCAGCAGGCTCTTTAGTTTAGTAAATCTATCACTAAATGAGTTGCTGAAGTTATTTCGATTGAATCTGGTTGAAATCTTTGCTGTTAGTATCAATCCACTCGCTGGGCTGGCTAACTGCTTATCACTCTTACTACTATAACGAATCCAATTGAACTGTGTTGGGCAGGAACCGAACCTGTTTAGTTTGGTTTCCCGTTGTCTTCGTTGAGGTCTTTGTCTCAACTTGTCCAACACTCACTCTTACTACTGTACGCAATGGATTTAAGAACCTCAGTCAGTAGAACCGAAGGTTTAAGTTCGGTTCTACTGACTCAGAGCGTGAACCAAGTGAGTTTGAAAGCCTTTATCCAAGCTCGTATCGACCTTGGGATGTCGGATCAAAGCGGACATAACATCAGAGATAATCTCTCGCGTCCGGTCTTTGTCCGAAGGTCTCCCTATAAGGAGGTTGTCCAGCCGCACCTTCCGGTACGGCTACCTTGTTACGACTTCACCCCAGTCATCAACCCCACCTTCGGCATCCTCCTCCCACAAGGGGTTGGAGTAACGACTTCGGGCGTGACCAACTTCCATGGTGTGACGGGCGGTGTGTACAAGACCCGGGAACGTATTCACCGCAGTAGTGCTGACCTGCGATTACTAGCGATTCCGTCTTCACGTAGGCGAGTTGCAGCCTACGATCTGAACTGAGCCACGGTTTAAGGGATTTGCTTGCCGTTGCCGGCTTGCTGCCCGTTGTCCGCAGCATTGTAGGACGTGTGTAGCCCAGGACGTAAGGGGCATGCTGACTTGACGTCATCCTCGCCTTCCTCCACCTTGTCGGCGGCAGTCTGCTGAGAGTGCCCAGCATTACCTGATGGCAACTCAGCACGAGGGTTTCGCTCGTTGCGGGACTTAACCCAACATCTCACGACACGAGCTGACGACAGCCATGCACCACCTGTGTCCGCGCTCCCGAAGGCACTCTCTCGTTTCCAAGAGATTCGCGGCATGTCAAGTCCTGGTAAGGTTCTTCGCGTTGCATCGAATTAAACCACATCCTCCACCGCTTGTGCGGGTCCCCGTCAATTCCTTTGAGTTTCATCCTTGCGGACGTACTCCCCAGGCGGAACACTTATCGCGTTAGCTTGGACACTGCATGGGTCGATCCACACAACGTCGAGTGTTCATCGTTTACGGCTAGGACTACCAGGGTATCTAATCCTGTTTGCTCCCCTAGCTTTCGTGCCTCAGTGTCAGCCACAGCCCAGCAACGTGCTTTCGCCATCGGTGTTCTTCCCAATATCTACGCATTTCACCGCTCCTTTGGGAATTCCCGTTGCCCCTACTGTGCTCCAGCTTGATAGTTTCTGTGGCGGTTCCGAAGTTAAGCTTCGGGCTTTCACCATAGACTTCCCAAACCACCTACGCACCCTTTACGCCCAATCATTCCGGATAACGCTTGCCTCCTCTGTCTTACCGCGGCTGCTGGCACAGAGTTAGCCGAGGCTGATTCGTCAGGTACCGTCATTGATTCTTCCCTGACAAAAGCGGTTTACAGTCCTAAAACTTTCCTCCCGCACGCGGTCTTGCTCCGTCAGGCTTTCGCCCATTGCGGAAAATTCCTCACTGCTGCCTCCCGTAGGAGTCTGGACCGTATCTCAGTTCCAGTGTGGCTGATTGTCCTCTCAGACCAGCTACCGATCATCGCCTTGGTAGTCCATTACACTACCAACTAGCTAATCGGACGCGAGTTCATCTTTAGGCGGATTGCTCCATTTCACTCACTGCATATCTGGAATTAGCGATCGTTTCCAATCGTTGTCCCAGTCCTAAAGGCAGATCCTCACGCGTTACTCACCCGTCCGCCACTCAGCTTTTTCAAGCTTCGTTCGACTTGCATGTGTTACGCAGACCGCCAGCGTTTATCCTGAGCCAGGATCAAACTCTCCATTTGGAGTTTGATGGCTTTGGCTCCGAAACAATACTTGTTTGCTGTTCCGGATCCTCTAATTGTTCATTCGTCTTGGGTCTCGCCCAAAACTCAAATATTTTAACGAGGGTTGGATAATTGTTTGGCTTTCAAACTATTGATTTGTCTTGGTTCAAGGTGTCTTGGATTCCTCCGCCACACCTCTCTACTATATCCTGGCAGTTCTCACTTGTCGGGTGAGCAAACCGTACAAACAAAGGGTAGTTTCATCACTCTATGTTGTCGGTTGTCTACCAGGTGCAAAGAGCGTAACGTTTTCCTTGACACTTCCCTACTATACTGAATGACTCAGGCGAGAGAAGGGGGCGAAACCGTACCTGATCAGGAGTGTTTACTCGACTTCAAAGGGTGGTTTCAGGTCAAGGCTCCTAATCAGGAGGGCATCGCTCAACACTTCCCCACTATAGCGATGCGGGAGCGGGTGTGTGGGACGGGAACCGTACTATCAGAGTGCGGCTATCCGATAAGCTAAGAAGTTACCGGGATTGTCCTTCAATCTCACGCAGCAGTGCCTCGTCCGAGTAAGCCGTTTCCCAATCACCGGACAGTTCGAGTCGGACTGATTGTGCCCCACCATTAGGCGTACACACCACCCAGTAACTATCTTCTTTTCCCTTAACCTGAGCGGCTTCGGCATGCTTTGCTGAGTCAGACAATCCCGTGAATGCCTGAATGCAAGTCCAAGTGATGCCGTCTCGATCGCTAACAACTCGCTCCACTGAAACTCTCCTGTTGATGAATTTAAGATTGGGTGCGTTGTGAAGCAGTTTCCTCTACGGGGTAATTGCTCCTCAATAGGTCTTGCTCAAAATAATCGCCCTGCTGCCCTTGATTGGCGTAATCGTCGCAGAGATCGCTGATATTCGTCAGGGTTTGCTCCTCAAATTGGTGTCGTTATGGTTTGATGTCGAGTAATCCAGTCTTCTGCCCACTCAAAAGCCACGCCTGCCCGTCGAGCCGCTTCTTCGTCTTCGGGTCGATCGCCAACATAAACACAGTCTTCAGGGGAATGATTGTACCGAACCATCGCTAGCTTAAGCATTCCGGCTTGAGGTTTACGATATTGCCCAGACCATTTGGTTTGGCTATGGTTATGAGCATTGTGACGGGTCACACGAAAGCATTTTTTGCCCTCAAAGTCTGGACAGAAGTAGATTTCTTTAAGCAGAGAAACCAGTTGGAGCGTGTATTGCTGTTCCTGAATACAGGTTTGAATAGTTTTATGACCCGCAGCTACGCCACCTTGGTTGGTGATGCCGACGATCGTCCAATTCTCTTGATAAGTGTTCAAGGCAATGTCTGCTCCTGCAATAATCTGTTGATCTTGAGGATTCTGAAAGTAGAGTTGTCCGCTATGGGACTCCCGCAGCGTCCCATCTAGGTCGATCATGAGTAGGCTCATTGCTTTCGTCTACTGATATTTTGATTGGTTTGTTCACGATCGTGGCAGGTTGTATGGAGGCGAACATCTGTCAATCAGCGGAGACGATCATCGTACTATCAAACGATCAACAACCAAGAAGACGATCGTACCCACGATCGCACAAAAATTAAGTTGTGCCGATCGACAGGCGTTGAGCCTCACTGAACTTGCTTATGCTCAAATCAGCACAATAGATTCAGCACCGAGTGGAGTCATCATGAATCGACAGGAATTACTCGATCGATATCGCGCAGGGGAACGAGATTTTAGCGTGGCGGATTTACGAGAGGCATCGCTCGAAGGCACTGATTTACGGGAGAGCGTTCTGCATGGTGCAATCTTAGATGGTGCCAATCTGCGGGGAGCGAACTTAAGCGGAGCAGATTTAAGTGGAGCAGCACTAAACTACGCGGATTTGAGTGGCGCAGATTTGTCCGGTGCAGACCTCCGAGACGCGATGCTTAACCATGCCATTCTAGAAAACGCAAATCTAGAAGCGGCAATTCTCGAAGAGGCAGATTTAATGGCTGCCAGTTTGGTCGGTGCGGATTTAGAGGATGCCGATTTGAGCGAAGCCGATCTGCGTCAGGCAAATTTGCAAGCGGCAGATTTAAGTCGCGCCGAACTCGATGCCGTCGATTTCCGAGAGGCAAATCTCAGCCAAGCGGAACTCGACTACACGGATTTGAGCGGCGCGAATTTTACGAATGCTGACCTTACAGATACTCTGCTGGAGGGCGCGAATTTAGAAGGGACAATTCTTTCTGAGGAGCATCAGTGATCAGAACATTGCCCGTGGTTTTGCGATCGCGGGCATCAGCCTACCCTGAAACGCTTTGATCCTGTAACAAACTAAATTCTTCGCACACTTAGCGGAGAAATCTATGGTTTCTAGCCCATCACAACAAAGTCTATCTTTACAAGCTCCGAAGTTAAAGCGAAGGTGATCATCCCACTATCAGACGATCGAGATCGAGTTTCATTAACTGCTTCAACTCATTCGCATTTTGAATCGCATAACCTTCAGCATCATTGTTGAAGTAAGCATAGACATCAATCTTTTGATCAAGAAAAGATTGAATTTGTTTTGCCCAATCCATCAGCTCGGACTGATCGTAAGCAATTCCATATCTCCCCTGATGAAACCGCAAATACGTCCAAGCAGTTGTTAACCGCACATCGATCGGAACGGTCGGGCTAATTGGCAAACAGAGGGCAACATTCGATCGCTCTAGTTGCTGATACATTGGAGCAGTCAACCAGCTTGGATGGCGAAATTCCATTACATAGCGGCAATTCGGATAGGATTGCAAAACCTCTAGAAACGCTTCTAGTCGATCGAGATCAAGGTGCCAGTTAGGAGGAAATTGAAACAGAATCACCGCTAGCTTTTCCTGCAAGCCACAAGCCGCCTCGATTAATCGTGCAAGCGGCTCTTGAGGGTCTTTCAGCTTTTTGAGGTGCGTTAGATAACGGCTCGCTTTGACGGCAAACAAAAAATTGTCTGGCGTTTGGTCGTACCAAGTGGCGAAGGTCGATCGAGGCGGCAACCGATAAAAGGAGAAATTCACCTCGACGGTTGAGAAGTGTTGAGCATAGAATGCTAACTGCTGTTCCCCCAACAATCTAGCCGGATAAAATCGCTTCATCCAGTGCTTGTACACCCATCCACTTGTGCCAATTTGCAACATACTCAACAAGCTACTTGCTGCAAGGTTGAACGATCGATCATTGAAACAGACAGCGAGTTTATCGTCTATTTAGGTTGAGCAATTTCCTTTGAGCATAGACGTAGAGAAACCGAATAAAGAGAATAGCAAACGTCAGATCAAGAACGCCTGAAATCAAATAAAACGGATGAAGGTTGCTCAACAGCGTATGGTAGGCCAGAGTAGTAAAAACGCTACTGAAATGTAGAGCGGTGTGTTGCAAAGATTTTCTTGAAGCTACGCCTAAAACTGTAATTTTATACTACAACCTTGTAGATAGTGCTTCTCAATTTTTTTGCAACACAGCAGTTTCCCTACTTCGATTGTCAGCTCACAAGCAGCTACATTCCTGGAATACCACCGCCAGTGAATCGCGCGATTAAATCTTGTGGGTTGATGCCGAACTTCTGTAGTAGTTGTTGATGCTGCTGATTATCGGTGTCTACCTGCTGGGGTAGCTCCTGCTCAGCTTGTCCAGACTGGTCTTGATTCCCCGACTGCACCTGAGAGCGAATCATACTTATGATCTGCTGCTTGTCAATCTGCACGGTTGTTCTCCTGTGGATGCTATTTTCCCTAGTTATTGCTAGGGAAGTGTAAGTGTTGCTAAGTATGGATAAATCGGTATCCTACCTTTGCTTCCAGTTTTAATCCGCTTTATCACGCTTAATCGTCATTCATTAGATAGATCCAACTAGATAGAGCTATGTGTGCAAATCTTTTTAGATTGAGGTCAGAGGAAGTTAAGTCTTCCACCCTACCATCTCTGCGACACAACCCGTAGTTTTGCAATCGAGTCATTACCAATGCTCGGTTCCTACTCGTCGCGATCGTCATTGCCTTGACCCAGCAATTTCGCTAGTTCTTTTGTGAATTGAAGGGATGACAGTAATTTGGTGATTTGCTTGGTCGATCGAGATTTTTGCTAGACCAAATTGCTCGATCGACCAAGCATTTGTTGATAGATGCAAACTGATTTGGGCAGCTCGATACTGGCTAGAACCTGACGCCAACGACGCAGGTAAGAGTAATTGATCAGCTAGATGAAGATCAACGGGCATTCCAGTCTTGTGAAAGTCTAGAAATTCTTGAACTGCGATCGCTGCCACTTCTTCGGCAGGTAATCCAAGTTTTCCAATGGCTCCAAAACCTGTTCTTGTTTGCTCATATTCTGCTGTTAGAAAAATGCCTGCTCCCGCACCCACACCCTTTAATCGTCGTGCTTTCACCTGTGCTTTGAGTTGGGCTTCCGCTAACAGGTTTTCTGCACGACGTACCATTCGCTGGGGAATGTGAGACGGGAGCTCGGTAGCGATCGCTAATCCTTCAATCTGTTGTAGAGATCCACGCTCTAGTGATTGAATCGGGTTGAGAGAACCAACACTACCCCCATTTCCGCTCACGCGGAGTTGGATTTCACCGCCTCCGCGTGGATACCAGCCCCAAGCCAGGATTTCGACCTCTGCCTGAACTCCCATGCGCTGCAAGGTGGGCAAATACACTTGCTCAATATACGAAGCAGGTGGACTGAAGGGAATGAATGTCCCGCCTCTTAACGTTACGGTTGAGTTGCCTGTAGTCAGCGCTAGGGGGAGTAAAACAGTTTGAAGAATGAGCGTTACGGCTCCGGCTGATCCAGTTCCCAGGGTTTCAGCCACATCAAAGGTATAGTCTCCGGCTTGGACTGGTTGTGTCGGAATAAACTCTAGTTGAGTCGAACCAACCGTGTCACCGGTAAGTTCTGCCCGACAGAGTACTGCTGCCGCTCTGACTGCGGTGAGATGTTGGATTGCAAGTCCCGGCTTTGCCCGTCGTGCGCGAACGCGATCGATCCGAATCGGTTGTCCTGTAATCGCCGCTAAACTGAGGCTTGTTCGCAGGATTTGACCGCCACCTTCTCCATAGGAACCATCAATTTGTAGCATGTTAAATATCTAGAATGACTTGTGCTGACCAACCTGTGTCGGTCTTTTTCAGTTCAAATTGATGCAGTGTTACCGCTTTGACATCCACTCGCTGGTGATGTCGATCGCGATCCAATCGTTCGCCTTGCGTGGTTGCGCTTAGATGATAAATTGATGCCTGTTCTTCGATCTGAACCTGTTGTGCCCTTAGTAAAAGTAGTTCGCTGTCTTTGTAGTAGACAAACTCTTGTAAGAAGTTGAATAACAATAAATCGAGGGCATCATCCTCTAGATTGAACGTGCGCGTTTGGGAGGGTGCGATCGCGTCGAGATTTTCAATCATCGTGTTCATTACTGCATCCCCAGCTGCTTTGAACACTTCCTCTAGATCGGTTCCCCAGGCATGGAAGGCAATATCTGCCGTTGCAATTTCCTCTAGAAATTCGTAAGGCATAGGGCTATTCTCCTGACGATCGTTCACAAGCTTGCAGACGATCGCAAATATCAGATTTAGACTGGCTCACTTGTTTGCCAATAAAGACCAGTTCTGTCGCAGGAGCATCAAACGACTCTAAATCCCAGCGCCCCGCCACAAAATTGAAGAGATGCGTACCCTCCGGAAATTGAATGAATCCTTTTGCTCGATAGACATCAGAAGAAAGCGAATCCGCAAAGGTTTCAAAACAAGCGCGATCGTAAACCGATTGAGAGGTGTAGCTAAACGATTCAAACTCTATCTGATGTTGATGATGCGGAGCAGGTTGTAAGCGTTCTCGACCAATGCCAAACAAGAGATCCAGATCAACTTGGCACCGTTCGGTGCGGACAATGATTGCCACTTCATTGAATGACTGAAGTTTATGAATGACTGTTTCTAACTCAGCTACCAAATCAACTTTGTTCAACAGAATGAGGTCAGCCGATTCAACTTGAATCCGGGTTGTGTGCCCAATTTGGGGATACGCGACTAGTCCATCTGCATCAATCACGGTGACAACCCCATCTAGCCGTACTTGAGGCAAGCTTTCTTGAATATCAAATACTAAAGCATCCGGTTCCGCGACGCCCGTTGTTTCCACAATGATCTGATCCGGATTGACGGTTGCAATAATTTCGTCCACCGCTGCTTCAAATTCACCCAACAGGGAACAACAGACGCAACCGCCGCCCAAGTCTGCCATTTCGACATTCTTGCCTTGAAGAATTTTAGTATCGATCGCGATCTCGCCAAACTCATTCATCAGAATCGCCAGCTTGCGAGGCATCATGCTTAGAATGTGGCGCAGTAGTGTTGTTTTGCCGCTTCCGAGGGGTCCTGTCACAACGGTTAATGGGGTGCGTGCTGACATAGTTCACCCCTTAATATTGCCGATCGGCGTTAGCTTTGCGACTCGTTGACTAATGCCTGCCAGTTCTGCCGCTTCGATCACTTCATCTACGTCTTTGTAAGCACCGCCTGCTTCCTCTGCTAGTCCTGAGTAAGATGTACTGCGAACATAGATGCCCCGTTGCTGCATTTGCTTTTGTAGCACATCTCCGCGCCACATTTTCCGGGCTTTCGTTCGACTCATGTTGCGTCCGCTCCCGTGAGCCGTGCTATAGAAAGTTTGATCGCCAGTCGCAACTCCCGTGAGCAAGTATGATCCCGTTTCCATGCTGCCACCAATGATGACGGGTTGTCCTGTTTCTTTGTAGCGTTCTGGGAGATCAGCCATTTCAGGAGCAAATGCGCGAGTGGCTCCTTTGCGGTGAACCAGCAGCGATCGCTCCTTGCCATCTACGAAATGCTTTTCTAACTTCGCAGTGTTGTGCGACACATCATAAATAAGCTGCATTCCCAGATCTTCTGCCGATTGCCCAAACACTTGAGAAAACACTTCTCGAATTCGATGCAAAATGACCTGGCGATTGGCAAACGACATATTGATGCCACACTTCATCGCTGCAAAATAGGCTTGCCCTTCGGGAGAATCAAAGGGGGCACAAGCGAGTTCTCGATCGAGAATCTTAATCCCATACTTGCTATCCATGACTTTAAGAAATCGCAGCAGGTAATCAGTTGCAACTTGATGCCCAAAGCCTCGACTTCCACAGTGGAACATGATCACCACTTGATCCGGTTTGGTAATTCCCATCTGCTTTGCCAACACATTGTCAAAAATGTTTTCTCGCTTGGCAACTTGAATTTCTAGATAGTGATTGCCTGATCCCAACGTGCCGATTTGATGAACCCCGCGATCGATCGCTTTCTCACTGATTTTGCTGGCATCGGCTCCCTTGATACACCCCTGTTCTTCCATGAATTCCAGGTCGTCTTCCCATCCATAACCATTGTTGATGCACCATTGCGCTCCTTGCTCTACCACCTTGCGAAAGTCGTTGCGAGAGAGTTTTACAAAACCAGTGCTACCGACCCCAGCCGGAACGCGATTGTACAGCTTATCGACAAGTTCCTTCAGATGGGGCTTCACGTCTTTATACGTTAAGTTCGTCGTCACCAGCCGCATTCCACAATTGATATCAAACCCGATGCCGCCCGGAGAAATGACTCCCCCTTGCTCGATGTCCATTGCGGCAACGCCCCCGATTGGAAAGCCATAGCCAAAGTGACCATCGGGCATACACAGCGCGTATTTTGTAATTCCGGGCAGCGTTGCCACATTCGTAATTTGGTCATAAACGGCATCATCGAGTTCTCGAATCAGCTTTTCTGTGCCATAAAGTCGCGCAGGCACCCGCATCCCCGCTTTGTAGGATGTAGGAATTTCCCAAATCACCTCAGAAACTTGCTTTAAGACCTCGATCTGAGCCATTGCATCACCTTCCCACGGAACACAGCTTGATCTTGGCAAGCCATCCGACACCATGCTTGTATCGAATGGAGGATCTGCTCGAACACTATTTTTCCTCGATCGAGCTTTGGAAGCTCATGCGTCGGCTTCTGAGGTTCGCGTGTCAGCTTCTGAGGCTCGTGCGGTGAGTGTTGGAAGCCCGTGCATCAGCTTGGGAAGCTCAACGATCGGCTCTGGAAGCTCAAGGGGTGAACTTCGGAGGCTCATGCGTCGGCTTCTGAGGTTCGCGGGTTAGCTCTGGAAGTTCGCGGGTTAGCTCTGGAAGCTCTTGCGTCAGCTTCGGAAGCTCAAGGGGTGAGTGCTGGAAGCTCGTGCGTTAGCTTTGGAGGGTCAGGGGTGAGCTTTGGGAAGTTGGAGGAAGTGCGATCATGGAGGGAGTGCGATCGTGGAGGGAGCGCGATCGACTTGAATGAATCAGCACACAAAATAGATCTTTATAGATGATCCTTAAAAATGAGTTAGCCTGCACTGATGCCACTGGAAAATAGGAATGTTATAACTTAGACATGATTTTTGTGTTCTTACTGATATGAGTGACTTTCAAACTCCTGAAGATTCCAGCATTGTTCCCCAGCAGTCGGGGCAGCTTGTACCTCTTGATGAGTTTAAGTCACTCTTCTATCAACTTAATGCAAAGCCAGATACCGAGATTCAGTTACTGCGTGGCAAGAAAAATTTGGAGTTGGCGGATATCAGAAGCATTAACGAAAGAATATCAGCTAAGCTTCGCAACCACGATCTTATTGCAGACATTGCATCAATTAATTTTGTTCTCTCAAAAAGAAAAATTAAGGACTACGCTACTTGGGCTGAATTTGAGAGAGAGAATTGGGATACAGTCAATGAAAAAGTCCGCACACTTACTATTAAGTGGGATGTTGCGATTAAGTTGCCTCAGTATAGATTACCGCAAAGACATTCCTTAAAGATAAGAATTGGAACTGAAATTCCACCTAAAGATATTTTTCAACTAATTTTTACAAGCGATGACATCACAGAGCTAATGGAGGCGCGAACACCAAGCATATGTAAAGTTGATTTTGTGAATGACATTCTTGCTGCTGAGTTAATGAGCATTGTAGTTAACTGGCATGAAGGATTGCGAGATTTGCCAGAAACTAATCCTCTAAACAGCTTTCTTGTCAAGAGAGGTAGGTTATTAAGTGAAATAGCTCGATATTCTTCACCTATTATCCTACTGATAATTTTTCATCAGTATTATGACTATTTTATGCCTTTAGTTGGGATAGAAGAGCAGATGTCTTCTAAAAGCCTGGAAGCATTGCTAATCGTATTTGCAGCTATATTTATGACTGGAATCTTTCTGGGTTTCAAGTTTGAAAGATTCATAGATGAGCGAATTGGCAAATTTGAAGAATATCCAAGATTTTCTATTACGAGGGGTGATAAAAAAGCTGCTTTGGAATTTGAGAGTACAAATAAGAAGTTGACGAATCAAATTCTAGTTCGTTTCCTCTGGGTGTTATTCAGTTTGGTTGTATCTTCCTCACTTAAGTTCGTAGCTAAGTACATTTTCTGACGAGGTTCAGGCTAACAATTGCGGTGCAACGGATTCGGTCAATCCGCTTGTGATGTTGCAAAGTCTTTGAATCGAGAGCTATACCCTCAATGTAGGAATATCCAGTTTCAGCCATCAAGTTACGAACAGCTTCTTCAACTCTGAGAAAGTTTCGACTCGCGATAATAATGTGCCAGTCTTGCCCAGATCTGGCGATCGCACCCCCCTCTCCCTGCAAATCCCACCCTTCAACACGGGAACGCTAGGATCACGTTTATTAGATGCAACATTGAGTACTAGCGATATGGAAACGACAGTGCAAACTCGTTCAAGCGAATTGGAAAAGCTCATACAGTTTGTAATCGATATTGTGGTATTTCATTCTTGGCGCTGAGATTGATTGTTGTCGATATCATCAAAGTCTCTAGGTCTACCAATCTACTCTGAAGCAGACGAGATTCTGCTACCAGCAAAGCATTAAACTTGGAAGTGCTTATGACATTAGCAATTGTGGCTGAAGCTGTTCCTCTGCAAGCAATCGAAGACGGTGTAATTCTTGTCGGAAAAACTCGCGTAACCTTAGATACTGTAGTTGCTGTCTTTAATCAGGGTGCAACAGCAGAAGAAATTGCTTATCAATATCCGTCGCTGAATCTAGCTGACGTTTATGCCACGATCGCTTTCTATCTTAAGCACCAATCGGAAGTAGAAGCTTACTTGCAACAGCGACAGCAGCGATCGCAAGAAATTCGGGAAATGAATCAAGCAAGATTTGACCCGAAAGGCTTGCGCGATCGCCTTCTTGCCCGCAGAACCGAGTAGTGGAACATAGCACTGATCGCCTCCCGCCTCCAACACCCTCGGCTGGAACACCTTTCCCGTCCCCACCCGCACCGATCGCAACATGGACAGCGAGTTTCTATTGGTCAGAGAAGCCCACGATCGCAACGACGAAATTCTCGATCGCATCTACATTGGTCGCCGCTTCAACAACAACACCGAACGCCTCGAAAAACGCTTCGAGCCATATACCAAAATCACCACCAAGCAAGCACCCTCAAAAAATTCTGCCAAACGAAAAGCTAAGCTATAGACCCTTCAGCCATAATAAAAGCACAAACCCATTCATCCCCAAAAAATCATGACAGCCGCCGAAAAACTCTACCAGCTCATCCAAACCCTCCCGGAAAACCAAATCAACGAAGTCCTCCACTTCGCCGAATGTCTCTACCAAAAACAACTCTCCCCCCCTCAGCCTCTCCCCCCCGGCACCCTCACCGGACTCCGGGGCATCGCCAAACGTACTGGGTCAGCTCCTAGCGATCTTGAACTACAAGCAGAATATACCGACTATCTCACCCAGAAATATCAATAAGCAGCCCCGTGAAAATCCTCATTGATACCAACGTCGTCCTCGATCTCCTCCTAGAGAGAGAACCCTTTGTCGAAACTGCGATCGCCCTCTTCGAGCAAATTGAGCAGGGCAAGTTGGAAGGCTCTATCGCCGCCACCACCATCACCAATATTTTCTACATCATCCGCAAAACCGAAGGTCGTGAAGTCGCCCTTGCCGCCATTCATCGGCTACTGATTGGTCTCCGATTTTGTGCCGTTGATCGCCAGACCGTTGAAACTGCTCTCAGCTTTGGTCTAAAAGACTTTGAAGACAGCATCCAACTTGCCTGCGCGACCCTCAGTCAACTCGATGCGATCGTCACCCGCGATCAAAAAGACTTCATCGGCAGCAGCCTCCCCATTTACTCCCCCAAAGAACTGTTGAACCAGATTTAGCAGAAAAATGTTTAAAGAAATTCTTATGAGTAACCCGAACGCCATTCCTGCCGTTTCCGTCACCTACGCCCAAGACGGCACCTCCACAAGCGCGAACGCTAGGATCATGTTTAGTAGATGCAACAGTCTGCATTGATCCTCTATGAATAAATCAACAACAAACGGCAATAGTGCCCCTCAGACCATTCTGCTCTCCTTGTTCTCCGATGCTTCTAGCTCCACGGGTGCTAAACTTTTGAGCCAAAGTGGTGACAAAGACGTTTTGCAACGGAATTGAGCCACGGAGAAGTAGAGAGGAAAGCTAGTAGAGTGAATAGTGTATGGTGAATGCTATCCACCAACGACTGTAGCTCGTCCTTTAACTGCCGTCGGTAGAAGCGCTAAAACTTCTGGTGCTAAAGGCTTTAGATCTATTAAACGATTGGATGATGCTTGCAGAACAATCACCGCAATATTGAATTGTGGAAGGTTTTGCTGAAACGACAGGTTGCGATCGACTGTGATAAAGACATCAAACTCTGTTTCTGCAACGGCAAGAAGTTGACCATTTTTTATCCCTGCCCATCCCATTTGAGGAACTGTTTTCACCTCGTAGTCAACAAACTCTCTTGCCAATCTGCGATCAATGCTCGTCCAACAAAATCTTCACGCTATGCCACTGTGCTGACAAGTTGTTTTCCCGCTTCTTCTAAAAAAGCGACGACTTGCTCTCTGTTCACAGTTGGAAACCCATCCAAGAAATCGTCGATCGACTCTCCTGCCTTGAGATAGTCTAGAAGTGTCTGAATAGGAACCCTAGTCCCAGCAAAAACTGGAGTACCGCCCATAACTTCAGGAGACACGCTGATGATTGGAGTGTCAATAGGCATAAGTCCTCGTTCCTCAAGTGGTATTTTCATTAGTTTATCAATTCTTCACGCTAACGGCGTGGTCTAACAATGCCGTTGCACACCGACCGTACAGAGTCTTTCCGGTTAAGTCCGAAAGGTTGCTAGCGACGGGTGAACGGGGACGTTAGGCTTACATCTTGCAGTGCGTAGATCTGTGACCGCAAAATCCACTTTGGATCATCGCTTTTGATAAGCTTTGGGTGTCATCCCTGTCATCTGACGGAAGACTTTTGTTAGATGAGTTTGATTTGCAAAGCCGCAATCTAGGGCAATGGTGCTAATTGCAATCGATTGCTTTTCCAGTAATTGCTTGGCTCGTTCCACACGTTGTTGCATCAAATACTGATAAGGTGCAATTCCCACTGATTGCTTGAAGGATCGGCTAAAGTGGGATTCGCTCATGCTGGTCAGGGTAGCCAAATCCAAAATCGATAAATCTTGTGTCAAATTCGCCTTCATGTAATCAATAACTCGCTCCAACTGTGACTGGGGTAAACCGTTGGCTTTGAACTCAAGCGAAGGTTTGCTGACTGCATAGTTCTGCACCAAACGACCAGCAAGTGCTGTTCCCAATAACTCGCCATACAACCTGCCAGACATACAACCCGTTTGGATTTCTATCTTGAGCGCGCGGGCTAATTGTTGGATTACCGGATCATCGATCGAAAACTGTGGAATCAGTTCTATTTCACGCTGCATCAATTCCTGAGTAGTTTGATTCAGCAATGTTGGACAAATCGCAATCACCGAAAATTCGACTTCCCGATCCCAGTTTGTCCAATGACTTAGAAACGCTGGGATAACATCGACGCGACCGTTGCCGTGGGCATAGTGTTTAAATTTGCCCTCCAAACGACGCTCTGCCTGAAAGCAACTTTTGGAGCCTGTGATTACCAGTGAATGTTGTAGAAGGCAATGCTCCACCGTTTTATGGGGAGGATGGCAGTAGTGGGTGAAGGTTAACCCTTTCCATCCCGTATGATAGCTAGCTACTAGGGGTTTTTGTGGAAGCACTCGCGCTGCTTCTTGTTGGTTTGTAAAATCAAGTGTGGAGGTTGCATGATTCACCATCGGCTTTAACCCAGTCAAGATTTCATATCCCAAGCAGGATTGGGATAATTTTAGCAGAATTGGATGAGACGGCACGTTACGGCTAAGACTATTGTAGGGGTGTCCACGAAAGGCGATAGTAGTGAGCATCCCAATAGAAGGGAGAAAATTCGCCCAATAGACAAGTTAAACAATGCCCCATCTCTTTCACCTACCTCTTATGCCAACTCAACCTGCACCAGAAATCGAACTGCTCCGCGCAGCGTATGCAGCCTTCAACGCGCGCGACATTGATGCCGCTCTCGCCCTCATGACTCCCGATGTGTTCTGGCCGAGGGCGTTCAAAGGCGGTTTTGTCCGTGGACCTGAAGAAATCCGCGCCTACTGGACGGAGCAGTGGAGCGAGATCGATGGACACGTCGGGCCGGTTGCCTTTCACCCGGAGGATGGTGGGCAGGTCTTGGTCGAGGTGCATCAGGTCGTGCGCGATCTGGCTGGAGCTGTGCTTGCTGATGAGCACGTCGGTCACCGTTTCACCATTGAGCATGGCTTGATTCAAGCCATGGAAGTCTGCCCACTTTCATCGTCCGGTCTCGGTGACTAACAACGCCCGTGCATACCGACCGTTGAGGTTGATCGGTATGCTACAAGGGTGATCTGCGGCGGGTGATGGGCAACGTTACTTATATTTTCTAGAGATCGCACCCCCTCCTCCAATAAACAACCTGCTTCCTGCGAATCCCACCCTTCAACACGGGAACGCTAGGAACACGTTTACTAGATGCAACAGTGTGCATCGATCCTCTATGAATAAATCAACAACAAACGGCAATGGCACGAGCAACGGCAATAGTACCTCTCAGACCATTCTGCCTTCTTTCTCCTCTGATGCTTCTAGCTCCACAAGTGCTGAACATTTGAGCCAAAGCGATCGCGACAACATCCTCAACTTGATCACTCAGATCAACGATTTCCTTCCCTTCCTACGTGATCTCAGCGCAGAAGAACGGAAATCAATGTTAGGCATGGGCAACAAAAACCGTATCTTTGCTGGCAAAGTCCTAGAAGTCATCCAACAGAAATCCGACTTCCTACCCCGCTCCTTCGATACCGAGAAATTTCAACAGGACTTAGCAACCTTCGATCGCTTATCGACAATCCTGATGGCACTCAATCAACTCCGGGATTTAGTCGATGCAACTACGATCGCGATCGGTACTGAAGCCTACGAGAATGCATTAACTGCCTATCGTCATGCCAAAGCCAGTGGACAAGGAGCAAGCCTAGAATCGATGATGGCAGAGATGGCGCAACGCTTCGCCCGCAAGCCCAAGCAAAAGGACGACGAAAAGCCCGAAATCAAAGAGTAACCAACACTAGAATGACGATTAACCCTATTTGTCACCTTGGCAGGAGCAAAAACTGAAAGCCTTACTGTACCTGCGTTTTGCTCTTTTGTCATTTTTGAGCCGTCAAAATAGGAGACACGCGCTGTGGCTGAGTTTCAGAATTCGCTTCAGCGAGAGTGACAAATGAGGGTTAGCGTGACACCTTTTCTCGTTGTTGCTTCTCGGCTTAATCTAATTTTTCGAGGTGCCCTCTAGTGACTCGTCATTTTTTCCAGTGCATCAGGATCATTATGAATGGCTAGTTTTTCGACCAAGGTCGCACTAGCTTCATTGAGTCCCAACAGTTCCACATCCGCCCCACGGCGACGAAACTTAAGCACAACTTGATCGATCGCCGCCACTGCCGACTGATCCCAAATATGAGCATGGCTAAAGTTCAGTGTCACTTTTTCAAGTTCTTCATAGAAATCAAAATTCTCCAAAAAGTCATCAACCGAGACAAAGAAGATCTGTCCTGCAACGCTATAGGTGCGGTGGGTGCCGTCAGCACTCAAAACTTTATCGACAAAGACCACTTTGGCAATTTTCCGCGAGAAAAACACAGTACTGAGCGCTACACCCACGACGACACCAATCGCTAAGTTATGGCTCAATACCGTAATCAGTACAGTCGTCACCATCGCTGCTGTTTCGCTACGAGGCACTTTGCGGAAATGTATGAGTGATGACCAATTAAATGTACCAATCGACACCATGATCATCACAGCTACCAATGCCGCCATCGGAATCCGCTCTACCCAACTGCCGAGCGCCAGCATAAAAAAGAGTAGAAACACCCCAGCACTAAACGTAGATAAACGTCCGCGTCCGCCCGATTGAATATTGATCACCGACTGTCCAATCATGGCGCAGCCTGCCATCCCTCCAAAGAAGTTGCTGACAATGTTGGCAATGCCCTGTCCGGTTGCTTCCTGATTTTTATCACTGGGTGTATTGGTTAATTCATCCAGCAAAGAAGCAGTTAGTAACGATTCCAACAAGCCGACGATCGCTAGCATGATTGCATAGGGAAAGATGATGTTGAGTGTTTCTAAATTCAGTGGCACCTGCGGCAGTAAAAATGGCGGGAACGTACTCGGCAGTGATCCCATGTCTCCCACTGTCGGCACTTTGATGCCTGCAAAGATAGAAATGGCTGTAATCGTGACGATTGCCACTAGTGGCGATGGGAGAACAGTTGTCATTCGTGGCAACAGATAGATAATCGCCAATGCGGCTGCGGTCATGACATACACTGCTATCGGCACATTGGTCAGTTGCGGTAATTGCGCCAGAAAAATTAAAATTGCCAACGCATTGACAAAGCCAATCATGACGGCACGGGGGACGTACTTCATCTGTCGTCCCAGCTTCAGCCAGCCAAACAGAATTTGCAATATCCCAGTCAAAATGCCAGCGGCAAAGAGATACTGCAAGCCGTGATCTTTGACCAGATGAATCATCAACAGAGCCATCGAACCTGTAGCGGCTGAAATAAGTCCAGGTCGTCCACCACAAATCGCTGTCACCATCGCAATGATGAAGGAGGCATAGAGTCCGACTTTGGGATCAACGCCCGCAATAATCGAAAAGGCGATCGCTTCTGGAATCAAGGCAAGTGCAACCACTGTTCCCGCTAGAAGGTCTGCGCGAATGTTTGAGAGCCATTCCCGTTTAAGTGTCTTAAGATTCAAGGTGTCTCCAGTTGTACAATGCAAAAGTTTATAACCATAGACAGCGGTTCTGTCATGGATAGCCCATAGTAGGGATCTCGCTATGAAATGCTTTCAGTGATTGTGTTGGCACTTACTCGACTGAAAGTCGCTATATCTGACCGATAAACCGATCAGAAGCACGATTAGACAAAAGTAGTGCGAATTTTTTTACTCAAATAATTTGAGTCATGCACCAATGTGCGCCAAAAAGCTTACTCTAAGCATCCATTGAAGAGCAGTTCCACAACTAAGGTGGACAGGATTGCTTAAATTTGTGATTGGGAACAGTTGTAGACAGAAGCATAACTAATTTTTGAGCGATGACTACATACTTGAGCTTATAACAAGCCTTGGCATTGGCTGCATTGTACCATAACATAAAAGTACGCAAGTTCCGATCATGGGCGTTGTTCGACTGCGCCTATGCACCCGATCGCCGAGAGGTTATTTGTTAGAGTTCAAGATAGCTAGCAGTGGATGATGGGCAACGTTACCTATATTTTCTGGAGATCGCACCCCCTCCAATAAATAACCTGCTTCCTGCGAATTCCACGGGTATGGCAAGTTCCGCGATTCCTCAATCAGCGATCGTGCCATAATCAAGGCAGCGCACCGTTCAGTCTTTCCGCCATGCGTCACCCCCATCTGAATGAAATTCTGATCGAAGTCCGCCAGCATCTTGAAACACTCTACGATGATCGACTGGCAGGGATTCTCCTCTACGGTTCTCAAGCGCGAGGCGATGCAACTCCTGAGTCTGACATTGATATCCTCGTCACCTTGCATGGCTCGTTCGACTCCTTAACAGAAATCAATTGCACCACGCCCTTTATTGCAGACCTCTGCCTCAAATGGGAAGTTCTCATTTCTGTCAACATCGTACCCGATCGAAAACTCCAGCAAACGCAAATGCCCTTCTTTATTAATCTCCGTCGTGAGGGCATTCCAGCATGACTCCTGAGCAACAAGCCCTCATCACCAAAGCGCAACGCAGCTTAAAAGTTGCAAAGTTGTTAGCTCAGGAAGAGAATTATGATTTCTCCGCTTCCCGTGCCTACTACGCCATGTTTTATGTAGCGCAAGCACTTCTACTTGGCAAGCAACTTACTTTCTCAACTCATTCTGGCGTAATCAATGCCTTTGGCTTGCACTTTATCAAATCCCAAGAAATTTCTGCGGATTATCACCGCGCTCTGATTGCTGCTGAACGAGTTCGGTTGCAAGGAGATTATGATGCAGAAGATGAAGTTTCTGCTGAAATGGCTCAACAACAAATCGAATGGGCAGAGCGATTCTTGACACTGCAAAGCAAGCTATAGTAGTACTCTGATTAATCTAGATGAGTATAAACAGACTATGATTTTTTGCCTAGTATAGGACTGCTAGCATTGGCACTGAGGAACCGAATAAACAAAATAGCAAAGGTCAGATCCAGCACACCGGAAAGCAAATACAACGGATGAAGACTGCCTAGCAAGGTGTGGTAAGCCAGAACCGCAAACACACTACTCTGAGCGAGAATTCCAAACCGAACAATATCGTGATTTCGAGTGATATCCTGACTGACCCACCAATAGGCAATCCCAATGATAAACACCAATCCATAGAATAGTTGGGAATACTCAGGATTCATTAACGGTTCTGTTTGGAGTGCATCACGAATGAAGCGATCGCCAACCAAAAAGACGATTGCCTCAACCCAGTTAATCATCGCTTTCGTTTGAAAAACTCGTTCCCAAAAAGTTGCATGGTTCATTGGATTAAATCCACCTTTATATCTATCGTTACTGCTGCGTTGGCTCACGAGATCCTGTAGATTGAGAGCTTCTTTTGGGTCTTGTATCCTCCCCTTCGCTGCCTTGAAGTCGCTCGCCATTTGCTTTTGTTGCTCGTGACTCAAGTTGTTCCTCAAAATTGGAAACGCATCGCGTTCTTCTTGATTAATATGCTCTCGTAGGGCGCTTCTAAATCGTTTTATTTGAGCTTTGAAGTCAGGCGCAGTCGGATCGGCAGCCTTTAACTCATCCAGCAGGGCAATCACACCATCAGTTTGATCGACAATTTCTTCGGTGTGTGAGTAATAAGGACGCAGGGCAGGGTAGACGACTTGTTCTTCAGCCAGACCATGAATGCTAACATCCTTGTAGAGTTGCCCAAAATACTCTTGAACTTTCTCAGGATCATCACTTTGTAAGATTTCAGCAATCAGAATATCCGATTTAGTATGATCCATCAGCAGAACATCACGGATAATCATCTCATCATCGGTGCGGGTGACAACACTGCCGACAACACCCGTCAGTGCTGCAACTGCATCCTCAACTCGCGCCCAGAGTCCTTGATCTGGTTCTTGTCCCGTCAATTCAAGCACACCCAAAATTTCTAGGATGCCTTTGAATTGCTCTTGATGGGCGCGGCTTTCAAAATTAATCGTATGCAACGGCGCAATTGCCGCTTCAACATCAGCACCCACTACCTGAGCTGCTTTGTGAACCGTGATGCCAGTCATTGTTTGCTGATGCTTAAGCAATTCCTGCTGAAAGGCTTTTTCAAACAGGGTTAGCCTAGAACTCTCCATCTGGTTTTGGATTGCTGCTAGTCCCTGCTCAACGCTTTTCTGGATCTCGCCCTTAACACCATATTGAACCATGACCGTCTCAAGAACGCCCAGGTTTTTTTCATCCTGTTCCAGCATTTTCTGGAGTCGCTGACGAATTTCGTCATCACTAATCCCATTGATTAGGACGCGATCGTTCGCAATTAGCAGAGTCTGAAGTGCTTTCATTTCTGCTAACTGTCTTGCGATCGCGATCCGCTTCGTATCCTCTAGCAACGTTGTCATATTTTATTTGCCTCCAATCGGAGGGTTGGCGAGAACCGACAACGCAAGTACGCCTAAAGCCGCGATCGCGCCCCATTTTGCCACAGAAGCTGTGTTCAACCAAGTTGAAACACGTTTAAGTTGCATTGCTTCCTTACCCCGCATACTAACTTCATCGCTACTGCAAATATAAGTAACCCAACTTCAGCAGTCCTCTTCTTTAAGGTAGGCGATCGCATCCACAGGTCTAGAACACGATCCGAATCTCGTGGGGATCAACAAAATTCACCCAGCTTGGTACTGCTGCAAAACGTGAATCACGCCCGTTTGTAACAAAGCCATCGTGCCATCCGCGATATATTGCACTGCCAGCGCTGCCAGCAAAACTCCTAAAATCCGAGTCACTACGTTCACCCCCGTCCGACCCAGCAATTCGGCTAAATACTTTGCCAGCATTAAAAGGACGTAAGCGATCGCAAGTACGATCGCGGCATCCGTTAGGACGATGACTTCTCCCAGCGTATGGCTATCTGCTTCCTGGATCAAAATCAGCATCGTTGCGAGCGTGCCAGGTCCCGCAATTAAGGGAATTGCCAGCGGAAAGATGCTCACATCCTGACGCATGAGCGCTTCTTGTTCCTCTTCCTGGGTTTCTCGCTCTCGGTGGGCGAACACCATATCAATGCCAATTTTGAACAGCAAAATTCCGGCTGTCACCTGAAACGCCTCCATGCTGATGTCGAGATAGCGGAGGACAAAAGCTCCGCAGAGGGCGAAGGTGGCGAGAATTCCGGCTGAGACGACAATGGCGCGTCGGGCAATGCGAGACTGTTCTTCGGGCGATCGCCCGTCCACCAGTGAGATAAACAGGGGGACTAACCCAATCGGATCGACGATCACAAACAGAGTTAGAAAGGCTTTGGCGATGAATGTCAGGGGGATCTGTTGCGTTAGGGCTTGCCAGTCCGCAGCAAGCGACCCGAATTGAGCATCAAACATGATGGCATTAAGCTATGAGCCACGATAGTGTATGCACATAGGTTAGCGGAAAGGTTGTGGAATGGGTCGAATATATCAACATCATCCCCTCAGTCCTCTGCATAATTTGAGAACTATGTGCGTGTAATCAAACGTCAATTAGCATAACGACTACCTGAGAGCGATATCTCTATCGGAGGAACAACATTTACGGGTCTCAAGCCTAAGATTTGATAAAGCCAGATAGTGGTTTAAATTTTTTGACCACTCATTCCAGCAGCAATTAGCGCTGCCTCATCCTTGATTGAAAGTCTACCGTGTACACACAAGTCCCTTGATCGGTGATTGCCGAGATCTTCGCCCCCTAAATCCCCCATTCTGGGGGACTTTGAGCGGAAGAAATATCCGAAACTGCAAGAAATTGCTCGCTTTCAAAGTCCAAATTTGCGGGATTTACGGGGCTGAAGCCGACTGAAACGAAGTGATCAACGACTTGTGTGTACACGATAGGCGGAAATTGGTGGGGATAGAAAACCCTCAGCTCCACCATTGTTTGATGTCTATGTTTGATGTCTAAAGGTAGATACTCATGGCGCAGGAAAAAACGAAATTCGGAGAACAGGCAATTAACAAAATTGCAGAAGCAGCGCTGTCTCAACGGTTGAAGGATGTCGAACAGATCCGGGTTCGTGTGAAGACCGATTTGAATCGTCTGGCTCGTGGCGAGGTGGAGTCGATCGCGATCGCGCTTCAGAATCTCCTCCTGCATCAAATGCTGCGGGTAGAATTACTGCAACTTCAGATCGGTCTAGTGGTCGTCAAACCGTTGAGCGCCCTCTGGGGCAAAATTCATCTGGTGCAGCCTTCAGAAGGCAGCTTACAACTCACGATTGATCAGGATGCCCTCACCGATGCAATCAACTCTGCACCCTTTCGCGAACGGCTTCACCAAAGATTGCCGTCCGAAGCTGAAAAAGCGATCAAGCCGAGACAAGTGCGATGTTCTATCGTCTCCCAGGACAGCATTGTTTTTCAATTTGATGACTTTAACCAGTCTAGTTTTAACTTCATAACAGTTCCGGTAATCAGTGTCGATCGACAAGTAATTGAGTTGCACAGTTTACGATCGCCCGATCAAAATCTTCCATTAGAGTTTATCAATGCTTTCGTTGCCCAAGTCAGCGAGGTTCTGAATCTACGGGAGTTTGCCCGCCAGGGAATGTCTTTGCAAATTCAGCAGCTTCGAGCAACAGCAGGCAAATTGTCGTTACATGCCACAACCCGAATTGAGCAGTTTCCCTCATCGTAAATAGCGATAGTTATTCCTATCACCGAATCACGCATACGATGTTCTATCCTTTGACCGTATGGGCATAGGCTACAAGAGTGAGGAATCAACTCCCAGAAAGATTCATAGTGAAAACAGTTCGTTGAGCCGTTTACTTGCTGGGTGTAGGAATTCTCTATCGTTGTTGTCCAGAGCAACACTTCAATGGCATATGGTACATTTTGGAATTATTTGCCCTCCATTTTTTAGTCATCTTCATTGTTTTGCAGCATTGGGACGAGAACTGCGATCGCGAGGACATCGCGTGACGTTTTTACAAATTCCAGATGTCGAACTTACCGTTCAGTCCACAGGATTAGAATTCTACCCGATCGGCTTAGAGTCCTATGTTCCTGGCTCTCTCGCTGCCACGATCGCGCAACTCGGTCAATTCAGTGGAATTGCTGCACTTCAGTACTCGGCTGGGTTCTGTCAACACCTTGCTGAGATCGTCTGTCAAGATGCCCCAAGTGCGATTCAAGAAGCTGGAATTGATATTCTGCTCGTTGATCAACTAGAACCTGCCGGAGAGAATGTCGCCCAATGGCTAGGGTTACCGTTTATTGGGGTTTGTTGTAGTCAAATCATTCGACGCGAAGCAGAAATTCCGCCGTATTTTATGGGCTGGCGTTATCAAACGGCTAGCTGGGCAAAACTTCGCAACAGGATCACCTATGCCATTTTAGATCGCGAGAGTCGATCGATGCTACAAGTTCTCAACACTTACCGCAAGCAGTGGAACTTACCGCTTCAGCACAGCCTATATACGCTACAGCCTTCGAGATTGCGCCTTGCCCAAATCATCCAACAGCCGCTTGAATTTGATTTTCCCTGGACTCGCTTACCTCAGAATTGGCATTTTGTCGGACCGCTTCGTAGCCCTGCACAACCAGCGATTGAATTTCCCTACGACCAACTCACGGGGCAACCGCTCGTCTATGCTTCCCTGGGAACGCTGCAAAATACCAAGTGCGAACTATTCGATCAGATTGCATCTGCCTGCATGGGGCTGGATGTGCAACTGGTGATTACGTTGGGCGGTAGCAGGACTGCTGAAACAAGGGCAGATCTGCCCGGTTCTCCGCTGGTCGTCCAATCGGCTCCACAACTAGAGGTGCTATCACGGGCAAGTTTAACGATTACCCACGGTGGGCTGAACACGATTCTAGATTCGCTGACCCACGGGGTTCCCTTAGTTGCAATCCCTATCACCTATGAGCAGCCTGGAAATGGCGCACGGATTGAATGGACAGGCGTGGGGAAAGCTGTGCCGCTTCAGCAGTTGACGGTCGATCGCCTCCGGACTGCAATCATACAGGTTTTGACTCAGGAATCTTACCGGAAGAACGCGCAGCACCTGCAACAAGCAATTGCTCAAGCCGGAGGTGTGCAGCGTGCAGCCAACGTGGTTGAACAAGCGATCGCGTCGCCCCAATCGCTCGTTGTCCCAGTGCGGTAGCATAGGAGGTCGACTTGATCAGTGACTCTAAATTTGATCAAGCCGAACTTCGTGTGCATTCACGCGCCCTGACCCATGTTCTGCATCAATCCACCATCGATAAACAACGTTGTTCCGTGAATGTATCTCCCGTCTTTCGATGCCAGAAATACGGCAGCGTGAGCAATTTCTTGAGGTTCTCCTGCCCGTTTCAATGGAATATGCTGCACCTGTTGCTTCCAGGTTTCGGGGTCATCAAGTGCTGATTGATTCATCGGAGTCAAAATCATTCCAGGCGCAATATTGTTCACATTGATCGGCTGGCCTGCCAATTCCAAAGCCAGAACTCGTGTGAGATTCCGCAAGCCGCCTTTGGCAGCACAGTAATCTGCGGTTCCAGGATTGGGGATTTCTTCATGTACGCTGGAGATATTAATAATCACACCCCGCTTATCAGACCCCTCGATCGCACGAATAAACTGCTGACAGCACAGGAAGGGACCATACAAATTCGTCTTAATCGCGTGATCCCAAGCTTCCAACGACATTTCCTTTACGGGCGTGTTTGCAGACGAGGCGGCAGCATTATTCACGAGAACGGTTGGGGTGCCTAACTTGTCTTTCACGGTTTGGAATAGCTGATTTACACTCTCCGGCTTACTTTGATCGAGTTGCACCAGCACTGCTTTTTGTCCAGCTTCCTCAATTCGTTGCACGGTATGCTCGGCTCCTTGCTGATCCTCGAAATACGTTACCGCAACATCTGCACCCTCACGAGCAAAGGCAATGGCGGTTGCCTGACCAATTCCAGAATCGGAACCTGTGACAATTGCAACTTCAGTCGCTAATTTTTTCTCAGTCATTGTTCAACTCCGTTTTCAGATACTTGATGGTCAATGAGGTCTAACATTGCTTGAGCAAATCACACGCTGAATTCAATTCATGCCAGTTAAAGGGCAGAGGGAAAGGTTTCTGGTACTTCGTCAATGATTGGTTCAACAGTACGATCGAGTGGTTCAACGGCGCGAGTGTCATCGATGTGAATAATGGCATCGAATTGTTGGGGCAGCGAGGCATAGAAGTAGTGGCTACTGCGTTCCGTTTCAGGGCGATAAATAACACCGATCGCCCGCTCTAATCGTCGCTCTCGCAATCCTGTGATCGCTAAATTGTCAGCTTGCAGATTCAGCCAAAATTGAGGCAGCCCAGTGGCGTGAAATAGTGCTTCGTAGCTGTCAGGTAAACCAGGACGAACCCGCTTCATCTGTGGCGGTTCATTCCAGTTAGAGGTGGCTGTTACAGTTCCGGTATAGGTGCTAAATCCGATTAGGATTGCCTCTTGTCCATATTTCTCCCGCACGAGTTGACCTAGATTCCACTGTCCAGATTTACCCAAATCGGTTGCTCGTGCATCTCCCAAGTGGGAATTGTGCGCCCAAACGACAATTTTAGTTTGTTGTCCCTGTCGATCGAGATAATTCACTAATTCATCTAAGCTGTCTGCCATGTGTCGATCGCGCAAATTCCAAGACGATACCCGCTCCTGAAACATCGATCGGTAGTATGCTTCGGCATCTTTCACTAAACGGGCGTTTTGTTGTGCATAAAAGAATTCATCTTCTGCAACCTGACCATCTTGTTGGGTATACTCCGCTGCTCGTTGTTGCAGCTCCTTTAGCTGATCCACGGCTTCCGCTTGACAGGATTCACTTAGCCCAGAGGTGGCAGCATAGCCGTAGCTCTGGGCATCTTCCTCAAAGTGTTCCAAACAAGCATAGCGATCGCGGGCGTGCTTCGCCGCTTCTGGATCAACGCGATCGAGATAATCCAGCACGGCTGCAATCGAACGGTATAAACTGTACAAATCTAGCCCATGAAAACCGACCTTAGTTCGGTTTGGAGGAAGGGCATCGTTGTACTGGCGCAACCAAGCAACAAAAGTAACAACATCAACGTTGCGCCACATCCAGGTAGGAAATTGCTGAAATTCTTGTAAGGCTGCTTCAGGGGTCGGATCAGAACTGATTCCTCGCACATAGCGGTTGACTCGGTCAGCATCTGGAAAGTCGGCTTCAATGGCGATCGCGCTAAAGCCTTTGTTTTGAATCAATTGTTTTGTAATTTCTGCTCGCTGCTGATAAAACTCGTGAGTTCCGTGGGAAGCTTCCCCAATCAACACAAAACGGGCATCACCAATTAAATCCATGAGTGAATTGTAATTTTCTGCTTTACCAGTTAACTGATGGGCAGCCGAACAAATCGATTCAATAAGCGGTGTGGTAGTTGCTTCTGGCATAACATCAGTTTCCTCAAAATACTTCGGGCGTTCACCAGTTGAACTTGACCAATGCGTTTGGTGTAGAACAATTCGGAATAAATTTTAGTTTCAATAACAACAGGAATGCGATGGCATAGGTTGCGTTTAGTTCGTTCTCATTCTAAAAAGTAAGGGGTCAACGCTCCTCTAACTATTGAGGGATAAACCCGTCACCAATGTTTTCTAAAGTAAACTTAAACAAGTAGAGAATACAATTTTCTCCGAAACTCCGCAGAGCCAATCCTTTGAAGTTGCGCTCGTGCTGATTGTTATAAACTCCCGTTCGATCGTCATGAATTAAGTCGTGTTCCTGTGATGCCTTTTGTTGCTAGAGCTTTTCTAACGCTATTGGTGGTCATTGACCCAGTTGGGTTGATGCCAATCTTTATGACGCTGACGGGCAAATATACACCCGCTCAACAGGATCGGATTGCTCAACGAGCCGTTATTGTCGCGGGAGGTATTCTGGTCGTTTTTGCCTTGATTGGGAATGGGCTTCTACGGTATCTAGGAATCAGTATTGAGGCATTTCAAATTGCCGCAGGGCTATTGTTGTTGAAGATTGCTGTGGATATGGTTTTTGCACAACGAGAGCGAGAGACCGCTGAGGAAGAACAAGAAGCTTATTTGCGCGACGACATTAGCGTTTTCCCCCTTGCAATTCCTTTGATTGCGGGACCTGGAACCCTCGCCAGTCTTCTTATTTTGACGACGGAAGTAAATGGTCGTTCCTTCGGGATGGTGATCCTACTATCGGTCGTCGTGGTTGTACTAGGAATTGCTTATATCGTGTTTCGGCTATCGAAACGATTAGCTTCTGCTTTTGGACAGACGGGTATTAATGTGGTGACACGAGTTTTAGGAGTACTCCTATCAGCTTTGGCAGTGCAGTATGTGCTGACTGGTGTGATGAGTGCTGCCCAGCTTTTAATTAAAGCGACCTAACGATAAACCTCAAACTTTAAAGCAACCTAAATGTTGTTCCTGCGGTAGAGGTACAGCTTCAAGGTACTGGTTATACTATTGGTAACAAAATAACTGAAATGTGAATTCATTTAGTCTATTAAAAAGCATTGGGATAGAGAGAATATGAAGACTGTAAAGCCCGTGATCGTTGTTCATGGAGGAGCAAAAACGATTTCAGAGGACAAAGTGGCAGCCAATCAGGCGGGATGTCGATCGGCAGCAGAAGCAGGTTGGGCAGTGCTGCATCAAGGTGGCAGTGCAGCAGCAGCGGTCGAAGCCGCGATTCGCGTACTGGAATCCGACCAGACGTTTAATGCAGGGTTTGGCTCGACCTTAAATCGCGAGGGTGAGGTGGAAGTAGATGCGGCGATGATGGAGGGGGCAACTTTGGGTTGGGGAGCCGTCGCCGCCGTACAGGGTGTCCGCCATCCGATCTCGGCTGCCCGCAAACTGATGGAAGAGAAACCGCGATTGCTGGTTGCTCGAAGTGGAGAACGCTTTGCCATCAAACATGGATTAGAGGTATGCGCTAAAGAAGCACTCGTGAGCGAAGAACAGTACCAAGAGTGGAAAGAAGAGGCGGAAGTGGTCGATCGTCCCAATACGGTTGGGTGTGTAGCGCTCGATGCAGACGGAAATTTGGCCGCTGGTACGTCCACTGGCGGGACAACTGGACAGCCTCAAGGTCGCGTAGGAGATTCAGCATTAGTGGGGTGCGGGCTGTATGCAGACAATCAATCAGGGGCTTGCTCAACGACCGGAGATGGCGAATCAATTGTTCCCGTGGTGCTAGCGAAGACCGCGATCGATGCGCTGAAAGACAAGCATCCAGACGAGGCGGCTGAATGGGCGATCAAGACCTTTATTGAGCGTATAGAAGGAGAAGCGGGATGTATTTTGATCGATCATCAAGGACGCATCGGTTGGGCACATAACTCACAGGATATGGCTGTTGCCTATATGCACGAGGATTTAGAGCAGCCTGCCGTTTTTACCTGCAAAGATCAAACGCTGGCAACGATCGCCTAAAGCTCTTGTTATGTCTTCTGATGTTATGTCTTGTGAAAACCCCTTTCCATTCTTTCAAGGAAATTCGCTTTCTGATTTGTTTGCTCAGGACATTCAGGCAGATCGCCATACGCTGATTTTGAACTATCCTGCTACGGCAAGTTGGGCAGCTTATCCGAACACTCAGAAATACTTTTTGCAGGACGGCAGCAGTGAAGCGACAAAAACTTCGTTTGACAAAATTTGTCAGAAAGAACCCTGGAAAAATCTAGCCGTGTTGGGTGACACGCTATCGGCGGTCGTCATTGTTCCGCCACAACTTTTGCTAGTTCAATACTGGCGTGAGCATTTTGGCTTTCACAACAGCCATTTAGAAATGCTGGATTGTTCGACCTATTTGGACGATCTAAACGAAAGCCCCGATCGCGTGATCACCTTGTTTCCCTTTGACCGATTGCTGCCCGAAAAACATGCCATCAACCCGGACATGCACTACCACTTGTTGAGTAAAGCTACGCTTGTTGAATTGGGCGTGTCTTGTCCAGGCTATCAAACTTATCATTTAGCTCAAACCAGCCTGGATCAGATTCCGCTTCCGCCACAATTTCCCTACTTGATCAAAACGTCGCACGGTCTTTCGGGCGAGGGAACCTACATCATTCGCAATGAGAGCGATCTTAACTATTGCCTGGAAGAACTGAGGAAGTACCTAAAAATCAACTTACTAGAAACTATCATCATCTCAGAGTTTGTTCAGCATGAAGTACACAACTACTGTGTCCAGTTTTATGTCAACAAACAAGGTCGTATTTCGTTAATTGGCGTAACTCAGCAGCTTGTGAGTTCTGCAGGCAACTATTTAGGAGGTTTAATTAACTACACCGATGATCTAAACCAGTTCTCCCAAATGATTGAGATCGTGGGGCAATATGCACATCAACAAGGGTACTTTGGGGTGATTGGCTTGGATGTATTGGAAAACAGAGATGGGCAACTGTACGCGATCGATGCCAATTTTCGCATCAACGGCTCTACTCCCTTGTGTCTTCAGCGCCACGAATTGCTGAAGCTCAATAAAGCGAGCGCAAAGTACTCCAGCGATTACCGCATGGAGGGAACGATCGATACTATTTTGACAAGCTTGAAGCCGGAGCTAGAGCGGAAAGACTTTCTGATTCTCTCAGCGCTAGAAAAAGTGAAATATGGCAAAATCCACACCGAGATTTATGGCATTGTCACAGGAGCAACGCTAGAAGAGATGCAGCAGATCGAGCATCGTCTGCATGATAAAGGGTTACAGTTGGCTTAATCGTGTTGTTGCCCATTAGTTGGAGAAGCGTTGTCTATTCTACTTTTTAGTGAAATACTAGAGGGTGTTATGCACTTTTGTTAAACTGGAGGCATGAGTAGAAAGCCTTATCCGACAGATGTAAGTGATGAAGAATGAGGATTTGTCGCAGCGTCTTTAACGTTAATGACTGAAGATGCACCGTAACGCGAACACAGTTTGAGAGAAGTGTTCAACGGGTTGCGATACGTTGCGAGAAGCGGAGGAGCATGGCGACTGATGCCGCATGACCTACCGCGGTGGGCAGCAGTGTATCAACAAACGATGCGCTGGATGAAAGCAGGAGTGTTTGAAGCGATGGTGCATGACCTATGTGAATTGTTGCGGCTTCTAGCAGGACGCAACGCGCAGCCGAGTGCCGTGATTCTCGATAGTCGAAGGCAACGACAACAGTTGCCCCGCCAGGTCGGGCGCATGAGTCAACACCCAGACGTTAAAGCTATCGACCCAACCCTAGGCATCAACTTGTTGCAAGATGCGTCGAAACGTGGAGGACGATGGCATCAGCTTCGTATTTGATTCTAATTCCACTAATCTGCAAATCAGCCGGTGATGCTTCTGCACAAAGTTTGCCAAGGGGCGATACCCAGAATAGCCACACAGACTCCCCAACAACGCCAGAAACATCACAAGCCACAGCGCATAGCGTTGTCCTCGCGGTTTACGCGGGTCTTTTATCGTCTTTAATTGTTCTATGAGGGTCCTGGACTGATGGTTATGTTAGTGATTTCAGTCCATCCTCATTTTCTTACTCCCACAATGAAACCACCCTGCTCTCCCAGATTGGGAGAGGGGAGCTAGAGTCCGGTTCCCCTTCTCCCAGATTGGGAGAAGGGGTTAGGGGATGAGGGCGCGAAGATCTAAGCATTGATAAATCCGTGTAGTTATACGATCGACAAAGGTAGCGATAAGCCGCATCCCCAGCGTTTGAGGGAAACACCTTCTTTGGGAGACCAATCGAGATCCCAGTCTTGCCAAGCTGGAAGATCATGCGATAAGACATAGACACTTCCCGCCGGAACCGCATACCGTCCGCGAGATAGAAGCTTGGGTTGATGCGGTTGATGGATATCGAGATCGTGTTCATCTTTGCGATTGCCAAAGCGATATCGAAAAGGTGTCGGGCGCTCAGTCAGCAAGGCTTCAATGTTCCAAACCGTCTCATCTTTGTTTTGCTGTGAGAGCGGATGTCGGTACGATAATCGATTCGATCCCCAGACGGCAGGCGTGATTAAGGCAAAGCTTGAGCCAACAGGCTGACGAAGTAAGTCAAGCGTTTCAGAAGCGATCTCCAGACATTTCACAGATGCTAAATGTCCTTCTCCACCAAATCGATACCGACCTTCTGCGATCGCAGTATTCGACAAATACACCAAACAAACTTCAGGGTGCATTTGAATCGCATTTTCCAGAAACAAGCTCCCCTGTTCTTCATCGACTGCGACCCGCCTTTCATCTTGGCGCAATCGGGGATGGAGATGCAGCAAATATTCCCAAGGACTTTGATGTGCTGTTGTCGGATTTGACCAATCTTGAATGGCAATACTTGGATTGCCATCGACTTTGCTCACCGTTGTTTCTGAATGCCATTGATCCTGTTTGCGAACAATGCGATCGACAATTGCTCCCTCAGTCACCACATAGTTAAACGGCGTTGGAACATAGAAGTTTTGAAGATTTTCACTCCATGCCCAGAATGCTCCTGCAAGTTGGAGATCTCGAAGTTGTTCGGGAGTCTCTGTGTAGTGTGCAGCGAACAATCCTGAGAGTGTTGCCGTACTCGGTGGGAACTGGGTTCCTGAACTTTTCGGGTGAGAGAAACCGACCTGTACTGCCATAGAGAAAGCCTAACGGCTCGATCGCAATTAGGTATTTCAAGGGCGGTAAAGTCTTCGGATGGCTCAACTGTTGCACAGGTGAAATCCTACTTTCGCAAGGTTAATGACCCAAGTGTTGAAATCTGAGTTGCCCGTGATGTTTTGCCAATTCGTAAGTTTTTCAACTAAATCCTTCGGGAAGTAAACCGATAACAATGCAAATACGACATCAGTTTGATCTTTCTCAAACGCATGACGAGATTCTAATGCGGCACTGCCGTTGTAGAGATGTGTCCAATTCGCTTGTCTGCCTTGGATGTCATTGCGATCGCGATATCCGGTTAACAATGGCTGCAATAACCACCACGGGCAAACCCACTCTAAGTAAGTTCCACTGTTAAACAGAATGCGGAGTGCAATGCGATCGCGTCCGTTCTGTTTTGCAGATTTCTCAGCTTCCCGGCAGTGCTGTAAGACATCTCGCTGTGGCACATTCGGAGCCGTCCACACAAAACCAACACTAACCGTAATCGGTTGACGATGATTGTTCCAAATGCTGGGAAATTTGTAGAGCCATTGCAAACAATCCCAAGCGGTCAGAGCTAGACCAGGGGCATTGCGATACAACACACCCAAAAAATCATCGCCTCCTGCATAGATAATCCGACCATCCTGAATTCGAGAGTGAGGCAAGTGATCTTTCAGCGAGTTTCCCCAAGTTCGCATCGCTGCACTAAACTCATGCAGTTCCGCATCACTTAGCGATCGCAAATAGTCACTCGCTCGATCGCCATCTCCGAGAAACCATCCTGTCCAGCGTTTTGCATCTGCTCGATCGACTTCTCCAGGCGTTTGATCTTTCCAGCGATTGAGCCGTTGAAAAGAGCCAGGGATTTCGATGTTGGGAAGTTTGCCTGTGATTTCTTCGATCGTGACTAAGCGTTTGATCAATTCTGGAACGCTTAGTTGTTCGCGCTCATCAATGATTGATTCTCCCCAGCATTGACTTAACGGTTGATAAAACTGTTTGATCTTGTCGTCAATTTCTCGACTGTTGCGCTGTTTGGGATTGCTGATTTCGTTCATGCCGGGATACGCGATCGTATCTGCTCCCGATAAGGTTGAGCTTTCGCCACTCCAGTTGATGCCTGTCCAATTGCGCGATCGCTTGATTTCAAATAGGTTGGTGCGAACAGTTTCGGGACTGGTTCCGGTGGCGTGGAAAAATTCCCAGGCGTGGCTTTCCCAGAGTGACCATTCGCGTTTCCAGTAGCGATAGTCGAAGTGATTTAAGCGCTGTTCGATCGCAGCTCGGCAGGTTTTCGCGATCGCTGTCCAGGCTTCGTCGAATTCTTCTTTGGCACGTTTTTCGGGGAAGTGTCCGGCGATTAGGATGAGGTTGGGTGTGCCTTGGGTGACATCGATGAGGGCGGGGGAGATGACGGGATAGGGGGAGGGTTAGCTTTGCAGAGGGCGTTGGCGAGGTAGGAGAGGATGAAGGAGCTTCCGTAAAGGTCGCGGAGTTTGCGGGATTTTTCGATGAAGCCTTGGACGGGGGCGAAGGTGATGGCGGTATAAATGGTGTCGGTTGGGATGCTTATGAGATCGCGGAGGCGGGGGCTGACTATCCTTTAGGGATTCGCTTTTATGGGTCGAGAATCCGGATTGGTCTTGTCATGATACTTGTATTTTTTCGTTCAGTGTTACTTAAATTGAGGGGGCGCAAGCAGGCGTTTCGCGGCTTAAAATCTTGAGCTATTTTCAATAAATGGGGCTACTATTGACGATGAAAATGACCCCCACATTTTTGCCTTCTGAAACCCGCTCTGCGTAATGCTTCTACAAAGGCGGGGTTGCCGATCAGATGCGATCGGATTTGTTGGAAACCAAAACACTTGCTCAGTTCGCCGGTTCCCAAGATTGGTTGCCGATCAGATGTGATCGGATTTGTTGAAAACTAGATTTCTTAGCTCGATCGATAAGGTCGGGCTTCTTTTTTGGAAAGCGCGATCGTACCAAACTCAGACCTGCGATCGCGAAATCAAGCAAAATTCAGCGATCGTACTTCTTGCCCAATCCCCTTCAACGGTCAGCCCCTCAGCCTCGCGGCTTGAAAAAATAACCGTACAATAGAGAAACCGAACTTACACAGCATCATGGCAGAGCAAGTCACGCTAACCCTTCCAGACGCATTGGCGCAGCAGGTTCATGAAGTCGCGAACCTAACCCAACGCTCACCGGAAGAAGTCCTCTTAGAATGGCCATCTCGCGGCAGGACGGAGCCTGAAATCTCTTTTCTGTCTGATGATCAAGTGTTGTTACTCTGCGATTCAGAATTATCTCTACAAGAGCAAACGCAACTCAGCGACCTTCTGAGTGGATTGAGAATGGATTGAAAATTTAAGGACTGATCCCACATGGGGGGCGAGCAACCATTTTGGCGCTGCGGCTCAATGATGATTCTGATGTGTTGACCGTCCGAAGCTATTGGATCTCAGCAGGCTGGCATCCACCCCAATTTTAGAAGATAAACTCATTAGTGCTTAAACATTCTCACCCTATCGAGCCGCCTCAATTGCTTGATTCACCTCATCTCGCAACGGATTTAACCTTAACTTTGCAGGAACATTCAGCGGCGGACGATCGCGATACCACTCAATGTAACCATCAATTTCAGACTGATTATCGAGATAAAAACTTAGCGCATCGAACACTGGAGCCGCAGACACTAAATCGAATAACTCTGCTGAAATCTCTTCAGGCGCAACCCCCGATTGCCAAAGTTCCACAATGTCTCGCACCGTTACCTGAGTTCCTATGATTGTCGGTTCTTTAAGCAGCGTTTCCACATCCCGAACAACATAACGAGAGATAGTTTGAGACATCAGCCCTTGCTCTACAAATCATTTTTTCCATTGTAATCCAGTCGCTACGATTCATCTTGCATCTCAATCAGACCGCAGCTAGCCAAAATGCAAATCGCTAAAAAACTCACTTCTTCTTGCAATTCTTACGTCGCGCATCAGATTGTTGTTTCCGCTTCGCCTTACTTTTAGATTTCTGCTTTTGAGAACTTGCCGGACTAGATCCCGTAGAAGAACTTGGCATTACATCCTCTAAAGGCGTTGGACGAAGCTCAAACCGACGGCGAGGAACTTCATCTCTCGATTTCAGCCCCAAACTCACCTGCACCTCATTCCAATCCCCATTAAACATTTCGTCCACCTTTCTAGCCGCAAACGCCCGCTCAATTAAGGGAACCGCTTCCATCACTCGAAATTCAACTAAGACCCCGATTAAGCATCCATTGAAGTCAGGCTCATTCTCCGCAAAATGAGTCAATTGCTCTTGCACAACCTCAAGACATTGCGCCGCGACTTCAGGCTGTTGTTTTGCGATCGCTTCCAACCCATCCACCGCAGTCATCCGCGCCCAACCCACTTGAGTACGATCGCGCAGAAACTCTGCAAGGACTGGAATCGCAGGCGCACCCACTAGCCCAAACACGGCTGGCAAGTCTGTACTCATCCAGTCACACCAACCCTCAAACTCCTCCTCCTCAGACATCTTGTGCAACAGAGGCAACACTGCCGCTTTCGCCCGCAACTGTCCCAGCGCCCGCCAAGCGTGAATAGGCGACCAGCCCTCCGTCACTTCAGCATCAAGATCGTACAGTTCAGAATCAGTTGCCATCCGAATCAGATTAGGAATGTCCTTCTCTGTGAGCCTCAATGCTAGATAGTTGATCCAACCTCGGACACCTTCTAATGAGCATTCACCTAGAGCAAGCAGTTGAGTCAAAGGTTCAGAATAATCCGCGATCGCCATAATTTTTCCCACCTGATTATTTCATCCTAAGAACGATCTCTGATTGGATTGCGTTTTGTTAGACGATAGACGATCGCTCTCAGCGCAAATTTTGGTAATGCCATCATGCGCTTCCATCGCCAAGGTTCTTGGTACAGTCGATACAACCATTCGAGGTGATTGTCACAAAACCATTTCGGGGCGCGATCTTTTGTGCCTGCCCAGACATCGAAACTCCCACCCACACCGATCCACACAGAATTTGGGCAAACATGACGGTGCTGCGCGATCCATAACTCTTGTCGAGGCACACCCAAGCCCACATAAATTAAGCGGGGTTGGAGTGTCTTCAGTTTTTGCAAAAAATCGGGTTCGTCTTCGGGTTTGAGATAGCCGTTTTGAACATCGACGATCGAGATTCCTGGTACTTGCTGCCGCCAATTTTGCGCCGCAATTTCCGCGACACCCGGCGCACCTCCAAAGAAAAAGATTGACCAAGGTTCACTAAATTGGGTCGAGCGCTCTAACAACGTTTGGGCTAGTTCAATCCCTGGCGTTCGTTTCACGCGCTTGCCGTGGAGCCGCATATACAGCACAATGCCTGAGCCGTCAGGAATCACCAGTTCAGCTTGATGAATAATATTTGCCAGTGCTGGGTTTTGCTCTGCTTGCATCGTCATCTCCGCATTTAGCGTGATCACATGGCAACCGAGGTGCTGTTCGATGCGGTGAGCCAGCCAGCGATCGTAATCGTTTACCAGGTGCATGAGTAGCCCTAACACCGGAAAGGGCTGCAAGGATTCGGAAAAAGGAACGTGAGTCACAAGCTTCCTCGGCAGAGGTTGTTCGGGATTGAATTGTAGCAGGGGGGATCACGAAAGGACAAGATTATCGCGATGCACGACGGTTTCTTCTCCTTCGTATCCGAGAATTTTTGGAATTTCCTCAGATTGGCGACCTCGAATTTTTTCTAGTTCTTCGCTGTTGTAGTTGACAATGCCGCGTGCAATTTCTTCGCCTTTACGATCGCAGAGTTTCACCGCGTTCTGACTGTCAAATTCGCCCTCAACTTGCACAATTCCAGCGGCTAACAGCGATCGTCCAGATTTCCGAATTGCCCTGACCGCGCCATCATCGAGATACAACTGTCCCACGGGGACTAAACCATGGGCAATCCAACGTTGCCGCGCGTTAAACGGTCGGGGTTGCGGCTCAAATTGAGTTCCGATCAATTCACCGGATAGGATTTTGATCAAATTTTGCGGCGATCGACCTTGTGTGATCACAGTTCTTACCCCTGCTCCGGTCGCAATTCGAGCCGCTTGAATCTTTGTCACCATGCCGCCTGTGCCCCATTGCGTTCCAGAGCTTCCAGTTTGAACTTCTGACAGTTCATCAATGTGCTTCACGATCGAAATGGGTTGAGCATTTGGATTGCTGCGTGGATCAGCAGAATATAAGCGATCGACATCGGTAAGCAAAAATAACCAATCGGCATCGACTACACTTGCAACCAGTGCCGATAGCGTATCATTATCGCCAAACTTCAATTCATCGATCGAAACCGTATCGTTCTCATTCACGATCGGAATCACATTCAGATTCAGGAGTTCTTGAAAGGTACGAAGAACATTGATATATCGACTTCGCTGAACTAAATCTCCGCGAGTGAGAAGAACTTGCGCGATCGGTTGTTGTAAAGCGGTGAAAAAATCGTCATAAATCCGCATCAAGCGCCCTTGACCCACAGCGGCAACCGCTTGTTTGAGTGCTATCGATCTCGGACGTTCCACCAAGCCCAATCGCGCACATCCGACTCCGACTGCGCCCGACGACACTAACACCACGCGATGTCCTTGTCGGCGCAACTGACTAAGCACTTCAACCAAAGCCGCGATCGTCGAAAGCGCAAGGTGTCCTGAATCGGGCTGCGTCAGGCTAGAAGTCCCGATTTTAACCACAACCGTTTGAACCATTAGCCCGAACTCTGTAAACCGCTTGACTATCCTATCAAGATATGTGAATGAATCAATTCGCGACTATACAAACAAAGCCCTCCAACGCGGACTCGCTTCGCGAGAAGGCACTGTCAATCTTGAACTTGCGCTTAGTTCTTGATTTACGTAAGAGGTTTATTTAAGCAGTCTGAAAATTGAGTGTTTGTTCGCCCAAATAGTTTTCAATGCTACCGTTAGACGAATCGAGAACTGAGCTTGCAGCAATCTTTAACGCTAGAGGATTGCCTTCATAATGAGCCACGATCGCTGCAATTTCCGCAGGAGTTCCCTGTAAACCTTTTGCAGCTAGAATCTGTTCTGCTGCTGCTGGCGTTAATCCAGCAACGGACAGCGATCGAACTGCTAATTTTTCGCCTTCAAACGCAACAACTTCGGCAGGCTTTGCTCGACTCGTCAGCACAACACAACTTTGATGAGGAATTTCTGCAACGCGGCGCAAAAGCTCCCCGTAGGCTTCATAGCCTAATTGATATTTATTTGATTGCGATCGATTAGTTAGGAGCATATCGAAGTGATCAAGAACGACTAAACATCGCGACTCGCGCAAGCAGTGAATTAATCGGGAAAGTTGACCTCCAACAGTTGCCGGAATATCAGTGTTGGGCGCAAGCAATTGAATTAAGTCTGTTAATAACTCAGTCAGTGCGGGTGCATCACGCAAACTCCGCCAGATCACAAACTTAAATTCAGGTTTTACAAGCTGAGCTAATTTCACCGATAACGCTGTTTTGCCGATCCCGCTTTCACCGAGTAGCGTTACGAGTCGACAGAGATCGCACACGATCCACTGTTGCAGTTTGGTTAATTCTTGAGCGCGATCGTAGAAGGTTGATACATCGATCGCATCGCCCCACGAAGTATTTGAACATTCCCAATTCTGATTGAGGGGAGGTAAAAAATCTATTGCTCGCTGCGATTTAGATTGTGATCTTCGCAGTGGTTTCCTTAAACCTCGCTGTACAATCCCTTTAACGTTGTATTTAGTGATTTTTTCGCCGCAAGCGTCTGAAAGCAATCTCCAAAGTTTATAGCCTGTGTCCTTGATGTAACCGTAATCGTAACCCGATGCTTGGGCAATTTGAAGATACGATCGACCTTCCCAAACTGCACGAAATACAATTTCTTCAACTTGATTGAGATATCCCCGGTCTAAAGCGTGTTCGATCGTCTTTAATGCTTCCTCAGTAGTCATTTTCTTTATCCTTCATCAAGAAGTAGCCAAGATGAAACTTCACCTTGCTACTTGGTTATTTTGTGGATAGCTACGCCTTTCTGCGAATCCCTTGCTCTGACAAATTCAATCTGCTGAGTTCAACGAAAACTTGACTTGCTTCGGTATTTCTTCTGACTTTTGTCTGGCTTTCGTCTGACTATATTCTGACTTTTTCCGACCGTCAAACCGTTTATAAGAAACTTAAGATTTACGAATAGTTGGTCAAGACAGATTACGTTACGGTTCATCTGTAATTAAAAACCCCCCAGGTTTATAGGAGTTGCTTTCATGTCCAAGGTTCTAGAGTTTGTTGCACAACCCGATGTGAATACTTGCCAAAGTGCTTGTATTGCTAAAGTTTTAGGGACTGATGACGTTTATGGAATTCGCGCAGATTTGGAAGCGATCGGCGTTGCTGGCGATCCCGCTGTGATGGGTGAATATCTTCGTCCGCGTGTCAAGTCTTACAAGTTCCTTCTGACGGGATCGTTGAACGATGCCAAGGCTGCCCTTGATGATGGCTGTGTCGTAATCACTCACGGCTGGTTCAGCCATTCGGGTCACGTCATTTGCCTAGTTGGGTATGAAGCCGACCCAAATACACTTTCTTACCGTTTCATCGTTGATGATCCGTATGGAGAGTTTGATTTTTCTAGTGGTCAGTATGACACATCTAAATCTGGCAATAATGTACGCTACTCCAGCTACGGCATCTATGCTTACTGCGTTGCGGCGAGTGGCTATGGTGACGCAGATGAAATTTACCGCCGCAAGACATTGCTCTCAACTGAGCAAAATGCTTGGTTTCACATCATCAAGAACTAAAAAACTAGACTCTCTTTGAAGGAATTTAGGGTTGCATCTGCTCAAGAACCACAGCAATCATAAAGGAGCAACAAGTTATGAAATTCTGGAATCCAGAAGTTATTCGATCTACAACACCCCTCGTTTTAGCAGGAGTCGGAGCCGCGATTGGAGTTTTGGTTGTCGTGAATAAGGATGTCACAGAACAAAAAGCAACGGCTGCGTTTGGTTTAGCAGGAACCGCGATCGCAGGTGCTGCGGGTCTCGCTCAGTCCGGTAAAAGCGACTCTGATTTCTCGGTTAAGCAGCGAGGGGAAGATTTGGAAGTTACTACACCGAGCAAGGAATTGGTACAAGAGTGAGATCGAGTCCTCGATCGACATCCAGCGGCTCTGAAGCTGCTCACATTTGTCTACTGAAAACTCATTGGAAATTTAAGCAAAAACAATGCACACAATTGTTGCTAAGGCTGAGACTAAGCTAAAGAAAAAGCTGCTGGATTCATCGCAACTCCAACCGCATGAAGTTGTAATCGTTCCTGCGGGCAAATCCTACGGAATTGTCAGCTTTGAAACTGCTGAAGATGGACACTTCAAAGTGACGCTTGCAGCTAACAGCGGAACATTCTATGTATTTAACGAGCACTGGGAAGGATTAAGCAACAGCGCAGTGCAGCCGTTCATTGCTTCTACAGCCGCCGCTCTGATCACCAAAGCGCAAGCAGAAGCAATTTTTGGCAATCCAATCCATGACCAAGAATTTCGGGATTTGAATGCTTGTTTAGCACGGTATGAGATTAACACTCCCGTAAGAATGCGTCACTTTCTCAGCCAGATTGCTCATGAGTCTGGTGGGCTGCGCTGGTTAAAGGAACTTGCCGATGGAACTGCCTATGAATTCCGCGAGGACTTGGGCAACGTGCATCCGGGAGACGGTCCGAAGTACAAAGGAGCAGGCGCAATTCAGCTCACTGGACGAGCGAACTATGCTGCTTTCGCGCAGGCGATCAGTGATCCTAAAGTCATGGAAGGCTGTGAGTATGTTGCAAAAATTTATCCTTTCTCTAGTGCTGGATTTTGGTGGCACAACAATCAGATAAATGCGTTGTGTGACCAAGGGGCAACCGTTGAGGATGTAACTCTCTATGTGAATGGGGGTGACAACGGTTTAGACGATCGCAAAGAATACTACGGGAAAGCCAGAAAGGTCATTTAGTCACGGGGTGACAAAGAGGCTAGAAAGTGCGATCGCCAATTCAACATCAACGATCGCACTGCTCTTGAGCAAACCATTACATTAACTGATTTCACTTAAGCTTTTGAGGTGTTAGACATGAACGGAAATACACTGTCCAAATTAGACTTTACGCATCCTGAGAACTCTGCACCTCATGATGAAATTGAGCGCTTGCAGAAAGAAATTAATAGCTTGCAGAAAGAAATTAATAAGCTGATTCCCGTTTCGGATACTCTAGTGCGGCTAATTAAGCTGCGTGCAGTTTCGATCGGAACGCCAGGTAAGCCCGATCGCAAGTTCATCAGATGGCAGATACGTTTGGGTCCGATGCGCGTCTCGATCGGAACGCCAAGTGAGTCCGATCGAGAATCAAAAACTACATCCCATTCCACTTACATTAAGTCGGATAATGAAGCTGCTTATCAGCCTCTGTTGAATTTAGCAGCTTCTGTAAATTCCGTCTGCTTAGAGGAATACAGCAAGCAATTGGATGATCTTTGGTCTACTCCTAATATTGAGATTACTAGGGTAAGAAAGCAATTAGCAGACATCAAAAACAAGGTTGATTTAATTGATCAAAGATTAAATAGTCTTCTCAATGACTCGATCGGACCAATCTCAATTAGAGGAAATGTTATTAAAATGTATGTTTCTAGAATTGGTCATTTAGAGTTCAGAAAAGAAGCAGAAAGTAACTACGAAATCATTAATATGCTACTTGAATCAATTAGTCAAATTCTAGAGACTGCCGAATGTCCTCCTGGAGATTCAACAACAATTTCTACAAATAAGTTGTTACAACTGAATGTACTAAAAGATGGAGATAGAGCTAGTGCAGTGGTTGGGGCGATGATTGCGATCGAGCTTCGTCGATTACACGTTGAGCAATTAGTTAGAAAAGATCGGAAACGCCGTAATAAGACTCTTTTACTGGTCTCTACCTATATTCTTGTGATTGCGATTTGTATTATCATCCTGCCGTTGCTTACAACAATTTTTCCAAAAGTTTCTGATATTTCCTTTCTTGGATTTATTAAGGGTTTTAACGTTGTAAACTCAACTGAATCTTTGTCGAGCCAACCCATTCATCTTCTAGGAATTCCCGCTGCGGTGATTATTTGGAGCTTTATCGGTAGTTTTGCCGCCACGATTCATCGATTTAATCGCAGGTCTGTTTACTATTTTGATGACGCGATTAAATGGATGATTACTCGTCATGTTCAAGGCATTGTTCTAAGCTCTGCATTTTATTTGATTTTGACTTCGGGATTGTTTCTACCTTCTAGCGGCGATAGTCAATCTTTAATTAAAGACAAGGTAATTCTTGTATTATCGTTTTTAATTGGCTTTAGCGATCGCTTTGTAGATAGTGTTTTTAACACATTAATCGAACGGTATTCGGGAAAATCAAAATCACCGGAGCCGAAATCGAATCTGTGTGATCGAGATTCTGAATAAAATGCACCGCCCGAATTCCATTCGACGGGCATCTGCAACCCGGGCAAAGGTCTGATTAATCCGGCATCGCAAAGCCAGTCCTCGGATCGCGAATATACAATCCCAACACCAACGAATTGATCACTTCATCCCAAACCGGAGTTAGCTTTTCCGCTTGATCTACCCAATAATCAAACGTGATTAAACATTGAATATTCGAGCCAAGTCCCACACAGATGCGAGAATACGCTTCACGATTTTCCTGTGAATCCAAGAACTTGATTTGTATCCACGCAATCCGAGCCGTTTGGCGCTTCACCATGGTCACCTCTCCTTGTTCGATCACATCGCGTCGATCGCCGATCGCAACTTTTTTCACCGTATGCGCCAGCGGGAATAAGTTCCAATCGTTTTCAGGCAAATGATTGTAAGACACCTCCAGCCGACAATCATCATTCGGCGGCACAGCATCGTGAAATCGAAAAGACTTTTCATCCGGTTCAAAGTGCCAATCTTGCGGAATATCAAACCGCACCGCACCCCTTCCCGCTACAAAGATTTTATAGCCTGGTTTTGAGTCCCAGCCGTGATTGTCGCTGATTTGCAGCGTTTCCTTGATCCACTCTGGCTTACCTTTTTTGCGCTTGCCCATAGATAAATCCACGATCGCGTTAAACCTCATGGTAAATCATGCGGATCGCGATCGTGATTTCCGTAATCTTTATCCAATTCTCGATCGATAATCCTCGTAGCCAAATTCCCGCCATAGTTCAAATGAGCCATCTTTTTTGAGACAGCCGATCGCCGGATGAGCGACACCATTGAACATGGTGGTTTTCACCATCGTGTAGTGCATCATGTCCTCAAACACAACGCGATCACCCACAGATAAAGGTTGATCGAACTGATAATCACCCAGGAAATCACCCGCTAAACAGCTTGCTCCCCCTAAGCGATATCCATTTTCAGACACAGTAGCCCCAACAATCTCAGGGTGATATGGCATCTCTAAACAATCGGGCATATGTGCCGTGAAAGAGACATCCAGCATCGCATGAGTGAGATCGAGTGTTGGGATCAAATCGAGAACCGTACTCAGCAAAAATCCCGTTTGCCAAACGATCGCGGAACCGGGTTCTAGAAATAACTGCAAATGCGGATAACGATCGTGAAATGCACAAAGAACCGCGATCGCGTGATCGACATCATAGGTTTCATGCGTCATTAAATGCCCGCCGCCAAGGTTCAACCATTGAATCTGAGGCAACAAATGGCCATAGTGTTGCTCAATCTGCTGAAGCGTCTTTTCCAAAGCAAAAGAATCACTTTCACAAAGATTATGAGAGAGAAAACCATTGATTCCGTCGGGTAAGCGATCGCCCAATTGTTCCGGCAGAACACCGAGTCGTGATCCGGGTTGGCAAGGATTATAGAGCGCGGTTTTAACCGGGGAATAGAGCGGATTGATCCGCAGCCCGATCGAGGTTGATCCTTTTGGCGGTGCCTTCGGCTCACGCGAGCGTGTTCGTTCCCACTGACTCAAGGAATTGAAGGTTAGATGAGAAGCTCGATCGAGCAACTCCGACAAATCCTGATCTCGATAAGCAGGCGAATAGACGTGCAATGTACCCCCAAATTCTTCTGCCGCCAGCCTCGCTTCCCAAAGCGAACTCGCCGAAGCTCCGACTAAACTCTGCCGAATCATCGGGAAACTGTGAAACAGTGCAAATCCCTTCAGCGCCAACAGAACGCGAACCGGAGCCGATCGCTGAACTCGATCGAACACTTGCAAATTCCGCTCAAGCCGCACTTCATCCAGCACGAAACAGGGCGATGGAATCGTCGCCAATACTGCATCATTGATCATTTCCTAAACCTCCGCGAACGGGGAAGACTGATCAATCACTTCATGCCACGGCAGACCAAGCGATCCAATGCGCTGCATAAAAGGATCAGGGTCAAGCTGTTCGACATTAAAAACTCCTGGTTTTTGCCAAGTTCCATTCGCCACCATCAATGCACCCAGTGCGGCAGGCACACCCGTTGTATACGAAATCGCTTGCGCTCCCACTTCTTGGTAAGCTTTGGCGTGATCGCAATTGTTGTAAATGTAATACTGCTGCGGTCTGCCGTTTTTAATGCCGCGTAGATGACACCCGATCGAGGTTTGTCCGGTGTAAGTGGCTGCCAGCGAAGACGGATCAGGCAATAGCGTTTTCAAAAACTTTAGCGGAATCACAGGCGTTCCTTCGTAATCCACCGAATCGATCCGGGTCAAGCCCAAATTTTGCAGCACTTGCAAGTAAGTCAGATAGCTCTCCGAAAACGTCATCCAGAATCGCGCTCGCTGCAAAGTCGGGATATGTTTGACCAACGATTCGAGTTCTTCGTGATAGAGCAAATAAGATTCACGATCGCCAATTTCGGGATACTCGATCGATTGATGCACCGAAAGCGGGGGAACTGTCACCCATTCGCCTTTTTCGTAGTAGCGCCCCGGTTGCGTAATCTCGCGAATATTGATTTCCGGGTTAAAGTTCGTGGCAAATGCCCGCCCGTGACTTCCCGCATTGCAATCGACGATATCGAGTTCGTGAATCTCATCAAAGTGATGTTTCAGCGCGTAAGCCGTGAAAATACCCGTCATGCCGGGATCAAACCCACAGCCGAGAATTGCCGTCAATCCCGCCTCAAAAAAGCGTTCGTGATAGGCCCACTGCCAGTGATATTCAAACTTCGGATCATCGGGAGGCTCATAATTTGCCGTATCGAGATAATGCACGCCTGCTTCGAGGCACGCATCCATCAGCGCGAGATCTTGATAGGGCAAAGCCACGTTGATCAGAATATCGGGGCGAAACGCTTTGAGCAGCTTCAAGGTTTGGGGCACGTCATCCGCATCGAGTTGTGCGGTCTGAATGGATTTTGTAGAAATACTCTGAGCGATCTGATTACATCGTTCTAGAGTTCGGCTGGCGAGTAGGATTTCATCAAACTCTTCCAGTGCAGCAAGTTTGTGGGTAACAACGCGGCTCACCCCACCCGCTCCAACAACCATCACTCGTGCCATTTTTTCTCCTTAATAGATTAGTTTTGGGAGTGCTATCAAGTCCCCTAGATGTTCCAGACACATCATTATGCCACGGGATTTTGTTGGATGTTAGATTCGTGGGTTGCAAACTCGAAAAATGCTGCTACGGCTCTATTTCTCCAAATCGATCGCGATATTGTTGCAGCAAGACTTCCATTTCGTCTGCGCGTTGGCGTTCTTGTTCGGCGCGTTGTTCAGCGTGTTCGGCGCGTTGGCGCTCTTGATCCAGCATTTGATTGATTGCAGCGAACGAGAAAAAGGGCACTCCGTCCGGTCGATACAGTTGCAATTCTTCTCCTAGCTCAAACCGAATTCCCAATCGGGGACTGATCCATCCGTTCATTGAGTCGATTTGGTCTAACCAAGGATCTTCCGATCGACACCATCCCGATAACTGATTGCCATCTGGATCGTAAAGATAGTACTCCTCGACTCCATAAGTACTGTAGAACAGCAGCTTACGACTCATTTCTCGCGGAGTATTGCTTGGTGACAAAATCTCGAATACGACTTGAGGTGGAATATTTTCTTCTCGCCATTGTTGATAAGAGCCTCGATCGCCCTTCGGTCTACCAAACACCACCATCGTGTCGGGCGCAGTACTCAGCCGATTGTTGCCCTCGACCGGATACCAAAGCAAATCTCCTGCGACAAATACATCAGTACGATCAGCAAACAACCACTCTAGATTCTGCTCAATCACCACAATCCAGCGAAATTGTTTCGTATTGTCCGCCATTGGTTTGCCGTCACTTTCCGGGTAGATAATCTCGCTGGATGTCTGCTGCTGAGTGACCATCGATCGAATCTCCGTGCAACGCGATTTCCTTCATCCTAGTATAAAAGTGCTAGTTCTTCTATGAGCGATCGCGGACAGCCTGATCTCAACTTTTTGGAGTGCGGTGATATGAAACTGAATCACGCTGGGCAGATTAGATTCAGGCGTTAGAAGTTCAAACAAACCGCACCTTAAAGGAGAAACGTTTCTCATGAAATCTGAACTGAAGGTAAAATTTCTCAATCATCTGCTGTCGAAAAAGAAAGAAGGTGGCTTCACCCTGATTGAATTGCTCGTTGTCATCATCATCATCGGTATTCTGTCCGCGATCGCGCTTCCTTCGTTCCTTAACCAAGCGAACAAAGGTAAGCAATCTGAAGCAAAGCAGTACGTCGGTACAGTGCTTCGGACTCAGCAAGCGTTCTACATGGAAAAAGGACGCTTTGCGACCAGCTTGGCTGATATGTCTCAGCCTGTTGCTGACACGACTGCAAACTATGACTACTCCACCACCAGCCCCAGTGCTACCGCAACTCATAGCTTGACTCTCGGAACATCGAAAGTGACTGCACTTCGCTCCTACGGCGGAACTGTTATCCTGACAACCAACGGAACCACGAGTGAGACAAACACGACTGGAATTCTGTGCGAAAGGAATGCTCCAGGAACGACAGCAGTTGTTGTTGGTACTGTCGCTGGTACCGCTCTTTCCTGTGGCGCTAGTTCCACTCAAGTTCAGTAATTTAGCCTAAAGCTCAAACTGCTAAATCAGAAAGTGAGTAGATTCTCTCTACTCACTTTTCTTTTTCTCATCTACCATGACCGAAACCGCATCAGATTTCGTATGACCACTTCCGTGCCCCCCTCTAGTTTGTCAATCAATTGGCAACAGCAAGCCGCCCTCTACACTGGGCAGAACAGATTTGCTCAAGCCGCAGCCCTGTACGAGCAGGCGATTGAGACAGACCCTTCTGAGTATTCACACTACTGGCATTTAGGATTACTGCTCCTCCTTCAAGGACAAGAAGAAGAAGCCCAAACGACTTGGTTATTTGCGCTATCAGAAATTGATGCCGATCGAATTGATGCCGCCGTTGCTGAACTCAGTCAAATCTTGCATACAGCAGCAGAACGACGCACCGCGAAACAAGATCAGACGACTGCTTGGGCAATTCGACAGCACCTCCGAGAACTGTGCCCCGATAATATCGAGAACTTACTGCAAATCGCCACACTCTCGATCGATCTCAATCTCCTAACCGATTCACTGCTCGAAGAGATCGGGCTGGTTCAGCAGCTTGCACAACCGAACGCACCAGTTTCTCTCGAACATCTCTGGAGTGTATTCGATCGACTGTTAAAAACCGCTCCCGCTTCCGATTCATTGCTTGCCTTTGTCAAAGTTGCGACCGAGCATTTGCAATATCTGGATGAAGCAGCAAACTCGCTGATCTCTGGACTCCTGCGATTTGGATTTACAGCGTTTGAGGAAGAATTTGCGATTCAGCTTGCCGAATGTGCGCTCAATATTAACCCAGTTCAGACCGACATTTTAGGCTTGCTGGCAGCCCTGCATCACAATTTAGACAATCACCTTAAAGCCGTTGAAGTTGCCCAGTTTCGTTACCAGCATTCTGAATCTCTAATTGAAAAAATCTTCTCAAACGGTTTAATCCTCCGTGGATTGCTTGGCTCCGGTGGACTTTGGAAAGAATCAGTCGAAACAGCAGACCATCATCGAACCTTACTAGAACGGCTTGTCGAGCAATCTCCGACAGATGTGAGACTATCCCAACTGACGCGACTGTTCAATTCAAGTTATCATCTTGCCTATCTCCAGGATCAACCAAAACAATGGAGAACGCTAGAAAACCAAGTGATCAAGCTGGCTCAATCTGGATTTCAGAATCATGCAGTCGCGATCGGTAAACACTACATTCATCAAAAGCGCGATCGTACAGGTCAACGGCTCAAGGTCGGCTATCTGTCTTACTGCATGGCAACGCATTCAGTCGGTTGGTTAGCCCGATGGTTACTTCAGCACCACGATCGAGACCAGATCGAGCTTCATGGTTATTTCCTCGGCTATCGAGAGGCTTATGATCCGCTGCAAGCCTGGTATGTGGACACTGTTGAATATGCTCACAAGTTCACCACATACGCAGAGGCAACTTATTTAGAAATTGCGGATCAAATTTATCAAGATGAGATTGATATTCTGATTGATCTAGACAGTATTACGCTGGACGTAAGCTGTCAGATTCTCTCGCTCAAACCTGCCCCGATTCAAGCTACTTGGCTCGGTTGGGATGCGTCTGGCTTACCTACGATCGACTACTTTATCGCTGATCCTTACGTACTTCCTGATGATGCCCAGAGCTACTATCACGAAAAGATTTGGCGCTTACCTCAGACTTACATTGCTGTAGACGGATTTGAAGTCGATCCACCAACGTTACGCCGCGAAGATTTAGAAATTCCTGACGATGCGATCGTATTTCTCAGCGCACAACGGGGCTACAAACGCCATCAGGATCACGTTAGATCCCAACTAAAAATCATCAATCAAGTCCCAAATAGTTACTTTCTAATCAAAGGACTCGCGGATGCCAAATCTGTTCAAGAGTTCTTTCTCAAACTGGCTGAAGAAGAAGGCGTATCGAGCGATCGGCTCCGATTCCTCAAGGGCGATCCTTCATGCCAAACACATCGCGCCAACTTACAAATTGCCGATGTGGTTCTCGACACTTTTCCCTACAACGGCGCAACTACAACGCTTGAAACACTCTGGATGGAAGTCCCTATCGTCACTCGTGTCGGTGAACAGTTTGCCGCACGCAACAGTTACACGATGATGATGAATGCGAGTGTAACTGAAGGGATCGCTTCTAGCGACCGCGAGTATATTGAATGGGGTGTACGGTTAGGAACTGATGCAGCGCTCCGGCAAAGCGTCATTTCTAAGCTACATCAATCGAAGCGATCGTCTCCTTTGTGGAACGGCAAACAGTTCGCCCGTGAAATGGAACAAGCTTATCAACAAATGTGGGCGACTTATCTAGAAAGCTAAGTGATTGTTCTTGACCTGTATTGATACCTGGAGGTTGCTTTGACTGCTTCAGTCATTCCCGATCGCGTTGTTTCCGCTGATCGTACAAACTCACTGAGAATTCTCATTCTGACGAATCTCTATCCACCGCAAGTTCTAGGTGGATATGAACGCTCGATCGCGGATTTCGCCAGACTGCTACAGCATCGCGGACACCAAGTTTTAGTTCTCACTAGCGATGCGCCCGGACTGTTCGCCGTTCATGAGAGTCGCTATGCAGAACCTCTGGTCGATCGTACCTTTTTGCTATTAGGTGAATGGTCATCTGAGGGAGCGAGACATTTTGATCAAGCAACAATTCACGATCGCTCACAGCACAATGTTCAAGTTCTGAATCAACAAATTGATGCGTTTCAGCCCGATGTCTGCTTCGCTGGAAACTTAGATTTTCTCGAAGCGGGAGTTGAACTGATTGATGCACTCTTGAGAAGGATTCCGATCGCGCATTACGTCATGAATGCTAATCCAGGCTATGGGGCCGAGCTTGCACCGAGACGATCAATCTACCGATACATTACTTGCAGCAATTGGATCATTCATAGCTTGGCAGCACAAGGTTATCCGATTGCGAATGCTCAAACGATTTATCCTGGTGCGGATGTCGAAACCTTCTATCAACCAGAGCTACCGAAACGCGATCAACTCAAAATTGCCTATGCCAGCCTAGTCGCACCCTACAAGGGTGCGGATGTGCTGATCGAAGCATTGGCGATTCTGAATGCCAGCGGAATTGATTTTAGTGCCACGATCGCAGGCGGGACATTCTTACCTGAGTTTGTCGAAGCCTTGAAATCGTTTGTGACTTCTCAGGGATTAAGCGATCAAGTTGAATTTCCGGGTGTTCTCTCTCGCCAACAGCTTCGAGAACTCTATCAATCCCATAATGTTCTTGTCTTTCCTTCTCGGTTCCAAGAGCCGTTTGGAATTAGTCAAATCGAGGCAATGGCAGCTGGACTGACGCTAGTTACAAGTGGTACGGGAGGCGCAGGCGAGATCGTTTTCCATGAAGAAGATGGATTGATATTTGAATCCGAAAACCCTCTAGCGCTGGCAGATGCGCTGTCAACTCTCGCGGCAAATCCTGAAGCTTGGGAACAACTTGCTTACAAGGGACAGCGCAAAGCCATGACCGAATTCACTCAAATGAAAGCGCTTGCAAAACTAGAAAGCATTCTGTTTGAACTTGTTGCTATCTAATCTAAAAAATTGTCATGGTTAAAACTAATCTTCCCTTACAGATTCCCGGCATTGATGTTGAAGTTGTGGATTTGTTTAGCGATCGTGCAACGTTATCTGAGCAGCTAGAACAGTTCGCCGATCTCTACAATCAACGCCCGTTCGATAACACAGGTGGAATTCGATTCGATTCTGCCTTTGCTTATTACTATTTTCTCAAACGCATCATGCCAGATGTTGTGATCGAGTCTGGATTCTGGCGCGGCTTTTCAACTTGGTTGGTCGATTCGATCCTGCCAGATGCCGAACTGTACTGTCTTGATCCAGTTCTAATGATGCCGTTTAATTTTCCATCGTGCTATCGATCTCCGCGTGCTGGCTATAGTACCCAAGATTTTTCCTGCTTCAGTTTTGAGCTTGATCCATCGGCTCAAAACTGTGCCATCTTCGATGACCATCAAAACGTTGCACCTCGAATTGAACAGAGCCTTAGATATGGAATTCAGCACGTTTTGCTGGATGACAATCAGTATGAGGACACTTATCATCTCAGCATTACTCATCTGATCAAACGCAATGATCCAATATTGCTTGATCTCTTTAGTTGGATCGACGAGTACTATCTTTTCCCACCGCTCATATCCCCTGTGATGGAAGGATGTCCCCTTGAACCTTTGTGGAGCGAGATCCCAACGTGGTTAAACCATCTCGATCGCGAAGAGCATTTCGCTTACAGTTGGGTTACCTATCTGAAGCTCAAACCTCAGTTTATTCTGTGAGCTTTCAAAACGAATGACATCTAACGAGATCGCTGTTGTTCAATCTAAGCATAGAGACTACAGCGATCGACTAAATTTAGCAGCTAACTTGCTGTAACTGTGATTGGAATATCCTTCGGTTTAGCACCATTTTCGTCAAACCGCCCTACACCGTCCTGAGCCATTGTGAGTCGAAGCGTATAGTTTCCTGGACGATCAGGTACTTTGATCGTTGTGTTGATACCAATGGTATGAGCAATGTTAAAGAAGAAATCTTGCTCATAGACAACCTTCCACGGAAGCGGCGCAGTTCCATCTTCCAAGGTTCTGCCGTTGGTATCAATCCAATAGTACGCAAGCTTGACAGGATTCTTGATGTTGTTTTTTGCGTCCCGAACTTTACTTGCCCAGACAAAGTTACTACGACTTTCAACAAGTGTAAATAACTTAGCTTCTGTCCCGGCTGGAATCTCTCTTGAAACTTGAACTTTCTTGAATGATTGATCAAAAATCTGTTGCTTCGGGTCAATCTTAACTTTTAGCTCGTATTGGTTCTCTTTCTGGTTCAACAACTCTTGAGATGTTGTCAAGCTCAAGACCAAGCGATAAGTTCCGAAGTTGGCTGGCAGTTCGATGAATGTCGTTGCGCGAGTTCTTTGACCAGGACGAGTCATCCCAGGAATATAAAATCTGCTAAACGTAACGCTTTCGTTGTTTTGATCGTAAAACTGTGCTTTTACTGCGATCGAGCCATTTTTCACCCCGCTATCATAGCCGTACCATTCCGAGCGACCCGTATTGAGGAGGTCTACTTGTAGCAGTGCAAACGAGCCAGGTGTACCCAAGTTCATACCGTCTTTGATGGGCGTATCTAGAATTTGAGCTTGCTTGATTTCGCCCTTAAGCCCGTCAAGATAGGTTTGTGAAAGTTTGGGCAATCCGGTTACTTCATGAAAGAGAAGCCTAGCGCTACGTTCGATCGGGCTATCTGAGAAACTCCATAGTCTACCCATTCCAACCGCTGCCTTTGTACTGATCTCTGCTGGAATCAAATCCCAAGTGGCTTTACCAAACTCTAAGGTAAATGCGCCTACAGCCTGAACGGACGTGGAAATGATTAGTAACGTAACAAAACAACATAGCTTATAGTTCAATCTTTTTTTCTTATTCGACTCAGCAAGGTTGACGAGTGGATAGCCGATTAAAAAGCAAAAGATTGGCAAAGCTTCAGCAAGAAATCGATAACCGTAGCCCCAAGCACCCCACCAAACCGAGAAAAAGCAGTAATTAACAAAAAGTGCAACTCCAGCACCGCATAAGCAGATTAGTAATTGTTCATCGCGCTTACTTCTCAGCCTGAATACTTGAAAAGCACCAGGAATCATCAATAATAAAACTGGCGAGAAAAAGAATAAACCGCGAGAAGGGCTAAAAAGTAAACCTAGAAACGATCGGACAAACTGATTCAATGAAAAGGAATATAAGTCTGTTTGGCTTGCATATCCGCCCAAAAGTAGAGTGCCAAAATAGTAAAAATTCCAGCTAATACTAATCAGAGATGAACATAATCCCAGGCACAGATAAACACAATCACGGCGATAGACAAAAATTACGTAAACAATTGCTGCAACTGTGAAAACTGCGTCAGTCGGTCGAATTCCAGGAAGCAACCCAGCCAGGATTCCCGCAACTAACAAGAGGAAATTTCTACTTCTTCCTTGTCTCCGGTTCGCCTTCAATAAACAGAGCAAGAGACTACAGATTACTAAATTTGCTGCTGTATGCTGCAACAATGATTGGGAATTTGTAACCCAATTTTGAGTTGCAAACGCGTAGAGAAAGGTCAAAATTAGGCAAATCGATTTCTTGAATTTGAGGCTTGTTGCAAGGTAGAAAATAACAACTGCGGTGGAAGTGGTTAAAGTTGCAGCAAGTTTTTCATAGAAAAGGCGATCGGTCTCAAAAAAAGCGCGATGGATGTCAAGCGAATATAAACTCGATCGCAGAGCGGGATCTTGGAAGGTGTGATTGAACCACATCACCCCCGAAAAAATGAGATAGAACGGAAATGTAACGATCGCTGTCCCAATTGGATATGCAGAAGTTAGATGACCAGTAGGAGATTCTGTGAAGAACCACACTGCCGCATTGAAGAAGTAATTCCCTCTAAAGTTATCAAAATTGAGTTGATGATTGAAGATCCAGTTAAACGCAAGTAGTGTATTCGGAATTGGATCGTGAGTCGTGATCGTTCTATCATTCGCTAAATATACATAGACGCAGGTTGCAAAAACGAGAAAGCATTCAATCGCGAGAGAATGCTTTCTCAACCAATGACGGATTTTCATAGCTCGGTGGGGCTAACCTAGATGAATGAAACAATTATCGAACGATAGGACGGGCAGGTTGGGATTGAGCAAACGAGTAGAGTTTGTGTCCCGCGTAGCTTAGTAATGCAACACACGCCGCGCTGACCAGACGCGCTGAAATGGCACTCCAGCCAAGATCTTTGATCAATAGTTGCAGCAATCCTAAATTTGCTAATAGGCTATTGAGTGCGACTGCCGCAAACACCGCATACTGAGTGAGCCAGTTGTTCCAGTAGACTCCGAACACATAACGACGACTCAGGAGGAAGTTGGTGGTCAGTCCCAAGAAGTAGCTGAATCCCAATGCCCAAACATACCAAAGCCCGACTTGAGTGAGGAGCGAAAAAACACTGACATCGATCGCAGTTGCAAATCCGCCCGTTAATAGGTAACTACCAAACTGTTGTAAGGTCGTTGCAACTTGTCTACGACGTGATGAACGACGCGATCTAGCTGCTGTTGTCTCGACATCCGCCTTCGCTTCTTCGACGTACTCACTGTCTGAGTTTACTGCCCACAAGTCATGCTTACCAGGTTGAATCACGTTTTCTGCCGCCAAAATTCCCATCAGCAAGCTATGGTCTTGATTATTGTACTTGAACGCCCCGTAGCGTCCCACCAATTGCAAATTCTGGAAGTTGTGTAGATAGCCTTGAATTTCAGCTAGTGCTGCTTGATAGTCTCCGGTATACACTGGATAAGTGCGCGGCAATCGAATCACGAACCCACTAGAAACCTTCTCGTAATGCAATAGCCCGATTCGTTTTAGCTCATTCTCTGCCAGTTGAACTAAGTTCGCTTCGGGTTCTTGCCACATTGGATCATCAGTGTTGCACCAATATTCACAGCACAATGGCGTTTGATGCGGGTTAGGTAACATCTCTGGCGACCAGTTCGCGAAGTTTGTCACGCGCCCCACTTCTACCGAGGGTTCGTTGATGTATAGCCAGTTATCTGGGAAAAGGTTGTTTCCTTCAACAATTAAGTAGACCAAGACTGTATTGCGGAATTTTAGCGATCGAGCCGCAGAAATTACTTGCTGATTCGGCTGTGGACTGATCATTTTTCCAATCAAGAAGCTGATCGGAACCGAAGAAATCACGCCACCACAATCTACAGTGAATTCTTCCTGAGTCTTACAGTCTCTCAAGGTAATTTGAGCCACCTGATCGCCGCTGTGATGCAATTGCACCACTTCAGTATTGAGTAATAACGACTGATTGTGAGCCTGAAGATGATCCGCAATTTTCTCATAGAGTTGCCCAGATCCAAGGCGGGGAAATTGGAATTGATCAATCAGCGTTTTCACTTTGCCATCACTGCCTAAGACAGCGTTGCGAATTGCTTTGAGCAGTGATAGTCCTTTGATTCGCTGTGCTGCCCAGTCTGCACTAATTTCGGTACAAGGAATGCCCCAAAGCTTTTCGGTATAGGCTTCAAAAAAAATTTCAAACAACCGTTGACCAAACCGAGCCGTAACCCACTGAGCAAAGTTTTTGGGGTGTTGAATCGGGAATAAACGGGATTGAAAATAAGAAGTAATAATTTTCAAGCTTTCAATGATGCCCAACGCAGAAAGCGTTTCAGCCGCTTTTAAGGGATAGTTGAAGTATTTTTTGCCGTAGTAGATGCGGGTCAAGCGATCGACAGTCACTTGCTCATTTCCCAAGACTTGATTCCACAGTTTCAAGACAGGCTCTAATTTGGTGTAGAACCGATGAGGTCCATAATCCAGAATGAAGCCTTGGTACTCGATACTTTTGGAGAAGCCTCCGACCCGTCCTTCGCGCTCAACCACAACGACAGGATATCCTTGCTGAGTTAAGTGATGAGCCGCAGCTAGTCCCGCAGGCCCTGCACCTAAAATATAAATTGGTTGCTCGGAAAGTGATCGATTCATATCTTGAGACGGGTGACAGTTGTGCGAAGTGTACCCACCTGTGTACCGGAAGCAATCAATTCTGAGTTATTGGAACTGCCTTAAAATTATCCCATTCTAGTTACTCTCGGTTAGTTGCAATCACCAGATCAGAAGTTGGATAAAAATTCGCGCTTCAACCTGATCCGGCGAATTATACGATCGCAAATCTTGGTGAATTTGCTTCGTCGATCGATCAAGCAAGCCGAACTGCCAAATAATTCCCGTTGTCACTGCTCCTAGCATTGTGGGCTGCTCCTTGATCGATGGAGAGCGCTCCCATTGATCCAAAGCAATAAGTTCTGCACTTAGCTGAGTAAATCCATAATCTAAATCATCTCGCTTTGCCTCTAGAACTAACAAATTCTTCAAGTTCCCGATCGACAATAGATAATTTAAACTCCCCTGAAGCTGGGAACTCGCTTTGACAGGGTATTCGATCCGAATCAGTGCTTTTGTCTGCCGTGCCACCTCTTTTATGATTGGTGCAACATACATCTCCCGCTTTGCTTGCTCATTCGATGAAACAAGAAACATCAAACTTTCCGAAATGTCCTCAATCAGTCCTCAATCAATTGTGGGAGTCGAGCGATTACTTTACCTGACTGCGGTAGCTCCAAGCGAGACCGACGCAACTGATAGCCGAAATACTCAATTAAGTCTTAAGTCGATCGCATCGATATTCTGCTCGAAGTAATTGGAGAAACTGTAAGAACTTTCAGGAGCAAGAATCGGCATTTTGTAAAGGAAGAACGCTCTTTCAATCTTACGCCTTAGAATCGAGATGCAGTCTTTGATCGTATTTTCCATGACTCACCCCGATTTGCCAGAAATCTTGTCGCAACTTCGACAGTATTTACAGCAGGAATATGGCGATCGATTAACTCACCTCGTTTTGTTCGGATCACAAGCTCGAAACACTGCAACGGATCAATCTGATATTGACGTTTTAGCCGTACTAAATGACTCCTTTGATTTCGTTCAGGAGGTCAAACGAACAAACGACTTTGTCTCTGATCTGTGTCTAGACCACGCTGTTCTCGTTTCCCTAATGTTTGCGAGTCGAGAGCGATTTAAGCAAGAAAATTCTCCCTTTTTTCTCAACGTCCGGCGCGAAGGTATTCTATATGACACCTGAACAACAAAAGCTGCTTGACAAAGCCCAGCGTAGTCTGGAGGCTTCGAGAGTTCTTTGGGAAGAGGAAGTTATACGAATTTTCTGTTGCACGCGCCTACTACACAATGTTCTATGCTGCTCAAGCGATGTTGCTTGGAGAAGGACTTTCTTTCTCTAGCCATTCTGGAGTGTTGGCGGCTTTTGGACAGCAGTTTGTTCGTTCTGGTCAAGTTTCAAAAGACTATCATCGTGCCTTGATTAAAGCGGAACGAGAACGATTGAGCGGAGACTACGACCCGGATACAGCACTAAATGAGGCAGACGCGCAAGAGCAAATTCAACAGGCGGAAGCATTTTTAGACATGGCGAGAAGTAGGATCTTCGACTGAATTTCTTACATCGATCTAAAGACGGCAGAGAACTCAACATTCTTCCCTTATCCTGACGGTGAAGAATTGGCAAAATTGCTCTCATGAATCCACAAGTCGAAATCCTCGCTGACCTGCCAGCCCTCGTAGATCGCGCCCTCGAACTCGTTCTCGAAAAACTCCAAAGCGCGATCTCAACTCACAATATCGCCACGATCGCCCTCGCTGGCGGTAGCACCCCGAAACCGCTCTACGAAAAACTCGCACAGCAAAATCTCCCCTGGGACAAACTCCACATTTTTTGGGGCGATGAACGCTATGTCGCGCCCGAGCATCCCGACAGTAACCAGCGAATGGCGCGTCTCGCTTGGCTCGATAAAGTCCCGATTCCTGCTGAAAATATTCATCCGATGCCCACTGATGACGCTGATCCTGCGATCGCAGCCCAAAAACACGAAGCCGATTTACAAGCGTTCTTCAACTCAAAACCCGGAGAATTTCCCGCCTTCGATGTGATTTTGCTCGGCATTGGCGATGATGCTCATACCGCATCCCTGTTTCCTCACACGCCAGCGCTACAAGTGCGCGATCGCTTAATCACGATCGGCAACAAAGACGGAAATCCCCGAATTACCTTCACCGCCCCGTTGATCAATGCCGCTCATACCGTGATCTTCATGGTGGCAGGCGCGAACAAATACAACGCGCTCACCCAAATCTTTGCAGACGAGGCAGACGAAACCACTTACCCCTCGCGTTTGATCAAACCGCAGGGCGAACTCTGGTGGTTGCTCGATCAGTCTACGAACTTTACTAAATAATGCAAAAAATCGGAGATCTTGGGTTTACAATCGGCTTCACACTTAACATCACTCAGATTTCTCGATCGAACCAAGGAGTTGAATCTTTAATGAGTAACCTGGCTTCCCCAAATCGTCCCAAGCTCGGACGCGCTCTATCTCTTGCTGCCCTGACTCTCACGGTTGGATTGCTGGCTGCCGCTTGTCAAGAAGCCGCCCCACCCACCGCACAAGGAGGAACCGCTTCTCCGGCTGGCTCCGCTAGTCCCGTTGCTGCTAAAGGCTTAAAGATTGGTTCGCTCCTGCCCTCGACGGGCGATCTTGCCTCAGTCGGACAGCAAATGGTGAATGCGGTTCCCATGCTGGTCGAGACAGTAAATCAATGTGGCGGTGTAAATGGTGAACCCGTTGCCCTGGTCAGCGTTGATGATCAGACCGACCCCGCCGCAGGTGCAGAAGGAATGACGCGACTGGCAGAACGGGAAAAAGTGGCGGGAGTTGTCGGATCGTTTGCGAGTAGTGTTTCGACCGCCGCATTACCGATCGCGGTTCGCAACAAAGTGGTTCTGATTTCGCCTGGAAGCACGAGTCCGGTATTCACCCAGCAAGCGAAAGACGGCAAATATCAAGGCTATTGGGCGAGAACTGCGCCACCAGATACCTATCAGGCTCAGGCACTCGCGAAATTGGCAACTGAGCGGAAACTGACCACCGCTAGTACGCTTGTGATCAACAACGATTATGGGGTTGGTTTCGAGCGCGAATTTGTCAAAGCATTCGACGCGCTCGGTGGCAAAGTCACAAACGAGGGGAAACCCACTCGTTACGATCCCAAAGCGTCAACGGTTGAAACCGAAGCAGCAGCAGCTTTCTCAGGCAGTCCAAAAGCAGTAGCGGCAGTGTTGTACGCCGACACGGGAAGCTTGATTGTCAAGTCTGCTTATGAGCAAGGAAAAAGTCAGAACACTCAGTTCTTACTGACCGATGGCGTTTACTCTCAGGATTTTGTCGATAAGGTTGGCAAAGGACAAAATGGGCAATCGATTCTCGCGGGTGCGTTGGGAACAGTTCCCGGAGCCAGCGGCAAGAGTCTAGCAGCCTTCACAAAACTGTGGGAAGAAAAGCAGAAGCGTCCTCTTGTAGCGTATGCGGCTCATGCTTGGGATGCAGCAGCGATTCTAGCTTTGGCGGCGCAAGCGGCGAAGTCGAATAGCGGTGAGGCGATGAAGGATAAACTGCGCGAGGTGACGAATGCCCCAGGGGAAGAAGTGACCGATGTTTGTAAAGGCTTAGAACTTCTGCGCCAAGGGAAAGACATTAACTATCAAGGTGCAAGTGGCGATGTCGATATTGATGCTGCGGGCGATGTTGTTGGAAGTTACGATGTCTGGACGGTCGAACCGGATGGAAAATTGAAAACGATCGGTAAAGTTTCCCCCGCTAAACAGTAAAAAACAATCCCTGTCAGATCGAATTTGACAGGGATTAGTTTTAGTAAGAATTTACGCTTCGTCTAATGCCGCAATTCCCGGAAGCTCTTTGCCCTCAAGCAGTTCCAAACTCGCTCCACCGCCTGTTGAAATGTGGCTCATTTGTTCAGCAACCCCGACTTTCTCAACAGCGGCAACCGAATCACCACCCCCGATGATCGTCGTGGTTCCTTTCGGAGTCAATTCTGCCAAGGTGCGCGCGATCGCTTCGGTTCCTTTGGCGAATTTGTCCATTTCAAACACGCCCATTGGCCCATTCCAAATCACGCTCTTGCACTGAGACAAAGCTTCTTGGAAAGTCTTAATCGAATCCGGGCCGATATCGAGTCCCATCCAGCCATCAGGAATATTTTCGACGCTGACGGTTTGCGTATTGGCATCGGGCGCAAAGTTGTCTGCCACCACCACATCGGTTGGGAGTAACAGATCAACGCCTTTCTCTTTGGCTTTGGCTTCTAGCGTTTTCGCAAGTTCCAATTTATCTTCTTCGACCAAAGATTTACCGACTGCCAAACCTCGCGCTTTGTAGAACGTGAACACCATGCCGCCGCCGATTAGCAACTTGTCTACTTTATCGAGCAGCGTTTCGATCACGCCGATTTTGCTGGAGACTTTCGAGCCACCGACGATCGCTGCTAACGGACGCTGAGGATTCTCGATCGCGCTTTGCAGATATTGCAGTTCTTTCTCGATCAGCAATCCGGCAACCGAAGGCTTGAGAAATTTGGTCACACCTTCCGTTGAGGCATGGGCGCGGTGAGCGGTTCCGAACGCATCATTGACGTACAAATCTGCGATCGATGCCAATTTCTCAGCGAATGCGGGATCGTTCTTTTCTTCTTCTTTGTAGAAGCGAACGTTTTCCAAAAGTAAAACATCACCGGGCTGCATCGCATCGACTGCCGATTTGACTTCATCCCCGATACAATCATCGGTTTTGACGACGGGCTTACCGAGTAGTTCTGAAAGTCTTGTCCCAACCGGAGTTAAGCGATATTTGTCTTCAGGGCCATTTTTGGGACGACCGAAGTGACTCGACAAAATCACTTTTGCGCCTTTCGAGGTGAGCGCTTCGATCGTGGGCAGTGCTGCTCGGATTCTCGTGTCATCGGTAATTTTTCCTTGTTCATCGACGGGCACGTTAAAATCTGCTCGTACTAAAACACGCTTTCCTTGTAACTCGGCGGACGATAAATCATTAACAGTCTTCTTCGGCACGATCCTGGCTCCTAAATGAGTCTTTCTACCTATTTCTTATTTTTCCATTAATCGTGACACCTACGATCGAAGTTTCTGCAATGCTGGTAGATAAGTTCAGAAAGTCCGGACATTGAATCATGTTTAAAACTGTGTTGTTTCCGATCGATGCCAGCCGCGAGTCTCGTCAAGCCGTGGAAACTGTAGCGGCTCTAGTAAAAATTCACCAGAGTCGTTTGGTGCTGCTGTCGGTGGTCGAGTCGATGGCCGAGCAACCGGACGCGATGGCTTCTCCGGATGCGGTTGCGAATTTGCTCGAAAGTGCGCGATCGCTCTTTTCAGAGCAAGGGATTACTGCGGATGCGATCGAGCGTGAAGGTAAGCCTGCTTTTACGATCTGCGATGTTGCCGACGAGGTGCAAGCGGATTTGATTATTATGGGATGTCGGGGTCTTGGACTTACGACCGAAGGCGCTTCGGATAGCGTCACCAATCGAGTGATTAGCCTTTCTCCTTGTCCCGTCCTTGTGGTTCCCTAGCCATGACTCAAGCAAAACCCAGATTTGCCACGTTTGAAGAGTACCTAGAGTTTGACGACGGTACAGACAATCGCTATGAACTGATCGATGGAGTGTTAGTAGAATTGCCACCAGAATCCGAACCGAATGATTCTATTGCAAATTATCTTTTTCTGAAGCTAGTCGAGGCCGGGTTGCCATACCGCTTGGTTCGTCCTGGAAAGTGCGAACTCCAGGTTCCAGTGTTACAGAAAGGAGATGCTGCAAATTGTTATCCTGATTTTCTGATTCTGGATGAAGTACACCTTAGCCTGACTCGAAAGCGATTTACGATCAAGTTGGATATGCCACCTCCAATAATGGTTGGTGAGGTTCTCAGTCCTGGGAAGACGAATCGAGAGCGTGATCTCATCCGAAAACGCGCTCAATACGCTAGACGGGGAATTCCTGAATACTGGCTAATTGATCCTGAAAATTGCTCTGTTACAGTTCTCACGCTTGAAGGCGATCGATATGCTGAAGTGGGATCGTTTGGGGGCGATCGCACAATTATTTCTCCTCAGTATCCCCAACTCCAACTCACTCCCGCCCAACTTTTCGAGAATTAAATTCATGTCTTCGCCCCCGATCCAGTGGTATCCCGGTCACATTGCTAAAGCAGAAAGAGCGCTCCTAGAACAACTCAAGCGCGTCGATGTCGTGTTAGAAGTTCGGGATGCGCGAATTCCATTATCGACCTATCATCCGCAGGTCGATCAGTGGATCGGGGAGAAAGGGCGAATCTTAGTGATGAATCGAATGGATATGATTCCATCGAGAGCAAAAGAGCAGTGGACTCAGTGGTTTCAAGACCGGGGGGAAGAACCGCTGTTTACCGATGCTCAACACGGCAAGGGAATTGAAGCAATCGCGAAAGCCACCCAGGTCGCAGGCATACAGATGAATCAAAGACGGCTCGATCGCGGAATGCTGATTCGTCCGGTTCGTGCGGTTGTGATTGGCTTTCCGAATGTTGGAAAGTCTGCTTTGATCAATCGCTTACTTGGGAAGCGAGTCGTCGAAAGTGCCCGTCGTGCAGGGGTGACGCGACAACTCAGATGGGTGAGAATTTCTGATCAGATTGAATTGCTTGATGCGCCAGGCGTTCTGCCGAATAAATTGACGAATCAGCAAGCCGCGATCAAATTGGCGATCTGTGATGATATTGGCGAAGCAGCTTACGATAATCAGCGTGTTGCAGCATCACTTGTGGACCTGTTGCAGTCGTCCTCAGCAGCGTTGGAATCACGCTATGGACTCGCGATCGACGATCTCACCGGAGAAAGCTATCTCAAAACTTTGTCAGAATTAAAATACAAAGGCGATACAGAACGCACTGCGCGACAAATTCTCACCGATTTTCGTAAAGGAAATTTAGGCGCGATCGCACTAGAATTACCCCCAATCAAATGAGTGTAAATTACGACACATCAGTTTAATTAAGGAGGCTGTGTGACTCCTTAATAATTGGCATTTTGTTCTACCTTTCCGGATTTACAGAATATCAATTGAAACCAGTATTGCAGTAAAAATTCGTTTTCTCGATCGTAGGAACATTCTAGTTTTCCATTCGTCATCTTGCCCGAAGTTCTTTTCTAGTCTGGGCTAGAGCGATCAAACAAATTCAAAACTTGTCCGTAGCGATACCGTTTTTTTCAAAGGAATTCCTCTAAGATTTCATTCATTGGCTTCTATTTGGATCTGCAAGTCGTAGACCGAAAACGCAATTTTCAACAATTGCATAAACGCTCTTATTTCGTTCCTACCTAAACTTATTCTTCTGTGGCTGTTGGGGTGTTGCTATGGCACAAATTCGCGAAGTTGTTCAACAAGCACTGACGACCGGACTTCTCTCGATCGAAGCCGAAAATCAACTGCGGATGCTTTTGGCATCAAAATACGATCGTGAAGACTTCTGCGCCTTTATGGTGCTGCAAAATGCGGCAATGGCGGGTTCTGTAAAACAAGAATCTCGATTGTGTCGCGGTTAAGCCGAAAATCCGGTCAAATGGCTCGTTTCTATGGCAATCTGAAAGACAGAAACTCTTGCTTGTAGGGTTCTGTCTTTTTTGCTATCGAGCTATTACCACCGCGTTATGCAAACTCTGCCTACACCGATCGCATCGGCGACTCCTCAGTACTCAACTGACACCACGATTCATCGTCGCAAAACTCGTTCCGTTCCCGTGGGTAGCATCTCGATCGGAAGTGATCATCCTGTCGCTGTTCAGTCAATGATCAACGAAGATACGCTCGACATTGAAGGCTCAGTCGCTGCCATTCGTCGCCTTCATGAAATCGGCTGCGAAATTGTCCGAGTCACAGTGCCAAGTCTGGCGCACGCGAAAGCGATGGAAGAAATCCGCGATCGCTTGCACAAAACTTATGAGCCCGTTCCCCTAGTTGCAGATGTCCACCACAATGGCATGAAGATCGCCCTAGAAGTGGCAAATTATGTCGATAATGTGCGGATCAATCCGGGCTTGTATGTTTTTGAAAAGCCGAAAACCACCGACTACACGCAGGCTGAGATTAATGCGATCGGTGAAAAAATTCGAGAAACTCTCGCACCGCTCGTCATTTCCCTCCGGGATCAGAATAAATCCATGCGGATTGGGGTAAATCACGGCTCACTCGCAGAACGAATGCTTTTCACCTACGGCGACACTCCCGCAGGCATGGTCGAATCCGCACTCGAATTTATTCGGATTTGTGAATCGCTCAACTTCTACAATATTGAACTCTCGCTCAAAGCCTCGAAAGTCCCCGTTATGTTAGCCGCGAATCGTCTCATGGTAAAACGCATGAACGAACTCGAAATGGCTTATCCCCTTCATCTCGGTGTAACTGAGGCGGGAGATGGCGAATATGGTCGGATCAAATCCACGGCTGGAATCGGAACTCTCTTAGCTGAGGGCATTGGCGACACGATCCGCGTTTCCCTCACCGAAGCACCCGAAAAAGAAATTCCGGTATGCTACGGCATCTTACAAGCATTAGGATTGCGGCGAACAATGGTGGAATACGTCGCCTGTCCGTCCTGTGGTCGCACTTTATTTAATCTCGAAGAAGTTTTACAGAAAGTGCGAGAAGCGACGAATCATCTCACCGGATTAAACATCGCCGTGATGGGCTGTATCGTCAACGGGCCCGGTGAAATGGCAGATGCCGATTATGGCTACGTCGGCAAACAAGCGGGACTCATTTCCCTGTATCGAGGACGCGACGAGATCAAAAAAGTCCCAGAGGATCAAGGCGTTGTAGAACTGGTCAACTTGATCAAATCCGACGGCAAATGGATTGAGCCAAATTAAAGGTAGCGAGAGAAAGAAAACCGAATCTTTTGTCGATCGTCCTTCTTTCTCTCCCGACTCCCCACCCTTGCAAAACTTCATCGGCAAAACTGGGCAATTATTACGGATTGCCCTTAAATGCCTGTGTTAAATTGAGCATAACCTTTTTGTCACTTCTCCAGAATTTAAGCAGGTATAGTCATGACGAAACGCGCGCTTGTCTTAGGTGCAACGGCTGCCGCCGTAACCGCAGTGACCGTCACCGGAGCCGGGATTCATCTAAATAAAGGGCAAGCGTTCTTTCGAGACAGCCCGAAAGAACTCGTGGATGAAGTCTGGCAAGTCATCGATCGCAATTACGTCGATGCCACCTTCAACCAAGTCGATTGGAAAGCGATTCGCACTCAGTATCTCAACCGTAGCTACAAAGACAAGGCGGAAGCATACAAATCGATTCGTGAAATGCTGAAGCGTTTAGGTGATCCCTACACACGCTTCATGGATCCGGACGAGTTCCGCAATATGCAGATCGATACGTCTGGTGAACTAACAGGCGTGGGAATTCAACTTGCAGCCGATGAGAAAACGAAAAAGTTAACGGTCATTTCCCCGATCGAAGGAAGTCCCGCCTCGACCGCTGGGATCGCAGCCAAAGACATCATCACCCAGATCGACGGCAAAAGCACCGAAGGCATGGACGTGAACAAAGCCGTCACGCTGATTCGCGGGCCCGTCAACACCCAAGTGAAACTCACCGTCCTACGCGGCACTCAGCAGCTAGACTTCAACCTCAAGCGCGCCAAGATTGAAATCCACCCCGTCCGTGCCAGCACACAGCAAACTCCTACCGGAAAAGTCGGATATATCCGACTCGTTCAGTTCAGCGCTAATGCTGCTCCAGAAATGCGCGAGGCGATTCAAAAACTCGAAAAAGATAACGTCACAGGTTACATTCTCGATTTGAGATCGAACCCCGGTGGACTCCTCTACGCGAGCGTTGACATTGCTCGGATGTGGATTCAACAGGGCGGCATCGTTTCAACTGTCGATCGACAAGGCGTTTCCGACAAAGAAGATGCCAACCGCCGCGCCTTAACGGATAAACCGCTCGTCGTTCTTGTCGATGGCGGTTCAGCAAGTGCAAGTGAAATTCTCTCAGGAGCGCTGCAAGACAACAAACGCGGCACGATCGTCGGAACGAAAACTTTCGGCAAAGGATTAGTTCAATCGGTTCGTAGCCTCGGTGACGGGTCTGGAATGGCAGTGACGATCGCAAAATATCTCACTCCGAACGGTCGCGATATTAATAAGCACGGGATCAATCCCGATGTCGTCGTTGAACTGAGTGAACAGCAGCGTCAAGCCTTGGTGAAAGACCGAGACAAGATCGGTACTGCAAACGATCCGCAGTACGTTAAAGCCATGCAGGTACTCAATCAGTCCATCAGCGCTAAACAAGGCAGCCGCGCCAAAAACTAACTCGGCTGACACTTTCCAGATCGAATCAACCCAACCCGACGCGCGATCGCTTCTCCCTCTGAGGTAAATGGGCCCCAATGCTCCACCATCTCAGAGGGATTTGTCGTTTGATTCACTTCTAATTCGTCCTCGGTCAGAATTTGACATTGGGCATTTGGTCGCTTCACCACATACCAACGCTCAGACCCACTCATAGCCCACATCCCTCTTGATACTCACTAGTGACATCTGGGAAAGCTTAATTCATGTTAGGGGTCTGGCATCACCGTGAAAAGGTTAAAACCGTAAAGATTTTACGATCGCGCACTCATTCGCCCCATCGCCCCCACCAAATCCATTGATCCAACCCATTTCACCGCTCAGGGATTTTATCAACGTAGGGATATGACACCAGAAACACAGCGTTCATCGATCGCGCAGTACACCGGCACTGCCCCCAATCGCGAAGTCACTCCGCCGCCCGCTCCGAGAACTCCTCCTGCGCCTCCACCTGCTATGCGGATGATGCCAAATCCGGCGACTGAGATGACTGAGCCAGCATCAAGAGTCAATACCGCTGCTGCCACGGAAACCTTCGCCATGCCTGCAAGTCGTCCTCCTGCTGCTCCTGCGACCCCAATCCCAGCGAGTTCGCCTTCTGCTGCTTCGGGAACCCTAACCGGAGCCACTCCTCCGCCCACGATGGGACACCGCCCCACGACACCGCCCACCACTCCGAATGTGTCCCGTCGCCCTAGCGGTTCACCGACGTTGGAGCAAATCATCCGTACCGCGTTTGATAAAGGATTTTCTGATGTTCACTTGGGTGTGGGCGAAACCCCGCGTTTTCGGAACCGAGGCGAAATCGAAACGACCGAATGGAGCGAAACCGATCGGGCGACGTTTATGAGTTGGCTCAGAGAAGTTCTCAGCGAAGAGGAAATTAGCCAGTTTGAAGAGACTCTAGATTTCGACGGTGCAACTCAGTACGAATTTGCACGGGTACGAATCAATATCTTTGAGTCGCTGTACGGGCCTGCAATGGTTCTCCGGTTGATTCCGCTGAAAATCTTGACGATGGAGCAGTTGAACCTGCCTGCGGTTTTCAAAGACATCTGTCACTATCACAAAGGACTGATTCTGATTACAGGCCCAACCGGATCAGGTAAATCGACCACGATGGCGGCGATGATCGATTACATCAACAAGGAAATGCCGAAGAATATTATTACGATCGAAGACCCGATCGAATTTATCCACAAAAGCCGCAAGTCGCTGATCAAACACCGCGAAGTCGGAATGCACACTCGCAAGTTTGACAATGCCCTCAAAGCCGCACTCCGGGAAGATCCAGATATCATTCTCGTCGGTGAAATGCGGGACAAAGAAACCGTAAACACAGCACTGAAAGCGGCTCAAACGGGTCACTTGGTCATGGGAACCTTGCACACTAACAGCGCTGTGAAAACGATCGAACGGGTTCTCAGCCTGTATCAGCCGAATGAACAGCCAACGATGCGGGTTGCTTTAGCAGAATCTTTAGTGGCAGTGGTCGCACAAGGTTTATGTCGTACAACCGACGGTAAACGGGCTGCCTTCCACGACATCCTGATCAATACTGATGCGATTCGCGATTACATCCGTAAAGGCGAACTGGATGAAATTGAAGCAATCATTCCTCGCTGTGGATTTGATGGAATGTGTACGATGAACCAGTCGCTTTACAAACTCTACGAGCAAGGACAAGTTACGGAGGAAGTGGCGCTCGAAATGTCACCGAAGCAAAACGAGATGGCTCAAATGCTGCGCGGTCGAGTGTAGAACTTTTCTGAAGGCTTTGTAGTCTGCCCCTGTGCATTGTGCATAGGGGCTTTTTATCGATCTAGCGCCTTCCAGCCATCGCGGGGACTTTGCTTGCAGTTGAAATCGGCAAGTCCAAAAGCTCAGGTGCAAGACATCGATCGCTTATCAACTGCTGATAAATCTCCAATGTTTGCTTCGCTTTTGCATCCCACGCATAGTAGCGCATGGCATGATCATGTGCCGTTTTTCCATAGCCTGCAACTCGATCGGGCTGTTGAACTAACTGTTCAAGCTCACCCGTAAACCGCTGAACCAATTGGTCTAAGTTTCCCATTGGCACTTTTACGCCGCATCCTGGCTGCACCAAATCCGCAGGCCCACCGTAATCGACGACCACCGGAGCCATCCCACACGCCATCGCTTCAATCACCACACCCGCGCCCAATTCGCGAATCGAAGGAAACGCAAAAATCTCTGCTTCCCGCATTAGTTTCCCGACTTCAGCCTGAGATTTTCGCCCTACAATTTCGACCGATGCTTCTAACCCATGTTCAGCGACGATCGCTTCTAGTCGCTCTCGTTCCGGGCCTTCTCCAACCACCACTAAGCGATGCTGCCGTAAAATCGGACTCGCCGCAAACGTGCGAACGACCACTTCAGGGAGTTTGTAGGGAACCAGTCTTCCAGCATACAGAATGGTCATGCGTTCTTTCGGCGATCGAACAGGCGCAGAAAACAAAGCGGGATCAATGCCCACTTCTGGATAGTTGATCATTTTCGATCGCGCTTCAACGGGTAGATCCGCGATCGTATGAGCAAACGCAGCTAGAATCGCATCTGACTTGGTGTAAGTCGATTTGATAAAGGGTAAAAATTTGTAGAGATTGCGAAAATAGCTGAGCCATTCCCGTTCGCGCTTGAGTTCTGCTTGAAATGCTTTCGGCCAAGGCAATCCACCATTCAGCGGGCCCAATACAAACGGGATCGGGCTGAACAACGCCATCAAACTTGGGTGCGTTGGTGTCATCGGCGTGAGGCGATGCACAATGTCAAACTTTCCTGAGCGCAACGCTGATCGATATCGCCGCCAAATTTTCCACTCATAATAAAGTGAGTGAAGATAGCTCAATCCAGTGCTGAATGTCCAACCCGTGTCTTGCTGCCCGCCTCGCAGGAAATTGATGAGTTTATGCAAAGGAGCCGCAAATTCTTCGGTGTCAATGTACACTAGCTCGGCATTCCCGCAGCCCTCGCGATCGAGGTTCGGCTGGTTCCGAATCTGAGTCACAAGCGTTACATCTGCATGCTTAGAAATTTCTCTGGCAAACTTGTATCCTACGACTGGTAGTGAGGGCCAATCTGGATTGCAATCTTCTGCCAACATTAATACTCGCACCATACCTTCTCTCGCGCTAAATTCCTAGTTCAACTCTCTGCTTTAGCAGTGTCTCGCGGCAACTTGGGCGGGAAGAGACACCTCAAAAATTCACCCTAACTGATTCGCCAATTTTGTAGTTGTTTTGCAATCATATTCGCTACTTGCCATCTGTAGGAATACGTAAAGTTAGGGTTCATCATTTTGGGAAGCGACATAGAGTTTCCGTGAAGATTACGTAGATCCTGTGGAGCTTTGCCTCATTTCCAGGTAGAAAGTTTGTAGTACTCAGTAGATTTATCGAGCTAGCTCAATGATTGAGTTTTGGTTTATCGATAAACCTTCAAAGTTTAAATTTGGCATTCATTGACGTACAGAAGACTTTCCAGGTAGATATGAACGGAACTCCGCGCGTTATCGTTGGCTTACCAGTGTACAACGGACAAAACTTCTTAAGAGAAGCGATCGAGTCAGTGCTGGCTCAGACCTTTACAGATTTTCATCTCGTCATTAGCGACAACGCCTCGACCGATGAAACAGAAGCGATTTGCCAAGAATATGTAAAGCACGATAGCCGTGTCATATATTACCGTCAACCAGAAAATATCGGATGTGCGCCGAATTACAACTTTCTATTCGAGAAGTACGGCAGAAACTCGCCTTACTTCAAATGGCAGGCACATGACGACCTGATTGCACCAGAGTTTTTAGAGCGTTGTGTTGCGGTGCTGGATGCTGATCCGAGTTTGGCGATCGCAAACTGTCGCGCTTATACGATCAATGAACACGGAACCCGAATCAACACCTTTGATCACGAGATTCGGCTGACTGGAAAAACACCTTCAGAACGATTTTGGCGATCGCTCTGGGCAGGATACTTTACCGAGATTTTCGGCTTGCTGCGCTCTAGCATAGTAGAAAACACCCGCTTAGAACAAAGCTTTGCCGGGAGCGATCGTAACTTTGCCGCAGAAATGGTGCTGCAAGGCGATGTCGGCTACGTGGAAGAGTACCTGTTCTCGCGCCGGGATCATCCGGGTTGCTACTGCCGATTAGAAGACACAGCGGCAAAGCTGGCATTTTTTGATCCCAAGGTGAGCAAAGAAATGTGGCGGCTTACTGGGGTTGTCAAAATGCAGGCGTACATCACGGCGATCTTGGGCTTACCGTTGCCGATGAGTGAGCGAATTCGCTGCTTGCGGATGGTGACGGAATGGACGTTGCGCCGTGGCATTGAGAGCGCGACGGGTGCGGGAGAGCAGTTTGGCGATCACTTCCGGCAAGAGTTTGCAGCTAATCGCGAATGGACAAACGACACTCAGAATGCTTAATCGATCAGATTCATTAAAGCTGTCTTCTTGGAGAGGGCAGCTTTTTTGTTTGCGCTAGCTAATGAGAATATTTGCCAATTTGTAATGAAACCGTTATCCTAAAAAACTGGACTGACTAGCGCTTCAGCTTTGCATCATAATTGATAGAAGTTATCGAATGCTAAAGCGATCGCAGTTTGTGAGAATCTAGTTCTCTGTCATAAGTGAGTCAATCATGCGGGATCTCAACCTAGAAAAAACAACCTATTTGCTCAACACCATCATGGAAGCTGAGTTAGCGGGTGTAGTGCGATATACGCACTATTCACTAATGGTGACGGGGCCGAATCGCATCCCAATCGTACAATTTCTCAAAGCACAAGCGAGCGAATCGCTGCTACACGCTCAACAGGTTGGAGAAATTCTCACCGGACTTGAAGGACATCCGAGCTTGAGGATTGCGCCGATCGAAGAAACTGATAAACATTCGGTGTACGATATCTTGCTCGAAAGCCTGAACCACGAAACTGCTGCACTGAATCTTTATAAACAGTTGTTAGAAATTGTGGAAGATGCCAGTATCTACCTCGAAGAGTTTACGCGGGGCATGATCGGGCAGGAAGAACTGCATGGAATGGAACTGAAGAAAATGCTGCGGGATTTCCATCCGAGCCTAGTTTAATTTTCGGGCGAGGAAACTGCCGAGTTCTAAACCTAAATATCCGATCGCGGCACTTCCTAGCCAATACAGAAGCGCTAAACTGTGATTTCCCGATTTCACCAAGATAGAAGTCTCAAGCGCGTAAGTCGAAAAAGTGGTGTAAGAACCGAGAAATCCGACCGCAAAAAATAACCGCAGTTCTGGCGCATCGATACCGCGTTCTAAAAAGAAGGTAACAAAGAACCCCATGATCATTGCGCCAGTGATATTGATGAAAAAAGTACCGTGAGGGAATCGTGTACCAAACCATTGAGTAAACAGAAGTGCAAGATAGTAACGGCTCAAAGCACCAGGAATCGCGCCCAGACTGATTGCGATCGCATTTCGTAACGCCGGATCTAGATTCGCGAATACGTTCACTTTAGTTCTGCTGATTGCGGTTCTTAGGTGGATTCAATTCGATGCACTTCGCATTTGCGGTTTCATAAGCTTGCATGTACTCTTTACCGCCCAGCATGACATCCCCATAGTATTCATAGGGTGTTGATCCGTAGATTGGTAAGGGATCATCTTCGGGATAGTCTTCAATCGCTTCTTCGATCGCTTTTTTAAGCTGTTTTGCAGTTAGTTTCTGCGCTGAGTAGTAGTGGAGTTGATCAGGTTTGCGCTTTAAGTGGGGAAGCGTGGGGTCAAGAATACGATCGTCTAGCTCTAACCAGCTATGTTCGATAGGTTTGTGAGGTGAGCCGCTGAATGCAATAAAGCCTTGAACGTAAAGCGCCCCTTCGACGATTGCGATCGCTTTTGCTGCGTTTTGAAAACTGTCTTTTGCTTTGCTTTTGATGCGAGTTGCGATATCGATCGATTGTTCTGCGTCGAGTGGTTTGTCCATCTTGAGTCAACACCTTCAAACTTCACTTCATTATAAAGATCCGGTGTTGAACTCAAGCTTCCGTCACCTAGAAAAAGCGAAGGGCAGAAGCAACTCGAAAATGCTTCTGCCCAGTTATTTATAAATTAAGGTTAAGCCGTCTCATTTAGAAATTGAGAGATCCGAAGTCTTACAGTCTGCCAAAGTGTCGATCGCCTTCAGCAAACTAACCCATCTGCGCCATTAGTGTAACGAGTCCAGCGCAGGCTGTCGCAAGTAAAAGAACCATCGCGAACGACTCACCCAAATGCTTTTTAGAGGCTTGCATATTGATCTTTCCTTTGTCTTAATTAGTTCCTTAACAGTATCAGCCTCTCTCAGATTCGAGTTGAAAAGTAATCTAAGTTAAGATTTTCAAACAAATCTTAATTCAAGTCTCAGTCAGCACTCCGCTTCTCTTTCGATCGATAGATTGACAGCAATCTTTCTTAAGAAGTCGCCTCAATGCTCGTTACATCAGTTGTTTCCTCGATCGCTTCATCGCTCGGATGAAAGTAGCGATAGACCTGTTTTGCGATTTGAATTCCAATACCGGGAACCGTGGCTAGCTGCTCCGGGCTGGCTTCGCGGATGTAATCGACTGACCGAAATTCAGCCAGCAATAGCTTCTGGCGATGAAGTCCTAAACCGGGAATTTCGTCTAAGCTCGATCGACGCATTCGGGTTGTTCTTTGCTGACGGTGGAAGCTCACAGCAAATCGGTGTGCTTCGTCGCGCAAACGTCGTAAAAGTTGAACGCCAGGCTGTTCGGCATCCGTTTCCAGCGGGAAAGACTCACCCGGTAAAAAGATCTCTTCGCGCTGTTTTGCCAAGCTCACAACCTTGATATCTTCCAGCAAGTTCATCTCACGTAGAACATTGACCACGGCAGAAAGTTGACCTTTACCACCATCGATCATCACCACGTCGGGAAAATCTGAGAGAGTATGAGATCTAAGAGTCGAGTCCTGCTTCTCAGGAATCAGCGTTTCGCCCTTCGCTTTCGCCGTTGCGTACTTGCGGAATCGACGCGAAATTACTTCTGCCATGCTTGCAAAGTCATCCGATCGACCCGATCGCACTTCTGGATTTTTAATCTTGTAATGTCGGTAATGCTGTTTTGCGGGCAAGCCATCGACAAACACGACTTGAGAAGCCACCGCATCCGAGCCTTGAATATGCGAAATGTCGTAGCCTTCGATTCGACGCGGCAACTCTGGTAAGTCGAGAACTTCCGCGAGATCTTGCATCGCTTGAGCATTACGATCGGCAAATTTCTGAGTCCGCGCGAGTTCAAAGCCCGCATTGCGTTCGACCATTTCGATTAGTTCCGCTTTGGTCTGACGTTGGGGAGCCACGATCGAGACTTTTCGCCCTTTCGATTGGCTCAGAAATTCCGCTAGCATTTCACTATCGGGTAATTCATGCTGAACTAAAATTTCCGCTGGAATCTCAACTGGATCAACGGTTTGATAATGCTCTTCTAAAACGCGCTGAAGAATGGCACCGTATTCACCCGATTGGGAATCGGCGATAAATCCTAAGCGTCCAACTAAGCGACCTGCTCGGATTTGAAACAACTGGACGCAAGCGTGTTGATCATCGGCAGCAAGCGCGATCGCATCTCGCGAAACCGTATCGTCGGGCAATGCCACCTTTTGATCCGCGCTGAGACTTTTCAATCCGGCAATCTGATCGCGCAACCGAGCGGCATATTCAAAATTGAGATCTTCAGCCGCTTTTTCCATTTGAGCCGCTAACGATTCTTCCAATTCGCGCGTTCGTCCCTGAAAAATCATCGCCACTTTCTGTACAGTCTTACGGTAATCTTCAGACGTAATCATCGCCTGACACACACCCGGACAACGACCGATATCATAATTCAGACAAGGGCGATCTTTGAATAACGGCTGCGGACGTTGGCGTAGGGGAAAAATGCGTTTGACGAGGTGAAGCGTCGTGCGAAGTGTGCGGCTATCCACATACGGGCCATAATAACGATCTCGTTCTTTCGCCATCCGCCGCTTGCGCGTGATGAAAATCCGAGGATACGGCTCTGACCAAGTAATACAGAGATATGGATACTTCTTATCGTCTTTCAGCAACACATTAAAGTGCGGCTGATGCTGCCGAATCAGATTCGCCTCTAGCGCCAGCGCTTCTGCTTCGGTATCGGTAACAATCACCTCAATTTCGACCACCTGACGCATCATCAATGCGATTCGGGGTCGGGTATCATGCCCGTTGAAATAAGAGCGTAACCGCGATCGTAAGCGTTTCGACTTGCCAATGTAGAGAATTTGATCGGTATGATCGCGCATATAGTAAACCCCTGGCTCTTGGGGAATTTCCTTGAGCCGAGCTTCTAAACGCTCCGGATCGTCGATCAGCGACAGAGTTTGGGGAGAAGCAGTCACTTAAAACTTTATGTAAAAGACCGATATTTAAATTTTAAATCAATCCTGGCTGACAAGGGTGACGATCACCGAACCTCAGTGATTATAGTGCTGAATATCAGTACTAGACTTGTCAGCTAAATTTATGAACTTACAAGAGTTTGAGAGCCAAACTCGCAGCAACATCGAACGAGCGCTCACCCAGTTACAGACTGCAACTTTATTACTCTCAGCGCTCGAAATTCAGATTCTGGATTCTGGAGACACCGTGAAGAATCTGAGTTTAACGATCGAGCAATTCATCGACGCTCATCAAGATAGAGCATCCCTTTAATCTCCTTGGGGTGAATTCTTCTATTATCGAACTCCTAATAATTTATGGGTTTGCAAACTGAGCCGCCATTCTGGATGCTGTTTGACATACTCGAAAATGAGATCCACACTTTCCGGCTGGCTCCATTCCGGCTGCAAATAGCGCAAGGCTAGATCGCTAACTTTCTGCGATTGCTGCTCTGCCCACTCAAAATCCGCAGCTTGAGAAATCACAATTTTCAACTCGCTGGCATGAGGATAAACACTTTCATGCGGGGGCTTAAACAGCTTCGGGGACAGTGTAACCCAATCAAACTCACCGCTCAACGGATGTGCGCCAGATGTCTCTAGATGCAAGCGTAATCCAGCTTGGTGGAGTGCTTTTGTGAATTGAGTCAGATCGTGCATTAACGGTTCGCCGCCGGTAATGACAACGATCGAGGGATTCGCGGCGATCGACCCTTGAACTAATTCATCGATCGATTGCTGAGGATGGCGTTTTGCGCTCCAGGATTCTTTTGTGTCGCAGAACCAGCAGCCCACATCACAAAGCGCTAACCGGATAAAAAACGCACTCGTTCCTGTCCAAGCTCCTTCGCCTTGGACGGAATGGAATGTTTCTACGATCGGAAATGTTTGCTGCACTATCTTTTTTAGCATTTCTGGCATTTCTAGTCGTCCTCGTACTCTGCCCAAGCATTTGGAGTTTCTGAAACCGCGACTTTGAGTTTGATATCTGCGGGAAGCTCTTTCTTGGTTTTGTCGTAAATGTATTTCGCGATCATTTCTGCGGTGGTTTCATATCCTTCTGGCAAAACCTCGTTTAAGACACAGTGATCGAGTCCGCCTTTGAATACGTCTTTTTTTGCCCATCGCAACGTTCTGAAATCTGCCACCATCACGGGATGTGGACAATATTCCGAAGCGTGAAGTTGAGCGGCGATTGCGCTAATTTTCACCGTGTAGGTGTGACCGTGCATTCGTCCACACGGCCCGTTGTAATCGCGAATCCAATGAGCCGCGCTAAACGTAAATTCAGTCGTTAAAGTCCATTTCGGCATAAAGCTACACTCGGTCAAATCTTTCCTTATCTATGCTAGAAGATCGCGATCGTAAGACTGGTTTTCTACAGAAAGAGTCATTAAACCGCGATCGCGACTCTATTCACCAGAATTTGGGAGAGAATTTTTCATCAAAGCGTTCCGCAGCACAATCAAGAGCGCACCAACCACTAGGAACGCGAGTCCCAACAATCGGCTTTCGTTTGAAGCGAAGGCAATCAGTGCTGCATTAAGCAACAGCGCCAGAACTGGAACACCAATCGGAACGTGAAACGCACTAGGTTGAGGCGTTCGGCGTTTGATTACGATCAGGGAAAGATTAACCAGACAGAACATGACGAGAATCAACGTTGCGGTCGCTCCCGCCAAAAGTTGAATCGTGCCTGAAACCGCTAATGCGATCGCAAGCGGCACAATCACTAAAAAGGTGCGGTAAGGAGTCGATCGCTGTGGATGCAGTTTGCTAAACCAAGCAGGCAGCAAGCCTTCGCGAGACATTCCATAAATCAATCGCGATGCGGTCACAAAGTTCAATAACGCTGTGTTGAGTACGGCAAACGCAGCAATGATCGTGAAAATGACGGGTGGAAAATTAGGCTGTGCGCGGCGGACTACATCTAACAAAGGTGCTTTCGAGGCGGCAAGCATTGCGGGGTCGAGAACCTGAACCGAAAGCCACGAAACGAGAATGTAAATCACACCCGCAACACTTAAGGCAATGATGATCGCACGCGGCACATTGCGTTCAGGATTTTTCACTTCTTCCGCCACGTTCACCAAATCCTCAAACCCAATGAACGCATAGAACGCAAGCGCGGCTCCTTCAACTACTGACTTCCAACCGATCGCCTGTTGCGCTGCGACTGAACTTGCAGCCAAAGTTCCCGCATTCCCTCCGAACAAAAAGAACGACGAAACCAGAATAACGGTAATCAGCCCTGAGACTTCAAGCGTTGTGCAGAAGATATTCAAGGCTGAAGATTCTTTCATGCCTCGAAAATTCACAAAGGTCAGACCTGCAAATAGGGCCAAAACGATCGACCAATCTGGAATTCCTGAAGCAACCGCGATCACGTAGCCCGCGAAAGCTCTAGAGATCGTTGCCATCGAAATCACGCAGGTGCAAAACATCAACCAGCCCACCAGCGTAGACAGCCAATCTGTCCGAAACGCTCGATGAACAAAGTAAGCAACCCCGCCACTTTTAGGAAATCGACTTCCCATTTCTGCGTAACTCAATGCTGTAAACGCTGCAACCACCATCGCAACCACAAATGAAGCCCAAACTAAAGCACCTGAAATTCCTGCAATTCTTCCAACTACTGCATAAATTCCAGCCCCAAGAATGTCTCCTATGCCATAAATCACCAGTGTAGGTAATCCAAATACGCGCTTGAGTGAATCCGCTTCTGCATTGGGTTCCATGAGCTTGCTATTGTCGATACTTCTTCGTCAGTATAGAAGGTACGCGCAGCTCCGCTGGTTGAATTAATAACGTTTTACCAACCCCAAGATCCCAGTTCGCCTTTGAACGGGCCGACGACATCGCTCGTGATCCAACCCCCGTAGAATTGTCCCGGTTGGGGTGTAACTTCTTCTCCATCGACGTAGCAAGCATCCATCGGTGCAGGATAAAAAGCGACGTAGTTTTGGATGTCACTAAAGTTCGGGGTGGGATCGCTGTAATACCAAGCCACATCGATCGCAGTTTTCTCGCCGACTTGAAGGCTGTAGTATCTCCCGTGACCTTTCCATTCGCAAAACGTCGATCGATCTGACGAAATTAGATACTGCTGCTGAATGTCTTCGGGCGGAATGTAGTAAGTCGGTGGGTGACTGGTTTCGAGAACGCGCATCGCTTTCTCTGTATCGACGATCGTGATTTCGTTGAAAATAATTTGAATTCGCTTATTCACGGGTTCTAAGCGGGGAGGACGCGGATAATCCCACACAGATTCCTGTCCGGGTTGTGGCTGAATTGGAGTAGGGCACATAGATTTTATCTTCGGTAAGCGATCGCGAATCGTTCAATTCCAGCGAGATCTTTGTGGATTGTAATGTGATCGTAGCTTCCTTGAGCCGAAAGTAATGCAGCGATCGCGTCTGCCTGTCCCGACATCATTTCCACCATCCAAACGCCGCCCGAAGTTAGATAATCGGGTGCCACCTGAATCAAATGCCGAATGCTTTCTAAACCGTCTGATCCGCCGTCTAAAGCTAAATGAGGTTCGTGCAGTCGGACTTCTGGCTGAAGTTCTGAAACGATCGCAGTCGGGATGTAGGGCGGATTGGAGACAACCCCGCTGAGCGAACGTTTCAAATGCGCGATCGGTTCAAACCAATCTCCTTGATAAAACTGAACTTTCGCGCCAAGGGTCTTTGCATTGAATTTTGCGATCGCCAACGCTTCTTCGCTTCGATCGACGGCAGACACGATCGCATCAGGCAGCGATAACGCTAATCCGATCGCGATCGCACCGCTTCCTGTTCCCAAATCTGCCCACTGTCCAGCTTTTAAACTTGGATCTTGAGCAATGGCGAAATCGATTAATAATTCTGTTTCTGGTCGCGGGATCAAAACACCGGGCGCAACCTTTAACTCAAAACTTCGCCACGGAGTAATTCCTGCTAGATATTGAATTGGCGTTCGTTCTGCGATCCGTTTTTGCCAAGCTCGATCGAGATCAGACAGTGACACTTTTGACCCGATCGCTTGATCCGGCTGCAAGCGTAAAAAAAGTCGATTCACTCCTGCCAATTCTTGCAAGAGCCAATCGACTTCATCTGGGGAAATGCCGTGGGAGATCGACTGACTTTTCGCCGTCGATCTCCATTGCCAAAGTTGAATCCCAGGAATCAAGAGCAAATCCTTCATCCGGTACTCTTTCTAGCGTTTGGGCGCAGCTTGTTGGGGCTGTCTTTGCTGCTGTTGGGGTTGTTGCGATCGCACAAATTCCAATGTTTCTCTTGGCGGAATCAGCACGATTTTATCGAGCTGCGGATCTTTTTCTTTCTGCATCGCCTGCATCACGCCTTCGAGCGGGAAGACCTGAATATCAACTGTAGAAGCGAGATCTGGCTTTTGTTGCTTAAAGCGATCGAGCAACGGCTGCAAGTCCTCTTTGTTGAAGAACATTGGGATCACAGATTGATTGCCTTCTTGAATTGTCAAGAATCCTTTATCTTTGCCAGCACGCGCGACAAAGAGCGGCGTTCCGTTGAACTGACTCACCTGCTGACCGCCAGATTTGAGAATTGCGATCGCAGAATCAAGCTGTTGTTTCGTCGGCACGTAGGCAAAATCGAGCTTATCGGGCTTGCCTTGGCTGCCCTGATTGAGTTGGTACACTTCTGCCAGCGACACAGGCACAACCTTGACATCCTTTGCCAGCGCTGGATTTTTTGTTTTCAGATTAGCCAAAAACGTATTGGCATCTTTTTGGCTAATGAACACCCCTGCCACCGGATTTCCTTTCTGACCGTTTGGCGGTTGAGCGACCAGTGGCGCACCTTGATTATTGGCGATCGTAAACACGGGAACAGCCCGTAGCTTTTGGGTGATTTGCTCTGGAGTGAGGGCGAGCGCTTGCAGCCCTGCTAGCAGGGTTCCACCGACTAGCGCAGCAGTTGTACTCCAACGAACCAATGACTTCATGTTTGCTCCTGGCTTCAAAAACGATAACCGAAATCCGAGGCGTTTACTGTCCCGTTCGATGCGACTGCAAACGAATAGATTCAATCGTTGCATCGAATCGGTTTTATCTCTCTATCTGTGTGACCTGAACGATCGCGGATTAGTTTCCGCAGCAAGCAATTTACAAGCGTTCAATGTTTGGAACTATTTTGTTAAACAATTCTCGGAAATATTAGCACCGATTTGGGCGCTTGTGACATTCGAGTTGCAATCGCCAATCGGTTTGAGTCTGCGATCGCTTTCTATCTAATTTGTGTCGAAACCAACAGCATTCAGCCGAAACATAAAGTCGAAGGTCAGCTTTAATACTTAGGTCTAGGAGCGCACAATTTTAGGTCTAAGATTGGCTGTTTGTTCGGTTATGGGGAGTGGGCACAATGAAGCAGAGTGGTTGCGTCCGTAGTATCACTGAAACAGGTTCTACCTGAGTTCGCGCGAACCCGCCTCGTTTGTTATGGTTCTGGAGTTATGAGTACGACATCAGGTAGACAACCTCAAGATCTGCAATCGAACGCGGAAGATCAGCCGTCGATCGAGTTTTCGATCGATGAGCTAGATTCTGGCATTCAAGTTTATCGATCGTCTGGAGTTCCAGAAATCTACCAGGCTCAACAAACGCTTTATCAGTTTCTTTTAGAGATTGTGAAGCAGTGGCCTCCAGAAGAAGTTTTATTAGAATTTAAGCGGTTATTCTTCTATCAAATTGAGCAAATTGAGGTAACGAGTTCTGGAGCAGTTCACGCTGTCCATCAACTCGTTTTACAAAATGACGAAATTGAGTTTAGAAATGCGTTGAAGCGCTGCTGTTATATTCTGGTAAACAACTGGGATGCGGCGCGGCAATATAAAGCAATCCAGGATTTAGTTCTAGCATTTCAGGATTTCGCGATCGAGACTCAGACGATCTCCCCAAGTCTGAAGCAATTAAAAAGCTGGATTGAAAATTTTAGAAATAGCAAGGACTATGACGAACTAAAACTTTTCATCGCTCGGTATGAAGAGTCACAACCACAAAAAGAGAAATGGATTAGCCGTTATACCTCTTATCTGCTGGTTCCACAGTATGTCAATTTCAAAAATCCGATCGAGCAACGAGAAGCTGCACGCGCATTGTCCAGACAGTTAAAAGATCGGTTTAAGTTTGATTTGGCGATGTATATTGCGAAATCTCAATCTGCAACTTCACCTGAAAAGCTGCCAAGGAATCCGACCATTTTAGGTGATAACGTTTTGATGTTGATTAAAGCGATCGTTGCAAAACGAGGACAATTTAGCTATGCAAATTTAGCAAATATTTTCATCAATCAAATTCAGACTTTAACTTATGGAGAATTCAAACCAAGCCTTCAGAAGTATCTCATCTTCTCAGTCGAGCAACACAGCAATTTTGCGATCGCGCTTCAATCTAGATTAGCGGAAAGATTAGACTCGCTTTATTTGGATTACAATTCGGTTCCTTTAAACGACGCGCTGATTTTGAGAACCTGTAATCGCTTAATCGAGACACTAACCACTGAAAATCGTAAAGATCCTTCGTTGCTTTTTGTGACGTTATTGTCTCAAGGCAATCCGATGACCTTAGTGATTGTCTTGCTCAAACTAGTTCTGATTTGCAACGCATCACGATCTCATCTCGAAGCACAAATTGCTGTTTTGATTCGATATTACGAGCAGTTTCCAGAGCAAGATTGCAATTGGGTGGTCAATTTCCTAGAGATTTTCAACGTAGTTTTCGCGATTCATGCGGAAAACGTACAGTACAACCTCGTAAAAATGCAGCAGGAGCAGGAAGCAACTCCGCAAGCGAAAACGAGCCTAGACCATTATCGAATCTTTTCACAGATGAAGCCGATTATTCGTCCGAAGCCACCGATTCAACCTGATCCCTCTTGAACGTCGATCGCGGCGAGTCCTGCCCCGATTCCTTCAGCTAGCGTATTCACGAATCGATACAGCACAACGGCTCCAAGCACCTGACCGCTTGGAAAGGCTTGACCCAAGAGCGCAACTGAGATCGCTTCAAATACGCCCACTCCTCCCGGCAACCCTGGAATCAAAAACCCAAGCAACCACGCCCAAGCAAACCCGCTGATTAATAGCGGCAACTCTGCACCAGAAATCGGACGCAGCGTCAGAAACGTCAGAACAAACCCGATCGATCTCAATCCTAAAAATCCAATCTCACCGAGAAGCGGCAATAACGGATATCGTTCGAGTCGAATCGGAGTGGATTGCTTGAGTTTGCCGACTTGCTTGAGCAGCAGATTGAGAAAGATCGGGTGAATGGCAATCAGAATGCCGATCGCGATCGCGCCTTGCAGCCAAGTATGAAATCCAGCGATCGCAAACAGGCAAGCGGCTCCCGCCATCAACAGCGATTCAAGTAGGATGCTCAACGTTGCAGGCGCGATCGGAATTCCAATTTGTTTTGCTGCACGAATGCGCCCGTAGAAATGCCAAACATTTCCCGGAAGATATTTTGCAATGTTGGTTTTGAGATACGTTTGTGCGCCCCAACTGCCGGAAACTCGGTAAGACAAAAATCGCAGAATCCAGCTCCAGACGAAACCCGCAAAAATATGAGCGAAAAGCGTGACCCCGATCGCGATCGCCAAACAAGCAACGCCCGCTGCATCAATCCGCAGTTTCGTCACTTCTTGCCAGTGTTTCTGGAGCGACTGGAATAGGAAAAAAACAACCGTTGTCAGAATCAGCCAGCGGAGTGCAGATTTAGAAAATTTGGGTCGAGAGCGGGGCATGAGTTCTTTGAGCGATCGTCGTTTCTAGCGTAATCCTTCTCAGGGCAGAAAGAAATGGAGCGGCACATCAGTAGGAATGTGACTTGCGTTAGAGGTCGGAATTCAACTCATCTATGTATGTTTGAAACGCATCAATATAAGGAGCGCAGTATGAAACTCATTAGACAGCTTTTAGCAACGCTTGCGATCGGGATTGTCCTTCTACTGAACCCATCTTTCACGAGCAGTGTTCAGAGTGCTGGACTTTTGAGTGCAACAGATATGCTCATTGCTGATCTGGGTGTGAAAAGCAATGCTTCAGACGTGATTTATCCAGGTTCAAATGTATCTAACACCGATCATCCTGATGTCGGCCCGTTGCAGCAAACTTCATTGCCGCCCCTGCCGAATTCGAGACAACCCATGATCGATCGAGCTGACCCAAGCTCGAAAGTTTTTGAGCGGGCGGGGCAATCGATTCAAGATGCTTCTTCGTTTCTCAAAGATACGGTGAAAGCTGCGAATGAGCGTCCTGAAAGCAAAATGAATCCAGCGATCGAAAAGTAGTATTTCAATTTTCATGTTTTAACTTCAACGGAGATTCTTATGAACAAAATTGCATCTTTTATTAAGGCAACTCGCTTAAAGCAAATTGCGATCGTATTTCTTTCAGGGGTGATTTTGCTGCTGAATACGGCTTGTAACAATGCAGCCCAAGCAAAAATGCCCACTCAAGGTGATGGCGGCCCGAATCCGGTTGGTCAAAATCAGCCTTACGAAGGCGGCATGAATAATTTCAGTGATACGCCTCCTGGACAAATCCCTACTGATAAAGCAAAGTCCCTGGTAGATAACGCAAAGCGCAACATTGAAACCAGTGATGACCCACGCAATGCTGATCCGCGCAACACTAAGCTTTACAAGAATCCTGGTTATGGAGTTGAGCGCACCAAAGATACGCTCGGTAACGCTGTAACTGAACGTGCAGAAAATGCCACAGAAGAAGCACAGAGAGTCGGAGAGCGCATAAGTAAGTCTGGAGAACGCGCTGTCGAGAAAACAAAAGAACTCGGTCAGCGGATCGGTAAGGGTGCAGAAAACGTGGCTGACAATGTGAATAACAGCGTTGTGGGTGCAGGCGAAGATACTAAGTACAAAACGAAGCAAGCAGGCAAAACGCTGAAAGATGCTAAGAACGCTGTAGAAGGCGCGATCGACTAATCATTTCTCCTCTAGTTACCTCTAGTCACTGTTGCCAAGGTTCAGCCTTGGCTTTTTTATGTAATCCAATCTGAAATGGCTTGGTGAACAACTTCTGGAGCTTCCGCCATAATCAAATGTCCCACCTTTGAAACCGTAATATGCTGGCTTTGAGGCTGATCGTGAAGCAGATTGGCTAACCATTCGTGTCCCATTGCAGGGGGAAACATCGGATCGTCGCCCCCTGTAATCACCGTGACGGGGCACTTCAGCGGATGATGTTCCGTGTTGTAACCCCAGAATGCCTCGATCGCTTCGTAAGGATGAGCATCAGTCGGAACGGTATTACGATCGTGAAACTCTAACAAAGGTTTATTCGCATCAGAAGCCATCTGAGATCGCAGTAATTCCTGCACCAGTTGCCAGCGATAGAGATGATGACCCCCGATCGCGAAAAATTTAATCAAAGGAATTTCCCACCAAGGCGTGAGATTGTGAGTTCCACCCCCGATCGCTATCAGCGCCGTTGCCGCGTGTCGTCTCGCCCACTCTAATCCAACCGGAACGCCGTAGCTATGACAGCACAAAATCGGGCGATCGATGTTGAAATGCTGGAGCAGTCGCGTCAAATCCCGGCGATGTCGCCCTACTGAATAGCGTTCATACCGCCCAGATTGTCCGTGTCCTGCCAGATCGTAAGTGAGAATCTCTTGTCCCTGCGATCGAAAATAATCCCACTGCAAGCACCAATTCAATCGACTGCCTAACCCACCGTGAACAAAGACGATCGCGGGAGATTGCCCTGGAGAGTGGGCAACTTGTAAGGTTACTTTGCCAAGCTTAATCGGTGATCCGTCCAGGCTGGCAGTCGATCTCGTCATCTAAGGTTTGCGGTTGGAGTAGGAGCGTTGGGTCTGTGGAAATAAATAGCGCATGGAGGCAAGCCCTCCAAATGTAATTGCACCAATAATTAATATGACAAGAGCTACAGGAAGCATAACAAGGGATTGGGAATTTGTGACCCTGTTATTCTAGAAAACTCGTTTGGCTGACTTATCACAAAGTAATGACAACAAAATGACAGCGGCTTATTCTCTCAAGGACAGAAGCTTTGATTTCTCAACGACGATCGGCAGTGAAAATCGAAATGTACTGCCTTTACCAACCTCGCTTTCGACTTCGATCGTGCCTTTTTGCAGTTCGACCAAGCGACGAGAAATCGCAAGACCGATCCCAGTTCCGCCAGAATGTCGATCGCGCGATCGATCCGATCTCCAAAATCTCTCAAATACGTGCGGTAACTCTTCAGCTTTAATGCCCTGTCCCGTGTCTTCGACTGCGATCCACAGCCGTTCTGGTTCTGTCCAAGCGCGTAACGTAATCCTGCCTTCAGGTGTGTACCGGAGCGCATTGCCAACAAGATTGATTAACACTTGCTCGACTCGTTCTGGATCTGCAAGCACAGAAGGCAAAGAGTGTGGGCACTCAACGCTAAGTGCGGGGTTATCGTCCAGCAGTTGATCAGAAAATCTTTGCACGATCGAGACTAACAAGGGACGAATTTGGAGCGGTTGGAGATGAATTGGTAGATAGCCTGCTTCCGCTTTTGAGAGTTCTTGCAAATCGTTCACTAAGCGGCGTAAGCGAACGGTTTCTCTTGCAAGGCGTTGATAAATGTCCGAAGTTGGCTCGATCGTGCCGTCCGCTAAACCCTCTAAATAACCTTCGATCACAGTTAAGGGTGTGCGAAGTTCGTGAGTGAGATCGCCAATTAAGTCGCGTCTGCGCTGCTCTACGCCTTCGAGATCTTGCGCCATCCGGTTGAAGCTTTCCGCCAGTTGATTGAGTTCAGGAATTTCGTTTTCGGGAACTCGCTCTTCTAAATGTCCAGAAGCAAAGCGCTGAGTGATTTGCTCCATCTGAACCAAGGGCTGCATGATTCGTTTTGACACCCAATAGCTCAACCCGATCGCAGTTGTTCCCCCAACCACCACCGACCAAAACGCACCCCGACTCCAAGCCGATTCAAATCCATCAATCAGCTTGCCTTTTACCCGAACGACATTAAAATCAACTCCCTGCAACTGTTCCAAATGCACCAGAAACAATCGCGGTGTGTAGACCTTTCCGACTGTCAGTAAGGTGCTAATCCCGACGACCATGACAATCATGTGGGACAGAAATAATCGGGTGCGGAGGTTGGGTTTGCTCATGCGGCGATATCTTCAAACTTGTAGCCGACTCCGATCACTGTTTTAACAAAGGTCGGGTTTGCTGGATCAGGTTCAATCTTTTTTCTCAGTCGTGCAACGTGGGTATCGACCACTCGTTCATCCCCGAAGAAGTTGCTGCCCCAAAGCTTATCGATCAGTTGCGTTCGGTTCCAGACGCGCCCTGGATAGCTCATAAAGGTAGAAAGCAAGTCAAATTCGAGCGTGGTCAGATCTAAAGGTTCAGCTCGATCGTCTTTCTGGCGAGATGCCGATCGCTGATCCACGTCCAAAACAAAATTCTGAGTTCGATAAATTTGAGATTGTCCCCCTTGGCGCATCGTTCGACGAAGGAGCGCTCGAACTCGTGCGACTAATTCCTTGGGGCTAAAGGGCTTGACCATGTAGTCATCTGCGCCAGTCGAAAGCCCAATAATGCGATCGATTTCTTCACCTTTCGCGGTCAGCATCAAAATAAATGGATCTTTCGTTCCGGGCTTTTGACGAACGCGAGCGCAGACTTCTAGCCCATCTAGTCCAGGAATCATCAGATCGAGAATGATCAGGTCAGGTTTTTGCTCCTGAAGAACCTGTAGAGCAGAGATTCCATCGCGACAAGCACGGCAGGAAAATCCTTCTTTTTCCAGGTAAAGTTGGATCAGTTGAGCGATTTCGGCTTCGTCTTCGACAATCAAGATTTCCATATCGCCGGGTGTTCTAGGACATTATCACTTTGTATAGCTCTGAGTAGATCAATTTGACAACTTGCACAATGACTGAACTATTAAACTACAAATTTTTGTCACGGCAATTTTGAGTTCTATTTAGTTTTGTTAAGTTCCTTAAGAACGATGCGATCGACCGATAAAATAACCTGTATCGAAGCTTCACGATTATCGATATAGAGCTTAGAGCATACGGGGAGGACAGATGGAGTTTTTGAGCTTTCTGAACGACGTGAATTTTGAAGCGCTCGTTCAATTGACGATGATTGCCATGATTATGCTGGCAGGGCCGATTGTAATTTTCTTGTTAGCGCTTCGAGGCGGCGATCTATAAGTCTCCGAGAGTGTGACACTAAAAGTTTTATCAGGTTTAAGAGAGAGTAGCTCCAAGGCTCGATCGTTTCGGCGATCGGGCTTTTTCATTAGTGTTGTTGTTGTCGGATAACAAATTATTTGTTGGCGGCATGGCAGGCGTTGAATTGAAAGGCAAACAGGGTAGTGGTCTAGACCTGTGGATCAGGTTTACGGAACCCATCAGCAGTGAGGATTGCAGCGAGGATATCCACAGGTCTAGACCACTACCCGTATTATCAGTGCCCGACCTGCAACTAAACAAGAGAGACGAATTTATGAATCAGGACTCTAAACCCAACTACAACCATGAGACTGTCGAAGAAACAGAAATGCTAGATGAATACAACTTTAGCAAAGCAGTCAGGCGGAAATCCTCGCAACAAAGAACAGATATGAGCGTTACGATCGACACTGAAAATCGGGGTCGAGAAGTCAAGATTAAAACGATCGAAGTTTCCTCGATCGTATCCGAAGATCACACCCTCACGATTCAACTCCCTTCCGATATTACTCCTGGAAGTCACCGCATCGTTCTACTCATTGAAGAATCTGAATCTTGAACGCTCGCGATCCGAATCTACGGAAAATGCGCGAGCGCGGATAATGGGAGAAATGCGATCGTAGATCTTATGGAAACGAACTTACTTCAACGAATCACCCACGATATTAATATCTGCCACAGTAAGCCCCGCATTCCGGGGCTTGCGCTACCCGGTCGAGTTTCTTCTAGAACTGCTCAACGCGGGGATGACGATCGAAGAAATCTTGGCAGACTATGAAGATTTAGAGCGCGAAGACATTCCAGCCGCGCTTCTCTTTGTCGATTGCGCTTAATGAAAGTTCTCGCCAGAGCAGAGTTCAAGGATTCTCAGCATGGCAATCTCAAGATTAGAAGAACGATCGCTTAATGCCTTCCCTAGATCAAAGACAGCTTTCTCTAATGAGTAATGATCCAACAATCGCTGTAACTCCTCAGCATTCTGTGGCAAAAAGCCATCTTGCTGCGCCACTTCAAGATAAGCATTCAAAAACGCAGTACTGACCCAATGTTTCCAAACCTGTGCCCACTGCTTCATTTTCTCTAATTGCTCTGGTGCGAATTTTGCATTGTTCATCTCATTGTTTAATGCGATCGCACTGGCATCATGAAACGATTGCAGCATTCCGGCAACATCGCGCAACGGAGAACGCTTCATTCGTCGATCGCTTAAACTGCGCGAAGCATTTCCCTCGAAATCAATCAGAACAAAGTCCTTTCCAGTGTAAAGCACTTGCCCAAGATGATAGTCTCCATGATATCGAGTCCGCATCGCAGTAATCTTGTGATCGACGATGTCACGGAAGCGATCTAAACAAGGCTGGTATCGCTCTAAAACTTCTCGCGCGAGTAGCGGATCATCAATTCGATGAAGTTCGTTTCGCAATGCAAGGAAGACTTGCCCGGTTAGATTGCGGGCGTATTGGTAAATCGATCGCTGATATAGAGAGGTGAATGGTTCTGGCTTGAAGTCAGGATTCTCGTGATCAGATGCCAATGCAAGATGCAATTCGGCAGTTCGTTGTCCGAGCAGTTGAATGTTTACAAGATAAGTTCCGAGCGCAGTTTGAGCAAAATTGGGAATGTCTTCTTGTGTTGCAGGAACTTCAGCTTCAGAGGTCATCGCCGAATCAAAGTAAGTGCGAAGGTTATCTAGCGTATATTCCCAAGTGTTTCGCGCGTCTGAAATGAACTCTTGCAGAATTGCGATCGTCGAAGGTGGTTTTCCAGGAACTTGATAGTTAATCGTGCCCACAATTGCAGGAACTTGTGTGAATCGTGATTGTAGAAATTGCCGCATTTCAAGCTCTGGATTGATTCCTTCTTCAACAATACGGAGCAGTTTGAGAATTAGAGTTGCTTCGGCGTTCGTTTTAACGGACTCACCGTAGAGAATGGATGTATTGTTATGTTCGCCTTTGAGAATGCTGGCTTCAAGCGACGGGAATTGATCAATAGCGGTCGCGATGAGTTGTCCGAATTGTCCAGAATAGCGATCGTCATTTGAGAATTTTTCAAGCAGTCCAACGAGAAATGCAGAATCAGCAACGGCTTCAAATAACACTCCATCTCCTTCAATCTGAGCAATAAGAGACTCATTCGGAAGATCACTGTCACGATTTGCATGAGCCACAATCACAATGTAAGTTTCGGGCTGTCCTTGAAGATAGTTCACTTGCAGCCATACCATTTGAGCTTCATTGGTTTGGTAAGGGATGGTGATCGACTCAACAATCTGAGTGGATTGAATCGATCGTGTTCTTGCTCGGAACCATCCGTGTCGCATCAAATGATTTGAGAGGATTGTTTCTAATGTTGCTTTGTTTGCTGATCGAGTAAATGCTGTTTGCCAATCCCCTGCAAGTTTGATTGTTGGCAATTGTGATTCTATAATTGTTTCAACTTCCTGTGGTTTTAGACTAAACCAGTAGAACGCATAAGCTCCTAAACTGAGAAAATAAGGCGCATCTTGAACCGCTGGAAACTCGGTTCGCCCAAACATTTCAACTGGAACAGAACCCGAAAAAGCAGAAAGATCCAACTCAACTGTTTGTACAAATCGAGATAGATTCGCAACGACTAAAATACATTCATCTTTGTAGACGCGCGTGAATGCTAGAACTTTACGATTTTCTGGGTGCAATAGCTGAAACTCACCCCGTCCGAATGCTTGAAATCGTTTTCGAGTCGCAATCAACCGTCGCATTGCATTCAACAGTGAATTGGGATTCGATCGTTGAGCTTCGATATTCACCGTTGTATAGTTGTACTCAGAATCTACAATCAGCGGTAGATAAAGCTTCTGGGGATTGGCGCGACTAAATCCAGCATTGCGATCGTCGCTCCACTGCATCGGAGTTCTCACCCCATTACGATCGCCCACATAGACATTATCACCCATGCCAATCTCATCACCGTAATACAACACTGGCGTTCCGGGCAATGCAAGTAAGAGGCTGTTTAATAGTTCGATTTGTCGTCGATCGTTTCCGAGCAATGGTGCTAATCGTCGGCGAATGCCCAGATTCACCCGCATATCCTTGTCCTGAGCATACACCCGATACATATAGTCTCGGTCTTCATCTGTAACCATTTCCAGCGTCAATTCATCATGGTTTCGTAGGAAGATACCCCACTGACAGTTTTCTGGAATCGTTGGTGTTTGTTGCAGAATGTCGCTAATTGGAAAACTATCTTCCATTCGCACCGACATGAACAATCGGGGCATCAATGGAAAGTGAAAGTTCATATGACATTCATCGCCATCACCATAGTAAGCCACAGCATCTTCGGGCCACTGATTTGCTTCCGCTAGCAACATACATTCAGGATAGTTCTCCTCGACGCGCTGACGCAGTTTCTTCAAAAACTCATGAGTTTCCGGTAAGTTCTCACAGTTTGTACCTTCTCGCTCATAAAGGTAAGGAACTGCATCCATTCGCAAGCCATCGACACCCATTTTTAGCCAAAAATCTAAGACCTCAAACACTGCCTCTTGTACCGCCAGATTGTCGTAGTTTAGATCAGGCTGATGCGAGTAGAAGCGATGCCAGAAATAAGATTTTGCGATCGCGTCCCACGTCCAGTTAGAGACTTCAAAATCCTGAAAGATAATCCGCGCTTCTTGATACTTTTCAGGGGTGTTGCTCCAAACATAGAATTCCCGTTCTACTGAGCCTTCCGGGGCACGTCGAGCACGTTGGAACCAAGGATGTTGATCAGAAGTATGATTGATGATTAGCTCGATAATCACACGAATTCCGCGTGCGTGTGCGGCTTCTAGAAAGGTTTGAAAATCCTCGATCGAACCATAGATCGGATTGACGCTCGTATAGTCTGAAATGTCATAGCCATCATCACGCAACGGAGATGGGAAGAATGGCAGTATCCAAAGTGCCGTTACCCCTAAATTTTGCAGATAGTCCAGTTTCTCAGTTAAGCCGCAAAAATCCCCAATCCCATCACCGTTACTATCCGAAAAAGCACGAACTGGAACTTCGTAGATAATTGCATCTTTGTACCATTGGGGATCGGCGTTGAGCGGTGAGGATTGCATCATCGTCCTGATTGAGTTGCTGAAATTACGGTATTACGCTAGTTGATCTGGGTTATTTTCGTCATGATCCTAAGACTGATTGTTTACAATTTGCGTTTGTGATTGAAATTCTGTCTTTGGATTCATGCTGTTACTGTCAAATTAAAGTAGAGTGCAGCGGTGATAAGCGTGGAGAAGTTTGGGTGATGTTTCAGCGATCGAGCGGGATTCTTCTACATCCGACCAGTTTACCAAGCCAATTTGGAATCGGGGACTTGGGACGATCAGCTTACGAATTTGTCGATTTTCTAGCAAAAAGCGGTCAAACTCTTTGGCAAATTCTGCCATTAGCTCCGACAGGCTACGAACATTCGCCCTACACGATGAATTTTAGTGTGTTTGCTGGAAATCCTTTGATGATCAGCTTAGAACAGCTTGCAGAAGAAGGATTGCTAAAGCCAGATGAACTAATTCCATTGGAAGGCGGACTAGAACGAGTGGAATTCGATCGAGTAATCCCTTACAAAACGAAACTGCTGAAATTAGCATTCGATCGCTTTCAACCTGAGCCTGATTTTGATCAATTCTGCCAAGAACAAACACAATGGCTCGATGATTTTGCATTGTTCATGGCGCTGCTTGAAGCTAATCCCGGAAAGAACTGGAACCAATGGGACTCAAATATCGCAAGACGTGATCCCGATGCAGTTGAAGCTGTTTCTCAAACATTAAAGACCGAAATTCAATTTCATCAATTTCTGCAATTCAAGTTCTTTCAGCAATGGATGAAATTGCGCCAGTACGCAAACTCTAAGAGCATTCAGATCATTGGTGATATTTCAATCTATGTTTGCCATAACAGTGCAGATGTATGGGCAAATCCAGAGATCTTTAAGCTCGATCGAGAAACCTTTGATCCGACCTTTATCGCAGGCGTTCCTCCCGACTATTTCAGCGCCACTGGACAGCTTTGGGGTAATCCTGTGTACGACTGGGATCAACTTCAGAAAAGTAACTATGAATGGTGGATTCAGCGCTTTCAAACGACATTGCAATACGTCGATGTTGTTCGAGTCGATCACTTTCGCGGATTCCAAGCGTATTGGCAAGTTCCAGCAGGCGAAGAAACTGCGATCAATGGAGAATGGATCGAAGCTCCGGGAGCCGAATTCTTTGAAACATTGGAAGAGCGTTTAGGTCAATTGCCAGTCTTAGCGGAAGACCTTGGGATCATTACACCCGAAGTTGAAGAACTACGCGATCGCTTTAATTTTCCTGGTATGAAGATCTTACAGTTCGCCTTTAGTGATGATGCTAGCAACACTCATTTACCGCATCACTCTGTTCAAAACAGCATTGTCTATCCTGGAACCCACGATAACGATACTGCGATCGGTTGGTGGAACACTGCATCAGCCCATGAGAAAGAATTCTTCGCCCAGTACATCGGCTACACTCCCAACGAGTCAAACATTCATTGGGCACTCGTGCGAATGGCGTTTGCATCGGTATCAGTTTGGGCGATTCCAGCGCTGCAAGACATTCTTGGACTGGATGGTCGATCGCGAATGAATGATCCGAGTCAATACGCGGGAAATTGGCGTTGGCGGTACACAAGCTCTGACCTACTGACAGATGAACTTGCAGAAAAACTTCGATCGATGACTGCGTGTTACAGTCGCGTCAGGTCGTAATGTACGGTTACTCGGTTCGGGGTGGACATCACTCATCATGCTTTCTTCTGTGAGGTAATATGAGGGCAGACTTTAGGAAGGGTCGATATGAGTCCAGCATCCAAAGAAAGGAGCGCGATTGTTCGCACAGAACGAGGATTAACTATCGCAGGCACACGCATCACCCTCTATGACGTGATGGACTATGTGACGGCTCAATATCCGCCTAAGTTTATTCAGGGATTATTTGATCTGACCGAGGAGCAAGTTAATACCGCTTTGGTTTATATTGAGGCTCATCGCTCAGATGTGGAAGCTGAGTACCAGCAAGTTCTCCAGGAGACTGAAAAACTTCGACAATACTACGAAGAGCAAAATCGCGATCGAGTTGCACGAAGTGCCGCGCAATTACCCAAGCCTGGAACTGAAGCTGCTTGGGAGAAGCTTCGAGCAGCTAAAGAACATCGCAAGTTCAAGGTATGATTTTTCTGATCGATCACAATCTCAAAGGTCATGCCCTAGTTTTCTTGGGTGTGATCGCAAGTCAGGGCTGGCTTGATGTTGTTCCGATTCAGTTTGTCACGTTTGTAGAAATGGACTTGTCAATTAACAGCGACGATAGGATGGTTTGGCGACTCGCTCAGAAGAATCAGATGATTTTGCTGACTGCCAATCGCAGCGTGAAAGGGAAAGACTCACTAGAGCAGGTGATGCGTGAAGAAAAACTCCAGAAGCTTTGCCTGTAATCACTGTGAGCAATCCTGATCGGCTTTTGAATGACCCCGAATATCGGGGGCGATGTGTTGAGAGCCTAATTGAAATCGTGCTTGATATTGATACCTATCAAGGTGCAAGGCGAATCTTCATTCCACAACAGTCTTAAACGTTCAGCAATCTCGTTTACATTCGATCATTCAAGAACTACGATCGCCAATCTGAAAATTCACCATGCAAAAAGCTGGAAGCTTACTGCCTCCAGCTTTCATCGAATCGAGTAACGTGCTAAATTTCTTCAGAATCCAATCGAGCAAAAACGATCGCGCAAGCAACAAACGCCAGCATCAAAGGCATCGGAGAAGCGGCAGCATAGCCCCAAACGGCAGCAATTCCGGTTCCTGCGATCGCGCCCAGACTCCAGATGCGCTCATGATTACTTAAGCCCTTTTCGGCTTTGATCGAGATCAAGACAGACGAAGGAATCGGCACAGGCATCACGGAATTTGGCGGAAATGCCCAATAGTCCGATCGTTCTTGAAACCAATCTGTCCAGCCGTTCGTCTGACACCAATCCGCAATCCATTGTTCGCAATAGTGATTCATACTTAGTCAATAAATCGAGTGGGTTCTAAAAATGAGGTCAGAAAAGGAGTTGTCGATCTCAAGAACCAACAACCTTTGCCAAAAGCGGGTATTTCTAAAACGGTGAGGGAGCTGCAATTGGTTCAGCGGCACTCACGATCGTGCAATAGTTTTTTGGGAAAAGAGCTAGAAAGATTTTGGTGGCTGCAAGGGTTGACAGCTCATCCATTGCTCTATCGTGAGAATAACAAAGTTACTCTTGTCTTTCCAGCTTAAGAAATCAAAGTTTACTTTGGCAGAGCGCAGCAATTATCTGTAATATTTGCAACAAAAATCTGATCAATCTAAGTTTAGTCATTCACCAACTTTCAGCGATTCAATCAAAGGTGAGAATTCTAAACGGTAGCGATATAAGGCAACAGGCGTATTTCCCGCTTTGAAGTAGTTCAGGTCTTGCGGCGAAAGATAGATTGCGGTGATTTGCTCGGCTTCGATCGCAGAAGTTTGATCTGCTAAGTACTTATACGCAGTTGTTGTCTCAACTTCATTGAGATAGGGTTGATTCGCGCCGCGAAAGACTTGCTGAAAGATTTCGCTAGTAATGAATCGATTTGATGCAGGCGTTTCGATTGCTCTTCCAGTAATCGTGGAGGTCAAAATGCGATCGTCTCTCAAAAGGGTAATTTGCTTGTTTGGAGACCTGGGATCAACTTTTACAGAAAGAACAGCACGATCGCCTAAATACGCTCGCGCAATGTTTAAGCCGTTGAAAGCGCGATCAGCGATGACTCCTTTAAACCGTTTGGTTTGCTGTTCTGCAAATCGGACATTGAATTCGATCGGCTGATTCACATAAGCGCGGTTGCTCCCGAATCCAGGTGTGACGATTTGCGGAGCTAAAGGAGCAACGAGATCGATCAAAGTGCTTTTGACGCGCCAGCTTCCCGCGATCCAGTCTGGGTAAATTAGATCGTCAGAAGCTCGATCGAGGGGTGGTTTGTTGTGCCAATCGGGGAAGGTAGAAACGCGATCGGACAATGCGCCCGCCCAAACCGGACTCGCACACCAAAAACTCAAAATCCAAACCAAAACCCAAACGAATCTTCTCATGCGGGCACAGCCGCTTTGAGTTCAAAGATTCGCTCAATGATGTCCGCGACTACTTTATCGGGAGTGGATGCGCCCGACGTGATCCCAACAACGATTTCGCCATCGGGAAGCCAGTTCTCCGCGATCGCAAGATCTTGATGAAGCGGTTTGTGTTCGATCGCGCTTCGAGACTGAATCCGCTCAACACAATCGATGTGATACGACGGGATTTTATAGTCGATAGCGATTTCTTGTAGGTGCGTTGTGTTTGAGGAATTGTAACCCCCAATCACAATCATCAAATCGAGCTTTTCTTTCACCAAATCGAACATTGCGTCCTGGCGTTCTTGGGTCGCATCACAAATGGTATTGAAGCTGAGAAAATGCTGATTCAATTCATTCGGCGGATACTTTTTCAGCATTGTGTGTTCAAACAATTTACCGATTTGTTCGGTTTCACCTTTGAGCATTGTGGTTTGATTCGCGATGCCGATCTGAACTAAATCTCGATCTGGATCAAATCCAACCGAACACGCTTTGCTGAACTTTGAAAGGAATTCTTTGGGATCGTCACCGTTCAAAATATAGTCCGCCACGTATTGCGCTTCTGCAAGATTTAGCACAATCAAATACTTTCCGGCAAACGAACTGGTGGCAAGCGTTTCCTCGTGATTGTATTTGCCGTGAATAATCGAGGTGTAATCCCCTTTTTTATGTTTCTCGACCGTGTTCCAGACTTTAGAAACCCAGGGGCAAGTCGTATCGACGATCGTACATCCGCGATCGTTGAGAAACTGCATTTCCTGAACACTCGCCCCAAACGCAGGCAAAATCACAACGTCGCCTTTCGTTACGCCAGAAAAATCCTTTTGCCCATCGATCACAGGTGTAAACAGAACATTCATTTCGCGCAATCGCTGATTTACCGAGGGATTGTGAATAATTTCATTCGTAATCCAAATCCGCTCGGTCGGGAAATGTTGGCGCGTCTCGTATGCCATTGCGACCGCACGTTCGACCCCCCAACAAAAGCCGAAAGCTTGCGCCAGTCGAATCGTGACTTCTCCGCGTTGTAGCGTGTAAGCTCGATCGCGAATCTCTTGAATCAAATTGCTTTGATATTCAGACTGCATCGCGTCTGCAACTTCCGCACCATGTCCAAAACCTTTGCGGTGATAGTTCTCAGAATTATTCAGCGATCGCTTAAACGCCTTAGTATCCATGTCCGCCTTCCTCGCGCCTACAGGATCGATCATAAACTAGAGCGGAGGGCGAATTGATTGAAAGTCTGAATTGCCGATCGCCAAACTAAATATCCTTGCGTACTTAAATGCAGTCCATCGGTCGTGAGTTCCGATCGCAAAAAGCCCTCGTTATCAGCAAAAAGCGGCTGCAAATTGAGAAATTCAACTCCAGTTTGCTCCGCTAAAGCAGCAAGGCGACGATTGAACTGATAGATACGATCGTTAGAAAGCGCCTCGACTTGAGTTGCATTGGCAGTGGTGATTGATTCTCTGGCACGAGGCAGAACCGATTGCAGCACGATCGTAGATTTCGGATGAGACTTCTTTAGCTGATTAATCATGTCTTCTTGAGCATTGAGAACGTCTTGATCTGAGCTACCTCTAAGAAGGTCATTGATCCCAACCATGACAAAGACCGCTTGTGGTTTCGCTTGATCGAATAGCTTTAATCGCTTCGACAATCCAACCGTTGTCTCACCAGAGATTCCTTGATTCAGCCAAGTGTGGTCAGTCGGTAAAAGATCTTGAGGAAACCAGAGCGTGAGCGAATCGCCTGCCATCACGATTAAACGATCGGGCTTTCGTTTGATCATCGCCTTCGCTTCTTTACCGAGCAAATCGACCCAATCTTGATACGTCAGCGATCGACCCAGTGACATCGATGCGGCTTGTGCGACAATTTCGGGTTTCTCGACTGCTTTGGCAGCCATCGAAGGTCTTGAAGGCGGGTTAATGAGTGCTTCGGTGAAATAGCGATCGCCTAAAAACCACAATCCTAACGTTGCACCCAACACGACATTCGTGACAACGGACAGATAAACCCAGCCTGGAACTGACTTAGACATTGGACACACTGCCTGAAGCGATTTGCGTAAACACTGTCGGATCTTATACCTCAAAATCAGCAGTGCAATGCAAAAAATTCAGGCAATGCTTCACATCTAAAAATCTGAAACCACCCCAATTCGATAAGTTAAGCCAGGTTGATAGATTCGATTCACTCTTTCATAAGTGCGATCGCCAAGGTTTTCAAGAAACACCGTAACTCCCAATCCACGAGTCACTGGAATTCGCAAGCCCAAATCAAAATTGATCCAAGACGGTGAAAATTCGCGGGGATCATCACCTGCAAGGGTAAACAAAGCTCGTCGCGCCCCACTAAAGTAGTTCGCGTAGAGATTCACTTCCCAGCCATTTGAGGCGTAACCAATTCCAAGCCGCGCTACAGAAAACGGAACCGTACTGAGTTGCAATCCTCGCTCAACCCCACTCCCAATTTTGGCATCAGTGTATGTGTAGTTGAGGAAGGTAGACCACTGTGAAGAAAGCCGCCAACGTAGTGCTGCCTCGATTCCGTTGGTATTGACTAAACCGATATTCGCCCACTGTCCAGATTGGATTCCAATTCGATCGTTTAATCGGCTACCAAAGTAAGTCAATTGCGCGTCAAAACTTTTTGATAGCTGAAAATCGAGTCCAGTCGTCCAAGATGATCCGGTTTCTGGTTGAAGGTCGGGATTCGGAAGCCAGTTGTGAACCGTGTCAAAGGCGTAGAGTTGATCGAGTCCTGGATTGCGATGTACCGAAACCCAACTGCCTCGCAGCGCAACACCCGGTGAAAGTGCCCAACGCGCTCCCACACTCGGATTTAGATAACTGCCAAATTCATTGGTAAAGTTTTGCCGTAGACCGAATTCGGCTTGAAAGTTATTCGTAACTTGCCAGGTATTTAAGGCAAATAAGGCAGCCTGAAAGCGATTGCGATCGAACTCTCCATTAAATCGAGCCAACCGAGGCAGTGTACTAAAAGCTTCTCCAGTCAACCACGAATTTTTCAGGTCAACGCCCCAACGCAAATTATTCGTTTTGCTCGTTTGCCAATTGTGTTCGACTCTGGCATTCAAGCCGCGAGAATTCAAGACCCCCCGCCGGAAAAATGTGGCTTGTGTCGGCCCGTAAGTGCTGAAATAGTCTTGATTAAACGACAGCGTTGTATTCAGCGTCGAATCATCACGATTTCCCAGCATTGCCTTCCACGTTAAACCTGCATTTACGGTATCGTGATCCAATCGATCGCTCTGCAAGGGAAATCCAAAGTACAACAGTCCGCGCCGACTCGTGACCGTCGAGACATCTAAGCTCAGGGAATTACGATCGTTGAGATCAAAATTCAAATTGCCATAGTAGTTATCTTGGGTAGAATCTCCGTTGAACAATCGCCCATCTGGCCCACGATTTGCCGCTCCAACTGGAACTCGGTAGTCATTGTCAGCCTTGAATCGTTGATAGCTCAACAAATAATTTACGGCTCCGATCTCACCAGAGTAATTGCCTCGGTAATTTGAGGAACTAAGCGATCCTACTTGAGCAAAGCCACTAAACCTTGGGATACCATCGCCTTTTTTTGTGGTGATATTAACCACGCCCCCAAACGCCTCAGAACCGTACAACGTAGCAGCCGTTCCGCTCGACAGTTCAACTTGCTCGATCGCGCCTGTCGGAATTGAATTTAAATCAGTTCCGCCGTGATAGATGCTGATATTTGACCCGATCGGTCTGCCATTGAGCAAAAATACTGATTGATTGATCGAAGCCCCACGATAAAACGTTCCTGTGTGAACATCTGCACCAAAACCAGCATCGTTAATCGCAAATCCTGGCAAGCCCCGAAGCAGTTCGGCTAGACTATCTGCACTCTCGCGGCGAATCTCATCAGCATCGATCGTATATACCGGAGTTGAATTTGGCTTTTGGCGCTTTTCTTCAAAAACGATCTCTTCCTCTTCTTCTGGAGGCTCGGCTTGACTGAGTAGGGGTTCAACGGTTCCTGTGTCTTCTGCACGAGTCGCTGAAGGCTTTGGTTGAAGAAACTGAGCTTTGGTGAGCGGCGTTTGAAAATCTCGAAGATTTTGAGGAGAGAATGTTGGGGACTGTGTTACCGAATTACTTGAATCAGTGGATTGATTGCTAATTGAATTAGATTGAGTCTGGGTCTCTGCACTGTGACTGAGTTCAGCAAATACTGTGGCAGAGAGAAATACAACGCCAAAAAAAGAAATGCTCGATCGATAAATGCTGTTACTCATTATGCTGCTTATTAAATTCCGTCTGTATAACAACTTCGGTAATTTCCGCCTGATCATGTGACGGAAAGATCTTTGATGTCAAAAGACACGATGTCGTAGTTGTGTACAGCTAAATTCAAAGTTGCGCTATGCCCAAAACTGAAGAGATCCCCTCAGATAGATACAAAATCTATTGTTAAACGGTTATTTATAAGGTTGTTTCCAATGCTCCTTTAAATTTGAGAAGGATCGCTTAAGATTCTGCCTCCTCATTCTTCATTCTCATGTCTACCATTACCGTCGATAGACTCACCAAAACCTACCCCGTTGCCGTTAAAGAAGCAGGCTTCAAAGGGACTGTAACACATTTCTTTAAGCGCACTTACCGACAAGTGAAGGCGGTGCAAGATGTCTCTTTTCGGATTGAGCCGGGGGAAGTTGTAGGATTTCTGGGCGCGAATGGTGCGGGGAAGACAACGACGCTGAAAATGCTCACCGGATTGATTCACCCGTCATCTGGAAAAGTCACGGTTGCGGGACAAGTTCCGTTTGAGCGTCGGTCGGCGTTTTTGAAAAAGATCACGCTCGTCATGGGACAAAAGCAGCAGTTGATCTGGGATTTGCCTGCGGCAGATTCGCTGAAGATTAATGCGGCAGTGTATGGAATTAGCGATCGGGCTTTACAAACACGAGTCGGGGAGCTTTCTGAAATGCTCTCGCTCGAAGGCAAGCTCAATCAGCCCGTTCGGAAACTCTCCCTCGGTGAACGGATGAAAGCCGAACTCCTCGCCGCCTTGCTACATCAGCCGCAGGTTTTGTTTCTCGATGAACCGACTTTGGGGCTTGATGTCAATGCTCAAGTGGCTGTGCGAGAATTTTTGAAAGAATATAACGATCGATATAAAGCCACCGTTCTACTCACCAGTCATTACATGGCAGATATCACCGCATTGTGTGAGCGCGTTCTGATGATCCACCATGGGCAGCTTATTTATGATGGTAGTCTCGATGGCTTGGTGGATCGTTTCTCTCCTTACCGCGAAGTGAAAGTCGAATTCAATCGAACTTACACCGAAGCCGAATTATCCGCTTATGGTGATGTTCAGGAAGTAGATAAGCAATCGGTGCGGTTGTTGGTCGAGCAAGAAAAATTGACACACGCGATCGCGAAAATTCTCGCTGAACTGCAAGTCGTAGATTTATCGGTCACTGATCCCCCGATCGAAGAAGTGATCGGGCGCGTCTTCAAAGCGGGTGTAGTGAATTAGTTTCGCTGATTGTCCATAACGAATCCGGGTTCGTTACTGCCCGGAACTCGCCAATCTTCATTTTCGCCGCCGACGATCACACTGTCGATCGTTACAAAATCTTTGCTCAACTGGCGCAATGAATTGACCAAAACATCAAGCGCGATCGCATCACTCGTTCCCAAATCGAACCAGCAGCGACCCCAGTTGCTTTCGTACTCAAAGTCGCTCATGTTGTGCATCACCGCCATCATGCTGTCATCGGCGGTACTTTCGTCATAAGGCATATGGCTAATCTCTAGCCCCATGTCTTGCACCTGCAGATTTTCCGCATTAAAGCCGCCCAGCTTACCGAGGAAAAACCAGGAGCTAAATACTTCTTCGACATACTGTTTCTCCATCTCAGAAGGCACAGTATTAAACTCAATCCAAATCCAAACGTTAAACGGGTCAAATTCTCGAAACTGAATAAGCATAAAGATGAAGTCAGGCAGGTTGTAGAAGTTGCCTGACTTCTATTTTATCGTCCGCCTGCGCGTTGTTGTGCGCCTCGCAGTTCTCTTTGGATTTGTTGGACGGTAGCGGCTGGAAGCTGGTCTTTCTTGCTGAGCGCCGTTTCAAACAGTGGAATGCTATCGCGATCGCGCTGACTCCGAACCAGGATCTGTGCTTTCAAATAGCTGAGTTCAGGATTACTAGGCGTTTTACTCAAAGCACGATCAACCGCTTGTAAGGCTTTATCAAACTGCTTGAGATCTCGGTATCCTACTGCTAAACCACGATCGGCAAGATAACGCGGTTGGGCAGTTTGTTCGAGTCTTGCGATCGCATCAGTCGGACTCGATAGCGGCAGATTCAGATTGGCTGAAAGCGTCAGATCGATTAAGCCTTTGATTAGATTGAGTTCGGGATCTTTTGGATCGACCCGTTCTGCGGCATCTAAGTATCGGAACGCTTGCTGGAGATTGCCCAAAATCTGAGGAATACCGCGCACTGTGCCTTGTGTCGCTGCAATGTAGCCGCCTTCTAAAATTGTGCCTGCTGCTTGATAGATATTGCCGCGTAGGGGATCAGATTTGGCAAGCTGCTCTGCAGTCGTGCGGGTTTGAGTCGCGTAGGTTTTGAAATCGTTGAGCAGGGCTTGTTTGCGTTGCGGATCAGATTCGCCTTGAAAGCTAGTGTAGGCAACTAGACCTTTGAGGGCAAAGGAGAGCGGCTCATTTGGATCAGTCTGATTTAATAAAGTCTGAATGTTGCGATAGTCGCCTTTCTCGAAAATCGCGCGAAATGCCGCTTCGGTACGATCGCTAATCGGACGCGGATTTGTTGTTCTAAACGGATCTTTTGCAAGCGACGGACTCGCCAGCATTCCCACCATTAGCGCTGCTGCACTCACTTGTTGAGCCAGCTTACTGGACAGCCACTTCACCATAACGTTGAATTTTTTTGACGCATTGAAGTTGAGAGACGATTTTACGCGATCGCAGGTTCCGCTTGATTCTCTCATCTCTTGACGCACGCAAAATCAGCCCGTCCGGATGAACGCAAGGTAAACTAGGCTGAGGATAACCCTACGTTTGAATTCATGCTTTATCTGCGCGATTTGTCCTACCATCCCACTGCCACGCCTGAACCGATTCTGAAATCGATCAATCTAGAAGTCGCTCCTCAGCAACTAACTTTAGTGGTCGGGCCGAGTGGCTCTGGAAAAAGTACGCTACTGGAAATTTTGGCGGGATTGGCAGAGCATACGAGCGGCGAGATTCTCTGGCGTGAACAGGAATTGAATTTTCTCAATATGCAGCAGTTGTGCGGGCTGGTGTTTCAGTTTCCAGAGCGGCATTTCTGCGGCGGCACCATCTTAGAAGAGTTGCGCTTGGGACATCCAGAATTGAGTTCCGATCGCATTCATGAAGCCCTGCGGGAAGTGGCTTTGGATCATTTGTCGCTGTCGATGGCTCCTCATGCGCTCAGTGGCGGGCAACAGCGACGATTGGCGTTAGCGGTTCAGTTGATTCGGCAGCCGAGTATTCTCCTACTCGATGAACCGACCGCAGGGTTAGATTGGTCGATTCGGCGGCAGCTCGTTCGATTGCTCGCCAAGCTGAAAACCCATTGGAGTTTGCTTGTGGTGTCCCACGATGCGGGTGATATGTTAGAAATTGCCGATCGCTGTTGGTCGCTCCGCCACGGCGAACTCAAAGAAGTCACACCCGAAGAACTTGCCCCTGAACGGTTGGAGCGCATTGGATGTTAGTAGCGCTACCGGAAATGAGCGATCTTTGGCGATCGACGACAAATTGGTGTCCGACCGAGGAACAGCGATCGCGATTCCAGCGGTTTTATGAATTGGTTCTCACAGGCAATCAGCAACAGAATTTAACGCGCATTGTTGAGCCAGTTGATTTCTGGGAAAAGCATTTGTGGGATTCGCTGCGGGGTGTGTTTCCAAAAGTGACCGAAGCGAATTTAAGCGCGATCGATATTGGAACCGGGGCAGGATTTCCAGGAATTCCAATGGCGATCACGCGTCCCGATTGGAAAATTACGCTGCTCGATTCCACTCGGAAGAAAGTTAATTTTTTACAAGATAGTACGAAAGCGCTGAAATTAAGCAATGTGCGATCGGTCGTCGATCGAGTAGAGCAAATCGGACAAGCTTCTGGGCATCGAGCCTTTTACGATCTGGCGACGATTCGCGCGGTCGCTGCCGCTTCGGTATGCGCGGAGTATGCGTTACCGTTGCTCAAGATCGGCGGATTAGCCGTTTTGTATCGAGGGCAATGGACAGAAGAAGAAGCGATCGCGCTCGATCAAACGGTGGAAAAATTAGGCGGAGTCGTGGAAGAATGCGATCGCTTTGAAACGCCTTTATCGCATGGGGTTCGACACTGTTTGTATTTGCGTAAAACAGCGCCAACCCCTGCGGAATTTCCAAGAGCGATCGGCATTCCGACTCAAGATCCGCTTTAAGACTCGATCGCAGTTTCAGACGATTCTGATTCTTCTGATGGAGTTTCAACTTCTGGCGTTGCTGCCGAAGCTTTGGGCGGTTTTGGGCCTCGCATCAAGGCAGGATTGATCGGAGGCGCATCCGATTTTTCCGATTTCCTTCCTCGATCGTTGCCTCGATCGTTTCTTTTACCGCGTTTTTCTTCGGATCTTGGCATATCGGATCTTGGCGCATCACCTTTCTTCACAGGACGGGGGCTTGAGGAAGGCTTGATTCCGTCTGGAAGAGCGGCGGAACCCTCAGACTCAGAAGTTGAGGGTTGGGTTTGGGGTGATGCTGAAGTCGCGTCTGATGCCTCACTTGCTTGACGCTCAGACTTTTTGATAGGTCGCTCTACCACAGTGAATCCTTGTAAAGAACGTCCATATTTTAGCGTGCGATAGCCCCGCTGCATTGAGTGTTCGTGAGTTTCAGTTACACGCCAGCCTGAGCGGTCAGTTGATTCGCGATTTGTTGCGCTCGGTTGATCGGAATGGCAAATCCGATTCCTTGTGCGCCTTGAATAATGGCAGTATTGATGCCGATCACTTGTCCGCTTTGGTTTAATAACGGCCCGCCAGAGTTTCCGGGATTGATCGCGGCATCGGTTTGGATAAAGGGTTGTGAACTTCGTAAACCGAAGGCTCTTGCCGATCGCTCTGTACCGCTAATAATTCCAACCGTCACGGTGTTATCAAGTCCGAGCGGGTTGCCAATGGCGATCGCCCATTCTCCGGGTTTGAGTTGATCAGAGTTGCCTAAGCTAACAGCGGGAAGATTATTTGCGTCGATTTTCACAACCGCGACATCACTTTGGCGATCTGCACCCAACACTCGTCCGGTGTATTCTTGTCCATTTTTCAGCGTCACGCTTACACGATTTGCGCCAGAGACAACGTGAGCATTTGTCACGATTAAACCATCCGATCGCAGAATGAATCCTGAACCTGTCCCGCGCTGGACTTGTTCACCTCTGGCAGTGCTACGCTCACGGGTTGAATCGATTCGCACCACCGATTTACCAGTGCGATCAACAGCATTGGAGACGAAATTGTCGTCATTGGTCGAAAGTTGTGCGATCGCGGGTTGCGTTTGAGCCGCTGGAATTTGAGTGCCGACTAGTGTACTGATTGCACCAATTGAGACTAAAGATAATGAAGCGATCGAGGTTTTTAGGAAGCGATTAGAAGTCATTTGCAGAGTTCCGAGAGAGTGAAAAGGGCTGTTTCTTCTACCTGTTCCTATTGTGGAGAAGGATTATGACAAAAGAATGTCACCCTAGGCAGCACTAACCACGCGCTGAGGTTCAGGCAAAGGCTTTCCAGTTTCTCGATAGTCTTCAACGATCATCTCAATCACTTCTTGTCCTCGTCTAGCAGCCTCTTCGTAGGTTTCGCCATGCGTCATACCAAATCAAAAAATACCAGCGACAGATAGTGCATCTACGATAAAGCTAAAGCCAGTTACAGAAGCAACGGTTTCTGCGGTTAAATCGGCAATCAGCGTGTCCACTTTCGTTTGCAGTTGAG
>JAESGH010000167.1_pt1 | contig 161237 bp, 166 predicted proteins | sample 9269641 | NCBI WGS metagenome assembly JAESGH01 (sample SAMN14515345, study PRJNA621665) | algae metagenome | isolation source: Phormidium tanganyikae FI6-MK23 and co-occurring heterotrophs from granitic... | place: USA: Fort Irwin, California | collected 1998-05-24 | reverse complement strand
CGCATGCTTTTCATGGATCAGGGCCAGATCATCGAAGACGCAAGGCCGGCAGATTTTTTCGCCGCGCCGAAAAGCGAGCGCGCACGGACCTTTCTCGAACAGATACTTTCGCATTGAGCGGCTCAAGTCGGTCGCGCCCCCAAGCTGTGCCGACCCACTTAATCATGTCATTTCATGAGCAAGCCGAGGGAGGGGCCCGCCGGCTCCTTGCGCGAAAAGGCTCAGGCCGGAAAAAATTTCAAAATTGATGAGGGGTAGAGCTTTGGGGTGCGTATCTAGTAAGTATCGTGCGCCCGGAATTTACTTCATAACCAATTGATATGATTCAATAAATTCCTATTGACCTGTATATACATTTGATGCTCTCTGAGGGGAATCAGCCAACCATCAGGGGGTTTCGCTATGATGACCAGGACAATTTTGCTCGCCAGCGCCGCAGCGGTCGCGACCTTTGCAACGCCAGCGCTCGCGCAGAGCGATGCTGCGACGCAGTCACCCGCCGCGGAGGATGCTCCGAACGGATCGGACATCGTCGTGACCGGCTCGCGCATTCGTCGCCAGGATCTCGCGGGCGTCGGCCCCGCGACCGTCGTGTCGGCCGAGCAGATCGAGAACACCGGCGTCGTCAATATCGAGACGGTGCTGCAGCGCCTTCCCGCCAACGCCGGCTTCGCAGGCAACCAGACCTCCGCCTATTGGGCGAACAATGGATATGGCACGGCGCAGGTGAACCTGCGCGGTCTCGGCATCAAGCGCACGCTTGTTCTGCTCAACGGCCGCCGCCTCGTCGCGGGCGGCACCGGCGCGAACTCCTCGCCCGATCTTAACATGATCCCGGTCGCGGCGCTCGCGCGCACCGATGTGCTCAAGGACGGCGCCTCGGCGATCTATGGCGCCGACGCGATGGCGGGCGTGGTCAACCTCGTGACCCGCACTGACTATGAAGGCCTCGGCCTCAGCGTGCGCCAAGGCATCACCGAAAAGGGCGATGGCTCGGACTTCACCGCCGACCTCCTGTGGGGCGTCCGCAACGATCGCGGCGGTTTCATGGCGGCGGTCACCTATCAGAAGACGAGCGCCGTCAATATGGCAACGCGCGCGCCTTGCTCGCTTGCCGAAACCACGCCCGGCATGCTGAGCTGCGTGAACAGCGCCTCGACGATCGGCGGCCGCGCGGTGCTGCCGAACGGCCAGCAGATCAACTTCAATCAGGTGCTGGGCGGTAACGGCAACTTCTTCGAGCCGTACAGCGCTGCCAAGCACAACTTCAACTCGAACCCGTTCCTCAACGCGGTGAGCCCGGTCGAGCGCGTGAGCACGGCGTTTTTCGCCGACTATGACATCACTGACAATATCGAGGCGTTCGGCGAATTCCTTTACACCTTCCGCAAGTCGAATCAGATCGCGACGCCCGGAACGCTGCGCAACCTCTCGATCGCGGCGAGCAATCCCACCAATCCGACGGGGCAGAATATCGTCCTCATCCAGCGCCGCCTCGCCGAGCCCGGCCCGCGCCAATTCTTCCAGGAAACCGATACCTGGCAGGGTACGTTTGGCCTCCGCGGCAAGCTCTCGAACGATTGGGGATGGGAAATCGCGGGCGCCTTCGGCCGCAACACCGCGGTCGATGGTTCGACCAACATCGCCAATCTCGAGCGAGTGGCGAATTCCCTCGATACGACCAAGTGCAGTCTTGCTGCCGGTGCCACGATCCCCTGCGCCGACTATCTCGGGTTCGGCGACCTGACCCCGGAGGTTCTCGACTATATCCTGTTCACGTCGCGCGACCGCGGCGGCAACGAGCTTGCGACGGTCACCGCCGATATCAACGGCGATCTCTTCAAGCTGCCCGCAGGCCCCGTCTCCTTCGCGGCGGGTGTCGTCTATCGCAAGGAAAAGGGTTGGCGCGATCCCGATCCGCTGACGGTGCTCGGTATTGCCAACACCAACCAGCAGGATCCGATCTCCGGAACGAGCACGGCGAAGGAAGCCTATCTCGAACTGTCGGTGCCCGTTCTGGCCGACACACCCTTCTTCCAGTCGCTTACCCTCGACGGCGCGGTTCGCTACTCGAACTACGACCTGTTCGGCAGCGACTGGAACTACAAGGGGAGCGTCGACTGGGTCATCAATGACAGCTTCCGCCTGCGCGGCACCTACGGCACCGGCTTTCGCATTCCGAACGTCCCCGAATTGTTCGGCGGCGTCTCCGAGGGCAATCTGACGACCACCGACCCCTGCTCGCGCTATTCGACCAGCGGCAATGCGACACTGATCGCCAATTGTCAGGCGTCGGGCGTGCCGGCCAATTATGTTCAGCTCGGTACAACGATCCTGACAACGGTCGGCGGCAACGAGAATCTGAAACCCGAAAGCTCGACGACCTGGACCGTCGGGACGGTGATTTCACCGAAGGGACTGGTTCCGGGACTCTCGCTCACTGCCGACTGGTTCGACATCAAGATCAAGGATGCGATCCGTGCTATTCCGGGCTCGACAAAGCTCAGCATTTGTTATGCGAGCCAGAATCTTTCGCATCCCTTCTGCGAAGATTTTACCCGCAGCCCGTTGACCGGCGAGGTTACCTTCCTCTCCGCGCAACCGATCAACACGGGCCGCGAAGAAATGAACGGCCTCGATCTGGGTCTCGTTTACAACAATGACATCGGCAGCGTGAACGTCTCGCTCGACGTCAACGTGACCTATCTCAACAAATATGTGGTCCTGCCTTTCCCCGGCGGCGCGCCGATCGACTTCGACGGCTTTATCGGCGGCGGCAATGGCGGCTATCCGAAATGGCGCGGCTATGGCGTGCTGACCGCTGAAAAGGACGGGGTCAGCGCGACCTGGTCGACCCAGTGGATCGGCAAGGCGACCGACTTCAATGCGGCCCCCGGCGACATCGGCTACAGCACGCCGAATGTCTTCTACCACAATCTCCAGGTCGCTTTCGAAATCGACGAGAAGACCCGGTTCCAGGTCGGTGTCGACAATCTTTTCGATCGCAAGGCGCCCTATATCCAGAGCTTCACCGATGCGAACACCGACACGATGACCTATGACCTGCTCGGACGGCGTTTCTACGTCGGCTTCCGCACCGCGTTCTGAGGGTAATCGATATGGCGATCCGTTGGCCGCTGCTCGTCCGGCGAACGCATAAATGGCTGGCCTTGGTGGTCGGCGTCCAGGCGCTGCTCTGGACGCTGACCGGCTTCTACATGGTGGTCGTGCATATCGACACCATCCATGGCGACCATCTCGTGCGCGCGCCGATGGTTCAGCCCTTCGACCTCGCGGGCCTCGCGCCGCCGTCGCGGATCGTTGCGGCCGCGCCCGGTGCGTCCGAGGTTCGCTTGCAGCGGTTCTTCGATCGCCCCGTCTGGCGCGCTGAAACTCCCGAAGGGGCGCGGCTGTTCGATGCCCGCTCGGGTGCGCCGCTGCCTGCGCTTACCGAGTCCCAGGTCCGCGAGCAGGCGCGGCGCATCTACACCGGCGACGGCAAGATCGTGTCGGTGCGGCTGTTGACCGAAGCGCCACAGGAAATGCAGTCGCGCAAGCCGCCCTATTGGCAGGTCGAGTTCGAGGGCTGGAACCGCCCGACGCTCTATCTGTCGCCGACGACCGGTGAGCTTATCTCGCGCCGCCACGCATTGTGGCGCGTGTTCGACTTCGCGTGGATGCTCCACATCATGGACTATGATGAGCGGACCGACGTCAACAACCCGTTGCTCCGCGTCGCGACCTGGAGCGTCTTCGCGATGGCGATCAGCGGGGCGTGGTTGCTGATCTGGTCCTTCAAACGCCGCAAGAGGAAGCAGGCATGAAACGCATCCGACTGACGCCGCTCTTCTTCCGGCGCATCCACAAATGGGTCGGGCTGATCCTGGGTCTCCAGTTCCTGCTCTGGGCGCTCAGCGGATCGGTGATGGCGCTGCTCGACAAGGATAAGGTCGGCGGGCACGGCGGCGGGATGTCGCATGCGCATCCACTGCCACCGGGGGAATATTTCGACGTGGCGGCCCTGCCGCGCGGCGAACCTGTCACGGGCGTGATCCTTCGCGATCTCGGAACCCGGCCGGTCTATGAAGTGCGCTCCGCAAAAGGCGTCCGTCTCGTCGACGCGACAAGCGGCGAGCACATCCGGGTCGACGAGGCCATGGCGCGCGAAGTCGCCTCCATGATGAACGAGGCGCCGATCCGAGAGGTGAGCGTAATCGCCAAGCCGAACCTCGAATCGCGCGATCATGAGGGGGCGATGTGGCGCGTCGATTTCGCGGACGACGAGAACAGCAGCGCCTATGTCTCGCTCGACACCGCGCGCTTCCTCGTCATGCGCGGCGACACCTGGCGGACGTGGGACTTCTTCTGGATGCTCCACAACATGGATTACATCAACCGGAAGAGCTTCAACCACCCGCTCATCATTTTCGTCGCCTTTGGCGCGCTCTGGCTCTCGGGCACCGGCTTCTATCTGCTGTTCAAGAGCTTCAGCCGCGCCGATTTCCGCTGGCTGCGCCGGCGCCGCAAACCGGTGGTCGTCACGCGCACCAGCTGAGCGGCGTCAATCGTCGATCGAGAAGGCCGCCGACAGCTCGAATCGCGATCCGGGATGCGTCAGCCAGGCATGGCTGACGAGGCGCGAATGGCTCCACGTCCGCCGCGTCATCCGCAACACGGGTTCGCCGTCCGAGAGCCCCAGCATGCTGTGGGTGTGCGCGTCGGGCATCTCGGCGCGAACCCGATGTTCGACGCGCTCGAGCGGCGCCGTCCGCGTCAGATATTCGTTCGGCGTCATCTGGGTGAAGTCGATCTTCCCATAATCGGGAGCCGCCGACGCGAGCACGAAACGCTCCTCGAGCTGGATCGGGAACTCGGCTTCGTGATGAACGATGATCGAGTGGAAAAGCCTCGTGCCGACCGGAACCTCCAGTAGCGCCGCAAGGTCCGCATTGGCGCGTATCTCGTCATTCTGCACGACGCGGGCCCGATAGATGTGACCGCGCTCGCGGATCTCTTCGGCGATATTGCGAATTTCGATCATCTGGCCGATCGGCTTGGGCTCGGCGATGAACGATCCGCTACCCGCGCGGCGTACAAGAACGCCTGCCGCCTGTAGTTCGCGAAGCGCCCGATTGGCGGTCATCCGTGACACGTCGAATTGTTGGACTAGCTCTGCTTCCGATGGAACCCGGTCGCCCGGCTTAAGAAGTCCGTCGCGAACGGCATCGCAAATGCTCTGCTTGATGGCGGCATAGCGAGGCGGAGACTTGTCATTTTCGTCATCGGAGTTGCCGGGCCGGGCGGCCGCAGATCCATTCGAGAGTTTTGATCCGCGTCCGGGGGTGCGAGTGGTAACATCCATAACCCGTCTATACAGGTTGCTGCTCGCAGAAGCCAAGCATGCTGTTTGCGACCTGCGCCGGTTTCAGAAGCTGATGGTGGCATTGAAGGAATTATACAGCGTGTTGCCCCCGGCCGGTGCATTGGGCGCGTTTCGGAGAAACCGGCCCTTGCCGAGAAACAGGCCGCTCCATTCGAGGCGGAGGCGCTTCGGTACGAGCCAGTAGCGCAGGCGCGCTTCGACCTGGTGTCCCGCGAAGCGGCCGGAGGCGCCGGATGGATCGCGAACGCCGGTCGTCGAAAAACTGTCGAACCGCGAGGCCAGCCAGAGCGGCCGGTAGGCCGCAAAGGCATCGAGGCGCCTTGACGGTATTGTTTCGATACGGATCGCCGGGGACAGAAGATTGGCCCGTCCGACCGCATTATAGAGGCCCGCTGGCGCGAGTTCCGCGCGGCGCATGCCGAACAAGGTATCGAAGCGGCCGAAATCGCCTCCCCGGCCGTCGCCGCTCGCATAGTCGAATTCGAGCGATAGGCGCGGCGACCAAGGGTGGCGGAAGCTGTAACCCGCCTCGAGATGCGTGAACCACGCCGACACATCGGACTTGGCTGCCGAGGGAGCGAGGCTGCTGCTGATCGTACCGAACTGGTAGAAAGTCTCGCTCTCATAATCGAACCGGCCCGGCGCGGGATCGCGATAGGCGCGCAGTCCGATCGTTTCGAGCGAACGGTCGCGCGTCGGCCGCTGCGGCGCGTCGCGCTCGCCGAGATGGAAGTAGGAAATCTCGACCGAGCCGCGCGACCCGCCGAGCTTCTTCGTCGCGAGGCCGCCCCAGAGTTGCAGGTCAAAGCTCTCCTTGTCGAACTTGACCCGGTTGGCGTCGAGCGACGCGCGGTCGTCGGGCAGCCGCACCTGCGGAAGCGTATAGATAAAGGTCGCCGCGACACCTCCGCGCAGCGCCAGGTCGGCGCGGAGACCCGTATAGCCGCTGGTCGTATTGCGATAATCGTCCGCGGCCACCAGCCGCCGCGATCCCAGGTTCAGCGTGAAGCGGCCGGCCTGGAGATCGAGCTTCGTGCCTGCACCGAAGGCATCGCGCGCCTCATAGCCGACATAGGCCTGGACCAGTTCGAACGCGTTGACTTCGCCCGTCGTCACCGGGGTTCCCGCCTCGCTCCCATAGACGCGGCTGTCGTAGAGTTCGGCGCCCAAGCGAAATCCGTCGCTGCGATATTCGCCGCCGACGATCGTGCGGACATTGAGCAGGTCGTCCTTCTCGTCGAATCCCGTCCGCGCCTGTCCTTGGATCATTTCATAGCGCAGGCGCATGCTGCCCGTGATGGTCAGGCCATCTTCGGCGAGAGCGGGTGCGGGCAGGGCGAGTAAAGTCGCGGCAAGATACAGCCTCAAGCAAACCTCCTGATCCCCGAAATCGAGGACGAACAGGCAACGCTTGAGCGCCGGGACGCTTTACCGGGAGGTTGCGCGGCCCCGGTAATCCGCCTCTAGATCGGAGGCGCCCCTGGAGCAAGATCGCTTCGGTGCCGACCTGGGCTGGACGTGGTCCCGGGCTCAGGCTCCCGGCAGCCCCGCCAATCGCGCCGGCGTCACGACGGGTTCGGCGCGGTCCTTGCGTTCCGAATAGCGGTCGACAAGCTGCGTGGCATGGCCGCGCGTCAGCACGGTGAAGCACACAAGTTCCTCCGCAACGTCGACGATCCGGTCGTAATAGCTCGACGGGAGCATCCGGCCCGCCTCGTCGAACTCGGCATAAGCCTTGGCGACGCTCGACTGGTTGGGGATGGTGATCATCCGCATCCAGCGGCCGAGGATGCGGAGCGTATTGACGCTGTTGAACGATTGCGACCCCGCCGACACCTGCATCACCGCGAGGGTGCGGCCCTGTGTCGGGCGTAGCCCTTTGTATGCGAGCGGCAGGTGATCGACCTGCGCCTTCATGATGCCGGTGATCTGGCCATGCCGTTCGGGGCTGCACCAGACCTGGCCCTCGGACCAGAGCGAATGCTGGCGCAGTTCCTCGACGGCCGGGTGGTCGTCGTCGGCGATCAAATCGGGCAGCGGCAGGTCCGACGGATCGAAGATGCGCGTCTCGCAGCCGAAGAGCTGGAGCAGGCGCGCGGTCTCTTCGACGACGAGCCGCGAATAGGAGCGTTCGCGCAAGCTGCCGTAGAGCAGCAGGATGCGCGGCGCTGGGTCGAGCGGGCCGAGGCCGAGCGCGGGCTGCGAGCGGATATATTCCGCGCTGAGCGCCGGAAGATGGGTGGGATCGGCGAGCGCGCGCAGGCGCGAAAAGGTGGGGGAAGCCATGACAATCAGTCTTTCGCGGGGGTGGATGCCGGGAACCAGCGGCGTCCGAACCAGAAGGCGACGCTCACCAGCAGGATGAGCACGGGAACTTCGACGAGCGGGCCGATGACGGCGGCGAAGGCGACCGGCGAGGCGAGCCCGAAGGCGGCAATCGCAACCGCGATCGCAAGCTCGAAATTATTTCCGGCGGCGGTGAAGGCGACCGCGGTCGTGCGCGGATAATCGGCCTCGATCAGCTTGCCCATCCAGAAGCTGATGACGAACTGCACGACGAAATAGATGGTCAGCGGGACGGCGATGCGCACGACGTCGCCGGGAATGGTGACGATCTCACCGCCCTTGAGGCTGAACATTGCGACGATCGTGAAGAGCAGCGCGACAAGCGTGATCGGCGCGATGCGCGGGAGGAAGCGCGTCTCATACCATTCGTTGCCCTTGGCGTCTGCGAGCCACTTGCGAGTGAGATAGCCCGCCGCAAAGGGAACGCCGAGATAAATGAGGACGGCTTCGGCGACGGTCCAGAAGCTTACGTCGATAACGCTGCCTTCGAGACCGAACAGCGGCGGCAATATCGTCAGGAAGAACCAGGCATAGATGCTGAAGAACAGGATCTGGAAGATCGAGTTGAACGCCACCAGTGCCGCGACATATTGATTGTCGCCCTTCGCGAGCTGGTTCCAGACGATCACCATCGCGATGCAGCGCGCGAGGCCGATCAGGATCAGCCCGGTCATATATTCGGGCTTGTCTGACAGGAAGATCACCGCGAGCGCGAACATCAGCACGGGACCGATGATCCAGTTCTGGATGAGCGAGATGGCGAGCACCCTTTTGTCCTCGAACACGCGCGGCAATTCCTCGTAGCGGACGCGCGCGAGCGGCGGATACATCATCAGGATAAGGCCGATCGCGATCGGGATGTTGGTCGAGCCCCACGAGAGGGCATCGATCGCGGCGGGCAGGCCGGTGAACACCGAACCGAGCAACACGCCGAGCGCCATCGCGAGGAAGATCCAGAGGGTGAGATAGCGATCGAGGAACGACAGCCGTTCCCGCTTGGGTTCTGTCATCGGCTTGGCTCAGGCGCCGACGCGGTTGCCAGCGGCGTCGATTACCTGTTCGCCGTCTTCCTTGGCGAAGGCGCCGCGTTGCCCCGCAGGGATGAGGTCGAGTACCGTTTCGGAGGGACGGCAGAGCTTCACGCCGAGCGGCGAGACCACCAACGGGCGGTTGATCAGGGCGGGATGCGCCATCATCGCGTCGATCAGCGCTTCGTCGCCAAGGGCCATGTCTCCGAGCCCCAGCTCCGCATAGGGCGTGCCTTTCTCTCGCAGGAGTTCGCGAGCCGTGATGCCGGCGCGGACGATCAACTGTTCGAGCAGCGCACGCGACGGCGGCGTCTTCAGATACTCGACGACATGCGGTTCGATCCCGGCATTGCGAATCATCGCGAGGGTGTTGCGGGAGGTCCCGCAGGCGGGGTTATGGTAGATGACGATGTCGGTCATAGCGCGCGTTCCTTCAGCAGCAGGCGAGTTCTGCGAGCAGCGGCTCGCACAGCTCCGCCCGGCCTTGGCAGCAGTCCTTCGCCAGGAAGAGCATCAGGCCGCGAAGCGCGTCGATATCCGCGCGCTGGATAATTTGACGCCCGCGCTTCTCGGATATCACGAGGCCGGCTTTGGCGAGCACCGCGAGATGGGTGGAGAAGGTACTCTGGGTGAGTCCCGACGCTTCGACAAGTTGACCCGTCGACAGGCCGTCGGGCTCATGTTTGACGAGCAGGCGAAAGGCATCGAGGCGTGTCGGGTGTCCCAGCGCGGCGAGAATGGACAAGGCGGAATCGGTTTGCATGCATCGGAATTATCCGATGGAATCGCATCCGTCAATTCCAATCGGGAATATCCGATTAGTTGGTCCGCTTGCGCGATCGGGCTATAGCCTCGTCATGGGTCGCGAACAGCAGAGCGAGATCGCCTTTCGGATCGTCATCGAACAGCCGGTGCCTGGCGTGCTTCACAGCTTGCAAGGCAAGGACGACGGGCCGCTCGATCCCAAAGCGTCCCGCATGGGTGAAGCCTTGGCCTTCGATTTCTCCGTGCGCGTCGGCCCGGGTCCCAAATTCTTCGGCGACCAGGTGCGGCGCGAGGGGCCGGAGCGCCGGTTCGTCTATATTCGTGTCGGGCAAATGGCGGGTGACGCGGCTTCGCCTTGGTCGCGGCGGATGAAGATCGACATACATGATATCGATCAGGAGCTGCTCGACGCGGCCGCGAAGGATATGCGGCCCATCGAGATTGCGATCATTGGCACGGGTAAGGATGGCACGCCCGCGTGCGCGACGGTGCGTCCGACGATGCGGCGCATCGCCTAGCAGAGCTCGTATCCTGTTCCGTCCCGTCAAGCGGCGTGTCGCATGGTCCCGAGCTTGGCCGCGCCGCTCGCCAGCAGCCGCTCGATTTCGTCCGAGGTCCGCCGGACAGCGAGTTTCAGCGCTTCATCGATGTGGACATAATCCTGGGTCACATTCTGCGAAGCATGTCCGAGCATTGCACGGATCGTGAGTTCCGAGAATCCCAAATCTCCCGCGACGCTTCCGAAGGTGTGGCGAAGCGTATGGGGCGTCACACCCTCTATACCTGCCAAAACGCACACGCGCCGGAGGCACTCGCTAACCGCCGTGAAGGGACCGTCGCCGATGGTCGAGGGAAACAGGTGCGGATTGCCCGCAATCTCTGCCTGGTCTTGCAGAACCCGCACCGCGGCCGGACCGATCGCTCGAATCTGTGCGCCGCCCTTCGTGTCGGGAAAAGCAACATAGCCGGCATCGGGATGAAGCCAGCTGCGGCGCATCGCTTGCCCTTCTTCCCGGCGATAGCCCGTCAGCAGCAAGGTGCGCAGGACGCCGAGAGCGACCGGATTCTCGCCGCTCGCCTCGGCATGAGCGATGGCCTTCCCCATCATCTCGATTTCAGCGACGCTGAGGCGCCGCGTCTTCTTTTTGCTCGCGAGCTTCTTGGCCCCGAGGGTCGGGTGTACTTCGAGCAGACCCTTGTGCTTCGCGTGACCGATGATCGCCTGAAGCGTGCCGAGGCAGCGGCCCGCCACGCCGGGCCCGCCCGTTGCCATGCCGCCTCGCCCTCCCGTTCGGGGTTTGGCCGTCTTCCCGTTCTTTACGTCGGATTGCATCTGCTCGACGTCGGCGATCCGGAGATGCTTCACGATGCGATTGCCAAGCAGGGGTAGGCGGCGAACAGGTCCCACCAGTCATCCTCGCGCGCGATCGCCAGATTGTCGGGCTTGCTGCGATATTCGGCGCCGATCACTGTGCGGCGCGACAGTTGATAGGCGACCGATCCTTCGAACTGGAGCTTGTGATTGTCGTCGCCCGCGCTGCCAAAGCCGAGCAGTCCGGCCTGGTTCGCCTTGGTGAGCCGCGCCGTCGCATTGACCAGCACGCTGTGGCTGAGCAGCAGTTTGGTCGCGCTGAGCGTGACGTCGGTGCCGCTGCCATGCGCGGCGCCGACCGCGCGCGCGACGGGGGCGTCGCGATTGCGCTTGTGTTCGACGCCCAGGCTGATCTGCGGGAGCAGCGGCTCGCCGTAAACGACGTCGCCCGCAAGGCGGAGTTTGGCGGCGAAAATATCCTGGTTCAACGTGTAACCGCGGCCGAGCCCGAGCGCGGTGCCGACGTCGCGGGTGTCGAAATTCTGCCGCGCATAGCTCAGCTCGATGCGGTTCGCGATGCCGACGGCAACGCCATGGCTCTGCCAACTATAATCGGGCAGTTCGATCAGCGTGACATGCCCCGACAGGCCGATGCCGCGGTCGGTTTCGCGCCCGGCGATCGTCGACCAGGTGGCAAGGCCGCCGCCGCTGGTTCCCTCGATGGTGGCGACGCCATTGGTGAGCAGCAGTTTGCCGCCGTCGACGAGCGACAGGTCTTGCGCCGCGGCGGGAGCCGAGACACCAAAAAGCGCAAGCGAAAGCGGTGCCAGCGAGCGAAAGAGCGATTGGTCCATGGGAACGCAATCGCATCAGAGGGCAAAAATTTCGTTAACTATGATTCTGATAATTTGAGAGAATGTTAAGCTCTGCCGCCTAACCGGGCGGCGTGAAGGGACCACTTCTCCTATCGATGGCGTTTGCGCTGAGCGTGCCGCTGGCCGCGGCATGGGCGGCTGCGCCTGCTGTTGTGCAAGTGCAGGTGGTTGACGAGCGCGGCCTGCCGGTGCGCGATGCGGTGGTCGAACTGACCCCCAATGGCGGCTGGCGCGGCGGCGCGATCCGCTTTGCGTGGAAGCCGGCGATGGCGCAAAAAAGCGTTGCTTTTGTTCCCGGGACGTTGATCGTGGCGCGCGGCAGCAGTGTCGCCTTTCCTAATCTCGATAGCGTGCGCCACAGCGTTTACAGTTTCTCGAAAGCGGCGCGGTTCGAAATCGACCTCTACGGCCGCGACCAGACGCGCTCGCAGGCGTTTCCGATTGCCGGCACCGTCGCGCTTGGCTGCAACATCCACGATCAGATGCGCGGCTATATTCGCGTCGTCGAGACGCCCTTTGCGGCCAAGACCGACCAGAATGGCATCGTTCGCCTGTCTGGCATGGCGGCGGGCGGGTACCAACTGACCGTCTGGCACGCCCGGGCGCGCACGCCGGGGGGCGAACTGAAGCGCACGCTCGCGGTCGGCGCTGGACCCACCAGTCAGAAAATCGCCTTGAAGCTGCGATGATCAAGGTCCCCGCCATTTCCCAGCGTTTGCGCTTTCGTTCGCTCAAGCTGCGCATCGCGGTGGCCTATGCGGCGCTGTCAACCGTTATCCTTGCCGCCATCCTGCTGCTGGCCGGCGATGGCATTGCGCGTTTTGGCGAAGACAGCGCATCACGCGACCTCGCTGCCAATGCGCGTGTTTTCGACGAAATCATCGACCTCCGCGCCCAGCAGATGCGGGGCTCGGCCGACGTGTTGTCGCGCGACTTCGGTTTCCGCGAAGCGGTTGCCACAGGTGATCAGGCGACGATCGAAAGCGCGCTCGTCAGCCTGCGCGAACGCTCACGCAGCGACGCAGCGTTCGTCGTCGGGCTCGACGGCACGATGACTGGATCGGCGACCGCGGCATTGCCCACCGCTGACGATCTTTGGGACGCGCTCGACGGCGGGCAGGACCATGGCATCATCCGGATCGGCGACAAACTCGCGCTTGCCGCGGCGTCGCCGATTGAGGTGCCCGACACGATTGGCTGGCTCGTGCTGGCGCAGCCGCTCGACGCCGCCGAAATGCGCGGTCTCGCCAAACTCGCCGCGGTCGATATCGACGCGCGGGTCCTCCCAGCGTCGCAGCTGACCCCGGCGCTTGCCGCAGCGCCATCGGGGCAGGTCGTCGAAAGCGGCGATCGCGACCGCATGCTCCACCATGTCAGCGCGCTGCCCAGCCTCCAGGCGGGCATCCGGCCGCGGCTGGTGCTCGACCACTCGCTGAGCAAAGCACTCGGCCAGTATTCAGGGCTGCAATGGCTGCTCGTCGCGCTCGCCGCAGCGGGGCTCTCCCTCGTCATCGTGCTCAGCTGGCGGATCGCGCGCACGATCACCCGCCCGCTGAGCGCACTCGACGAAGCAACGCGGCGGCTGGGCGAAGGCAAGGATGCCGCGGTTATCGTGACCTCGGACGACGAAATCGGCCGCCTCGGCGCCAGCTTTAACACGATGGTCGCCGCGATTGCCGAGCGCGAGCGTCAGATCACCCATGTCGCGCTGCACGACGGGCTGACCAACCTGCCCAACCGCAAATTGTTCGTCGAGCAGCTCGACCAGGCGCTTGCGCGGCGTCGCGACGAAGCGCGGCTGATGGTCGTCTATGTCGACCTCGACGATTTCAAGGTCGTCAACGACACCCTCGGTCATCCGGCGGGTGACGCGCTGCTGCGCAATGTTGCCAAACATCTGCAAGCCGTGCTCGGCGATGCAATCGTCGCGCGGCTTGGCGGCGACGAGTTTGCGATCTTGCTCAGCGATCTGCCCGCGACCGAAAATCTCGCCGCGCTGGCCGACAAATTGCAAAGCTGTTTCGATCGTCCGATCCTGATTGACGGGCAACAGGCCGATGCGTCGGCGAGCATGGGGATCGCGGTCGCGCCCGACGACGGGCTCGACGGCATCACTTTGATGAAAAATGCCGATCTTGCGCTCTATCGCGCCAAGCGCGACGGCAAGGCGACCTATCATTTCTTTGAACAGTCGCTCGACGAACAGGCGCGGCATCGGCGGCAGATGGAGCTCGACCTGCGACTTGCGATCCGCGACGGCGGGTTCGAACTCTATTATCAGCCGCTCTACAGCATGCACGAGGAACGGCTGATGGCGTTCGAGGCGCTCATCCGCTGGCCGCATAGCGACAAGGGCATGATCAGTCCCGTCGAATTCATCCCGCTCGCCGAAGAAACCGGACTGATCATCGCGATCGGCGAATGGGTGATCCGCGAGGCGTGCCGTCAGGCGGCGACTTGGCCCGGTGACCTGTCGGTCGCGGTCAACATTTCGCCCAAGCAGTTTCTGACCCCCGGCCTTGCCAACATCGTCCTGTCGGCGCTCGCGACATCGGGGTTGCCCGCGAACCGGCTTGAGCTCGAAATCACCGAAAGCATCTTCATCGCCAATGTCGAAAAGACGCTGGAAACACTCCACAGTCTGCGCGCGCTTGGCGTCCGCATCGCGCTCGACGATTTCGGGACCGGCTATTCGTCGCTCAGCTATCTGCGCTCTTTCCCGTTCGATAAGCTCAAGATCGATCAGAGCTTTGTGCGTGATCTGACGCTGGGCGGCAACGCCAATGCCGTGATCCGCGCGATCACTACCCTCGCCGATGCGCTCGGCATGGAAACACTGGCGGAAGGCGTCGAGGACGAGGCGCAAGCGGCGATCCTGCGGCAGGAAGGTTGCCACCAGATCCAAGGTTATTTGCTGAGCCAGCCGATCGACGTGGCCGCAGTCCACCGGTTCATTGCCGCGATGGTGGCTGAGACCGATCCCGAGCGTCTGAGCGCCTAGAGCGCGCCGCCGAGCGCGCCATATTTCGCCTCAAACCCGGCCTTGTCACCGCGCGCCAGATAGCTCGCTTGATCGACGAGATTATCGCGCGCGATACGGCCTTGAAAGGCGCCAAGCTGGGCGTCGATGGCGGCGACGTCGGCGTCGGTCCAATCGGCGATCTGCTGGAATTTGGTGACACCCAAGCCGTTCAACAGCCCGACCATCTTTGGTCCGACACCTTTCAGCAGTTGCAGATTGTCCGCCGCGCCGGTGGGGGGCGCAGGTGCTGTGACGGACCCGGGTTCGGGTGCAGGTTCGGGCGCTGCCGTCGGGGTGACGGGGTCGATGACCCCCGGTTCAATCGGCTCCGGTGCGATTGGGGCAGCGGCTGGCGCAGGTTGCGGAGCGGGCACGGGTGGTGCGGGTGCTGTAACCGGGGCGGGCACCGGCGCCGGTGCCGGTTCGATCGGCTTGAACCGCGCGGGTTCGGCGGCGATGATCTGTGGCTTCACCGGTTCGAGCGGCTTGGCGGGCTTCGTGGGTTCCGCGGCAGGTGGCGCGATGTCGTCGGCCTTGCCGCGTCCGAACAGCCACCACAGCAACACGACCGCGACGACCAGGCCGACGACCGCGATGATCCAATTTTCCTGAAGCCAAATCATGATCTTCTCCGCTGGTGATTTCGGTCAGCCTAAGCGGCAGGGTTCGCCGCGTCCAGCCTTCGCCGGGATGACGGGCGAGGGATTAGCCTGCTTCGCGCGCGACTTCGCGCCAGCCAATATCGCGGCGGCAGAATCCGGTGGCGAAATCGAGCTTGTCGACTGCGGCATAGGCGCGCGCCTGCGCCTCGGTCACGGAGCGGCCGGTCGCGGTGACGTTGAGCACGCGGCCGCCCGCAGCGACGATCGTATCGCCGTCGCGCGCTGTTCCGGCATGAAAGACGCGCACCCCGCCGCTTTCGGCATCGGCGATGCCGTGGATCGCGCCGCCTTTTTCGGGGGCGGCCGGATAACCGTTCGCCGCCATGACCACGGTGAGCGCATAGTCGCTGGCAAAGGCGGGCGGAGATGCGGTCGGCAGCGCGCCGGTTGCGGCCGCGTAGAGCAATGCGGCAAGGTCGCCAGCGTAGCGCATCATCAGCACCTGGCATTCGGGATCGCCGAAGCGCGCATTATATTCGATGAGTTTCGGCCCCGTATCGGTCAGCATCAGCCCAGCGAACAGCACCCCGATATAGGGCGTGCCTTCGGCAGCGAGCGCGGCGACGGTCGGGCGGATGATACGGTCCATGACCTGCGCTTCCAGATCGGGGGTCAGCACCGGTGCGGGGCTGTAGGCGCCCATGCCGCCGGTGTTCGGTCCGACATCGCCGTCGCCGACGCGCTTATGGTCCTGCGCGCTGCCGAATGCCATCACATCGGTGCCGTCGGACAGCGCGAAGAAGCTCGCTTCCTCGCCGGTCATGAATTCCTCGATCACCACCTCGGCGCCCGCGCTGCCGAAGGCGCCGTCGAACATGTCGGCGATCGCGGCCTCGGCTTCATCGCGCGTTTCGGCGATGACGACGCCCTTGCCCGCGGCAAGGCCGTCGGCCTTGATGACGACGGGGATCGTGAAGCTGTCGAGAGCGGCCAGCGCCGCGTCGGCGCTGGCGCAGCGGGCATAGGCCGCGGTCGGAATATCGGCGCGGGTGCAGAGATCCTTGGTGAAACCCTTTGACCCTTCGATCTGCGCCGCCGCCGCGCCGGGGCCAAAGGTCGCGATGCCCTTTGCGCGTAGCCGGTCGGCTAGCCCCGCAACCAGCGGCGCTTCCGGGCCGACGACGACAAAATCGATTCCATGCGCGGTACAGGCGGCGACCAGGCCATCGAGATCGTCGGCGGCGATCGTCAGACATTCGGCAAATGCCTCGATCCCCGGGTTGCCGGGGGCGGCATAGAGCTTGCGGCAAGACGGCGATTGCGCCAACTGCCAGCTCAGCGCATGTTCGCGGCCCCCCGAGCCGACCAGCAGGATATTCATGGCAGTCCCTTTTCCCGATCCGGCGTCCGATACCGACCCCGCGGCGCGGCTGTTAGCCGAGGCAGCGCCGGGGGACAATGCGCCTGCTCTGTCGGTCAGCCAATTGTCGGCGGCGATCAAGCGGACGGTCGAGGACGGCTTTGCCCGCGTCCGCGTCCGCGGCGAGCTGTCGGGCGCGAAGCGCGCGGCGTCGGGGCATTTCTATGCGGCGCTGAAAGACGATAATGCACTGATCGACATGGTGATGTGGAAGGGGCAGGCGGCGCGGCTGGCGTTCCGGCCCGAGGACGGGATCGAGGTGATCGCGACCGGCAAGCTAACCACCTATCCGGGGCGCTCGAAATATCAGCTCGTCGTCGACACGCTTGAGGTCGCGGGCGAGGGCGCGCTGATGATCTTGTTTGAAAAGCTGAAGGCGCGGCTGGGCGCCGAGGGGTTGTTCGATCCGGCGCGCAAACAGGATATTCCGCGGCTGCCGCGCGTGATCGGGGTCGTGACCTCGCCGACGGGCGCGGTGATCCGCGACATCTTGCACCGGCTGGCCGACCGGTTTCCGATGCATGTCATCGTCTGGCCGGTGCTGGTGCAGGGCGATGGCGCGGCGGCGCAGGTCGCGATTGCCATTCGCGGCTTCGACGCGATCGAACCCGGCGGCGCGGTGCCGCGGCCTGATCTGGTCATCGTCGCGCGCGGCGGCGGGTCGATCGAGGATCTGTGGGCATTCAACGAAGAGGTGGTGGTGCGCGCGCTCGCCGACTGCCGCATCCCGACGATCAGCGCCGTCGGCCACGAAACCGACACGACGCTGGCCGACTATGCCGCCGATCGCCGCGCCCCGACGCCGACCGCAGCGGCCGAAATGGCGGTGCCGGTGCGCGCCGAGTTGCAGGAATTGCTGGCGACGTGGAACGGCCGGATGATCGGCGCCGCGAACCGGCAACAGGGGCTGTGGAGCGAACGGCTGACCGCATTGGCGCGCCATCTGCCGCGGCGCGAGGCGCTCTATGCGCCGCAGCGTCAGCGGCTCGACGACAGCGGCGACCGGCTCGACCGGAGTCAACGCCAGCGGCTGGCGGTGGTCGCCGATCGACTGGCCACCCGGGGGGCCTCGCTGCGGCCATCATTGCTCGCGCGGCGCTGGGACCGCGATCGCGCGCGGCTGGAGGGGCTGGGACGGTTGCTCGACAGCCTCGACCCACGCGCGCTGCTGTCGCGCGGCTATGCGATGGTGCGCGACGCGGGCGGGGCGATCGTCACCACCGCCGCCAAGGCGCGCGCCGCCGGCGAGTTGCGGCTGCAATTTGCCGATGGCGAGGTTGCGGTGCAGCCAGCGGGGGACGGCGCATCGTCGCCACGACCAGCCCGAAAGCCTCCGCCGGAACCCGCCAAAAAAGGGCAGGGTGAGCTGTTCTGACGCCCCGGGGGTGGCCCCGCCGCGCGCGCCTGCTATAGTCGCCGCAACCACACACCCTCATATGGACCCAGGATTATGTTGATCGCCAGCCGCAACCGCCTTGCCCGCCTGCACTATGGACCGAATGGTTTTCGCGTCTTGGAGCCGGGCGATCATGTGCTGTGCGCGGTGACGGGCGCGCCGATCGGGCTTGATGAACTGCGCTATTGGTCGGTGGCGCGGCAGGAGCCCTATGCGAGCGCCGCCATTTCGGTACAGGCCGAATTGGACGCCGCGCGCAAGGCATGACTCTTGCGAGGTATTTGCCGCGCTTGGCCGCCGCGTTGCCGCTGCTGCTTGTTGCCGCGGGCTGCGTCGCGCCCGATCCCGCGCGCGATGTCGCAGCCCCGCCGCCCGCCGCGAAGCCGTCGCCAGGGCTGGCATCTTTGACGGTGCCGCCCCCCGCCGCGATACTGGAACCCTTCGTCTTTCGCGGTTCGCGCCGAAGCGCCGAGCAGGGCGGGGTGCTGCTGGGGGTGGCGCCCAGCCATACCCGCGCGCTGACCCTCGACGGTCAGCCGGTGCCGGTAGACACCGACGGCGGTTTCCTGGTCGCGTTCGACCGCGATGCGGGACCCCGCGCGCGGCTTGTCGCAACGGTTCGTGATGGGCGGCAGGTCGCCGAAGAGATCATCGTGACGCCCGGGACGTGGCGCATCGAACAGGTCAACGCGCCGTATCGCGGCAGCGCGGCAAGCGACGCCGATTTCGCCCGCCGCCGCCCCGCCGAACTGGCACAGATTGCGGCGGCGCGAACCATGCAGGTCCAGTCCGATGGCTGGAAACAGCGTTTCCGCTGGCCGGTTACCGGGCGTCTATCGGGCCATTTCGGGTCGCAGCGTGTCTATCAGGGCAGGCCCGGCGCCTATCACAGCGGCACCGACATCGCCGTCCCCGCGGGAACGCCGTTCGTCGCCCCCGCGGACGGCGTGGTGGTCCTCGCTGCAACCACCCCCTTCACATTGGAAGGCCACCTGTTGATCGTTGATCATGGCATGGGGCTGAGCAGCGCCTTCCTCCATTGCCAGCGGCTCGATGTAAAGGTTGGCGATATTGTTGTTCAGGGACAGGCGCTGGGAACCGTTGGGCGAACCGGGCGGGCGACGGGGCCGCACCTGCACTGGGGCCTGAAGTGGCGCGATGCCCGCCTCGACCCCAGCAAAATTGCCGGTCCCATCGGCGGTTAGGCCGGTCCCGTCGGCGCTTAGAAACGACGAAATCCAAAGCGGGCTGGTTTCCAGCGAAACAATATGTCGCTGATCTTGCGCTTCGACATATTGTATGTCGCCAAATGTCACGGCTGTTGCAAATACGTCACAATGCGTTCCGAAACGGCGGATAAAGTGGGAAATTTCCTTTACTCGACAAGAGGGAAGGATCATTCCGCACGCTATCGGGGTGTTTGTGCGTCGGCAATATGCCGTCGCATCAGGGGCTCGGGTAGTTCAATCCACCAGTAGCAAGGGACTGCACTGTGAAGAAAACCCAATTTTCCAAGCTGAAGCTAGGCGCTGCGCCGCTCGTACTGAGCGTCGCCCTAGCTTCGGCTCCTGCCCATGCGCAGGATACCGGCGCCAGTGATGGCGGTGAAGCCACGATTATCGTGACCGGTTCGCGTATCGCGCGTCCGAACCTTGATTCGAACAGCCCGGTGGCCGTGGTCAGCGGTGATGCGACGGTCGAAAACGCCGACGTCACGCTCGACACCTTCCTCAACACGCTGCCGCAGGTGAATCCGGCCGGCACGACGACGTCGAACAACCCCGGCAACGGCGGTCAGTCGAACATCAACCTCCGCGGTCTCGGCTCGAACCGCAACCTCGTCCTGATCAACGGCCGCCGCCCGATGGTGTCGGCTTCTGACCAGACGGTCGATTTGAACACCATTCCGCAGGGCCTGATCGAGCGTATCGAAATCGTGACCGGCGGCGCTGGCGCGGCTTATGGTGCGGACGCGGTCGCGGGCGTGGTCAACCTGATCCTCAAGGACGATTTCGAAGGTATCGACCTGCGGGCGAGCTATTCGAACTCGATTCCCGAAACCGATGCGCGTGAATATCAGATCAGCGGCATCATCGGCGGCAATTTTGCCGATGGTCGCGGTAACATCGCGCTTTCGGCTGAGTATTCCAAGCGTCAAGGGTTGATCAAGGCGCAGCGCGACTTCGCATCGCAGGCGACCTCGACCACCGGCTCGTTCCCGACCGGTACGTTCGTCAACAGCGCGACCAACCCGATCAGCCAGGCGGCAGTGAATACTCTGTTCGCCAGCTATGGCGTCGCTGCGGGCCAGATCCCCAGCACCGGGCAGCTCGGTTTCAACTCGGACGGTTCGCTATTCGGTCGTGGCAGCTTTAACAGCCCGGTCGATGTCGCGAACTTCCGCTACGAACTCGATTCGCCGGCGAACCCGAACCTCCTTTTCTTCCCGGACTTCTACAGCTACAATTTCGACATCGTGAACATTCTCGTCCTCCCGCTGGAACGCAAGTCGGCGTTCGTGACGGCGAATTACGAGATCAATCCGGCGTTCGATGTATTCGTCCAGGGTGGCTACACCAACTATAATTCGGCGACCGCATTGGCGCCGACCCCGGTCAGCACGGGCATCGTCAACACCGGCAACACGACGGCTTCCGTTCTTAACGCGCGCTCGCCGCTGGTCGCCCCTGGCGGTCGCATCACCGGTTTTGTCGTACCGGTCACCAACCCGTTCGTTTCGGCTGATTTGCGCTCGTTGCTCAATACGCGCGTGGGCGACGATCCCAACCTGACCGGCGTTGGTGCGGCTGAAGGCGTCCGCATCGGTTACCGTTTCCTTGGCACCGGCCTGCGCGAACAGCAGCTTGAGAATGAAGTCCTGCAAGGCCTGGTTGGTCTGCGCGGCGAGTTCGCTCCCGGTTGGCGCTACGAAGCCTATTACAGCTGGGGCGAAACCACGATCGACCAGCGTGCGACGGGCAACGTCAACGTCCAGCGCGTCCAGGAACTGCTCGAAGCGCCCGACGGCGGCGTCAGCCTGTGCGATGGCGGCTTTAATCCGTTCGGCATCCAGCCCTTCTCGCAAGACTGCGTTGACTATGTTGACGAAGTGGGCGTGACCCAGACGGTCTTCACGCAGAAGGTCGCCCAGGCCTATGTTTCGGGTGAATTGGCTGATTTGCCGGGTGGTCCGCTTGGCGTCGTGTTCGGTGTCGAGCAGCGCAAATTCCGCTACGAATTCGACCCGGGTTCGCTGTTCGGTCCGATCGCCGGTTTCAATACCAGCACCCCCGATCTTGGCACCAACAAGTTCCTCGACTTCTTCGGTGAACTTCGTGCGCCGATCATGGACACGCTGGAATTGTCGCTGACCGCGCGCCATTCGAAGAGCGACTTCAACGATATCGCCAATGGTATCGATGGTGCGCCGTCGAAGGACTGGAGCTATGGCGGTACGATCACGTGGAGCCCGATTGACGAAGTTCGTCTGCGCGCCAGCTATCAGCGCTCGGTTCGTGCACCGAACTTCAACGAACTGTTCTCGGGTGGCGGCAGCTTCCCGCAGATCTTCGATCCGTGCTCGATCAACAGCAACTTCCGCCAGAGCGGTGGTACGGCTGCTGCGGATCTTTGCCGCAACACCCCGCTGGGTGGTGGCGTAAGTGATGGCAACATCAACACCTTCGTTCCCTCGCCGGGCGCGCAGGCATTCATCACCACGACCGGCAACGCCAATCTGAAGCCAGAAAAATCGGACGCCTTCACCGTTGGTGCGGTGTTCCAGGCCGCTGGTTTCACGGGGTCGATCGATTATTACAATATCAAGATCAAGGACACGATCCTCAATCCCGACGTCAACGAAATCATCGCGTCCTGCTATGGCTACAACGACGTCAATCCCAACCTGGATCCGACCAATCCCTTCTGTCAGGGTATCGGTCGTTCGGGTGATGCGATGACCGGCATCTATCTGCCGGCTTCGCTGGGCGGCGACGCCAATGGGTACTTCCAGTTCGTCAATGCCGGTTCGGTGAAGACGTCGGGTGTCGATGTTCAGCTCGGCTATCGTCTGCCGACGCCGTTCATTAACGAAGACAGCGGGCTGAATTTCAACCTGCTGGTCAACTATCTGATCGACTTCAAGAACGTTGGCCTTGGCGGCGTGAAGACCGATTATGCGGGTACGGCATCCTACTTCGGTGCCGGTCTCGGGACCAGCTTCCCGCGCTGGAAGGCGACGCTCAACACCAAGCTTAACATCACGCGTGAGCTGAGCTTCGACACCCGCGTCCGCTTCATCGACTCGATGGAAAACCGTGCGGCACGTCAGTATGTCGGTGAAGAGTTCACCGGCCCGGGCAGCACCTTCTATTTCGACTTCGCGATGCAGGCGGAAGTCGATGCGATGACCTTCCGCATCGGTCTGAACAACGCGTTCGACCGCAAGCCGGAAACCTACTCGCCGAACGTGCAGTCGGGCACCGACCCGTCGCTGTACGACGTGATCGGACGCCGTGCTTATGTGTCGGCACGTCTGAAGTTCTAAGCTTCGGCATTGGACTTAAAGAGAGGGCGGGACTGGTGTCCCGCCCTCTTTTTTTATAGACGGAATCCATGACCCTAACTGATCGAGTGCGCGCCGCTTACGCCGCATATGCAAAAGGCGATTTTGCGACGGCCCAGATGCAAGGTGAAGCGGCGTTGCGCGCCCAGCCTGCTAACGCGTCCGTCCTGCAACTCCTTGGCGTGCTATCCTGCCAGACAGGTAATTTGCGTGTCGGTGCCGATTTCCTGCGCCGCGCCATCGCCAATGGCGGCGATACGAGTGACAATCGGATCAATCTCGCTCGGGCGCTGCTCGATCTGGGCGACCTGGACGATGCGGCACGTGTCTGCGCCGAGGGAAATCTGACCCAATCGACCGAGCTTCAGGCGATGCAGGCGCAAATCCTCAAAGCACAGGGCCGCACGACCGAAGCGAGCTGGACCTATGAAAGGCTCGTGTCCGAAAATCCCGACGATTTCATCGCCTGGAACAATCTTGGTAATGCGCGGCACGAATCGGGGGATCTGGAAGGCGCATTGCAGGCGTTTGATCGGGCGCGCCAGATCGATCCGAAATCGTCGCTTGTGCATACCAATATGGGGCGCGTCATGGTGTCGAAAGATCGCTATGAAGAGGCGTGCCTCCTTTTTGAAAAGGCGGTGCTGTTGTCGCCAAAGGATCCTGCGTTGCTGCTGGAACTTGGCCGCACGCTGACCAGCATCAATCATGTCGAAGGCGGCCTTCGCGCGCTTGGCGAAGCTGCGCGGCTGGATCCTTCCGACCCAAAGATTTTTCTGGCGATCGCCGTGGCATTCATGGATCTGGAAAACAACGCGCAGGCCGAAAAGTCGCTGCGCTTTGCCATAAAGGCCGATCCGCGCTTCATTCCCGGCTATCTCAACCTTGGCATATTGCTCGAAAAAGCCAACCGTACCGACGAACTCCGCGCCCTGATCCAGGCTGCCGAGGCCGCGGGCCTGGCGGGCGATGAAATCGACTATCTTCGCGCGCTCTTGCTTAGCCGGGACGGCGACCGCGCCGCGGCGCTCGACCTTGTGCGTGACGTTTATTCGCCGGCGATCAATCCATCGATCAAGGCGCAGTTTGCGGGGCAACTGGCCGACCGTCTTGGACTGACCGACGATGCGATCCGCTTTTACGAGGATATGAATGCGGCGCAGGCGCAAAGCCCGATGGGCGTCGGCGTTGATCGCAGCGCCTATCAACGGGCGATTGCGACGCTGGATGGGCAGACGACGGCAGCATGGTTTGCCGATTGGCAGGCGCCGCCCCTTGCCACCGACCGACCTGCCCCGGCTTTTCTTGTCGGATTTCCGCGTTCGGGTACAACGCTGCTCGACACGATCCTGATGGGGCATAGCAATACCCATGTGCTCGAAGAACTGCCGATCATCGAAAATCTCGCCAAATCACTTGGCGAGTTGGATACGATCCGAACTCTTGATGGCGCGGCGGTTGCGAATCTGCGCCAGCAGTATTTCGCCGAACTCGACAAAAGATCGCCGCCGCCGCCGGGCGCTCTGGTTATCGACAAAAATCCGTTGTCGATGATCCGTATACCGCTGATCCATCGCCTTTTTCCCGACGCAAAGATCATTCTTGCGATGCGGCATCCCTGCGACGTCGTTCTCAGCTGTTATATCCAGAACTTCAAACCGACCGAGGCGATGGCCAGCTTCCTCGACCTGGCCAACGCCAGCCGCACCTACGACCGTATCTTCGCCTATTGGGAAAATTGCCGAACAATCTTTCCGCTCGACGTCCACATGCTGCGTTATGAAGCCATGGTTTCCGACGTTGCGGCGGCGACCAAGCCGCTGATCGACTTTCTTGGCCTGAAATGGCAGGATTCGTTGCTCGACCACCAAAAGACGGCGGTTGAGAGAGGTTTCATCCGGACCCCCAGCTATGCGCAGGTCATGGAGCCGATTTACGCCTCGGCCAGCGGTCGGTGGAAACGTTACGCGGCGCAAATGCGCGAGGTGCTGCCCATACTCGAACCTTGGGTAAAACGTTATGGCTACACCCTCTAATCGGCGGCGCGTAACCATCCGGTGACCGACAGCCGCGGTTCGGCCGCGAAAGGTGTAACATAGCTGACACTATGTAGTTGTGGTACGCGAAACAGGCGCAAGGCGCCTATTTGCGGCGCAAATGCCTCTTCTATGTTGCCGTCGGCGCCGTGGAACATCAGCAATCCGCCCCACTCTGGCCGCCACGCCGGAGTCAGCGAAAACACATAGGCGGCGCGCCGGTTCTTTCCGGCGACCGCATCGTCGTGACTGGTCAGAAAATGGCCGTGATCATATCGTGTGGCTTGCCCGTCCGCGAAGGCGATGTCGTCGATCTGCATCAACTTGCCTAGCGCTTCACGGATCGGTGCCGCCGACAAAAACGCGACGAAGCGGGACAACGGGTCATCGCCGCGCTCGGCGGCGGCATCGGGCACGCGGATTGCTTCGTAGCGATATTGAAACCCGGTTCGCCCCGCTGCAACAACGCGGCGCTCAAGTTCGCATCGCTGCACGTCACTAAGGTCGGCAAAGCCCGCACGCGACAGTTCATAAACCTTGTCGCCGGCATTCAGGACCAGATGCCAGTCGGTTCGCGCGCGCAGATGGGCCGCGAGCGCCGCCGCCTGACCGGGCGCCAGAAGGTCGGCCACCTCGACCCGGCCACGAGCAGCAAACGCTGCCGCCAGCCGTTCCCAATCCAGATTGTCTGCGAGGCGGTAGTCGGCGTCCATGGACGGCAAGATGTCCTTTGTAGAATGTACCGGGCCGCGGTCCAAATTGACACTGGCAGGGCCGAGGGAATATGCAAGTTTGGCAAAAATTCAATGCTGCGGAGGTTTCCATCATGCGCCAAAGTTCATCGCTCGCTTTGCTGGCTTCGGCCGCGCTGCTGATGGGGGCGCCAGCGGGGGCCCATATGTCGGAGCCTCCCAGTGACGCGACCGCGACCGATGAAAAGGAACGGTTGGTCTGTAAGCGAGCGAAGCGGACGGGAACGCGTTTCGAGTCGAAGATTTGCAAGACCGCCGCAGCGTGGAAGGCCTTGACGGAACAGCATGAGCGTGATGCAGGGGAAATGATCAACCGACCAGTCATCAGTATCGAAAAGGGCAACTGACGCAATGAAATTGGGGACGCCGCTGGTTAAGCTCCCGCGGCAATATTGTCCGCAGACGCTGGCGGCCGAGGTCGCCGCGTTGCCGCTCGCTGCGTGGCTGCCGCATCCAGGCAAGTTGCCCGGCAACAGCGCTGTCCCTCTGATCACTCCCGCCGGCGAAGTGTCCGACGGGTTCAGCGGCCCAATGGCACCGACTGACGCGCTGCGCCAATGCCCCTATATCATGGAAATCCTTGCTGATCTGGGTGCTGTTTGGGGACGCAGCCGGTTGATGGGTCTCGCGCCGGGCGCGGTCGTTCCCGAGCACGTCGACGTCGGCTATTACTGGCGCACACACATCCGCATTCATATCCCGATCGTCACCAACCCGAAGGTCGCATTCAGTTGCGATGCGGAAACGGTGTATATGGCGCCGGGCGAATGCTGGCTGTTCGACAGCTTTTGTATCCACAATGTCCGCAACGATGGCGACGCCAAGCGGGTGCATCTGGTGCTCGATACGGTCGGCGGCGAAAAATTATGGGCGATGATCGCCGATGCGAAGCGTTTCGGCCGCGATGGCCAACCCGCCCAGACCGTTGCGCCAGGGTCCGTCGGCGAGCGACCGTTGGCCTACGAACAGGTCAATCTGCCGACGATCATGTCGGTATGGGAAATTCGCTGCCACATCGATTATCTGTTGCAACAATGCGCCGCGACGCCGGCGCGCGATGCGATCGCCGCGCGAATGGAGCAATTCGCAAACGCGTGGGGCGCGCTGTGGGCTCAATATGGCACCGCTGTCGCAGGGCTGACCGCCTACCGTCATCTGATTGAACAGGTCCAGCGTGATTTGCAGCGGCTGGAGGCGCAACGCCTTCTGCTGGAAGGCAATGACGTACCTCTGGACCGGGCGCTCGCCGAACTGATTTTCATGGTCGCCGCGCCCGGCAATTCGCCCGCCCGCGCAACGACCTGACGTCGATGATCGTTTCGCATCAACACCGTTTCATTTTTGTCGCGATCCCGAAGACCGGGACGCATTCGGTTCGCCAGGGCTTGCGCGATCATCTGGGCGAGCGGGACATGGAGCAGGCGCGGCTGTTCGTTGAAAAGCAATTTCCGATCCCCGAAATCGCGCGGATGGGCCACGGACACATCAGTTTTGCCGAAATTCGACCGTTTTTAGGCGAAGAGACGTTCCGTGATTATTTCAAATTCGCCTTCGTCCGTAATCCATTTGACCGTTTCGTCTCCTACTGCGCTTTCGCAACGAGCCGTGAAGGCAGTTTTGCGCGCGACCCAAAACGGGTCATGCGCCATTTTCTGTTCACAGCGCCCCCGCTTCAGCACGTCATTTTTCGGCCGCAGCACCTGTTCCTGACGGATATAGACGGGCGTCTGCTCGCCGACCGGTTGGGTAAGGTCGAGACGATGCAGGCAGATTATGACGGAATATGTGCGCAAATCGGCATTGCAACGTCGCCTCTCGATCACGCCAATCGGTCGCGGCGCGGTGATTATCGTGACTATTACGATCAGGAACTGATCGACGGCGTCGCCAAAATCTATGCCCGCGATCTCGAACTATTCGGCTATGATTACTGACCTAATTCGTCGAGGCAGAACCATGTATCCCAATCCCCGCAAAACAACGAGCATCCGGCGGCTGGGTGTGGTCGATATCGCGGCTTTGAAGGCGGCGGTATCAGCCATTCCGGAAAGTTTGTGGCAGGCTGAAAACGCCGATAAGCCCAACCGCTTCGAAGCGCTGGACGCGACAGCGCATATCGTTTTCCGTTTTGTCGCCAACATGCGCGATTGGCGGAGTGGCTATGCCCGTCCGTTGTGGGACGAATGGCAGTCGTTGCTTGCGCCAGTGCTGGCCGCAGCGACCGCGGACTATGGCTATACGAACGGCGTATTTCCTCGCGTCATGCTGGCGCGAATGCCCGCAGGCGGGGTGATCCAACCACATCGCGATGCCAATCCCGCCGCCAAATGGCCCCACAAGATTCACGTGCCAATCCAGACAAACGATCAGGTCGTGTTTCACATCGACGGCCAAAGCTATCATCTGCCTGAGGGTGAGGCGGCCGAGGTCAACAATATGGGGGTCCATGCCGTGGAAAATCGCGGTAGTACCCCGCGCATCCATCTGATCTTCGAATATTACGACGCTGATCAGCCGGAGCCGGAATGGCTTGCGGCGCTGGCAGCGCAGCAGCTTGTTTGAGCTGTAAGGGCGGCGCCACGGCCGCCCTTTAGAATCAAGCAGCAACGAGCTTCAGCGCGCCGTCGCCTTCGTCGACCCGGATCGTCGAGCCGTCCTTCACTTCGCCTTTCAGGATCAGATCGGCAAGCGGATCCTGCAGATATTTCTGCACCGCACGCTTCAGCGGCCGCGCGCCATAGACGGGGTCGTAGCCGACGCGGCCAAGCCACGCGCGTGCCGCATCGGTCAGGTCCAGCGTGACCTTGCGGTCGGTGAGCAATTTCTGCACCCGCGCGACCTGAATATCGACGATGCCGCCCATATGCTGCTGCGCGAGGCGGTTGAAGAGCACGATTTCGTCCAGCCGGTTGAGGAATTCGGGCCGGAAATGCGCGCGCACGACTTCCATCACCGCGGGTTCGGCCTGTTCGACCGGCGCGTCGTCGGGCAGCGCGGCGATCGCCTGACTACCGAGGTTCGAGGTCAGGATGATCAACGTGTTGGTGAAGTCGACCGTGCGCCCCTGCCCATCGGTCAGCCGCCCGTCGTCGAGCACCTGGAGCAGCAGGTTGAAGACGTCGGGATGTGCCTTTTCGACCTCGTCGAACAACACGACCTGATAGGGGCGACGGCGCACCGCTTCGGTGAGCGTGCCGCCCTCTTCATAACCGACATACCCCGGAGGCGCGCCGACGAGCCGGGCGACGCTATGCTTTTCCATGAATTCGGACATGTCGATGCGGACCATCGCATTGTCGTCGTCGAACAGAAAACGCGCGAGCGCCTTGGTCAACTCGGTCTTGCCGACCCCGGTGGGGCCGAGAAAGAGGAAGCTGCCGAGCGGGCGGTTGGGGTCTTGCAGCCCAGCGCGCGAGCGGCGCACCGCGGTTGCGACGGCATGGACGGCATGATCCTGTCCGATCACCTGCTTGGCGATGGTGTTTTCCATCGCGAGCAGTTTTTCGCGTTCGCCTGCGAGCATTCGGTCGACGGGGATGCCGGTCCATTTGCTGACCACCGCGGCGATGTCGTCGGCGGTGACTTCCTCGCGCAGCATGGCGTTGCTTGAAACGGCTTGCGCCTCTTCGAGCTGCTTTTCGAGCGCGGGGATTGTGCCATAGCTGAGCTCGCCCGCTTTCGCGAGGTCGCCGGCGCGCTGTGCCTGTTCGAGCGCGGAGCGCGCGGCGTCGAGCTCTTCCTTGATCTTCGCCTCGGCGTGGATCTTTTCCTTTTCGGCCTGCCACTTTTGCGTCAGTTCGGCCGACTGCTGTTCGAGGTTTGCGAGCTCGGCGCGGAGAGCGGCGAGCCGGTCCTTCGAGGCCTCGTCGCTCTCCTTCGAGAGTGCTGCTTCTTCGATCTTCATCTGGATGATCCGGCGGTCGAGCGTCTCGATCTCTTCCGGCTTCGATTCGACCTCCATGCGGATACGGCTCGCCGCCTCGTCCATCAGATCGATCGCCTTGTCGGGCAGGAAACGGTCCGAGATGTAGCGGTTCGACAAGGTCGCCGCGGCGACAATTGCGCCGTCGGTGATGCGGACGCCGTGGTGGAGCTCATATTTTTCCTTGAGCCCGCGCAGGATCGAGATCGAATCCTCTACGGTCGGCTCGCCGACGAACACCGGCTGGAAGCGCCGCTGGAGCGCCGGGTCTTTTTCGACATGTTTGCGATATTCGTCGAGCGTCGTCGCGCCGATGCAATGGAGCTCGCCGCGCGCGAGCGCGGGCTTGAGCAGATTCGACGCATCCATCGCGCCCTCGCCCTTGCCCGCGCCGACCAGCGTGTGCATCTCGTCGATGAACAGGATGATCTCGCCCTCGGCGGCCTTCACATCGTCAAGCACGCCCTTCAGCCGCTCCTCGAACTCGCCGCGATATTTGGCCCCGGCGATCAGCGACCCCATATCGAGCGACAGCAGGCGGCGGTCTTTCAGGCTGTCGGGGACGTCGCCATTGACGATGCGCAGCGCCAACCCTTCGGCGATCGCGGTCTTGCCGACGCCGGGTTCGCCGATCAGCACCGGGTTGTTCTTGGTCCGGCGCGCGAGGATCTGGATGGTGCGGCGGATTTCTTCGTCGCGACCGATCACCGGGTCGAGCTTGCCCTCGCGCGCGACTTCGGTGAGGTCGCGGGCGAATTTCTTGAGTGCTTCGTAACGGTCTTCGGAGGTTGCGGTATCGGCGGCGCGGCCGCCGCGCAGGTCGTTGATCGCGGCATTGAGTGCGTCGGCCTTGAGCCCCGCGTCGGCAAACGCCTTGCCGACGGGGGTCGCGGACGACAGCACCATCGCCAGTAACAGCCGCTCGACGGTGACATAGCCGTCGCCCGCCTTAGTCGCGACCTGTTCGGCCTGATCGAGCAGGCGCACCGCGTCGTTATCGAGTCCGGGAGTGGCTTGCGCGCCCGAACCCGAAACCGCTGGCACCTTGGCGAGCAAAGCGTCGATCCCCGCTACGGCGCGCGGCGCATCGCCGCCGCTCTTGGCGATCAACCCTGCGGCCATGCCTTCGCTGTCTTCGAGCAGTGCTTTGGCGATATGCTCGGGCGAAATCCGCTGATGGTTCATGCGGATGGCGATCGTCTGCGCAGCCTGCAGAAAGCCCTTGGCGCGGTCGGTGAATTTTTCGAGGTTCATGGGAAATAAGCCCCTTTCTTGTCTTGCAAGATAGTGTTGCTATTTGGCAACACAAGGGGTTGTTACCAGTTCCCGTTCGCGTCGAGCGACGTCGAGATGTCCATCGGCCGCGTACGACTTCACGGTCTCGACGTCGGTCGACACGAACGGGGTTGGAGGTCGCTATTCCCCGCTGCGCGCCAGTTGATCGAGCAAGCGGACGCCAAAGCCCGTCATGCCCTTCGGCACCAGCGATGTCGCCTTGTCCGCTTGGTTTACCCCGGCGATGTCCAAGTGCGCCCAAGGGGTCGTTTCGTCGACGAAATAGCCGATGACATGCGCTCCGATGCTGGCGCCCGGGCCTTGACTGGGCGCGATGTTGCGGATGTCGGCGATGTCCGATTTGATCTTTTCGGCGTAATTTTTGTGCAGCGGCATCCGCCACAATTCCTCTCCGCTGACCTTGCCGGCGGCGAGCAGGTTGGCGGCCAGCGTCTCATCGCGCGCGAACAGTCCGGCATATTGATCGTCGAGCGCGCCGACGATCGACCCGGTCAGCGTCGCGATATTGACGATCGCGCGCGGCTTGTACGCCTGCGCGACATATTCATTGGCGTCGGCGAGGACGAGGCGGCCTTCGGCATCGCTGTTGAGCATTTCGATCGTCTTGCCCGACATCGTGCGGGTGATGTCGCCGGGGCGCTGGGCATTGCCGTCGGGCATATTCTCGGCAAGCGCCGCGACCCCGACGACATGCGCCGATGCACGCGATTTGGCGAGCGAGAGGACGGCGCCCATGACCGACGCGGCGCCCGACATGTCGCCCTTCATGTCCCACATGCCCGCGCCGGGTTTCAGCGAAATGCCGCCCGAATCAAAGGTGATGCCCTTGCCGACAAAGGCCATCGGCGCGGCGGGGGCGTTGGCGCCGCGATAGCGCACGAGCATCAGCCGCGATCCCCGCGGGCTGCCCTGACCGACCCCGACGAGCGTCCCCATGCCGAGTTTCCGCATCGCGGCTTCGTCGAGCACCTCGATGCTGACCCCGGCGGTTCCGGCGAAGGCCTCGCGTACCCGGGCGACGAAGCTTTCGGGATAGATGACGTTGGCGGGTTCATTGGCGAGGTCGCGCGACAGGCGGACGCCATCGACCAGCGGTTTCCAGCGCCCGTTGAACGCCGCTTCGGCGGCCGCGGGGTTGGCGCCGACGACGGTCACGGCGCCGGTCGGCGGTGCCTTTTTGTCGGCAGTCTTGTACCGGTCGAAGCGATACTGGCCGAGCGCGAAGCCATAAGCGACGTCGGCGGCCGACGCATCGCCGAAAGCGCCTGCGATCGTCACCGGCTGCGCTTCGCTTTTCAGCTCCTGCGCGGCCTTGCCGCCCGCTTCGGCCAGGGCGAGTGAGGTCGGGGTGCCACCGGTGCCGACGAGCAGGATGCGCGAATACGCCCCGATCCCGCGCAGCGACAGCGTCGATTCGGGTTTGCCCTCGAATGTCGCCGCCGCGGCCGCGGCGGTGACCGCCTGACGTTCCGCAGCACTCAGCGCGATGCCATCAAGCGGCGGCAGCGTCGCGTCACTCATCATAATGACAAGCGCGCCGCTCGCCGGGGCGCTGGCGGCGAAGCCGATCGCGCGTTCGGCGCTGTTGGTCGCGGTCGCCGGAATGACGCCCGATCCCGTCACCGTCTGGGCAAAGGCGGGCGGAACGAACGCGAACGACAGGCACGCGGCAAGAAGCAGGCTTTTGTGATTCATGGAAATTCCCCGTTTGAAGTTATGGCACCCTGCATAGTCAAGTGGCGCCCAATCGCAAATTCGGCTCGACGAACGACAGGCGCTTGCCATCGGACGACATGACGGTCAGACAGGCGCGGATCGGGCGCATGAAGAGGACCAGAGATGCTGCGACGGATTTTGCTGGGTTTTCTGCTGTTTCTGGTCGTCACCGCCGCCTCGTTGGCGCTGTGGGAGCCACTAACCGCCGAAGCGCCGACCGCGCCGACGTTCAAGCCGCAGGATGTCCGCATCGCGCGCGACAAGTTCGGGGTGCCGCATATCTTTGGCAAGACCGACGCCGACGTCGCTTATGGGGTCGCTTACGCGCACGCCGAGGATGATTTTGCCACCTTGCAGGAAGTGCTGGCGATGACGCGCGGGCGTGCCGGGGCGATGCTCGGCGAGGATGGTGCGAAGATCGATTATGCCGCTGCCCTGCTCGATGTACGTGCGACGACGGCGCGCGATTGGCCCCAGCTGCCCGCCGATGTGAAGGCACTGTTCACGGCCTATGCGGCGGGACTCAACCGCTACGCTGACAAGCATCCCGGCGAAGTGCGGCTGCCGGGACTGTTCCCGGTAACCGGTGAAGATGTCGTTGCGGGCTTCGTGCTGCGCTCGCCCTTCTTTTTCGGACTCGATTCGGTGCTGGGATCGCTGGTCGAAGGCAAGCCGCTGAACCGCGAGGGCGGCCCCGCGCTCGATGCGACAGGCAAGATCGTCCCGCGCGCCGACACGCCGCTGGGCAGCGACCCGGCGTCGAACGGATCGAACGCGATGGCGGTGGCGCCTGCGCGCTCCACCGACGGCGCGACGCGGCTGGTGTCGAACTCGCACCAGCCATGGACCGGCGGCGTCGCCTGGTACGAACTGGTGGTCCATAGCGAGGAAGGCTGGGATTTCGCGGGCGCCAATTTCCCCGGCTCGCCCTATCCCTTTCTTGGCCACAACAAATATCTGGGCTGGACCAACACGGTCAATCGCCCCGACCTGATCGATGTGTACAAGCTGGTGCTGAATGAGAATGGCGACCAATATCGCTACGACGGCGCGTGGCGGCCACTCGAAGAAAAGCGCGTCTGGCTGAAGGTAAAATTTGGCCCGTTCGTATTGCCGATCCCACGCACCATCTATCGCTCGGTCCATGGTCCGGTGGTCAAGAATGCGAAGGGTGCCTTTGCCATCCGCTATGCCGGGATCGACCAGTCGGCGATGGTCACCCAATATTACCGGCTGAACAAGGCGAAGGATTTTGCCGAATGGCGCGCTGCGATGGCGGGGCAGGGCGTGCCCGCGACCAATTTTATCTACGCGGATGCCAAGGGCAATATCGCGCTGTTCTACAACGCGATGTTCCCCGACCGGCCCGATGGCTTCAACTGGCGCGGCGTTTTGCCGGGGGACACATCGGCGGCGCTGTGGACGCAGACACTGCCGTTCGACCGCGCCCCGGCGCTGGTCAATCCGCGCTCGGGTTATGTGATGAACGCCAACAACACCCCGTGGGTCGCGGCGGGTCCGGGCGACGAACTCGACGCCGCGGCCTTCTCGCCGCTGCTCGGGGTCGAGGACGACATGACCAACCGTGCGACGCGGCTGATCGACCTGTTCGAAGCGTCGGGCCAGATCGATGAAGCACGGCTGAAGACGATCAAATATGACACCGCTTATGCCAAATCAGGATACGCCAAAGCTTGGATGGACCGCCTGCTCGCGCTGAACGTCAAGGACGATCCGGCGCTGATCGATGCGCAGAACCTGCTCCGCCGCTGGGACTGGAACCTCGACGGCAAGGGGAAGGGCGATGCGCTGGCGCTGATGGTACTGCGCCCCGCGAACGGCAGCCATTATCAGCGCCGCGCCGGTCCCGATCCGCGCACCGTGCTGGCCGAAACAGTGGCGCATTTACAGCAGCATTTCGGCGGGCTCGACCCCAGGCTCGGGACGGTGCTGCGGCTGCGCCATGGCGAAGGCGCGTCGCGGATCGACCTGCCGCTCGACGGCGGCAACGACACGGTGCGGGCTTCGACCTTGTGGGATGCCGAACCCGATGGGCGGTTGAAGGTGCGCCACGGCGACAGCTTCATCATGTTCATGACCTGGGACGCGCAGGGCCGAGTCCGTTCGGAATCGATCCAGCCCTTCGGGTCGGCCACGACGCGTCCCGAAAGCCCGCATTACAATGATCAGGCGCCGCTGTTCGTGCGCCACCAGCTGAAACCGGTGTTGTTCGATCCGGCGGCGCTGAAAGCCAGCGGGGCGCGCTTCTATCGGCCTTGAAAGCGGCGAAAGCCTGTCCTAGACCGTTGATACAGTGCCGTCCGGCACCCGGTCGCAAGCAGGCCGTCTCGCGTCTGCCGCAATTATCCTAGAGGATGCCCATGCCCCGTTTCCATCGTTTTGCCCTTGCTCTTGCGGTGACCACCTCGCTGGTCGCTGCTGGTCCTGCGTTCGCCAAGGCCAAGGCCGCCGATCCGGCGCCAATCGCCGACCTGGTCAAGGCGGTCGACATTCCCTACGAAGCCTTCACGCTCGACAACGGCCTGCGCGTGATCGTGCACGAGGATCGCAAAGCACCCGTCGTCGCGGTGTCGGTGTGGTACCGGGTCGGGTCGAAGCATGAGCCCAACGGCAAGACGGGCTTTGCCCATCTGTTCGAACATCTGATGTTCAACGGGTCGGAAAACGCCCCCGGCGATTTCTTTGAACCGTTGCAACAGGTCGGCGCGACCGACAGCAACGGGACGACGAACGTCGATCGCACCAATTATTTTGAAACCGTGCCGACCGGCGCCCTCGACCGCGCGCTGTTCCTCGAAAGCGACCGCATGGGGCATTTGCTCGGCGCGGTGACGCAGGAAAAGCTCGATAACCAGCGCGGCGTCGTCCAGAATGAAAAGCGCCAGGGCGACAACAATCCCTATGGCCTGCTGCGCTACGAGATTTTCGAGAATCTCTTCCCGAAGGGCCATCCCTATCACCACAGCACCATCGGTTCGATGGCCGACCTCAATTCGGCGAGCCTTGACGATGTGAAGAAGTGGTTCACCGACAATTATGGTCCCAACAATGCGGTGCTGGTGCTGGCGGGCGACGTCGATGTCGCGACCGCCAAGACCAAGGTACAAAACTGGTTCGGGGACATCCCGCGTGGTCCTGAAATTACCGCACCTCAAACCAGCGTGCCGACCTTGCCCGCGCCGCTGGCGAAAGAGGTCAAGGACCTGATCCCGACCCCGCGCATCTATCGCATGTGGGCGATCCCCGGGCTCAACGATGCCGAAGCCGTGCCGCTGCAAATGGCAACTGCCGTACTCGGCGGCCTGTCGTCGTCGCGGCTCGACAATGCGATGGTCCGCACCGACCCGGTCGCGGTGAGCGTTGCCGCATTTGCCCAGTCGTTTGAAGATGCGGGCATTCTGATCGTCCAGGCCGATGTGAAGCCGGGAACCGATGTTGCGGCGGTCGGCAAGAAGCTCGACGACGAAATCGCGAAATTCCTTGCAACCGGCCCGACGGCTGACGAGCTGCAACGCGCCGCGGCAAGCTATCTCGGTGGCACCATCGCTGGGCTCGAGTCGGTCGGCGGTTTTGGCGGCAAGGCGGTAACGCTGGCCGAGGGGGCGCTCTATTCGAACGATCCGGCCTATTACAAAGTCGAACTCGACCGGATGGCGAAATCCACGCCCGAACAAGTCGCCGCCGTGGCGCGCAAATGGATGTCGCGCCCGGCCTTTTCGCTCACCTACACGCCCGGCGAGCGCACCGAAGGCGGCGAGAACCGCGGCGGCGCGGTGACGGCGGGCAAGATCACCGAGGCCGTGGCGCCCGATCGGTACTGGAATGCGGCGCTCGGCGACGTCGGACCCGACACCGGCATCGGCGCGGCGGCATCGATCGCCGACCGCTCGCAATTGCCCGCGGTCGCCGATCTCACCGCGCTCGATTTCCCGGCGATCGAACGCACCAAGCTCAAAAATGGTGTCGAGGTCATCTTCGCCCGCCGCACGACGGTGCCGACGGTCAATGTCGCGGTCAGCTTTGACGCCGGCTATGCTGCCGATCCGCACAGCGCGCTCGGTACCCAGTCGCTGATGCTCAGCCTGATGGACGAAGGCACGACCAACCTCAATTCGATCGCCTTTGCCGAAGCTAAGGAACGGCTTGGTGCGCAGATTGATGCAACCGCCAACGCCGACGAAACGGTGTTCAGCCTGTTTGCCCTGAAGCCCAATCTCGGTGCCTCGCTATCGCTCCTCGCCGACTATATTCGCAACCCGGCGTTCGATGCCAAGGAGCTGGAGCGGGTTCGGGCGCAGCAGCTCAACCGATTGAAGGCCGAACTCAATAATCCCAACGCGATCGCATCGCGCCTGATGGCGCCGATGCTCTATGGCGCCGATCATCCCTATGGCATTCCGCCGTCGGGGCTGGGCGATGCCAAGGCGGTCGAAACGGCGACGCGTGACCAGCTGGCAGCATTCCATAGCGCGTGGATCCGCCCCGACAATGCGCGGATCTTTGTCGTCGGCGACACGACGCTGGCCGAGGTGAAGAAGCAGCTCGATTCGACGCTGGGGGCTTGGAAGGCGCCGAAAACCGCCAAGCCGGTCAAGAATTTCGATATCGCCATTCCGGCGCCGCAGCCGCGGATTGTGCTGTTCGACCGCCCCAAATCGCCGCAATCGGTGATCGTCGCGGGCAAAGTACTCGACGCCAAGGGCGGCGACGATCTGGAGGTGCTGCGCTCAGCCAACGACATTTTTGGAGGCAATTTCCTGTCGCGCTTCAACACCAATTTACGCGAAACCAAAGGCTGGTCCTATGGCGTGCGCAGCCGGATTTCGGGTGAGACCGACCGGCTGAGCTGGGTGGCGGTGGCGCCGGTGCAGGCCGACCGTACCGGCGATTCGATCAAGGAGTTGCAGAAAGACCTCAAAAGCTTCCTCGCCGACAAGGGTGTGACCAAGGAAGAGCTGGAGCGCACCATCAACGGCAGCGTCCGCGAATTGCCCGGCAGTTTTGAAACGTCGGCCGATGTGCTGGCCGGACTGCGGCAGATCGTCAAATTCGGCCGCCCGGACAATTATTACGAAACGCTGCCCGCCACCTATGAAGCAATGACGACGGCCGAAATCGACGCTGCGGCGCGCAAGGCGCTCAGCACCGACGATCTGGTCTATGTGGTTGTCGGCGATGCGGCGGTGGTCAAACCACAGCTTGACGGATTGGGTTTGCCGGTGGAAACAGCGACACCGATTAACTAACATTGATATCAGTAAGGAGAGCTTCGATGTCCGTAGATGGCAGCTATGATTGCGTTACCAAATCGCCGATGGGCGATCAGAAGTCGGTGTTCACGGTCAAGAGCGATGGTGACAGCTTCACCGGTTCGAACGCCGGCGCAATGGGTGCGCTCGACGTCCAGAACGGCAAGGTCGATGGCAACAAGCTGACCTGGACCATGGACATGAAGGTGCCGATGCCGATGACGCTCGAATGCGAAGCGACGATCGACGGCGACGCGCTGACCGGTACGATCAAGGCTGGTGCGTTCGGATCGATGGCGATGACCGGCACCCGGCAAGGCTAAGCGGCTCGACCGACATGCATTGAGGGCCGTTCCGCGAGGAGCGGCCCTTTTGCGTTGCATAGCAATGCTCGTTGCCTTGGGGGGTGGTCAAAGCACCGGCTTGGGACCATAGGCTGCAGCGATGCACAACCCGGCCCCACCCCCCAAGCGAACCCTGCCGGGCGAACGCGAAATGGTGGTCATGATGGCGATGGTGATGGCGCTCAACGCGCTCGCCATCGACGCGATGTTGCCCGCGCTGCCGGCGATCGGCAAAGGGCTCGGCGTCCTCGTCGCCAACGACCGCCAATATGTCATTTCGCTCTATCTGCTCGGCATTGGGTTCGGCTCGCTGCTCTACGGCCCACTTGCAGACCGTTTCGGGCGCAAAGGGGTGCTTGTCCCCGCGCTGTTCGCCTATGTTGCCTTTTCGATCGGCTGCGGACTCGCGACCAGCTTTCCGATGCTACTCGCGCTGCGCTTTGGCCATGGGCTGGTCAGCGCGGCGCTGGGCGTGATTGTCGTCGCGGTGATCCGCGACCTGTTCGCGGGCGATGCGATGGCAAAGCGGCTGTCGCTGATTTTCCTCGTCTTCATGATCGTGCCGATCATCGCGCCCACGATCGGTGCCGGGGTCGCGGCCCTGGCGGGTTGGCGCGCGATCTTCATCGTCCTCGCGGTCATGGGCCTCGTCATGATCGCTTGGCTCCGCCGCTTGCCCGAAACGCTCGATCCCGCTGACGTCCGCCCGCTCGACTGGCGGACGATGGTCAGCGGCTGGGCCACCGTGACACGGCATCGCCGCGCCGCGGGTTATATGATCGCATCGGGCATGATGCAGGGCGCGCTCTATGGCTATCTCAACAGCAGCGAACAGATCATCGACGAGGTGTTCAACGCGCAGAGTTGGTTTCCGCTGATCTTTGCTTGCGTCGCGGTGGGCATTGCGATCGCCAATTTCTCGAACGCTGCGATCGTCGAGCGGTTTGGCGCGCGGCGAGTGTCGCAGACTGCGGTGTTCGCCTTCATGGCAAGCTCAATCGCGCAGATTATCGCGGCGCTGAGCGGCGCCGAGACGCTGTGGATGTTCACCGCCCTGATGATGGTCAATGTCGGGCTGATCGGTTTTATCGGCAGCAATTTCGGTTCGATCGCGATGGAAGATTTCGGCCACATGGCCGGGGTCGCTTCTTCGTATCAGAGCTTTGCCAAGACCCTGCTGGCGGCGGTGGTCGGTGCGCTGATCGGGCAGCAATATGACGGCACGACCCTGCCGCTCGCTTACGCCTTTTTGATCAGCGCGGTCGTCGGGCTGGTGCTTGTATTCTGGGCCGAGCGCGGCATGCTGTTCACGCGGCCGGGGACGGCGCCCAGAACGCCGTTCTGACAAACGAAAGGGCCGCCCCGGTCATGCCGGGGCGGCCCGTTTCATTGGCGCCGACGCCTGACGATCAGTTGATCGGCGCGTGCGGCTCCAGATCGTCCTCATGCACTTCGACAATGCCGCGACCGAGGTGGCTGCGGCTGCGGCTATAGAGGAAATAGAAAACGAGGCCGACGGCGCCCCACACCGGAAGCACGATCATCGCTTCGAACGGCAGGTTGAGGAACAGGAAGATTGTTCCTGCAATCGTGAGCGGCCCGATCAGCCACAAAGCAGGGGTTTTGAATGCGCGCGGTGTATCGGGCGCAGTCTTGCGCAGGATCATCACCGCAACGGCGACCATCATGAACGCATAAAGCGTCCCGGCATTGGCGATGTCGGCGAGCTTGCCGACCGGCAGGAAAGCGGCCGCAAAGGCGACGGCGACGCCGGTGATCGCGGTGATCACATGCGGGGTTTTCCACTTCGGATGCACCTTGCTCCACGATTCTGGGAGCAGGCCATCGCGGCTCATCACGAACGCGACGCGGGTCTGACCGAACAGCAGGATCAGGATGACCGAAGGCAGCGCGACGAAGGCGGCGATGCCGAGCATGTTGCCGACCCCCGACCAGCCAATCTGGCGCAGCACATGCGCGAGCGCTTCGTTCGAGCAGACCAGCGGCAGTTCGTTCGCGGCATAGGTCGCGCACTGGCGCGCCAGCTCTTCCGACCCGGCGGGGAAGGGGATGCCGTTCGGCCCCATGATCGGCTGACCGCCGACGGTGCCGACGGCACCGGCTGCGACGAGGATGTAGAAAACGGTGCAGAACAGCAGCGAACCGATCAGGCCGATCGGGACGTTACGCTGCGGGTTCTTGGTTTCTTCGGCGGCGGTTGAAACGGCGTCGAAGCCGACATAGGCGAAGAAGATCGTCGCTGCTGCGCCGACTGCGCCGATACCTGAGCCAAAGCCGCCGAAAATCCCGGCGGGCAGGAACGGATTGAACTGTTCGGTCGAAAACTGGTCACTTGGCAGGGTCAACGCGATAAACGCAGTGAGAGCGGAGACCTTGATCGCGACCAGCACCGCGTTGACGCGCGCGCTTTCGGTGGTGCCGATCATCAACAGCCAAGTCATGAGCAACGCAATGGCAACGGCCGGGAGGTTGATGAATCCGCCTTCGACTCCGCCCAGCGCAAGCGGTGCGCCGGACAGGAACGCCGGGAACTGGAAGCCGAAAAACTCCATCAGCAATCCGTTGAGATAACCCGACCAGCCGACCGACACGGCGGACGCCGCCACCGCATATTCAAGGACGAGCGCCCAGCCGACAGTCCAAGCCAGAATTTCGCCCATCGTCGCATAAGTGTAGGTATAAGCAGAGCCGGCGACGGGGATCATTGCGGCAATTTCGGCGTAACAGAGTGCCGCGACGATGCAGATCAAGCCAGCGATGGCAAAGGCCAGCATCAGGCCCGGTCCCGCCTTTTGCGCGCCAGCCGCGGTCAGCACAAAAATGCCGGTTCCGATGACGCAGCCGATGCCGAACAGTGTGAGCTGAAATGCGCCCAAGGTTCGGTGCAACGATTTCTTTTGGGCTGTCGCTAAAATGGCATCTAACGGTTTTACCCGGTCAAGTAGCATAAATTGTCCCCTTGTGGCGGCTGATGCCGTCCGTCTCCAAGCTGCGCAGACTAGCCGCTCCGTGCGGCAGCGCAACTTAATTTCCCGACCGGGGCCACGGCTTACCGCACCGTAAAGCGGACCCGATCGATCATGCGCCCGCCGGGATCGACCAGCGCGAGCATATGGCTGCCCGGGCGCGGCAGGATCTGCTGGCCGGCATCGGCGTCGCCCAATGGTTTTTTGTCGAGGATCAGGCGATATCCGGCGACCGAGCCGCTGACCGTAACCGCCAGCCGCTGGCGGTCGATCGGGATGTCGGGGTCGAGCGCATAGACGCTGCCGCTGACCGGGCTGGTGATGCGGGGGCGGCGTGCGGCTTGCGGCGCGGCCACCATTTCGGTTTGCGCGGTGCCGCGGAGGAAGTATTCGCGGCGTGGCGGTTCGCGGGTGCCGGGGAGCGCGATCTGGCGCGCTTCGATGCCCGCCGGCATCGCCGGGGGCTTGCCGGGGCTGCCGGCGTGGAGCGCGAGCATCACGTCGCGCCAGACGGGCGCGGCGCCCGAGGTGCCTGAGACGGCGCGCATCGAATCGCCCTCCAGATTGCCGACCCACACCGCCACGGTGAAGCGATCGGACCAGCCGATGCACCAATTGTCGCGCATGCCTTTCGAGGTGCCGGTCTTGGCGGCGGCCCAGAACGGGAGACGGAGCGCACTGTCGGCGCCGAAGGCGTCGGTGCGGGCGGCGGCGTCGGCGAGGATGTCGCCGACGATGAAGGCGGCGGCGGGGTTGACGATCTGGCGGGGCGGAAGTTGGCGAAGGTGCTGCGCAGCGTCGAAACTGACCGGCGACCACTTTCCGGAATTTGCGAATGTTCTGAAGGCGTTGGCTTGTTCGACCAGCGAAACTTCGGCCGATCCGAGCGCCAGACTGAAGCCGTAGTATTCGCCGTCCTCGACGAGGCCGTGGTAGCCGAGCGCCCAGAGGCGGTCGCGGAATTGCTGGACGTCGTCGATGACGAGGGCGCGGACGGCGGGGACGTTGAGCGACGAGGCGAGCGCGTTGCGGACGCTGACCGGGCCTTTGAAGCTGCGGTCGTAGTTTTTGGGGACATAGAGCCCCGAGGCGGTGTCGAGCTGGACCGGGCTGTCGTCGAGGATTGAGGCGGCGGTGAGCCAGCCATGTTCGATGACCTGCGCATAGAGATGCGGCTTCAACGTCGATCCCGCCTGTCGCCGCGCATTGGCACCATCGACCGACGCGGCGGTCGATTTGAGGCCGACGCCGCCGACGTAAGCGAGGACTTCGCCGGTCGCATTGTCGAGCACGACGACCGCGCCGTCGCGAACGCGGTCGGAGCCGAGCCCGGCGAGCTGACGGCGCAGCGCGACGATCGCGGCGGTCTGGATGCGGCGGTCGATGGTGGTGGTGACGCGCTTGCCGGGTTTGTCGAGCAGGCGGACGGCGAGATGCGGCGCGAGCGCAGGGTCGAGCTGTGCGGCGCGGTCGCCTGAAACGAGCGTCGCGGCAGCGGCGCGGATCGCGGTGCAGTCGCGGGTTTGGGCGACGCGGCAGGCGCGGCGGCCGAGCGCCTCGGCGCCCGCGGTGGGATTGGGGAGCAGGCCGGCGAACAAGGCGGCGTCGGTGCGGGTCAAGTCGGTGGGGCGCTTGCCGAACAGCGCGCGCGACCCGGCGCCGATGCCCTGCGCCTCGCCGCGCAGCGGGACGAGGTTAAAATAGGCTTCAAGCATCTGCGCGTGTGACCATTGCGCGGCGAGCGCTTGTGCGGCACGCATCTGGCGTAGCTTGGTACGCCAGTCGCGCTTGCCCGGCTGGGCGAGGCTGGGGTCGAGGAAGGCAGCGAGCTGCATCGGCAGCGTCGAGGCGCCGCGTGAGCGGTCTCCCGTCCAGCGCGCCCGGACGGCACTGGCGACTGCGAGCCAGTCGACGCCGCCGTGCGACCAGAAACGCTGGTCTTCGCTTCGCACCACCGCATCGCGGACCGCGGGGCTGATGTCCTTCAGCGGCACCCACGCGAGGCGGCGGCGTTCGAAATTGACGCGTTCGCTGTCCAGCAACTGGCCGTCGCGGTCGTAGAGCCAGGCTTCGCTGGGCTGCCAGTCGGCGCGGACGGCGGCGTAGGTGGGCATGGGGGGCGGTTTGGTGGCGAGGTGCGCGGCGGTGGCGAGGATGAGTGCGGCGAGGGCCAGCCAGGCGAGGGCGTGGGGCCAAGTGCGGCGCACTGGAGTTTGACTATCCACGTTCCGTCATCCCGGCGAAGGCCGGGATCTCACCGTGGCGTTGAAGCGCGCCGTCGAGATCCCGGCCTTCGCCGGGATGACGATCCCGATAGAGGTGTTCATGGCCGAAATGCCCCGTACTTCTCTCCCGTTCGCATCGAGCGAAGTCGAGATGCCCATCGGTCATGCATGCCTTCAGGGTGTCTCGACTTCGCTCGACACGAACGGAGAAAGGGAAGGCGTGCGGGCGTCACTGTCCCACACTCGCCACGGTCAGCGTGCCGTTCGGCCACTGGCCGCGGATCGCGGGGGAGTACATCGCCTCGACCCGCGTCGGGGGGAGCGAGAAGCGGCCCGAGCCGTTCAAACGCACGACATATTCGACCGCGTGGGTGCCCGCGGGCATCCAACCGAAATAGCCGCGCCAGCTGTCGCGGCCGCGTTCGACATAGCTCGGCTGCGCGCCCGATCCGCCCGCTTGGTCGGCGAGCATTTCGGACTGGCCGCCGAGGTTGCCGACGATCGTCGCGCCCGGCGCGATCGGATCGTTGATCACGACCCAGGTGCGGCCCGCGGCCGCAACGACCTCGATCCGGATCTTGATCACGTCGCCGCGGGTCAGACGATCCTTGTTAGCCGCCTTGACGATGCTGACCGAGCGCTTGATCCGGTAACCCGCGTTGAGCGGTTCCTTCAAGGGCACGGCGGCCTTGACGCTGACCGTTGCCCATGGTGCGCCGCTACCCTGATGTTGGAGGCTCATCGTCGCGGCGTTGAGCGCGACGCGGAGCGGCGACGGCGCTTCGGCGGGCAGCGGCCAGCTTTGCGAGGCGGTGGCGCCCGCAAGGCCGATGTTGGTGACGCCAGTGATCGCGCTCGCCGGATACAGCTCGGCAAAGCGGCGGACGGTGACCGCGCCCCACGCGTTGGCGGGGGTGGTGTCCCAATGGCCCTTGCGCTGACGCTGGGCGACGCCGACCATCAGTTTGCCCGCGTCATCCTCCCAACCCTTGCGGCCGAGGACGGCTTCGAGCGCCTTGATCGCCATTTCGTCGCCGCTGGTCATCATCCACCAGGGGGCGCGGGCGTCGTCGACGAGGTCGAGGCGGGTGCCTTCATAGACAAGCCGCTCGCGCAGCTCGGCTTCGGCGGCGGTGCGCAGCGCGGGCGCACCGCGGACCCCCGGCGTGTGCTCGATCGCCACCAGCCAGTCGGAGAGCGTGCCAGTGGTCATGTCGATCGGCGCGACGTCGTTCGCGGCGACCAGTTGCGCGCTCGACGCATTGTTGCGCGCGAGCGCCGCGAGCGCCGCGATACGGACCGGGCGGATGTCATAGGGGCCGTAACCCTTGCGGGTCAGCCGTCCCTCGACCACCGCCTGCAACGCCTTGATCATCCGCGCCTTGGGCGCCTCGGGGATCGCAAAGCCGTTGGCGGCGCTGATGCTGAGCACATAGGCGGTGAGCTCGATCGAGCCTTCCATCCGCTCGTTGGGCCAGTAGCGGAGCAGGCCGTCGTTATCGAGATAGGTCGGGAGCGCCCCGGCCAGCGTCTGCCAGCGGCCAAGATCGCCGAGTGCGATCGCGCGCGACGTTTCCTGTTCGAAGCAGGTGTAGGGATAGGCGCTCATATAATCGCGCACCCCGGCCAGCGGCGGTGCGAGCGTGCCCGCCAGCGCAACGTCGACATAGCCGCCGGGTAGCGCGCCCGCGGGGACGCCGATCGGCAGCGTCGTGCCGGGGCCGACGCGGAACAGGCTGGCGGCCCAGGTTTCGACCGGTACCGCGGGTTCGACCTGCTGCGCAAAGACCAGCCGGTCGCGCTGTTTGCCGCCCTTTGCCACCGCTTCGACCGTCCATTCGATCGGGCCGGTCGCTTCGGGCGCGGTCATCGACCAGCTGATCGGCACCGCGCCGCCCGCCGGAATGGTGACGGTCAGCGGCGGCGCGGTCGCGACGGCGGGCGACAAGGTCGGGGTCGCGGTGACCTCCATCGGCTGATCGGTGCCGTTGCGCAGCGTGAAGCGTGCGTCATAGGTGTCGCCGGTGCGCACCAGTTCGGGCATCCCGGCAAAGATGCCGAGATCCTGCACGGTGCGGACGCTGGTTTCGCCGGTGCCGAAAAATTGCGATCCGTCGGTCGCGATCGCGACGAGCCGGAAGCCCGAGAGATTGTCCGACAGCGGCACGTCGACCGTGGCGCGGCCCTTGGCATCGAGCGGGACATTGCCCTTCCACAGCAGGACCGGGCGGAAATCCTCGCGGGTCAGGCCCGAGAGGTCGCCGCCGCCACCGCCGCCGGGTTCGAGCGCCTTGCGGCCATAATGCCGCTTGCCGACAACCTGCATCTGCGCGGTCGAGGTGAGCACGTCGAGGGTGCGTTCGCCCATCATCGCGTCGATCACTTCCCAGCTTTCGTTGGGCGCGAGCTGGAGCAAGGCTTCGTCGACCGCGGCGAAGGCGACGTCGGCGTTTTTCGGCGCCTTGCCGCCCGGGGTCTTGACCTCGATGTTCACCTTGGCGGTTTCGCGGACTGCATATTTTTCCTTGTCGGCCTTCACCTTGACGCCGAGTTGATGGCCTTCCCAGCCAACCTTGATCCGCGCGATGCCCATGCGATAGGCGGGCTTGGCGAGGTCGACCAGCGCCGTCGGGGGAGCGCCTTCGCTATTCTCGATCTTGAAACCGACCGCGCGCTTCATCTTGCGGAACCAGCTTTCGTCTCCGGTCACGCGGCCGCGCACCGCCATCACCGAGACATAAACGTCGGGGGCATAGGTCGCGGGCAGCTTGACCTTGACGACAGGGTTGGTGCCCTTGAGCGGCACGACGAAGCTGGAGAGTACGCCTTCGCGTTCGACGGTGACCAGCGCGGTCGCTTCGCGGAACGGCATGCGGACCTGGAAGCTGGCGGTGTCGCCCGCGGCGTAGCGCGGCTTTTCGGCGATCACGTCCATACGGTCGCCATTGTCGCCGCCGAACCACCATTCATTTTCGCCCGCGAGCCAGACCGAGCGGATGGCGCGTGCTTCGTTGCCGTCGGCGTCGAGTGTTGTTGCGACGACGGTGACTTCGCCCGACACGCCCGGCGCGATCGCGCAGCTGGCGCGGCCGAGCTTGTCGGTCGTTGCGGTGCAGCTGGCGGTCAGCTTCGTCGTCCGCATCTGGTTGTCATAGGCGTAGAAGCCGCCGATCAGGCGGCGCCGCGCGGTGATGATCTCGCGGTTGTAGAGCGCGACTGAAACGCGCTGGCCGCTAATCGGTTTGCCGTCGAGGTCGAGAGCGATGAAATTGAGCTTGAGGTCGTTGTCGCGCATCAGCCAGCCGTCGGTCTTGAGCCCGAGGCGGACGGCGGAGGGGTAAAGGGTGATGCGGCGGCTGGAGGTCAAGGTTTCGCCATTGGCGTCCTCATAATCCATTTCGGCCGCCATGACCGTCGGTTCGGTGATCGGCTGATCGACCGCGACGCTGGTCGTGGCAGCGCCATTGGCGTCGAGCCTGAGCGGCACCGAGCGTGCGAGCGGCAGGTCGGCGGCGGGTTCGTCGCCGCTGTCGTCGAGCTGGATCACGCCTTCCTTGACCGGCTGGCCGTCGAAATCCCAATCCTTATAATCCTGCGGCGGCGACCAGCTGGACCGGAAATTGGTGCGCAGTTCGACCGGGATATTGGGCGCGGGGCCGCCCGAGAGATAGCCGACGAACAGCGACAGCGGCACGGCGGTCGGGCGCACCAGCGATGTCCTGGGTCCGGTGACGGTCGCCTTCATCGTCGGCAGGCGATATTCGTCGACCTTGACCGACTGGCCCGACCAGATTGTCTTGTCCTCGCCATCCTTGTCCTTGGTGACGAACACCAGTTCATAATCGCCCGTCGGCGCCGAGGCGGGGACGTTCCACACGCTGTCGCCGCTGCCGGTGGTGCTCACTGCGAACGGCATTTCGAATTCGGTGTCCGAGCCGCGGTGGACGAGGCGCAGTTTCCCCGCGAGCGGCTGCGGCGTCATGAAGCCGGTACCGACGGGGCGGCGCAGGATATGCTTCATATGGACGGTCTCGCCCGCTTTCACGAGCGAACGATCGAAGACGGTGTGGAGAATATCCTCGCGCTCCGACCAGCCATAGGGGAGATCGAAGTCATAGGGGCGGATGCCGCGACCCCAGTCGGTGAGGGTGAAGCTGAAATCATCGCCCGATCGCGCCGAGACCATCAGCGCATGGCCCTCGCTCTTGGTCGGATCGGGGGTTTCTTCGCAGCTCGAATAGGTCTCAGGCTGGGGCAGCCCGCCCGCAAAGGCGAGGCGCCCCGCCTTGTCGGCGGTGCCGCGCGCGAGCAGGCGGCCGGTGCAGCTGTCCGAGACGCGGATTTCGGCGCCCGCGACGGGGAGGCCGGTGTCGAGCGCGGTGACCCAGGCGAGCGAGCCTTCGCGGCCCCATTTGAAATGTACCGCCATGTTGGTGACGAGCGCGGCGGTCGCGACATAGCGCGTTGCCTTGCGCCCGAGCAGCGCGGCGCCGAGTTCGGGGCTGGCAATTTCGACGACGTGGAAGCCCTTTTCAGTGAGCGGGATGCCGACGACCTCGAACGCCTTGCCGCCGCCGGGCGGGGTCAGTTGCATGTCGCGGCGCTCGCCGCCCGCGGGGGCATCGGCGAACACCGATTTGGTGCCGGTGTAATTGACGCGGATATCCTTGCCGGTGCGGTCCTTTTCCTCGCGATAGTCAGTGTCGTCGGCGTCATCGACGCGCTTCAGCCAGCGCGCGATTGCGGCATCGTCATCGCCGACTTTCAGCGCGGTGGCGGGCATTTTGAGGTTCGATTGGACCATCGTCCCTTCGACGCCGCGCACGGTGACGGGCAGGACGCCGCCCTCGCCGGCTTCGAGGATGCCGAATTCGGCGGCGAATTTGACCAAAGGCGGGGCGCGGTCGATGTGGAATTTCAGCGGGAAATTCGACTGGTTCTGGAGCTTGCGGCCGCTCTGGTCGGTGACATCGGCGGGCAGGATCAGCGTGGCGTCGACATTTTGCGGCAGCGGGCCGGCGAAGCGGACGCTGGTCAGATACGCATCATTTTTGTCGTCGTCATCGACCTTGGGGGTCAGGCGCTTGCCGTCGGCGGTGGTCAGCGTCGCGGCGAGCGCGGTGTCGCGGGCGACGGGCGAGGCGAAGCTGAGCGTCACATCCTTGACCGGGTTGCAGCCCGCCTGCGGATTGACGCGGCTGCAAGACATTTTGGCGGTGAAGGCGGGGCGGACGTCGAAATCGAAGCGCTGGTCGCGTGCCGCAGTGCGGCCGGGAACCCCGGCTTGCGAAATGCGCGCGTCCCAGACCACCGCCATCTCGCGCCCCGGGGGCAGCGGGCGGCGGCATTTGACCGGGACAACGCGGTCGAGCGCCGCCTCGCGGTCGGCGCCCGCGGCGGGCAGGCGCAGCGGCAGCCCGGCGTCATAGGTGAACGACTGGCGCGACCAGTTGGCGTCGCCAAGCCCGGTCAGGATTTGCGTTGCTGTCTCACGCGGCAGGACGTCGAGCGGGATTTTCTCGCCGATGCCGTCGACCGCGCAATAGCCGAAGCGACCGACCGAGGCGCGGTCGGCGGCGACGTTGGTGGCGACAAGAAAGATCTGGTCCTCCTCGATCCCGTCGTAAACCCCGCCCGCGAGGATGGCGCGCGCCGAGGGGCCGCCGGTGTCGAGTGCGAAGCGTTCGTTGCCCGCGACGGTGATGCCGCGCGCGGTTTTGAGGCCACCCCGCAGCTCGACGTGGCAGCGCAGCCCGCCGGGGAGCGGCTTGTCGAATTCGAGCACCCAGGTGCGGGTGTCGACCCAGCGACCGGTCGCGGGAAGCTTGCAGTCGTTGGTCGCGGGCGCGGCGGCGCGGGGATCGCCGAGCGGGACCATGTCTTCGGAAAAGCGCAGCGTGAAGCGGGTGATCGTGCCGTCGCCGGTCCCCGAACTGCCCGGGGTGGCGAGCGTCACCTGCGGCACGGTGTCGGCGGTCGCGGTGGCGGCCATTGCGAGCGAAAGCGGGAGGATGAGCGCCAGTTTTGCCTTGGCGGCGACCATTGCCGCCAGCCCCTGCCAACCCGTTTTCATCCCGCCGTCTCCCCGCATAAACCTGCGCCGTTATCCTGCTGGAAACAGGGGCTGCTGTCCACCCGTCGCCGCGTACCGGGAACGCTTAGCCGCGGTTCGGGAAACGGCTGTGACCGCGGTCATAGACGACCGCGAAATGTCAGCGCGCCAGCATCGGGCCGAGCTTTTGCCCAGCGAAGATATGGACGTGGAGGTGCGGGACTTCCTGATGGCTGTCGAGCCCGGTGTTGGCGAGCAGGCGGTAGCCGGGGGCGACGAGCCCCGCGTCGCGCGCGACCTGACCGACGGCGCGGACGAAGCCGGCGATTTCGGCGTCGCTGGCGCGTGCCGAAAAATCGTCCCAGCTGACATAGGCGCCCTTGGGGATCACGAGGATGTGCAGCGGCGCCTGCGGGTTGATGTCGTGGAAGGCGAGCGCGTAGTCGTCCTCGTACACGGTCTTCGACGGCAGCTCGCCGCGCAGGATGCGCGCGAAGATATTGTTGTCGTCATAGGGCTGGGTGGCGTCGATCGGCATGGTGGCTCCTAGGACTGGCGGCTGGCTTTTTCGGTGTGGCCCGAGGTGCCGTGGCGGCGGGTGAGTTCGGCGGCGATGGCGTCCCAGGCGATGCCGCGTTCGGCGAGCAGGATCGAGAGATGGAAGACAAGGTCGCTCGCTTCGCCGATCAGCGCGGGGTCATCCTCGCTGACCGCGGCGATCACTGCCTCGACGGCTTCCTCGCCCAGTTTCTGCGCGATCTTGCCGCGGCCCTTGGCGGCGAGGCTGGCGACGTAGGAGGCTTCGGCCTCGCCCGCGGCGAGCCGGTCGTGGATGACGGCCTCGAGCCGCCCCAGCGCTTCACCCATTGCCTTGCTCATCCGCGCGCTCCCTTTGCGAGCGTGACTAGCGGCGCGGCGGCGCGGCGACAAGCTGTGGCGCGAAGGACGCACGATCGGAATTTTATCCGCCGGTAACCATATCGAAACGCGGTTTGCCGTATCTTTTCCGCGCCGGGGGGCAGGTTCAACGCTAGTAGTTCGGAAAAAATATCATGAAATCAGGCACCCGCCCCCAGGTGTTTCTGGCCGCAACGGCCTCGGTGATCGCGTTGATCGCGACCCCCGCTGCCGCGCAGACCGGCGACGACGACATCGTCGTCACCGGATCGCGGATCGCCAAGAGCGAATTTACCAGCGCCGACCCGATCCAGATCATCGACCCCGACAACGCGAAACTGCAGGGGCAGGTCCAGCTGGCCGACATATTGCAATCGACCCCCGCGGCGCAGGGATCGATCCAGATTACCTCGGTAATTTCCAATCGTTTTGTCGCCAATGGCGGCAATGATGTGCAGAGCGTGTCGCTGCGCGGGCTGGGCGCCGAGCGGACGCTGGTGCTGATCAACGGGCGCCGTGCCGGGCCGGCGGGGATCCGCGGGTCGGTCGCGCCCTTCGACCTCAACGTCCTGCCGCTGTCGGTGGTGCGAGAGGCCCAAGTGCTGAAGACCGGGGCCTCGTCGATCTATGGGTCGGATGCGGTCGCGGGGGTGGTCAATATATTGACCCGCAACGATCTTAACGGCTTCGAAGGCGGCGGCTTTTCGTCGATCACCGAGCATGGCGGCGGCGAAAGCTATGGCGTCGATGCGAGCTTCGGCAAGACATTCGACCGCGGGCATTTTTTCGCAACCGTCGATGTTTTCCGTCAGCAAAACCTGACCCGCCGCGACCGCGGTTTCCTGTTTTGCTCAGAGGAATATCTGAAGCGCGAGGCCGATGGCAGCCGCGCCGACATCGTCGATTTTCGTACCGGGCGGCCGGCGTGCAGCAGTACCGTGGGCAATGCGATCGTGTTCGGCGATTTTTCGGGGGTCGATCCGGACGGTTTTCCGACCTTTGGCCCCGGGCTGATCGCGCCGAACGGGCAGGCGGTGTTTGCCGGACAATATGGCGCCGAGTTTGCGGGGGTCGGCATTCCGATCAACGCCTATAACCCGATCGGGGTGTTCGGCCCCGCCGACTTTTTCGGGGTCAATTTTGACGGCCCATCGGCCGGTGCGCTCAACCAGTTCGAGCCGGTCGAGCAGGATTCGGACGTGTTTTCGGGGGTAAGCCGGATCAGCGCCTTTGCCGACGCGGCCTATGACGTGACCGATGGCATCACGCTGTACGGTGAGGGGCTGTTCAGCAACCGCAAGTCGCGCAACAATGGCTTTCAGGTGCTGACGCTGGAGCAGTTTACCGGCGCGTCGATGCTGCCCTTTTTCCTGTGCAATCCGGCGGCGAACAATTGCGATCCGTTCGACATGGGCGATCCGTTCAACGGCGAATTCGGCGGCAACCTCATCCTGCGCCCGCGGGTGCTGGTTAAATCGGAGAGCCGCGCCGACGTCGATTATTACCGCGGGGTGCTGGGGCTGCGCGGCACATTCGGCGGCGGGTGGAAATGGGATATTCACGGCCAGCACAGCCGGTCGGATGCCAGCTATACGCAGGACGTGATCTATCAGGATGCGCTCGCGTCGCAGACGTTGCGCACCCGCTCGTGCGTTGGCACCACGACCGCGATCCGCGGCGCGGAGTGCATCGACATCGACTTCACCGACCCGCGCGTACTGCGCGGCGATTTTACACCCGCGGAGCGCGCCTTTCTGACGGGGCGCGAAACCGGGCGCACCTTGTTCAAGCAAAGCTCGGCCGAGGCACTGCTGACCGGCAAATTGTTCACCCTGCCCGCCGGACCCGTCGGCGCGGCGTTCGGGGCGAATATCCGCCGCGACGAGATCAACGACACGCCGGGCGAAGCGACGCTGGTGGGCAATGTCGCCAATTTCACCACCTCGGGCATCACCGCGGGACGCACCGTGTCGAAGGAATTGTTCGGCGAAGTCGAAGTGCCGCTGCTCGCCGATGTGCCGCTGATCGAGCGGCTGACCTTGTCGGGCGCGGCGCGCTACACCCATGTCGATGCGACGCGCCGCGACGGGGTGCAGGACAGCTTCAGCGACGCAACGTGGAAAGTCGGCGCCGACTGGGCGGTGACCGACTGGCTGCGCTTTCGGGGCACCTGGGGCACCTCGTTCCGCGCCCCGGCGCTGTTCGAGCTGTTCCTCGAGAATCAGACGGGTTTCCTGGAGCAACAGGCGATCGACCCGTGCATCCAGACCGCAGCGCGGCTCGCGGCGGGGGCGATCAGCCAGCGCGTGGCGGACAATTGCGCCGCCGATGGCATTGGCCCAAATTTTGCGGGCGGGATCGGTCCCGCGACGATCGTGTCGGGCGGCGGCATCGGCCAGCTCAAGCCCGAAACCTCAACCGCCAAAACCGTGTCGGTGATCCTGACCCCCGATCTGTCGGGGGTATTGTGGGGCGGGCTCAAGACTAGCCTGGCGGTCGATTATTTCGACATCAAGGTGAAGGACGAGATTACCTTGCTCGGCGCCGGAAACATTTTGAACGGCTGTTATGATTCGGACGCCTTCCCCGACGAGCCGCTGTGCGCGTTGTTTACCCGCGCGGCGACCGGTCCCGACACCCAGAGCGTCGCGGGGGTCACCGACCGCTATGTCAATATCAGCCGCCAGCGCAATCGCGGCGTCGACCTGTCGCTGGCCGTCGATCAGGATCTCGGCAAGCTGGGCACGCTGGCGTTTCGGGCGCAGATGACCTGGCAGATCGAGGACAAGGTCGCGCTTTTCCCCGGCACCACGGTCAACGACAATGGCAAGATCGGCAATCCGAAATGGGTCGGCGATTTCAATCTGGGCTGGATGAAGGGTGGCTGGACCTTGTTCTACGGGCTCGATGTGACGGGCGCCGCGTCGAACGAAGCGGACCTGCTGCGCGCGCAGGGCGGCGATCCGTGCCGCACGTCGAGCTTCCGCCCCGGCGGGCGCTTCTGTCCCGATGTGAGCGTCCCCGCGACCTTCTATCACTCGCTGTCGCTAAGCCGCGATGTGGCCGAACAGTTCCAGATTACTTTGGGGGTCGCCAACCTGTTTGATACGCCGCCGCCGCGGGTGTCGACGGTGGTGACGGCGACGCCGCCGGTGATCGGGCAGGCGCCCGCGTTCGGGACGCAATATGACTATCTGGGGCGGCGGGTGTTTTTGAGTGTGCGGGGGAAGATGTAGGGGGTGGTTAGGGTCTGCTCCGTTATCTCGAACTTTATCCGGAATGACGGTCAGGCGAAAATCCTCCCTGTCGCGTAGCGATGGGGAGGGGGACCGCTCGCAAAGCGAGTGGTGGAGGGGCGGCGACGTCGGCGCCAAAGCCCCTCCGTCAGCGCTACGCGCTGCCACCTCCCCATCGCTCCGCGACAGGGAGGATCAACAGCAACAATCGGTGACGACGACCAACGGGCTGGACAATCCCGCCCCCCTCTGGTGAAGCGCCGACATGGCCGAGGTCAAACTGCATCCCGACTGGCTCGCAGCGATAGGCGGCGAATTCGAGCGGCCTTATATGGCGGCGCTGAGAACGTTTCTTGCCAGCGAACGTGACAAGGGCAAGACCATCTATCCGCGGCCGCGCGACTGGTTTGCGGCGCTCGATGCAACCCCGCCGCAGGATGTGCGTGTCGTCATATTGGGGCAGGATCCATACCATGGGCCGGGGCAGGCGCATGGGCTGTGCTTTTCGGTCCAGCCGGGGGTGCGGGTGCCGCCGAGCCTGGTCAACATCTACAAGGAAATGCAGAGCGACCTTGGCATTCCCCGCGCGTCGCACGGGTACCTCCGGCATTGGGCTGACCAAGGCGTGCTGCTGCTCAACAATTGCCTGACGGTCGAGGCCGGGCAGGCGGCGTCGCACCAGGGCAAGGGGTGGGAGCGGTTTACCGATGCCGTCGTCGCCGCGGTCGCCGCCGATCCGGCGCCGAAAGTGTTCATCCTTTGGGGTAGCCATGCGCAGAAGAAGGCGGCGAATGTTGCGGGCCTGAACGAGGGCAGTATGGGCGCGGGCAGTCCGCATCTGATCCTGCGTGCCCCGCATCCCTCGCCCTTGTCGGCGCACAATGGCTTTTTCGGGTCGCGGCCCTTCAGCCAGACCAACGCGTTTCTGGCGGCGCAGGGGCGGGGGGCGATCGATTGGGCGCTGCCTGAACATCCGGACGCTGCCACCGCATGAATTTGCTGAGCGACCCATCGACGCTCGCCGTGCTGGCGCTGGCGGTGATCCTGCTCGGGCTGGCCAAGGGCGGCTTGTCGGGGGTCGGCGCGCTGGCGACGCCGATCGTCGCGCTGGTGCTGCCGCCGACGCTGGCTGCGGCGCTGCTGCTGCCGATCCTGATCGTGCAGGACGTCGTCAGCGTGTGGTCGTTCCGCAAGACATGGGACGGGTGGATCATCGGCTGGATGCTCCCCGGCGCTGCGGTCGGCATCGGCGCGGGCTATTTTTTCGCCGAGCAGGTCGACGAGGCGAAGCTGATGGCGGCGCTCGGCGCGATCACGCTGGCGTTCGGGGTGTACCGGCTGTGGGTCGAGCGCGGCGGGCGGGTGGTCGCCGCGTCGACGTCACCGGGCTGGGTCGGCAGCCTGTTCGGGGTCGCCACCGGCTTCACCAGCCAGATTGCGCATGCCGGCGGGCCGCCGTTCCAGATGTGGGTGACGCCGCGCCGCCTGCCGCATCTGGTCTTTGTCGGGACGAGCTCGATATTGTTCGCGGCGATCAACTGGATCAAGGTGCCCGCCTATATCGCGCTCGGCGCCTTTCCGCACGAGGTGCTGGTCGCCGCGGCGCTGCTGATGCCGCTGGCGATCCTTTCGACCTTGCTGACGGTGCGCTGGCTGAAACGGATCGACGGCGCCCGCTTCTATGTCCTCATCTATCTGCTGATGGTCGTGCTCGGCGCCAAGCTGATGTGGGACGGGCTGGCGGGATAAGGGGCGACTTGCGGCGCCAAACGGCGTAGGCTGCGCCGCGACGGGCACAGGCGTCCGCCCCCTTGCAAGGTATTGACCATGGCCAAAGGCCAGAAGAAGACGAGCCGTGAAGTCCGCAAGCCCAAGGCAGAAAAGCCCAAAAAGCCGAACGCCAGCAATCCGTCGACCAAGGTCGGCGTGGTCGCGGGCCTCGACAATATGAAGAAATAAGCGCGGGTAGCGGGCAGGAGACAAGCATGGTTCAGGCACGATGGAACGGTGCGGTGATCGCCGACAGCGACGCGACCGTCGTGGTTGAGGGCAATCATTATTTCCCGCGCGCCGCGGTCGATGCGGCGCTGCTGTCGGATAGTGCGACGACGAGCTTTTGTCCGTGGAAGGGCACCGCGCGCTACCACCATGTCACCGTCGATGGCCAAGTGAACAAAGACGCCGCCTGGTACTATCCCGACCCCAAGGATGCGGCGGCGGAAATCAAGGACCGCATCGCCTTCTGGAAAGGCGTCGTGGTCGGCTGACCGCGTTTGCTCTGTCGATGGCCATCCAGATCCTTGTCGATGCCGACGCCTGTCCGGTGAAGGACGAGATTTACCGCGTCGCGTGGCGGCACGAGGTCGCGGTGAAGGTGGTCAGCAACAGCCGGCTCCGCGTGCCCGAACACCCGCTGATCGAGCGGGTGGTGGTGTCGGACGGTTTCGACGCCGCCGACGACTGGATCGCCGAAGCGGCAGATGCGGCGAGCGTCGTGGTCACCGCCGACATCCTGCTCGCCGACCGGGCGTTGAAGGCGGGGGCGAGCGTGCTTGGTCCCAATGGCAAGCCGTTCACGCTGGCGTCGATCGGCCCGGCGATTGCAACGCGCGCGATCATGGCCGATCTGCGCGCCGGGGGCGACCAGATCGGCGGCCCGCCGCCGTTCACCAAGACCGACCGCTCGCAGTTTTTGCAGGCGCTCGACAGCGCGCTGGTGCGGCTGAAGCGCAGATAGCCGTTTTTACGAAGGTTGACCGCGCCGACGTGTCGCCGCATCCTGATGCTATGGCGCGACTCTATACCAGCTTCGCCGAATTCTGGCCCTTTTACCTGCGCGAGCATAGCAAGGCGTCGACGCGGGCGTTGCACTATGTCGGGACCAGCCTGGTCGTGCTGATCGCGATCGGGGCGGTGGTGAGCGGTCGGTGGGGGTGGCTGATCGCGTTGCCGCTGGCGGGCTATGCCTTTGCGTGGGCGGCGCATTTCGGGGTCGAAAAGAACCGGCCCGCGACCTTTACCTATCCGCTGTGGAGCCTGGCCGCCGATTTCAAGATGTGGGGGCTGTGGCTGACCGGGCGGCTTGGCACCGAGCTCGACAAGGCAGGGGTCGCGCGCTGACGCGTTTTCGTCATTTCCGCGGTGCATGTTAGGCTGTCTGTTCCGAGTCCCGTTCCGCCCCCTTGTCCAAGGAGACATTGCATGACCGTCAATCACGCTTCCGCCCGTTACGAAGGCTTTGGCAAGGAAGGCAAAGGGTCGATCACGACCAAATCGGGGGTGCTCGACAAGCAGGTCTATGGGTTCGGCACGCGCTTCGAAGGGCAGCCGGGGACGAACCCCGAGGAGCTGATCGCTGCGGCGCACGCGGCGTGTTTCACCATGGCGCTGTCGTTCGGGCTGGCGCGCGCGGGCTATAGCGGCGAGACGCTGGAGACGAGCGCAGCGGTCACGCTCGATCAAATCGACGGCGGGTTCGAGATCAGCCAATCGGCTTTGACGCTGGTCGCCAAAGTGCCGGGGATCGACGCCGACGAGTTTGCGAAGATCGCCAAGGAGGCCGAAATGACCTGCCCGGTGTCGAAGCTGCTCGATTGCGAAATTACCTTGGAGCATAGTTTGGAGAATTAGGCGCGGTGGTGAGGTGCGGGATCGGTGCTTGATCTCAACCGCGCTTGAGCTTTCATAAGCGTCGGTAGTTGATTCGCGAACGGAGTCCTTGCCGATGTTGCACTATCCCGCTGCCCCTGCTTCCGCTGCCGACTATGGCGATCCCGCGCCGTCCGAGCGGGCGCCGCTGCTGACGCGCTATCTGGCGCGGATTGGCTACACCGGGCCGGTGGCGCCGACGCCGGAGGTGCTGGCGGCGTTGCAGGCGGCGCATATCGCGGCGATCCCGTTCGAGGCGATCGACGCGCTGACCGGCGTGGGGATCGATATTGATGCTGACGCGGTTGCGGCGAAGCTGATTGACCGGCGGCGCGGCGGTTATTGTTTCGAGCAGAATGGCCTGTTCCTGCGGATATTGCAGGCGATCGGGTTCGAGGCCGAAGCGATGCTGGGCCGGGTGCGCTGGATGCTGCCGGGCGATGCCCCCGCGACCCCGCGAACGCATCAGGTGGTGCTGGTGACGCTGGACGGGCGGCCGTGGCTCGCCGATGTCGGGTTCGGCGCCGCGGTGCCACCGCAGCCGCTGGCGATGGACAGCGACCCGCCGCAGCCGACGCGGCACGAGGATTACCGCGTGTCGCGCCGCGATTTCGGGTGGGAAGTCGAGGCGCAGATCGGCGAAGCGTGGCAGGCGCTTTACCGACTGGACGACGCCGCGGCGCCGCCGATCGATTGCGTCGTCGGAAATTGGTACACATCGACGCACCCGGAGTCGCATTTCACCCGCCAGCTGGTTGCAGCGCGGACGACCAATGAGGCGCGGTACGGGCTGCGCGACAACCGGCTGACGGTGCGGCTGGCCGACGGGCGGATCGACCGGCGCTATCTGACCGCCGATGAAATCGAGCGGACATTGGCCGAGATTTTCCTGCTGCCGGTCCAGCCGAGCTGGCGCTCCGCCATCGAGCGCGCCGCCACCGCCGAGATCGCGGGGTAGCGGCGCGCATCGTCTGGCTTAGCGGCAGCGCACGTCGTTGTTGTTGCCGCTGCGTTCGATCGCCCGGCCCGCGACCGCGCCGCCGATCGCGCCGAGGATGGTGCCCAGCGTTTCCGAGCCGCCCGGGGCGATGACGTTGCCCGCCACGCCGCCAGCGATGCCGCCAACGATCAGCCCAGTCGACCCGTCGTTGCGGCGGCAATAAAATTTGCCGTCGCGGCCGCGATAGACGCGGTCGTTATTCGACAGGCGGCGCTCGCGATACCGGCGGTCGGTGCGGTAATAATTGTCGGCGTAATAGCCGCCGTGGCGCGGGTCGGGGCGGTTATAATCATAATTGCCGTACTGGCTGTAATAGTTCTGGTCGTAATAGCCGTAGCCGCCATCGTCATAACCAGTACCGGCGCCGACCCCGCCATAAAGGCCGTTCGAGGCGCAGCCGCCGACCAGCGCGGTCGCGGCGGCGAGGGGGATCATCATCATCTTTTTCATCAAGGTCTCTCCATTGGGATCGCGTGCCGGACACGCGGTGTCTTATGATTTCCCCTCAAATAGATAGACCCCCCGTGGCGAGCATGGTTCCGCGGCGCCGCGCCCTCCGCGTGCAATCGGCCGGGTTACCCGATGATAACCAACGCCGCCTTATCATGCCGCCCATGCCGAGCGAGATATTGGCCCTGATCGACAAACCGATGCTGCTGGCGATCGTGCTGGCGGTCGGTGCGGCGATTGGCGTGGGCGCCGAGCGGATCGTCGAGGGTTGGAAGCGCGCCGAGCGGCGGGAACGGTGGCAGAAGCGTGGCGGCAAGCGGGTGTGGGGCGGTGGCAAGGCGAAGGCCGTGCCGGTGGCACCGCCGCCCAAGCCCGCCAGCCCGGTCGCAACCGCCGCCGAGCAATTGCGCGTCGTGATGGAGGCGCCGTTCACCGCGCGGCCGTTGTTCAATCAGGGCGAGCGGCGCTTGCTGACCGTGCTCGACAAGGCGCTGGCCGAGGAGAGCCCCGGCTGGCGCGCAATGGGGCAGGTATCGCTGGGCGAGATTTTGGCGAGTCCGAACGAGGCGGCGTTCTTTGCGGTCAATTCCAAGCGCGTCGACCTGCTGATCGTCGATGCCGACTGCCGCCCGCTCCACGCGGTCGAGATACAGGGCACGGGCCACCACCTGAGCAACAACACCGCCGCGCGCGACGCGGTGAAACGCGAGGCGCTGCGCCGCGCGGGGATCGGTTATGTCGAGGTGGTCAGCGGCGATACGCCTGCCGAAGTGAGGGCGATGGTGCGGAAGTTGGTGGGGCGGGTTGGTTCCTAGCGATTAACCGCGGAGCGGCCAGCGGCCATGTTCGACATGGGTGGTCTTGCCAACGACGCTTTCGGTCAGGATGATTTCGTCGACTGTCCAGCCGATCGGCGGCATCTTCTGCGCATTCAGCCGGTCACCGCGATAGTTGATCGTGATGTGCGGTTCGGGGGTGGTGCCGTCCATGATCGGCGCCTTCTCGCGCAGCAGATGGTTGACGAGCGCCTTCTGGAACGCCCGCGCCTCGGCCAGCGGCTCGCGCGTCCGCAGCGTCACCGCCTTGCGGTTCTCGATCCGGTCGAAGGCGAGCGGGAAGGGTGCTGCTGCGAAGCTGTCCAGCGCGGCGATGGTCGCGGGCAGCCACTCGGGCGGCGCAGTGTGAAGGTCGTAGAGCGAGATGAGCGTGACATGGAGGAGGTGGACCCCGCGCTCGGGATCGTTGCGCGGCAGCGCGGCGATCTGCGCCTGCACCTCGGGCGGTGGCTTGGCCATGACGTAGAGGGGGTTTCGGGCGCGCATGGGTGGGGGTGTAACATGGTGAGGTGGCTGGCGGGTTGGGTAAATGACGCAGCTATGCTGCCGGCACTTCGTCTTCGCCTCGCTGGAGTAACGCCACGAGGGGGGTGTTGATGAAATAGACGTTCCTTCCCGACTGGTGTTTTACCAACAAGTCGGCTTCCGCCAGTTGATCGAGATATTTTGCCGCAGTTTGCCGGGACACCCCTAGCTCGCTCACGACATAGTCGATCCGGGTGTAGGGATGCCGGAACAAGTTGTTGAGCAGATCCTGGGAATAGATTTTCCCATGCTCTGATCTGATGCGCTGTTTGTAGTCCGCCATGAGGGTCCGGATGTCGGCAACAAGGTCGATTGTCTGAGCGGCCGTTTCAGCGACTGCCGTGAGCATATAGATAAGCCAAGGCTCCCATTCGCCAGTATCCCTCACCGATTGCAGCAGCCGGTAATAGTCGGCCTTGTTGGCGGTGATGTATCGGCTGAGGTAGAGGATCGGGATGTCGAGCAAGCGCTGCTGCGTAAGATAGAGCACATTGATGATGCGCCCCAATCGGCCATTGCCATCCGGAAAAGGGTGAATGCTCTCAAACTGATGATGAATGATGGCCATGCGGACCAGCGCATCGAGATGTTTATATTCATCGCCGTTGATGAATTTTTCCAGCGCCGTCATATGCGCTATGACTTCGGCTCCTGTTTGCGGCGGAATATAGACCACCTCCCCCGTCCGGTCGTTTTTGAGCGCGGTTCCGGGGGTGTTGCGAAACCCGCCGTCGGTGCGTTTCAGAATTTGAAACATGGCGACGATCATGTTGTTGGTAAGGATGCCCTGCTTTTCGCGCATCTCCGCCAATCCCAGATGCAGTGCGTCGCGATAGAGCGCGACCTCTTTTGCGGCGGGTGATGCGGGGTTTTCGGGGAAGAGGGTCGCCTGAAACAGTTCGTCCTGCGTCGTGACGATATTCTCGATTTCCGAACTCGCCTTGGCCTCTTGCAGCGATAGCGTGTCGATGAGGATGCCCTGATTGGGGATGGTTGCGGCGCGGCCTTTGAGTTCGGCAAGGAAGCGATGCGCGATAGCGGCGACCTTGAGAACGGCCTTGCTCTCCAACTCGCCGGGTGGCGGCAAATCGGGGATGGCGTAGGTGGATCTCAGCATGGCGCGACCCTTCCAGGGATTGGCGATTTCGCTAACATATCAGGAAATCATGTTAAGGAAAGGCGATTTAATTAACACGTGTAGATGGCAAGCCAATCGATCGTCACCACAATCCCATTGGTTCCGCGTCGCGGACCGCGAGGTTGCGGCGTTCGCGGGGCTGTGGCGCCCGACCGCGGTCGGCGATGCCTATGCTTTCCTGACCTGCGCCCCCAACCCGCTGGTCGCGCCGCTGCACCCCAAGGCGATGCCGGTGATATTGGCTGAGGAAGATTATGCGACGTGGCTGGACGGCGATGCTGATGCGGCGGCGGCGCTGGCGGTGCCGTTTCCGTCGCAGCTGATGGTGGTGGAATAGCGGCGGGATTGGGGGGTTATTGCACCTGTCACCGTAATTCCCGTAATTCCCGTAATTCCAATTGCGGTCAATCTGTTGCGTCCTTTTGCGACCTAATATCAAACCCTGCCATAAGTTCTGAAAATAACTGTGGCCTCCCAAGATGATAGCCTTGACCTACGTCGCAGCCGAGGCTGGAGAGCAGCGCCATGGTTTCTGCGTCCTCAACTCCCTCGGCGACCACAACAGCGCCGAGACGATGTGCCAAGTCGATCGTTGATTTGACCACTTCGAAATTTCGCTGTGAATCGCGCATGGTCATCACATATCGCTTATCGATTTTGATTTCGTCGGCGTTGATTTCAGTCAGATACTCTAGAGTCGATTGGCCTGTTCCATAATCGTCAATCGACAGGCGGATACCGGCGCGACGGATCTGGGTAAGCGTTTGGCGCGCCTGACGACTATTTTCGATCTGTGCTGTCTCGGTAATCTCGATCGTCAACTTTTCGGGCGGCAAATGGTGCGCAGTAAGCATCACCCGAATTGTACCCAAAAGATCGCTGTGATCGAGCAAAGCCGCAGAGAGATTAACTGAGACATTAATATTGAGTGCGCGCATACGCGCCTGTGATGCGGTGCGAATTGCTTGATCTAAAACGAACAAAGTGAGGCGATAAATGTCTTGGCTTTTTTCCGCCTGCACGATGAATTCGTCGGGCGGGATCGGGCCTCGCGTCGGATGCGTCCAGCGCGCAAGCGCCTCAACCCCGACGAGCTTCTTCGTCGCGATTTCATATTGCGGTTGAAAGGCGACCCAGATGTCGCCACCGGTCAGTGCATCTTCGAGCTGCGAATGAAAGGAGAGTTGCCAGCTAGCGTCTTCTTTCTGTCGCGAGGCGTATTTGGTCCACAGCGAACGCGTGCGGATCGCCCGCTCGGCGGCAACGAGCGCAGCGGCAAGGCGCTGAGCGTTAGAGCCCTCGAATTCGTCGTTGACCCCGAACGCGACTGCGACGTCGATGCGCAGTTCGCCGATTGTCAGCGGTGTATTGAATAGCGCAGCGAGGCCTGCGAGCTGCCCTTCGATCTGGCTGTGCTGATAATAGGGAACGAGCCAAGCAAATGTGCCATCCAAATCATGATGCAACTGCGTACCATGCTGGGCGAGCATTAGGCGGCGAGTTACATTATCTAGTAGTTGGCGATGTCCATCGCCCGGCAAAAATGCTGCAATATCGTCAAAGTTGACAATCTTCGCGGCGATGACTGTTGAGCTTCCGAATGGTTGCTGAGCGCGCAAATCTTCAAAATTGGGTAATTGAGGAATAGGCCGATTTAATCTGATGAATCCGCTCTTATTCTTGCGCGGTAAAATTGCATCGCGTTCCTTCTGAAGAGAATCTTCAAGATCTGACAACTTAGAGCTGACTATGTTTTCAAGTCTAGCCGTTCGGGTTTTTGGAAGTTCTTCCAAACTCCAATTTTTCACCCATTTTGAGCAGAGAATGACCTCTCTGGCAGCTTCCCCCATCTCGATGCCATTTGATATCTTGTCCAGAGCAATATCAATAAAAACTTGAGAGCTAAGAGTTTCTATGAAAGATAAATCCATCGTGTCGTTATTACGTTTTAGAATGCGAGAGATAAGAGAGTGATTCTTTTTTCCTATTACGTCTATAATTTGAATTTTATGGGAATCTGACGAAGCAAATTCAAATAGATCTTCAAGTATATCTTCAGAGTCATATCTGTAAACAAATATTGGATTATCACTCACAGAAATTCCAAAAACCATGTCTTCATACGGGGACATTTTTATCTTTGGTTCTATTTTGATATCAAAGTTGCAGTGTATTTCAGAGACTTCAAAATACTTGGAAGATCCAGAAAAGGAAAACTGCGAAAATTTCTGTTCATAATTTTCGCTATTTGAGAATATCGGGATGACAAATATTCCGTTATCTTCCGGTTTATAGTATGATACAATTTCCCATTCATCACTCATGGTTGAAGCATCCCATGGAATCCAAGAGATTTCTTACAGAAATTTCCATCTGTGCCTGTAGATATTCTGGATGCCTACCTACAATAAAGCGATAGGTGCCAATTTTTACACCCTTGTCGGCCAGCGCCATGAGAATCGGAGCCTTCGAGTTGCCCATCCAGAGTGTGTGTGGAACAACCACGCCGAGTAAGTTTTCGTCAAGTAAAATTGGATCTCTAAATCCGACTTCAATACTACATATTCGGTCATCGGGTTCATTGCGCCCGGGGGATGCTAATAGGGTAAGATAGGCTCGGCCTTGCAGTTCCCAAGGTTGTGTAACGTCGTCAATCTTCCTTAGTTTTGATCGATCTGCATCAAGATATGCTTCTTCATCTTCGAACGTTGCTGAAATCAATCGATTGATTCGAGCCGGGTCGGCTTCGAGCGAAAAATCATCAACTCTAAAGTCTTCAGTTAATACGTGGGAATACATTCTATTAAAGTATGCTCCGGTATCAAATGCATGAATGTAGTGGCATCTGTCTATCATCCGAGGATTAAAAATAAAGCAACTCGGACATGCTGCTTCTAGCGAAATGCTTGATCCGGGTCTTAATCTGTAGGCAGGCCGACCGTAGAAAAAGTACAAAAGGGGATCTTTAAATTCTCCATCGCACTTTTCAGGCAGTGACATTTTATTTTCGTCGATAATTCGTTCTGCGGAAATAGTGCTGGTGACGTGAGTTATCGGCAAAAGTCTCGATTGCGCCGGCTCATGTCGGTCGACCCATTCAGAGAATTTATTTTCTGCCACGGAACGCCCCATCTAGAATTCGCCGATTCTAGATGGGGTCATTGGAAATATAAATCTACAATTTCGTTTGGAATTGGCTCAATCATGCTCCCGCCCACCCGCGCCCATATACAGCTCGCGCCCCTTATCCTCATAGACCTGGCTCATTTCCGCCATGCCCTTCTCGGCCTCTTCCGCCGCGATGAAGCCCGCGCTGTCCTGATTTTGCAGCTTCGCGAAGTCGCGAACTTCCTGGCTGATCTTCATCGAGCAAAACTTCGGGCCGCACATGCTGCAGAAATGCGCCGACTTGGCGCCTTCCGCCGGGAGGGTCTGGTCGTGGTATTGCTCCGCCGTGTCGGGGTCGAGCGACAGGTTGAACTGGTCGCGCCAGCGGAATTCGAAGCGCGCTTTCGATAGCGCGTCGTCGCGGACCTGTGCGGCAGGGTGGCCCTTGGCGAGGTCGGCGGCGTGGGCGGCGAGCTTGTAGGTGACGACGCCGACCTTCACATCGTCGCGGTCGGGCAGGCCCAGATGCTCCTTCGGCGTGACGTAGCAAAGCATCGCGGTGCCGTACCAGCCGATCTGCGCGGCGCCGATGCCGCTGGTGATATGGTCGTAGCCCGGCGCGATGTCGGTGGTGAGCGGCCCGAGCGTGTAGAAGGGCGCCTCGCCGCACGCCTCGAGCTGCTTTTCCATATTCTCCTTGATCTTGTGCATCGGGACGTGGCCCGGCCCCTCGATCATCACCTGCACATCCTGTGCCCAGGCGCGCTTGGTGAGCTCGCCCAGCGTGTAGAGCTCGGCGAACTGCGCCTCGTCGTTCGCGTCATAGATGCTGCCGGGGCGGAGGCCGTCGCCGAGGCTGTAGGCGACGTCATAGGCCTTCATGATCTCGGTAATCTCGTCGAAGCGTTCGTAGAGGAAGCTTTCCTTGTGATGCGCGAGGCACCATTTCGCCATGATGCTGCCGCCGCGCGACACGATGCCGGTCATGCGCTTCGCCGCGAGGGGGACGTAGGGCAGGCGGACGCCGGCATGGATGGTGAAATAGTCGACGCCCTGTTCGGCCTGTTCGATCAGCGTATCGGCAAAGATTTCCCAGGTCAGATCCTCGGCAATGCCGCCGACCTTTTCGAGCGCCTGATAGATGGGGACGGTGCCGATCGGGACGGGCGCGTTGCGGATGATCCATTCGCGCGTGTCGTGGATGTTGCGCCCGGTCGACAGGTCCATGACGGTGTCGGCGCCCCAGCGGATCGACCAGACCATCTTGTCGACCTCGGCCGCGACGTCGGATGCGACCGCGCTGTTGCCGATATTGGCGTTGATCTTGACGAGGAAGTTGCGGCCGATCGCCATCGGTTCGGATTCGGGGTGGTTGATGTTGCTGGGGATGATCGCGCGGCCACGCGCGACCTCGTCGCGGACGAATTCGGGGGTGACGTAATCGGGGATGCTGGCGCCGAAGCTTTCGCCGTCGCGCTTATATTCGGACAGGCGGGCGCGGCCTAGATTTTCGCGCTCGGCGACATATTCCATCTCGGGCGTGATGATGCCGCGGCGGGCATAGTGCATCTGGCTGACGTTCGCGCCGGGCTTGGCGCGGAGCACTTGGCGGCGGACGTTGGGGAAGGCGGGGACGCCGCCGCTGCGGTCGGGGCCGAGCTGGCCGTTGTCCTCGGGCTTCACCTCGCGCTGGGTGACCTCTTCGACGTCGCCGCGGCCGCGGATCCAGTCGCGGCGGATTTCGGGGAGGCCGGCGTTGATGTCGATGACCGCGTCGACGTCGGTGTAGGGGCCGCTGGTGTCGTAGACGCGGACGGGAGGCTCGCCCGACGAGGGTTCGAGCAGGATTTCGCGCATCGCGACGCGGATGCCGCTGCCGGTCTGGGTCGCGACGTGGATCTTGCGGCTGCCGCGGATCGGGCCGGTGGTGACACCGATGGGCTGGGCTTGCGCTTTGTCGAGGCGGGAATCGATGTCGGCCATGTGCAGTCGCTCCGTTGGTTTCGGAGCGAGAATGGGGATTCCTGACGTGGAATACCGACCCTCCCTCCGCCGGTATTATCCGGATCAGGTTCAACGGGTCGCGGTCTATTCCGCTCTCAACCGGCGATCACGCGCGCGGCTCCCCGGGGATGGCGCGATGATAGGGGCAATGGTCGCGGCTGTCTATGCCGTCCGGCGGCGGAGCGCGCGCCACGCGATGAGCAGCGCGGCGCTGACCCCGATGGCGGTGTAGATCGCGGGTGAGGGGTCGGCGGCGGTGCTGGCCGACCCGCCCCAGGCGACGATGAAGGCAAAGGGGACGACGCCGACACCATAGCCGAGGAGAAAGCGGGCAAAGCGCATCCGCGCGACCCCGGCGAGGGTGCAGCTGAGTTCAGGGAGGATCGGCAGCGCCTGGCAAGTGAACAGCACGAGCAGGTCGTTGCGGGCAAAGGCGGCCTCGATCCCCGCAAGGCGCGTATCGTCGCCGAACAGCCGCGCCAGGATCGGGCGGCCGAAGCGGAAGCCGAGGCCATAGCCGAGGGTGCCGAGGAGCATCAGCCCCGTGGCCGCTGCGGCGCCGCCGACGATGGGGCCGAGAATATAACCCGCAAGCAGGATCGTCGCCATCGTCGGCACCGCGATCAGCAAATCGACGACGAGCAGCAGGATGACGAGCAGGACGAACCAGCCGGGATGGATCGCATGGGCATCGGCCAGAAAGGCGCGCACGCCCTCCTCGGTAACCAGCCCGGTGCCCTGGATGATGACGAAGGTCGAGGCGAAGATCAGCGCGAGGACGAGCGCGACGCGGAGCAGGTCTTTCATGCGCGTTTCAGCATCGCGGCGGGAATAGCGGGGGCGATGCGGCCCAGCAAGGGCAGCAGGCGCGCCTTGCCGACATAGATGTCGTCCTGGCCGCGCTTGATACCGGCGATGATCGCCCGCGCCGCGGCATCGGCGCCGATCTTGCCGCTGCCGCGCCCGGCGGTCATCGGGGTGTCGACGAGGGGCAGGATCGCCTCGATCACCCGCACCGGCGTGCCTTCGACCTGATAGCGGAGCGACCGGGTCAGGCTGTGCAGCGCCGCCTTGCTGGCGGAATAGAGCACGGTCGTGGTCTTGGGATGGAAGGCGAGGCCCGACGAGATGTTGACGATAGCCGTCGGCTCGGCACGCGCACGCAGTACGGGCAGTAGCGCGCGGGCAATGATCGCCGGAGCGAGCAGGTTGACCGCCACCTCGCGTTGCAGCGCTACGGCGTCGAGCCCGGGATCGTCGAGGCGCATGGCGAGCTGGATCGCGGCGTTGTTGATGACCAGCGCGATGTCGGGGTGATTGGCCGCGATGCGCGCAAAGCAGGCCTCGGTCGCCTGCGGATCGGCGAGATCGCAGGCATAAGCGGTGACGTCGGGCGCGGGCGCACCTTCGCCGGCGCGGCGCGACACCGCGATCACGCGGTGCCCGGCGCCGAGCAGCTGCGCGGCGAGCGCGGCGCCGATTCCCGAGGTGGTGCCGGTGATGAGGACGGTGCCCGGTTGCGACAACAGCTGCGACATTATACCTCCATGGCATGGGATCGGTCGGGGCGCTGTGCCACGCCCGGCGGCATGGGGCATTGACTTGGGTTCATCGACAGCCGTTTTCGATCCTGCCGCGCTGGCCGACCGGTTGCGGGCGCTCGCCCGCGCCGATGGGGTTTGGCATGCGCGCGACCAGGATGCGGGGACCATGTTGTTTGCAGCCGGGGACCCGTCGACGCGGCTGTGGATGCTGGAGAGCGGGCTGGTCAAGCTACACTATCTGACCGCGGCGGGCGAGGATTGGGTCAAAAGCTTCATTGCCGACCGCGGGCTGTTCACGGCCAGCGGCGACCTGGCGGTGGACGGCGTCGCCCGCTTTGGTGCGACCTGTCTGGAACCCTGCCGCGTCGCAGCAATACCGCTGACGTGGCTAGACCGCAGCTTGGCCGCCGACCGCGACCTGCCGGTCGATTTCGCGCGCTTTGCGGCATGGTTACAGGCGCGCAAGCAACGGCGCGAGGAGGCGCTGCTGTGCCGCAGTGCCGAGCAGCGCTATCGCGATTTCTGTGCCGTGGACGGCGGGTTGGCGGCGCGGCTGCACCAGGCCGACATCGCCCGCTATATCGGAATCACGCCGGTGGCGCTCAGCCGCATCCGGCGGCGGTTGGGACTGACCGGCACGACCGCCTGACCCCTGACCTCGGACCTCGCTGCGCCGTGCGGGCTGAATCAGGCATGATCCAGCACATCGGTGCCGCCCGCCGCCAGCCGGGTGCGCTTGTCATAATCGCCAAGCACCGCCTTGGTCAGCCCGAAATCGGTGATCGCCAGGATCACCAGCTCGTCGGTCTGTGACAGGTTTTTCGACTGGTGAAACACCCAGCGCGGGACGAAGGCGAGCCCGCCGGCGTTCAGCGTCAGCGACGCGTCGCCGATGCGCACCTCGGCGGTGCCGCTGATGATGTAGAACAAGGATTCATGCGCGTGCTTGTGGAGCTCGTTGTTGCGGTCCGCCGCAATCCGCACGACGCGCGCATCGAACGCCTGGGTGCCGGGAAAATCGAGGACATCCACGGTAAAGTCGATGCCGAGCTTGTCGTTGCGGTTGCGATAGATTTCGCGGTGGCTGGCAGCCGGGTCGGCGCGAAACGCGCTGACCGGCGCGTCGGGAGCGAGCGGGCGGCGCGCTTCGATGTTGGTGATGAGGGTCAGCAGATCGGGGTTCATCCGGGTGTTTCCCAATTGGCGCGCGGGGCCGGGGCGACGCATCGCCCCGGCCCCGCGCGGTGACGGTCAAAAGGCCATCGCCATGGCCGGACGCTCGGCGCGCGCCAGAGCGCGTTCATAAAGCCAGTCCCAAAAGGACGAGCGCAGCGACAGCGCCTTGATCATCCCGCGGCGCAGATCGCCCTTGCCGGTCGGGGTGGCGGCAAAGGCCAGCGAGATTTCCTCGAGCGCTTCCTGATGATGGTCGTCGACCGCGGTATGCAGCGGGAAAAACACCGTGTCGCGCGGGTGCAGGTCGGTGCGGGCGAGCGCGTTGGCGAAGGGGACGTAGATCGTGCTGACGATATTTTCGGTGCCAAGACCGAGCGCGCCCAAGGCTTCGGCCGCCGAGCCATGGGTCAGCGTGGTCAGGAAGGATTCGCGCCAGCACACCAGCTCGATCGCGTCATCCTCTGGCACATAGGGGGCGGTGATGCCGGTCGCTTCGCGAAAGCGGCGGAACAGTTGCGGATGCGGAATGCCTTCGATCCATTCGCGCTCGACCCCGACCGCGGCCAGTTCGGCATATTCCTCATCATCGTAAATGCCCGATTCCTCGGTCAGATTCTGGAGCAGGCTGTGACGATGGGCGGGGACTTCCAGTTTGGAAATCACCGTGGTGAGGTAGCGCGGGAAATGCAGCGAATAGCCGTAATAATGTTCGGCAAAGTCGCGCAAAGCCCAATCGGGGTCGGGCAGGTCATCGGCGCCCAGCGCGGCCAAGTAAGGATGATTTACAGCCCGATGGCTCAGAGATTCTTCGATCAGATCCTTTATTGAAACAGTCACACGGCCTCCTCAGTCATTTTTTTTGGGGGGAAACTTATCTTATTTACGATATTTTTATTATTTTGATCCGGAGCCTGTTTTCTATATCCGCGGCTGTCAGCCGATGAAAACCGCTCCAGAGACCCGGGTCATTATATCCGCTTCACGGTCACCTGCGGCCTTTGGGCGCGCGGATGTCGGCCATGTGCCGCCGCGCTGCGGGTATCCGGAACGCGAATCGCTTATTCCAGGTGACACACCGACCCTCCCGCCGCGGCGCGACGAAGAACGGTGCTCAGCACGAACGGGTGTGCGGATCGCCCAGATTTAACGCACGAGGCTCTAGCGTTTGCGCTTCCGCTTCGGTTCGGGAACGATGGCGTTGCGATAGATGCCGATGATTTCCAACGCGCAGGGCTGGCTCAACAATTCGGTGCGGCCGAGTTCGCGCGCCTGCCGGGCGTAGAAATCGCAGAGCGAGCCAAGGCTCACCGTCTCCTCGGGCGAATTGCCGTAGCCGATGGTGTATTCCCTGTCCGCCCGGCGCAGGATCGCAAAATAGGCATATTGCGACGCGCCCCACCCCTTGCATGAGCCGATGCTGGTGTGCGGGCCATTGACGCGTTCGCACTCGGCTTCATAGGCCTGCATCGCCTCGGCATGGGTCGCATAACCGGCGACAGCGATATAGTGCGACTCTCTGGTGCGCCGGTCCTTATATTCGCGAAACGCGAGCCACAGTGGCTGCCAGCCCTTTGGCGGACGGGTGAGCGGCGGCAGGATGCGGCGCCATGCCTCAATCGGCTGGCCGCGAGAGGTGCCCTCGCCTCGATAGTTGGGATCAGGAATGCAATTGGTAATATATAGCCCCGAATTTTCGGTTCCGGGGGTTTGCTGGCCTGGGAAACTGCCTGGCGGGCAGCTCAGATGCTGGGCCGTGGCGGGCGCAGCCCAGGCGGCGGTGAGCAGCGCGGCGGCGGTCAGCGCGGAACGGACTGAGCTAGTCATCAGCGGCTCGCGGCGAGAAAGTCATGGACGACGAGGCCGGGGGTACGGCTGTCGTAGGCGGCTTGCAGTCGGCACGGTTGTTTCAACAGTTTGCACCGGGCCTCGGCCGCCTGTGCCGCGCGTTTGGCGCTGGTTTCGGGGGTCGCGCTATTGCCCTGGGTGCCGGTCCAGAAGGTCTGGATAAAGCCGTTGCCGACATAGGCGAGGAGGTCGCAGGGGCGGCCCGCGCCTTTGGTGCAGGCGGCCAGCGCCTCGCGCTCGGCATCGGCGAGGCGGGGGTGGCCGCGCGCGATGTAGAGGCGGTTGTCATAGCCGTCGGTCCCTTTGACCCACGCGACCGCGGCATAAAGTTTGCGCGCGGTGGCGAGGTTGGGCCGATGGTCGCGCTTGCCCGACGCAAAGGTGCCGACGACCTCGCACGGCAGCGGTTGCTTGGCGCTGCAGTCGGCGAGCACCTGTTTGCGCGTCCGGCCGCCGTCGCCCGCCCAAGCGCTGAAGAGCTCGCCGTAGCGGTTGCGGATGATCGCCATCGATGAATTGTGCCACTCGCCGATCGAGGTGCAGCCGCCGCCCATGTCGCGGTTGCAGGCGGCGAGCGCGTCACCGGGCGCGGCGTTCGGGCCGTCGTAATTGCCCGACAGCCAGACGTCGTCGGCATCGGGGTGCCAAGCGATCGCCGCAAAGGTGTTTACGACGGGGCGCGGCGTGGGGGGCGGTGCGCCTGCGTTCGGGTTGGGAGCGCAAAGCGGGGTGCCGTCTTGCGCATAGCCGATGATTATCTGATTGGGGAGAGGACCGCCGTGACAGCGTTGCTGCGCCGCTGCGGTGCCGGGGAGAATAAAGGCTGCGGCAACCAAAGTGGCCGGAAGAACGAGCGTCGCAAGACCGAGAAATAGTTTCATCGGGATTCCGCCACCGCGTCAAAATCATGGACCGTGACACCGGGGGTCCGGCTGTCATAGGCGATCTGCATCGCGCACCGCGCCTTGCGATTTTTGCAGTCGATCTCGGCGGCCTGCTTCGCGCGTTTGACGGTGCGCTCGGCAATCACCGACGTATCGCTGCGCCCGGGGTAGCCGAGCCGAAAGGTCATCAGGACGCCATTCGCGACGGCCAACGCAACCTCGCAGTTCCGGCCCGTCGCCTTGGCGCAGGCCGCCGCCGCCGCCGCCTTTGCGTCCGCCATCGTCCGATGCGCAGCGGCAATGTAGAGACGGCCGTTATAGCCTTCGCCGCGGACCCACGCGGCGGCGGCATAGGCCTTGCGCGCGGTGGCAAGGTTGGGCGTATGGCGGCGCTTGCTGGAGCTGAAGCTGCCCACCACTTCGCACGGCAGCATCTGGATCGCTTTGCAGTCGGCCAGCAATTTTTTGCGCATCCTGCCGCCCTGGCCGTTCCATCCGGCATAGCGGTTACCTTGCCCATCGCGGATGATCGACATCGACGAATTGTGCCATTCGCCGATCGAGATGCAGCCGCCTCCCATCGCCTGATTGCACGCGGCGAGCGCCTCCTGCTCGGCGGCGTTCGGCCCGGTCCAGTTGCCGAACATCCACACATCGTCGACATCGGGATGGAGGGCGATCGCGCCATAGCTGTAGCTCGGCGCCGAAACGCCGCCGCCGCCACCCCCCGCCGGGGCGCAGATCGGCACCGCGGCGACGCCGTGGCTGCCGCCCGATACGCCGACCTGGACCTCGCCGGGGCCGGGACCGCCGGGGCAGGGATAATTTTGCGCCGCGGCCGGACACGGCATCCATAGCAGGGCCGCGGCGAGCAAGAGTACGGCGCCAAAACCAAAACGCGACAGCATCAGATCATCCTTTGAGGAAAAATTCCTGCGCATGGGGCATCAGGGTCCGCATCCCTTCGATGTGCGAGCGGAGCGAGGCGAGCGAGATGCGGCGGTCGGCGGCGTAGAGGGTCGAGTCGATGCACATCAAACCCGGGGCCTGGCGCGAGGCGCGGCCGTACATATTGGTGCTGTTCCAACGCTCGGCGAGATCGGCGGACCCCTTGGGCGCCGCGATACACGAGCGGAATTGCAGCAACCCGCAGCCGCTGGGGTCGCACTGCGCCAGGAACAGTGAATAGGTGGTGTCGGCGGCGTCGATCCGGACGGGATCGCCGCCGACCAGCCGGACCTGATGGCCCAGTTCGCCAAGCGCGCTGACGATGGTGGCCGGTTTCATCGCGAGCAGCGTCCGCGCCTCGACCCCGTCCTGGGCGCGGGCCGGGGGTATCGCGGTCCCCAGAGCCGTCAGAGAGAGGGCGAGTCCGGCGATTGCGCCGCCTGTGAGCAAGGTCATTTTCATAAGTGATTTTTATCAGGCACATGGATGGCCAACCAATGATGTGATGTACCGGTGCACCATCTTCGCTTTGGGCGGGATGCCGCTGGTATAGGAAAGAAGCGTGGGGGCGACCCCCTTGATGAGGAACCGAAGCCGATGACGAGATGGAGCGTGACGCGACATGGCAGGATGGCGGTGGCTGCGTTGCTGCTGGCCGGAGTGGCGGCCTGTGGCAGCGAACCCAGCGATGCGGCGGGCAGCGCCGCCGCGGTCGATACGGCGGCCAAGCCCGCCGCGGCCCGCGCGCCCAACACCGCCGGTACCGACGGCGCCGATGATCGGCCGGTGCGCCAGATGACCGAAAGCGACCGGCTGCGGCTCGAGATGGCGGACGGCGCGTGCCGCAACAACGATTTCAAGGGCTTTTTCCAGGCGTTTACCGGATCGTGGGCGGTGCGCGAAAAATATACCGCCGCCAAGGTCGGCTTTGGCGAGACCGGCAAGGCGCGCAAGATCGACAAGCGCCGCTACCTCGATCAGAATCATTATCCGCTGGCGACGATCGATTATTTCTTCGTGACCGCCGAAACGGCGATGAAATTCGACATGAACGGCGGCGATGCAAAGGATCTGCGCTATGTCCAGATCGAGTTCAACCAGTCGGGCGATAACCGCGTCCGGATCGACTGGCTGCCGGGAATTTTCGAGATGAACCTGACCCCGCCGCCCGAAGATCTGCAAGAGGGGCTGGGCGATCTGGTGCAGGAAACCGGGTCGGGCGGGTATCTGCTGTTTTTCCCTACCGAAAGTTGCTGGGAACTGGTCGACGACATCGCCAACCCGCCGCTGGAGATATGATGAACCTCGATATGTTTGTGCGCCGGTTGCTCGCTGTCCGACCGGCGCTGCTCATCATCACCGCGCTGCTCGCGCTTGCCGGGATCGCCCTGCCCGCCGCGGCACAATATCCCTGCCCGTCGCCCGGCCCGAACGACCAGGTGGTCGGCGAGGTCGACCTTGGGGGGGGACTCGGCAAGGGGCTGATGTGCGTCCCCCGCAACAATGGTCCGGCGGCGCCCCCCGCGGCGCCGCGTATCGTCAATCAATATGCCTCGATTGCGGGGCACCCCGATGTCGATGACGTGTGGATGGAGGGGAATTTCGACGGCCCGCGCGGCGCCCAGGAAAAGGCGCTGGCGGCGTGTCAGCGGGCGATGGGATCGGGGTGCGTGTCGTTCGGCGAATGGGCCAACTCGACAACCGCGATCGCGCGCGACTGGAACGGGTTTCTGTACGGCGGTTGGGGTGTGAACGGCGGGGCAGCCAAGGCTGCGGCGCTGGCCAATTGCGGCCGCGAACAGCCGCTGCCATGCGAAATCGTCGGCACCTATGGCGCGGGCAAACAGCGGGCGACGCCCGATCTGGCGAAGGCGCGCAAATTGTACGGCGCGGCTGCCTGGGTCGAGGACAAGCGCGCGCCCAAGACGGCATCGGTGCGCGCATGGATCGCGACCGGACACCCGACCCTGGCGGCCGCCACCGGCGCGGCGGTCGCGGCGTGCGAGCGGGCCAACCCCGGCCTGACCTGCGCCTATTGGGGCGTCACCGGCAACGGCGTGATCCAGACCTACACCGACAGGGGCGTTCCGAACGGCCTGCCCGAACGCAACGCCAAGCGCGCAGCAGAAGCGGCGCGGAAACTCTGCGCCAAAGAGGGTGGCGCCTGTATCCTGCAAAAGGCGTATGACACCCGTCGGCCGGGGCTGGCGGTGCATGATTTCGCCGCCGCGAAAGCGCAATAGCCGCGACGCGGCGGCGATATCGTCGTCACCGCGCAAAAAATCGAACAGCGCGCCATCGACGTGCCGCGGCTGTACGGGGTGCAGGTTGTCGCGCGCTTTTAAGCGCGGCAGCGCTGCGCTATCCTGATCCTGCCGTGGCGGTGCGCGCCGTGGCAGGATCGGGGGGTGGGATGACATATTGGGTGACCGCGGGGCTGAGCATGGTGCTGGCCGCAGCCAGCCCGGCGGTGGCGGCCGATGATCTGGCATGGCTGGCGGGGCAGTGGGCGAGCGAGACGGGCGATCGCTGGACCGAGGAAAGCTGGACGCCGCCGCGCGGCGGGGGGATGCTGGGCCATAGCCGCACGGGGCGCGGCGATGTCATGCGCGAGTTTGAGTTTTTACGGATCGCAGCGGGCGCCGACGGGACGCTCGCCTATATCGCGCAGCCACAGGGCGGAGCGTCCGTGGCGTTTCGGTTGGTGCGCCATGATACGACGAGCGCGACGTTCGAAAATGCGGCGCATGACTATCCGCAGCGCATCCATTATGTCCGCGACGGCGACACACTGACCGCGACGATTTCGCGGATCGACGGGTCAAAGCCGATGCGATGGACCTTTCGCCGCCGCTAACCCGTCCGCCGCGCCAGCCAGACCCCGGCGACCATCAGCGCGATGCCCGCGAGGCGTTTGGCATCGACCGGGAAGCGCATCGATCCGAACAGCGCGTAATGGTCGATCACTGCGGCGCTGATCAGCTGGCCGACGAGGACGAAAAAGATCGCGTTACCGACCCCGAATTTGGGCGCGATGAAGGTTACCGAAATCACGTAGAATGCGACGAACAGCCCGCCGAAATAGAAGTGGAACGGGATGTCGGACGAAAAGCGGATCTGGCCGACCGACCCGGTCGCGAGCGCGCCGGTGGTGGCGATCAGGAAGGCGAGGCCGAACAGGATCATCGACGCCGCCATCGGGCTTCCGAGCCGCCCGCCAAGACCGCCGTTCAAGGCCGCGAGGATCGGGATACCGATGCCGGTGAGCAGCATGATGATCGCAAAGGTCGGGGCGTTGCTGCTGGTCATTGCGGCGGTGCCTTCGCCGCTTGCGCGGCGCGAAATTCGGCGACCGGCAAGCCGCCGATGCCCCAATTGTCGAGGTCAACCTCGTCGATCGTCACCACCGTGGTCGCGGGGTTTTTGCCGAGGATTCGTTGGAGCAATTCGGTGACGCCGCCGATCAGTTCGGCCTTTTGCGCGGGCGTCGCGCCTTCACGGGTAATCTTGATGTTCACATATGGCATCGGTCGGCTCCTCAGCTGGCGATATGCGCGGGCCAGCCCGGCATCGCGGGAAAGCCGGGCAGTGCGGCGATCCGATCGGTCCATTCGCCGATTGCCGGCCAGTCGGCAAGGTCGATGTCGGCTTCGGCCACTAAAGCCAGATAGGGGCTCGCGGAAAGGTCGGCGATGGTCAGCCGGTCGCCGACCAACCAACGATGCTGCGCCAGATGCGCCTCGATCACCGGCAGGAAGCGCGCGGTCACCGCTTGCGCCTGCGCCTCGGCGATCGTCGCGCCGAACTGGCGGGCGAGGCGCAGCGTGGCCGGGCCGTTGGCGATTTCGTTGGCGGCGTGCGACAGCCACAGCGCAATCTCGCCGCGTTCCTGGGGCGTGCGGCCGTCCCAGTCGCCGGGGCGGTGGCGCGCCGCGAGGTAGGTCAGGATCGCCTGACTGTCGCGCAGCGTGCGGTCGGTTTCGACATAGACGGGGATCTGGCGCATCGGGGTGATCGCGGCAAAGGCGTCGGATTGGCGCGCGGCGGCGTCGGTCAGCCGCTCGTCCCACGGCAGGTCGAGGAAGGTGAGTGCCATGCGGACCTTGTGGGTATTGCCCGACCGCGGGGTGCCATAAAGCTGGATCATCGTTAGGCTCCGGAAAGCTGGGTGCGAAGCGCGGCGTTTTCGGCGCGTAATTGATTGAGTTCGGCCGCCATCGGCTGGATCGCGGCGGAAATTTCGGCCTCGGTAAAGCGCGGGGTGATGTGCTGCGAACAATTCCATTCCCAGCCGATGACGTCGATCAGGAAGGCGCGTTCGGGGACGGCGCGATACCCATCGGGCATCAGCGACGTCACCAGTTCGGGATCGTCGGCAAGCTCGACGCTGTGCGCGTGGCCGACCAGTTTCAGCCGGTCCTTGTTCGGATAATCCATCAGGAACAGCGAGACGCGGTCGTTGCCCGCGAGGTTCGCGGTGCTGATATATTGTTTGTTGCCGCGATAGTCGGCGAAGCCGATGCGGTTGCCGTCGATATGGCGCAGGAAGCCCGCGGGGCCGCCGCGATGCTGCATATAGGGCCAGCCGTCGCCGTTGACGCTGGCCATGTAAAAGCTGTCGCGCAGCGCGATATAATCCAGCTCCTTGGCGGTTAGCGCGTCGGGGGTGCCGTCGGCGCCCGCGTCCATCTTCAGATAGGACGCGCGCGAGCCATGGCGTTCCTGCAACGCCTTGACCGCGTCGCTGAACAGCGTGTGCCGGTAATTTCGCGCCATGATAAAACCTCCGTCCGCGGGGAACGAACGAAGGCAGAGGGGACATGCCTTCGTTCGCCGCCCCCGATATAGATCGTTGCGCAAAATGTGATAACGCACGTGAATGGCATGACTCTGTTTCAATTAATGGAATAATCAATGGACCGGTTGCTGACGCTGGAGATGTTCGTCGCGGTGGCGAGTGAGGGCGGGTTCGCTGCGGCGGCGCGCAAGCTGGGCAGTTCACCCCCCGCCGTGACGCGCGGCATCGCGGCGCTCGAGGCGCGGTTGGGGACACTGCTGTTCCATCGTTCGACGCGCGCAGTGGCGCTGACCGATGCGGGGGCGGCGTTTCTGGAACAGGCGCGGCGCATCCTGGCCGACCTGGCGGGCGCCGAGCGCGAGCTGCGCGGGGCAGCGGCCCAGCCGCGCGGCCAGCTTTATGTCACCGCGCCGGTCATGTTCGGGCGGTTGCATGTGCTGCCCGTCGTCGGCGCGCTGATGGCCCAGCATCGCGAGCTGATGGTGCGGATGATGCTGATCGATCGCAATGTGCGGATCGTCGAGGAAGGGATCGACGTCGCGGTGCGAATCGGCGCGCTGGCCGATTCGGCGCTAAAGGCGGTGCGGATCGGCTGGGTGCGCCAGATGCTGGTCGCCAGCCCCGCCTATCTGGCGCGGCGCGGGGCACCGCAAACGGTCGCGGAGCTGGCGGGGCATGAGCTGATCGGGACGATGGGGCCGCGCGCGGCGGGGGAATGGCAGCTGGCAAGCGGCCGCTGGCGGCTCGATCCGCGGCCGCGGCTGGTGCTTAACACCGTCGATGGCGCATTGGCGGCGGCAGAGGCGGGGCTGGGGATCGCCAATCTGCTGAGTTACCAGCTGGCCGATGCGCTCGCCGCCGGGCGGTTGATCGCGCTGCTGACCAACGAACAGCCGCCCGCGTTGCCGGTTCATCTGGTATTCGAACCGGCGCGCGCGGGATTGCCCGCGGTGCGGCGGTTTGTCGAGGCGATGACGGCGCGGGCGCGGGACGCGAGGCTGGGGTAGGCGCGCTTGGCTATTGGGGGGCGATGGTCATTCCGCTTCCCATATCTTGTCCCCCTTGCTCGACGGTAAGCGAAGGTCCAGCCATGGCCGAGCCTTCGGCTTGCCCCCGAAGGGTTTTGACGGCATCGTGCTGGTGATGCACCACAATCGCCCAACCGCTTATTTGCCGCGCGCATGAACCGCACACCGCGCCTGATCGGCTATGCCCTGATGGCGGTGGCCGCGGCGCTCGCGCTGGCAGAGCGGCGCGGCGCCATCGACAGCATCGGACCGTTCCCGGTCGCCGCGGCCGCGTTGCTGGTGGGAATGATCGGGGTGATGCTGGTGTTCACCGACCTGATGGTGCGTGGGCTTTACGCGCAGGTCGGTGCAGCAAAACGCGACGAAGGCGAGGAGTAACGCCCCTCCCCGCTGCGACTAGCGAACAGGTTCGCAAGTCTCGCTGCCCCTCCCGCAAGCGGGAGGGGATAAGTTTGGCTTTTCATTCGACAGTATCGGCGGTTACCATTATGACCGTGCGATGACCGATCGACCGTCAACGCCGCTGCTCGACACGGTGGATGTCCCCGCCGACCTCCGCAAGCTGAAGCCCGAAGACCTCCGCCAGTTCGCCGACGAGCTGCGCGCCGAGATGATTTCCGCCGTCGGGACGACCGGCGGGCATCTGGGCAGTGGGCTTGGGGTCGTCGAGCTGACCACCGCGCTGCACTATGTGTTCGACACCCCGCGCGACAAGATCGTGTGGGACGTCGGGCATCAATGCTATCCGCACAAGATCATCACCGGGCGCCGCGACCGCATCCGCACCTTGCGCACCGGCGGCGGCCTGTCGGGTTTCACCAAGCGCAGCGAGAGCGAATATGATCCGTTCGGGGCGGCGCACAGCTCGACCTCGATCAGCGCCGCCTTGGGCTTTGCGATCGCGAACAAGCTGAAGGACCAGCCGGGCCGCGCGATCGCGGTGATCGGCGACGGGTCGATGTCGGCGGGCATGGCCTATGAGGCGATGAACAATGCCCAGCAGGCGGGCAACCGGCTGATCGTCATCCTCAACGACAATGACATGTCGATCGCGCCGCCGGTCGGCGGGCTGTCGGCGTATCTCGCCAAGCTGGTCTCGTCGCGGCCGTTCCTGGAGCTGCGCGAAATCGCCCGGCGCTTTGCGCGCAAATTGCCCGAGCCGCTGCACAAGGCGGCGAAAAAGACCGACGAATATGCGCGCGGCATGGCGATGGGTGGGACCTTGTTCGAAGAGCTCGGCTTTTATTATGTCGGGCCGATCGACGGGCACAATCTGGACCATCTGATCCCGATCCTGGAAAATGTCCGCGACAGCGATCATGGCCCGGTGCTGATCCATGCCGTCACGGTGAAGGGCAAGGGCTATGGCCCCGCCGAGGCGGCCGCCGACAAATATCATGGCGTCCAGAAATTCGACGTCATCACCGGCGTACAGGCAAAGGCGCCGCCAGGACCGCCCGCGTATCAGAATGTGTTCGGTGAGACGCTGGCGAAGCTGGCAGACACCGACCCGCGCATCGTCGCGATCACTGCGGCGATGCCGTCGGGGACCGGGGTGGACAAATTCGCCAAGGCGCATCCGACGCGCAGCTTTGATGTCGGCATCGCCGAACAACATGCGGTCACGTTCGCGGCGGGCCTGGCGGCGCAGGGGATGCGGCCGTTCTGCGCCATCTATTCGACCTTCCTCCAGCGCGCCTATGATCAGGTCGTGCATGATGTAGCGATCCAGAACCTGCCGGTGCGTTTCGCGATCGACCGCGCCGGGCTGGTCGGCGCCGATGGATCGACCCATGCTGGCTCGTTCGACATCACCTATCTGGCGACGCTGCCCAACATGGTGGTGATGGCGGCGGCGGACGAGGCCGAGCTGGTCCATATGACCTATACCGCCGCCGAATATGATGATGGCCCGATCGCCTTCCGTTATCCGCGCGGCAATGGCACCGGCGTCGCGCTGCCCGAAGTTCCGGTGAAGCTGGAAATCGGCAAGGGGCGCGTGGTGCGCAGCGGCAAGACCGTGGCGATCTTCTCGCTCGGCACGCGATTGGCCGAGGCGTTGAAGGCCGCCGATACGCTGGAGGCGCGCGGGCTGTCGACGAGCGTCATCGACCTGCGTTTCGCCAAGCCGCTCGACGAGGAGCTGATCCGCAAGACCCTCGCGAGCCACGAAGTGTGCGTGACGGTCGAGGAAGGCAGCGTCGGCGGTCTCGGCGCGCATGTGCTGACCTTAGCGAGCGACGAGGGGCTGATCGACGCGGGGCTGAAGCTGCGCACGCTGCGCCTGCCCGATATGTTCCAGGATCAGGACAAGCCCGAACTGCAATATGACGCCGCGGGGCTGAACGCGCCGCAGATCGTCGATTGCGTGCTGAAAGCGCTGCGCCACAACAGCGCGGGTGTCGAGGAAGCGGGCGCGCGGGCTTAGCGGTAAACTTCGCGGCGATGGGCCAGCGTTAGGACCAGAACAACCAGTCGTTCGTCAAAGATGCGGACCACGATACGATAGTCGCCCACTCTGTACCGCCACAACCCTTTGAGACTCCCGGTCAGTGCCTTGCCACGCTGGCGCGGATCTTCAAGGGCGGTGAGTTCCTCCAAGTAGCGGGTGATGCGATCGGCCTGTTCGCGAGCAATTTTGCGGAAGGCGCGGCGCGCGCCGTCGTCGAGCTCAATCGTCCAGGCCAAGTTCTTTCCTCAGTTCGGCAACGGAAATGGTCTTGGCGGGATCATGTTGCCGCATTGCTTCCTCTGCAGCAGCGATATCCTCGATGTCCTCGATATATTCCTCGATCGCTTTTCGCGCGAACGAGGTTTTTGTGCGACCGGCGCGCTTGGCAGCTTCGGAGAGCCGTTCTTCAAGTTCCTTGTCGAGGCGAATGGCAAGCATAATCCGGCTCCTTTGCTATACATGTATAGCGCGGGGCGCCGGTTCACAAGATTTGTCGCAAATTGACCGAACCGGAATGGACATTCTTTGGTAGGCGACGAATAGTGCGACAAAGGGGCACGCGCCAATGGATTTCCTGAAACTCATCCAGTCGCTCGACGAGCTGCTCTATGAGATCATGTCGTGGCTGATCTTTTATCCGGTCACCTTGTGGCGCGCGCTGACCAAGCCGCTGACGATGATGGATTATGCCGACACCGAACTCGGCGATCCGGCGGCGCGGCAATATAGCGATACGCTGTCGCCGCCGCTGTTCCTGCTGCTGACGATCGCGCTGACGCATGCCGCCGAACTGTCGCTGGTCGGGCAGGACCAGCTGATTACCAGCAAGACCGGGTTGAGCGCGTTTATCAGCGACGACAGCAGTCTGATATTGGTGCGGGTTGCGTTTTTCAGCATTTTTCCGCTGATCATGGCGGCACGGATGGTGCGGGCGCGGCATGTGAAGCTCGACCGCGGACCGCTGAAGCCGCCCTTTTACAGCCAGTGTTACGTCACCGCGCCCTTCGCGATGATGGTCAGTGCCGCGTCGATCCTGATGCGAATGGGGCAGATCGAGTGGGAGTTGGCCGGTTTCGCGCTGCTCGTCTTCGCGCTGCTGTGGTTCGGGACGTTGCAAATCTTGTGGTTCGCGCACCATTTGCGCTGCGGTTACTGGCGCGCCGCGGGCCATGCCTCGCGCGCGATGGTCGAGGCGCTGGTGTTGTTTACGGTCGTGTCGCAGATTTTTCGTTAGCCGCCATGAAAAAGGCCCGGACATGCCGGGCCTTTCCAGTCGGTGATGTTCGCCGGGTTCAGCCCGTCGGAATCGCCGCTTGCGCGTCGCGGCCGTCGCCTTCGGGGGCGGCCAGGATGTCGCGGACGACCAGTCCCTTGTCGACCACCTGCGTGTCGGGGCTGCCGACCTGGCTGCGGATGCCGGGGTCGGCGCGGGCGCCGTCGGCGCTGCTGATCACCGCGGCTTCATTGGGGCTGCGGGCTGAGGGGCCGCCGAACAGCGCGCGCAGCGTCTGTTCCGCGGTCGATTCGCCGCCGGGACGCGCGGTGCCGGGGGCGGGCGGGGCCAGCGAGAAATCGGGCGGCACGACGAGCGGTGCCTGACGCGACACCGCAAATTCGTCGGGCCGGTCGCGGCTGAACAAATTGTTCGACCCGCAGGCCGACAGGGTGGTCGCGAAAATCGAGGCGGCCAGGATGGCGGTGGTCCGGTTCACTGTAATAACTCCTATGCGCCCCGTTAATCGGTGGACGGCTTCCCGTCCGTGCTGGCCGCCTTTTCGCCGAAGAGCAGCGCGCGCGCAACCAGCAAAAGCACCCCCAGCGTGATGCACGCATCGGCGACGTTAAAGATCATGAAGGGGCGGAAATCGCCGAAATGCAGATCGGCGAAATCGACGACATAGCCATAGCGCACCCGATCGACGATATTGCCGAGCGCGCCGCCGAGGATCATCGCGAGCGCAATCACGTCGCCCTTCGCCTGTTCGCGGGTCATCCAGATGCCGACCGCGGCGGCGACGATCCCGGTCACCGCGACCAGCGTCCAGCGCGTCGTGTCGGTGCAACTGGCGAACATCGACAGCGAAATGCCGCAATTTTCGGCCCAGGTCAGGTTGAAGATGTCCATCAGCTCGATCTGGCGCTTCGCTTCGAGCGACAGCGGGGTGATGATCACCCATTTGGTCACCTGATCGAGCAGGAAGGCGAAGGCGGCGATCAACAGGCCGAAACGCAGGTGCGGCGAACGAGAGCTTGTCATGCGGGGTTCAATACTGTTTCGCAGCGATTGCACAAGTTGCCGTCCTCGGTAACTTCGGGGAGGTGGCGCCAGCAGCGGCCGCATTTGTGGTCGGTGGTGGGAGTGACTCCGACCCGATTGTTATGCTGTGTGCGTTCGACCGCCGCTGTGATGAACAATTCGGCGAGCTCGTCCCAAGTAAACTGGCTGGCCAGTTCGTCGCCGACGACGATCTTGGCTTCGAGGCTCGACCGCACCGTCTTTTCGCGGCGAAGCGGCTCGATAGCCTCGTTCACCTGATTGCGAAGCTGACGCAATTCAGCCCAACGCCCAATCAGTTCGTCATCCCGGCGAAGGCCGGGATCCCCACCGTCGAGATCCCGGCCTTCGCCGGGATGACGATTGAGGGTGGGAAGTGTGGGCCATTCGAGGAGGTGGACCGAACCTGCTTCGGGATAGCGCGTCCCCCACACCTCTTCGCTGGTGAACACCAGCACCGGCGCGGCATAGCGCACCAGCGCGTGGAACAGCGTGTCGAGCACGCTGCGGTACGCGCGGCGTTTGTCGGTCCCTAAGGGCGCGGCGGGGCCGATGTCGCAGTAGAGGCTGTCCTTGCGGATATCGAAATAGAAGGCCGACAGGTCTTCGTTGCAGAAGTCCGAGAGCAGGCGGGTGTAGCTGTTGAAGTCGAAATCATCGACCGCGCGGACCAGCTTGGCGTCGAGGTCGGCGAGCAGCGAGAGCATATAGCGCTCGAGCTCGGGCATCGCCGCGACGTCGTCGATCTTCTCCGCGTCGCTAAATCCTTCCAGCGCGCCGAGCAGGTAACGGAAGCTGTTGCGCAGCTTGCGATACTGGTCGGCGACCCCGGTCAGGATTTCCTTGCCGATGCGGTGGTCTTCGGTGAAGTCGACCGACAGCGCCCACAGGCGCAGGATGTCGGCGCCATAGTCGCGCATCAGGTCGATCGGGCTGATCGTGTTGCCGAGCGACTTCGACATTTTGAAGCCCTTGGAATCCATCGTGAAGCCGTGGGTCAGCACCGCCTTGTACGGCGCCTGTCCGCGCGTGCCGCAGCTTTCGAGCAAGGACGACTGGAACCAGCCGCGATGCTGGTCGCTGCCTTCGAGATAGAGGTCGGCGCTGTGGGTGCCGCCGTCGTGGCGGACGAGCGCGGGCCACCTACCGCTCTCCAGGACGAAGGCGTGGGTGCAGCCCGAATCGAACCAGACGTCGAGGATGTCGACGATGCGCTCATAATCGGCGGCGTCATATTGATCGCCGAGATATTCCTGCGCGCGCGCGTCGCTCCATGCGTCGACACCGCCGGCCTTCACCGCCGCGACGATGCGGTCGTTGACTACGGGATCGTTGAGGTACTGGCCGGTCTTGCGGTCGACGAAGAGCGTGATCGGCACGCCCCAGGCGCGCTGGCGCGACAGCACCCAGTCAGGGCGGTCCTTGACCATCGACCCGATGCGGTTGCGGCCCTTTTCGGGGACGAAGCGGGTGCGGTCGATCGCGTGCATCGCGGCCTGCCGCAGCGTCGGCGCGGCGCACAGATCCTCCTCGGCGGGGTTGATCGCGCCGCCTTCGCTTTCCCAGCGCTGCTCGCGCGGCGCCTTGGGCTCGATGTGGGTCATCACCCGGTCCATCGGCACGAACCATTGCGGGGTGCAGCGATAGATGACCTTGGCTTTCGAGCGCCAGCTGTGCGGATAGCTGTGCTTGTAATCGGCGGATGCGGCGAGAAGCCCGCCGGATTCGCGCAGGTCGGTGCAGATCGGGCCGTCGGGGGCGTTGAACTTGGGGTTGATGACCGAGCCCTGACCGGCGAGCCAGCCCCAGTCTTCGCGATATTTGCCGTCGCCCTCGACCGCGAACACGGGGTCGATGCCGTTCGCCTTGCACAGGTCGAAATCATCCTCGCCATGGTCGGGCGACATATGGACGAGCCCGGTGCCGCTGTCGGTGGTGACGAAATCGCCCGCGAGGAAGGGGCGCGGGCGCGCGAAGAAGCCGCCGAGCGCGTGCATCGGGTGGCGGGCTGACAGGCCTGCCAGCTCGGAGCCCTTGCCCTCCCAATCGATGGAATAGGAATCGATCCTGTATCGGTTGCTCACCGCATCAACCAAATCGCGGGCAACGAGCAAATGGGTTGGAGTGGGTTCGCCGCTCCCGCTGTTCTCCCCGCCCTGCCAAGCGTTCAGGTGTAGAACGACGTAGTCAACGTCACGGCCGTACGCGATCGCCTGATTGACCGGGATTGTCCACGGCGTGGTCGTCCAGATTACCGCATGGACACCGTCGAACCTTCCATCCGGTCCTCCGACGATCTTGAAGGGCACATCGATCTGCGTCGAGACGATATCTTCATATTCGATCTCGGCCTCGGCGAGCGCGGTCTTTTCGACCGGCGACCACATCACCGGCTTGGCGCCGCGATAGAGCATATCGTTGGCGGCGAATTTGAGCAGCTCGCGGACGATCGTGGCCTCGGCCTCATAATCCATCGTCAGATACGGATGGTCCCAGTCGCCGCCGATGCCGAGGCGCTTGAGCTGCTCGCGCTGGGTGTCGACCCAATGCTGCGCATAGGCGCGGCATTCGGCGCGAAATTCCTCGACCGGAACCTCGTCCTTGTTCAGCTTTTTCTTGCGATACTGCTCCTCGACCTTCCACTCGATCGGCAGGCCGTGACAGTCCCAGCCGGGCACATAGGGCGCGTCCTTGCCCTTCAGCGTCTGAGTGCGGACGACCATGTCCTTGAGGATATGGTTGAGCGCATGGCCGATGTGCATGTCGCCATTGGCATAGGGCGGGCCATCGTGGAGGATGAACTGGTCGCGGCCCTTGCGGCTCTCGCGAATCTGGCCTTCGAGGTTGCCCTCGAGCCATTTGGCGAGAATCAGCGGCTCCTTCTGCGGCAGGCCGGCCTTCATCGGAAAGTCGGTCTTGGGCAGGAAGACGGTGTCGCGATAATCGCGCTGTTCGGCGGCGGTGGGCGTGTCGGTCATGGGGGCGGCGCTTAGCGCAGATTTGCGTGGGAGCAAAGCTTATGGGCGCGGGTGGGGTGGAAGAAGAGGTTCACGCGGAGGCGCGGAGACGCGGAGGGAAAAGAAGAGAAGGGTTTCGCGCAGAGGCGCAGAGATCGCGGAGAAAGAGCAAGGGCGGCAAAGCCGCCATCCATTCTTCTCCGCGGCTCCGCGTCTCCGCGTGAATCCCTTATTTCTCTGCGTTCTCTGCGCCTCTGCGCGCAAAATCCCTATTTCTGTCGTGGTCGTAGCGCCGGTCCCACGGCGCGGATGTCTTCGACCCAGATATAGCCGTTGAAGCTGGCGGGGATTTTGGCGAGTTGCTGGGGGGTGGAAAGGCCTTCGTTCGATTTGCCGCTTTCATAGGGGCCAAAGACGATGACGCGCGCGCCGACGCTGTCCATGCGCGCGATCAGGCGGTCAGGCCAGCTCCAATAGGCCCATTGATAGTTGATCGGGATCGCGAGGACGCCGTTCCGGCAGCTGGCGGGAACGATGCCCGTCCAGCCGTAGGTTACATAGTCCTTTGAGCAGGCCATCGCCTCGCGCTTGAGGTCGAACGACCAATTGTTTGGCAGCAGTTCGCGCATCCGTTTCACCGGACGTTCGGCGCCGTAGAAGGCGTCGCCGAGCTTGGCGCTGTCGCGGCCCGAGGCTTGCAGGATCGCGAACAGCTGGTCGGCTTCGCGCGGGTTTTTCGATTTGAAGTTGAACAGGATCGGGTGGACGGGGAGCGCCGTGAGGCCTTCCTCGACCGTCGGCATCTTGCCGACGCCCTTGCCGCGCAGCGGGAAGGTCTTGCCGCCGTCGGCGGTATAGCCATGGCCGATGTCGAGCGCCTTGAGCTCGGCCAGCGTCAGGTCGCGGGTGGCGCCCTTGCCTTCGGTGCGGCAATCAACGGTCCAGTCGTGGAAGAGGACCATGCGCCCGTCCTTGGTCGGCGCGACGTCGACCTCGACCATGTTGGCGCCGAGGCCGACCGCCCATGTCATGGATTCTGGGGTGTTTTCGAATATCTCATGGCTTGGCGGATAGGCGTGGACGGCGGTGCAGGTGTCGCGACCGACCGCGGCGCGCTTGTCGTAGAGGTGATAGACGCCGCGGTGCGCGATGAGTTTGGGCTTGCCTGTCGGCGAGGGGGCTAGCCAGCTGGCGTTGCTGAGGGTCAGCCAGGCGATGAGCGCGGCGAACAGCCAGAGCGCGATTTTGGTGGCGCGGCGCAGGGGCTTTTTGGGCGGGGGTTCGAGGGCGGTGGCCCAGTCGGTGTTTGCGTCGGTCATGCGGTCCCCCACTCCCTCTCCCCTTGCGGGAGAGGGTTGCGAAAGCTTGGCAGCTTGCTGCCTAGCTGAAGCTGGGAGAGGGGGTGGCGCCGTAGCGTTGGGGCGCTGCCCCCTCTCCCGTTGCGACTAGCGAGCAAGCTCGCAAGTCTCACTGCCCTCTCCCGCAAGGGGAGAGGGTTTAGATGGTGGCGAGCAGCACCTTCGCCGCGTCGCAATCCTTGCCAATCTGCGCCATCAGCGCGTCCATGCTGTCGTACTTCGCCTCGGGCCGGATGAAGGCGTGGAAGGCGACGTCGATGTCCTGCCCGTACAGATCCTCGGCAAAATCGAAGAAATGCGGTTCGAGCAATTCCTTCGGCGGATCGAAGCTGGGGCGGATGCCGAGGTTGGCGGCGCCTTTCAGCTCGCGCCCGTCGCGCAGCTTTCCGGTGATCGCGTAGATGCCGTAACGCGGGCGCAGGTAGTTTCCCATGTCGATATTGGCGGTCGGGAAACCCAGCAAACGCCCATTCTTGTCGCCATGCTCGACCGTGCCGCGCACGGTGAAGGGGCGGGTCAGCAGGCGCGCGGCGGTGGCGCAATCGCCCGCGTGCAGCGCCTCGCGGATGCGGCTCGACGAGATGACGGCATCGTCCTCGACCGGGGCGACCATTTCGGTGAAGAAGCCAAGGCGGCGGGCGTGGTCGGCCAGCGTCACGACATCGCCGCCGCGGCCCTTGCCGAACACGAAGTCGCTGCCGGTGACGACCCCGGCGGCGCCGTAACGGTCGAGGAGGAGCCCGGTGATGAATTCCTCCGCCGTTGTCCCCGCAAGCGCGGCGTCGAAGGGCAGGACGAGCATCGCGTCGGCGCCCGCCGCGGCGAATAGCTCTTGCCGCTGGTCGAGCGTCGTGAGGCGGAAGGGTGCAACATCGGGTTTGAAATAGCGCACCGGATGCGGGTCGAAGGTCGCGACGATCGCGGGGCGACCTTCGTCGCGGGCATGGCGGACGGCGCGACCGACGACCGCTTGGTGCCCGGCGTGGAAGCCGTCGAAATTGCCGAGCGCGATGACGCCGCCGCGCAGCGGATCGGCGATGCGGGCGTGGCCGTCGAGGCGGATCATTTCCGCCCTCTCTTCCGTTCGTGCTGAGCTTGTCGAAGCACTGTTCTTCCTTCTTGCGGCGTCAAAAGAAAGAACGGCCCTTCGACAAGCTCAGGGCGAACGGATAGGGAAGGAAGCTTCATGGCGCGGGCGGCGACAGCGGGACCAGCCCCGCGCGCAGCACGCGAACGGCGTTGCCGCCCATGGCGGCGCGGATTTCGTCGTCGCTGAACCCCGCGTCGATCAGCGCCTGCGTCACCTGCGCCAGTTTCGACGTATCGAAGCGCACCGTGGTGGCGCCGTCATAATCGCTGCCAAGCGCGACATGCTGGATGCCGACAAGGTCGCGGACATGCTTCATCGCCTTCGCGATGCTCGCGGGCGAGGTGTCGCAGATTGCGGCATCCCAATAGCCGATGCCGACAAGCCCGCCGGTCGCCGCGACGCCGCGGATTTGCGCGTCGGACAGGTTGCGGTTGACCTTGCACGTCGCCTGTACGCCGCCATGGCTGGAGACGACGGGGCGGCGCGCCATCTTGAGGATGTCGGCGACGCAAGCGTTCGAGCAATGCGCGATGTCGACGATCATGCCCTTCGCTTCCATCGCGGTGACGACCTGCCGCCCGAGCGGGGTCAGGCCGCCCTTCTTGAGTCCGTGCATCGATCCGGCGAGATCATTGTCGAAGAAATGGGTGAGCCCCGCCATGCGGAACCCTGCGGCGTAGAGCTTGTCGAGATTTCCGAGCTGGCCTTCGAGCGGATGCAGGCCTTCGATGCTGAGCAGCGCGCCGGTGGTCAGCGGTTTGCCCCGCCGCGCCGCGAGCAGCGCGTCGAGATCGGCGGCGGTGGCGACCGCGCGCAGCTTGCCGTCCGACGCAGCGACGGCGCGGTGCAGCTTTTCAGCATGCCACAGCGAGCGTTCGAGCAGCGAGTTCCACGTCCGCACTGGCTGGAGCTGCGCGATCACCAGGCTGGTGATATTGTCGGTGTCGCCGCTGTTGGCGTCGTAATTCTGGCCCTTCGGCGACTTGGTCGTGCTCGCGAGGATTTGCAGCGCGACATTGCCGTCCTCCAGCCGCGGCAGGTCCATATGGCCGCGTGTCGCGCGGTCGAGGATGTTCCGTTTCCAGAGCAAGGTGTCGCTGTGCAGGTCGACGATGGTCAGCGTTTTGTGGAGCGCCTTGGCGCGTTCGCTGACCGCTGGAAGCGGCTTGCCATCGATCTGGTTGGTGCCGCGCTCGATGATGCCGGGGGCTAGCGCGAAGAAAGCGAGCGCGGCGAGGGCGACAACAAGCAGGAGTGCGATCAGCCAGCGGCGCATGGGGCTAAATCCTTGTCAGCGTGACGAAGCTGTAGGCGGGGCGTCCGGCGTCGTCGGCGGGATGATCTTCGCGCGCAACTTCGCGCCACGCGGCGGGGTCGGGATAGGCGATCACGGCGTCGCCTTTCGGCTCAAGGGCGACTTCGGTCAGCTCGATGCGGTCGGCGAGGGGCAGGAACAGCGCGTAGATTTCAGCACCGCCAATCACCATCACATGCGGGGCATTCGCCAGTTTCAGCGCTTCCTCGATGCTTGCGACGGGTTCGGCGCCTTCGTCCTGCCAGTCGGGGTCGCGGGTGAGGACGATGTGGCGGCGGCCTTCGAGCACCGCGGGCAGGCTGTCGAAGGTTTTGCGCCCCATGATCATCGGGCGCCCCATCGTCAGCTGTTTGAAACGGCGGAGATCCGCGGGCAGGTGCCAGGGCATCTTGCCATTTGCGCCGATGACGCCATTGGCGGCGCGCGCGAGGATCAGGGTGATTTCGGGATGGTTCATGCGGGGGCGGTTCCGACCCAGGTCGCGTGGCCGAGCTTGCGGCCGGCGCGCACTTCGGTCTTGCCATAATGATGGACGTGGCACGCGCCGTCGGCGAGGAGCGCAGGCACCGTGGCGATATCGGCGCCGATCAGGTTGCGCATCGTGACGGGCAGCGCGGTGGTCGCGGTGCTGCCGAGCGGCAGCCCGGCGACGGCGCGGATGTGGTTTTCGAACTGGCTGGTCACCGCCCCCTCGATCGTCCAGTGACCGCTGTTGTGGACGCGCGGCGCCATCTCGTTGAAAACTGGGCCGTCGTCGGTGGCGAAAAATTCGCCGGTGAGCACGCCGACATAGTCGAGATCGTCGGCGATGCGCGCCATCAGCGCGCGGGCTTCGTCCTGCTGGTCGCGGATGATCGGCGGCGGTGGCAGGCTGGAGGTCGCGAGGATGCCGTTTTTGTGAACATTGACGCTGCTGTCCCAGAAGCGCGTCTCGCCGTCGATGCCGCGCACCAGAATGACCGAAAATTCGTGCGCGAAGGTGACGAAGCCTTCGAGGATCGCCGCATGACGGTCGATCGCGTCCCATGCACTGTCGGCGTCGGCGGCGGCGATGAGTCGCGCCTGCCCCTTTCCATCATAACCCATGCGCAGCGTTTTCAGGATCGCGGGGGCGCCGATTTCGACAAGCGCGGAGTCGAGCGCGGCGCGGTCGGGAACGGCCGCGAAGGGCGCGGGGCGGCCGCCGTGTCCCGCAACAAACCGCTTTTCGACCAGCCGGTCCTGCGCGATCTCCAGCGCCTGTGCACCCGGGCGCACCGCGACATGCCCCGACAGGAAGCGCACCGTGTCGACCGGGACATTTTCAAACTCGATCGTCACCGCGTCGCACGCCGCGGCAAACGCGGCGAGGCGCGGTTCGTCGTCCCACGCCGCCTGGACATGATGCGCCGCGACCTGCGCCGCAACACTCTCCCGCTCGGGGGCGTAGCTGTGGACCTTGAAACCGAGCTGCGCTGCGGCGACGCCAAGCATCCGGCCGAGCTGGCCGCCGCCGAGAATGCCGATCGTCGAACCCGGTGCCAGCAAAGCGATCAGCCCTCGCGTACCGGGTGCGGGGCGACGCTATTGGTCTGTTCGGTGCGCCACGCGTCGAGTTTTTGCGCCAGATCGGTGTCGTGGTTTGCCAGCAGCGCGGCGGCGAACAGGCCCGCGTTGGTCGCGCCCGCCTTGCCGATTGCAAAGGTCGCCACCGGAATGCCGCCGGGCATCTGGACGATCGAATAGAGGCTGTCGACGCCGCTGAGCGCCGCCGACTGCACCGGCACGCCGAGTACCGGCACGCGCGTCATCGATGCGACCATGCCGGGCAGATGCGCGGCGCCGCCGGCGCCCGCGATGATGGCTTTGAGGCCCCGCTCCGCCGCGCTTTTGGCATAAGCCACGAGGCGGTCGGGGGTGCGGTGCGCTGACACGATCTGCACTTCGTGCGCGATGCCGAATTGTTCGAGGATCTGGACCGCATGGGCCATCGTCGGCCAGTCGGACTGGCTGCCCATGATAACCCCGACTTGCGGCGCGCTGTTGCCCATCACCCAACCCTCCACAAAGCCGCGGCCATTCACCGGGTGAATCGCCGCCGCCACCCCCCTAGCGACTGCACCGCGCGTGGGCAACGCCGCCTGTGGTCCCTTGCTTGGAAGGCCGCCCGCAGCAGCGGTATCTACCCCGTTTTGGCACCCCCAACGGGTAATTGAGGTTCCCTACCTCTGCGTTTACCGATTGGTATCAAGTCGCAGCTAGGGTTGCCGCGCAATATCCGTCGGCATCGGGCCGATGATAAGGGTTCGCTTGCGGGGACGTTGAATGGATAGCGTAGGGGGGGCACGGATCGCGGTCGACCAGTTCGGCTCCGTCGCCGTTGACTCCATCGAAGACCAGCTGCGGGACATCCGCCGGGAACGCGACGCGCTGCGCCGCGAGAACCGCGTGTTGAAGATCGCCGTGGCCGAGCTGGAGCGCGTGTCCGAACGCGACACGCTGACCCCGCTGTTTAACCGCCGCTATTTCCTCACCGCCATCCATCACCGTATGGCGCGGTTCGAGCGTCATGCCGAACGGGCGGCGGTCGTGTTTGTCGACGTCAACCAGCTGAAATTGATCAACGACAGTTTTGGCCATGCCGCGGGCGACTTCGCCTTGATGGAAATCGCCAAGCGGCTCGCCGAATCGATCCGCGCGACTGACGTGGCGGCGCGCATCGGCGGCGACGAGTTCGGGCTGATCCTCGACCAGTCGAGCGAAGAGGGCGCGCGCGCCCAGATTGCGCGGCTGGGCGATGTGCTGACCGCGGCGCCGGCCGAGTATGACGGGCACCAGATCGCGCTGTCGGCCTGCTTCGGGATCGCGATGCTCCAGTCGGGGATGACCGAATCGGACATATTGGCCGCCGCCGACCGCGACATGTATCGCAACAAGCAGGGGCAGGGTTCGGCCCCTGGTCACCGCTGATACTACCGCTAACCGCCTGTTAACCATAAGGGCGCATCGTCCTGTCAGGACAGGGGGTGAACATGCGTACCCAAGCCGACCCATATCATGACATTCAGGACCGGATCACCGGCCAGATCGGCGCGCTGGCCGAAGCGCTGCCGCATTGCGCATTGGCGCAGATCGTCCAGCGCATCGACGACATCCGCTGTCTGGCGCGCGACAATGGCTTTGCCGCGGTCGAGACGCTGGCAAGTCGGCTCGAATCGGCGGTCGCGGGCGGCGGCTATCGCGCCGCGATCCTGACCTATCTCGACGCGATGAGCGATGCGGCCAGTGTCCCGCGTGGGCCATTGCCCGCCGCCACGCATGAAGCGTGGCTGGCATCGGTTGCGATGCGGCTCGGTCATTGACGGTTCCTGCCTGACAATTCAGACGGGTTTTCATGGATGCAATCATGCTTGCGCTGGTCGCGGTGCTGCTCGCCAATGCCGACGGGCGCAGCGGGATATTGCTGTCGCGGCTGCTGAGCGCGCGGCCGGATCGGCGGGTCGTCGTCGGCATCGCCTTTGGTGCCTTCCTCCTCAATGCGATCATTGCCGCAACCGCAGGGGCGGTCGCCAACCGGATGATCGGGCAGGGCGTCGCGGCGCTGCTGGTGGCATTCGCCATGCTTTCGGCCGCCCGGGCGCTGCTGTGGCGGGGGCGGTCGTCGCTGTTCGATGACGGCGCGCTGACAGCGACCCCAACAATGCTGGCGGGACGGATGCTGATCGCGCAGTTTGGTGACCGCAGCCATTTTCTGATCGGCGCGCTCGCCGCGACCAGCGGCGCGGGACAATGGGCCGCAGCGGGCGCGCTGGTCGGCTGGACGCTGGCGCTACTGCCGTTTCTGGCATTCGGAGCGGAACTTGCCGAACGGCGCGCGGCGCATGTGCTGCGCTGGGCCAGCGCCGCGATTTTGACGATGTGGGGCATCGTAACCGCCTTGGGGGCGTTCGGATTGATCGCATAGATCTTTCGAATTTGCGCTTCATCATCGCTTTTGTCGATGACAGCGACCGACAGCTTTCACGCGCAAAGATTGTCGCGACGCGCTATATGGGGACCAAATAGAAAGGATATTTCCCATGTCCCAGAAAAACCAGCCCGCCGTCGCCGACGCACTCAACGCGCTGCTCGCCGACAGTTTTACGCTCTATTTGAAGACCAAAAACTATCACTGGCATGTCCAGGGGCCGCGCTTTCGCGAGCTGCACCTGCTGTTCGACGAACAGGCAACGCAGATTTTCGCGACCACCGACCTGATTGCGGAACGGGTGCGCAAAAATGGCGCGCGGACGCTGCAATCGATCGGCGACATCGGCCGCCGCAGCTCGATCCGCGATGATGACGCCGCGGGTACCGATGCCGAGTCGATGATCCGAGCGCTGGCCGACGATAATAAGACTTTGCTAGGCCAACTGAAAGAGGTGAAGGCCGCCGCCGAGGCCGATGGCGACATCGCGACGAGCGGGCTGGTCGATAGCTGGGCCGATGAAACGCAGCAGCGAATCTGGTTTCTGGAAGCGACGCTGGGATATTGAGGCGACCGAAATCGCTCCCGCCCTAGCGGGGGCCCCGAGCCGCCTTATTCCATGATGGCTGTGTAAACCGACAGTGGCCGCGGGGGCGAGGGTGTGTCAATCGCGACCTTCATCCTTGCCCCGCAAACAAATAGCGCGGTCCGCGGGCCGCGCTTTTTGTTTTCCGGTTATTCCGCCTGATCAGCGCTGTTTCTTCGCCGTGGTCGCGGTGAAATCGGGATCCTTTTTCGCCACCCAGTCGACAAATTTGCGCACATTGGGGTTGGCCAGCAGGCCATCGACATCCATTCCGTGGCGTTGCAGTTCCGTATTGGTGAAGTTGGCGATCAAAGTTTGCTGGCAAATAGGGTGCATCGGCACGACGTCGCGCCCGCCCCGGCTTTTGGGGATGGGATGATGCCAGACAATCGTCTTGCCCGTGGGCCTACCGCACAGCCAGCACGGCGGCACCGCGATCGCCGGAGCGTCTTCTTCGCGATGCCGGTCGCCGTAAGGATCATGCTTCGAATGTTTGCGGGCCATGCTGCTACCTGAATTGCCGAAGATTGGCGCGCGCCGATCGCCAAACAAAAAGGGCGGCCCGAAAGCCGCCCTTTTCGTGTGTTCGGTTGATCCTGCTGATCAGTCCTGATGCGGCTGGATGTTTACCGCGGCGAATTTGCCGCGGTCGTCGACCTCGATGTCGAACGCGACGCGGTCGCCTTCGTCGAGGCCGGTCATCCCGGCGCGCTGCACCGCGCTGATGTGGACAAAAGCGTCGGCCTGTCCGTCGTCGCGCGCGATAAAGCCGAAGCCCTTGGTCGTGTTGAAAAATTTGACCGTGCCCGAGGTGCGTTCGCCGGTCAGCTGGCGCCGACCGCGCGCACCGCCGGGGGCTGCGCCGGGAGCGCCCCGATCGTCGCGGCGCGGGCCGCTGTCTTCGATCGGCATCGGTTCGCCCTCGATCTTCAGATCGATGGCTGACACCTTGCCATTGCGTTCGACGAGAGTGAAGCCGAGCGGCTGGCCCGAAGCGAGCCCGACCAGCCCCGCCTGTTCGACCGCGCTGATGTGAACGAACACATCTTCGCCGCCATCGTCGCGCGCGACAAAGCCAAAGCCTTTCGCCGCGTTGAAGAATTTTACCGTGCCATTGCCTTCGCCAACGACCTGCGCCGGCATCCCGCCGCCACGTCCGCCGCCGAAGCCGCCACCGCCACCGCCGAAGCCACCGCCACGATCACCGCCGCCGAAGCCCCCGCCGGGACGATCACCGCCGCCGAAGCCGCCACCGGGACGGTCGCCGAAACCGCCACCGCGGTTACCGCCGCCATAGCTGTCGCCGCCATAAGGTGCAGGTTCGAAGCTGTCGAAATTGCCGAAATCATCGCGCTTGCCGCGCCCCCGCTGGCCGCGGCGATCCTTGTTGAAACTCATTGTCTAATAGTCGCTTTCGGTTCGTCCATACCCCATTCGATCGGCGCCTTGCGTCGGACGGGGACGCACTTCACCACGGGCACAGACTCGCCCCATGCCGCTAACGACGAAATATATAGCTTAAACAGATGTCATCTGCGAACGGAAAATTCAAAAGCACGACGCGGTCTGTCGCAGACTTTTTCTCGCGGTTATCCCGCGCTGGCCGCGGCGGCAAAAACCAGTCATTGAGCGGCAAGGCCGCTTCGCCTAAGGGCAGCGGATGACCGTATATTTCCACGAAGAAGATTTGCCCGCGGGCGCGCTGGGTCCGGGCGCCGTCGCCGTCGATACCGAAACCATGGGGCTGAACCCGCTGCGCGACCGATTGTGCCTGGTGCAGATCAGTGACGGGTCGGGCGACGAGCATCTGGTGCGTTTTGCACCCGGCAGCAGCTACGACGCGCCGGTACTCAAGGCCATATTGACCGATCCTAACCGGTTGAAATTGTTTCATTTCGCGCGGTTCGACATCGCGGCGCTGCAACAGGCGCTGGGCGTCGTCACCGCGCCCGTCTATTGCACCAAGATCGCCTCGAAACTGATCCGCACCTACACCGACCGTCACGGGCTGAAGGAACTGGTGCGCGAATTGCTGGGGCAGGAAGTGTCGAAACAGCAGCAGTCGAGCGATTGGGGCGCCGCCGAGCTCAGCGAAGCTCAGCGCGATTATGCCGCCAGCGACGTGCGCTTTCTGCATGCGATGAAGGACATTCTCGATATGCGGCTGGCGCGCGAGGGGCGCAGCGAACTGGCCCAGGCCTGTTTCGATTTCCTGCCGACGCGCGCCGCGCTCGACCTGGCTGGATGGCCCGAGGTCGATATTTTCGCGCACACCTAAAGGCCGATTCGCATGTCCGAACGCGCCGATCTTGACCGCACGATGCGCCGCCTGTGGGCGACGAGCGGGTCGAGTCACGACCGGGTGGTGCGCATCTTGCGCTTTGGCCTGCCGCTTGTGATCGGAATCGTTGCCGCGGTGCTGGTCTTTTCGCCCTTCACCCAGCGTTCCGAAATCAGCTTCCTGCTCGCCAAGGACAAGGTCGATATGGCGAGCGAGCGGATGAAGGTGACGCGCGCCGAATATCGCGGTCAGGATGCCAAAGGTCAGCCCTTTGCCCTGCTCGCGGGCAGCGCGGTGCAGAAAAGTTCGGCTGAACCCGTCGTGCGGATGACCGACCTGTCGGGGGCGATCCGCCTGACCGACGGCCCGGCGACGATCGTCGCCCGCAACAGCGCCTATAATATGGAGACCGAAAAGGTCGCGGTGCCGGGGCTGGTGCAGGTCAAGGGCGCCGGCGGATACCGGATCGACGCCAGCAATGTATCGATCGACCTCAAAACGCGGACCCTGGTCGGACAGGGCGGCGTCAACGGGACGTTGAACATCGGCAATTTTTCGGCCAACCAGCTGTCCGCCGATCTCGACCAGCGGATCGTGCGCCTGCAGGGCAATGCGCGGCTGCGGATCAATCAGGGAGTGATCAAATGAACCGCCTTTGGACCATGAAAAGCATGGCGCTTGCAGGCGCAGGTTTTGCGTTCACCAGCCTCGCTTTGCTCTCGATCGGCAGCGGGGATGCCGCGCAGGCGCAGGCGCTCGCCAACCACAACAGCAACGCTCCGGTCGACTTCGCGGCGAACAGCATCGAAGTGCAAGACCGCGCCGACCGCGTCGTCATCGCGGGCAATGTCCGCGTGACGCAGGCGGGGATGACCTTGACCGCGGCGCGGATGACCGTCGCCTATTCGCGTCAGGGCGGCACCGACGTCAACCGGCTCGACGCCACCGGCGGTGTCGTGGTGACCAAGGGCGACGAGCGCGCATCGGGCAATGTCGCCATCTACGACCTCGACCGCCGCCTGATCACGATGGTCGGCAATGTCGAGCTGCGCCAGCGCGGCAATAATCTGCGCGGTGGGCGGATGGTGATCGACCTCAACAGCGGCCGCGCGACGGTCGACGGGCGGGGCGCAGCGCGCGGTCCCGACGGCAATCCGATTTCGGGCGGCACTGGCGGGCGTGTCACCGGCACCTTCACGGTACCGGAAAGAAAGCAGTAACCAGCGCTTTATACCGTTCTGCAACCATGCGCCTTCACCATGGGCGCAGGGACCAGAACCAGTGCGGTGCCGGGGGGCGACACCGCGTAGCGAAAGCACGCCCCCATGCGATTCTCACCGCTCGTTCCGCCACGCCGTCCGCTATTTGGACGCCGTATTGGGCCGCCGGCAGCGATTATCCCGACCCCGACGTCCGAAGAACGACGCCTGATCGACCGGATCCTGCGGCATGTTGGGCCGCGCGAGAAACTCTAGCCGACGGTTTTCATAGTCGTCATCCCGGCGAAGGCCGGGATCTCGCCGCTGCTCCGTGACGCTCCGTTGAGATCCCGGCCTTCGCCGGGATGACGAATTGACGGGGTTGATTCAATTCGCCGTTAAGCCCGCTTGGCCTTCTGCTCTCGCCGCCCTACATGCACCGCGCATGCCGCCCGATACGCTCACCTCCGCCGACGCGGCCAAGGAACCACCCGTTCTTGATACGCTAAGGCGTTTCCTGCCTTATCTGTGGCCCGCGGGGCACAGGGGGCACAAGGTGCGGATCGTCGGGGCGGGGCTGATCGTGCTCGCGTCGAAGGGTGTCCAGCTGTCGATGGGCTTCCTCTACGGCGCCGCGATCGACGCGATGGTGCCGGGAATGGAAGAGGGGGTTGCGCTCGCGATCGGCCTCGTTCTGGCTTACGCCGGGGCGCGCTTTGCCGGGGTGTTGTTCGATAACCTCCGCAACGTCGTGTTCGAACGCGTCGGGCAGGATGCGACGCGCCAGCTGGCGATCGCGACCTTCAGCCACCTTCACGCGCTAAGCCTGCGCTTTCACCTCGCGCGGCGGACGGGCGAGGTGACCAAGGTGATCGAGCGCGGGACCAAGAGCATCGACACGATGCTGTATTTCCTGCTGTTCAACATCGCGCCGACGATCATCGAATTGCTCGCGGTGCTGATCATCTTCTGGACCAAGTTCAGCTTTGGGCTCGCCAGCGCGACCGCGTTGATGGTCGTCGTCTATATCATCTTCACCCGCAAGGTGACCGACTGGCGCAACGCGCTGCGCACCCAGATGAACGATCTCGACACGCTGACCATCGGGCGCAGTGTGGACAGCCTGCTCAATTACGAGACTGTCAAATATTTCGGAGCGGAGGCGCGCGAGGAAGCACGCTACCGCGACGTTGCCGATCGCTATGCGCGCGCCGCGGTGAAAAGCGAAAACAGCCTCGCGTGGCTGAACATCGGGCAGAGCCTGATCACCAACGCCGCGCTGGCGGGGGCCATGGCCTATACCGTGTGGGGCTGGTCAACGGGCGAATATAGGGTCGGCGATGTGGTGCTGGTCAACACCTTGCTCGCGCAGCTGTTCCGCCCGCTCGACATGCTCGGCATGGTCTATCGCGTCATCCGCCAGGGGCTGATCGACATGGAGGCGATGTTCCGCCTGATCGACACCCCGCCCGAGATTTCGGACGCGCCGGGCGCGCCGCCGTTGGTGGTGCACGGCGGCGCGGTGGCGTTCGACAATGTGGTGTTCGGTTATGAGCCCGACCGGACGATCCTGAACGGGGTGAGCTTTGCGGTCGGTGCGGGCGAAACGCTGGCGATCGTCGGGCCGTCGGGGGCGGGCAAATCGACGATCGCGCGGCTGCTGTTCCGTTTCTACGATCCGCAGGGCGGGCGGATCACGATCGACGATCAGGATATTGCCGCGGTGACGCAGGCCAGCCTGCGCGGTGCGATCGGCATCGTGCCGCAGGACACGGTGCTGTTCAACGACAGCATCGGCTACAACATCGCCTATGGCCGCGAAGGCGCGGGCGCCGACGAGGTGGCGGCTGCGGCGGAAGGTGCGGCGATCGACGGCTTTATCGCGATCCTGCCGCAGGGCTATGACACCGAAGTCGGCGAGCGCGGGCTGAAGCTGTCGGGCGGCGAAAAACAGCGCGTCGCCATCGCGCGGACCTTGCTCAAGAACCCGCCGGTGCTGATTTTGGACGAAGCGACGAGCGCGCTCGACAGCCGCACCGAGGCGGCGATTCAGGACACGCTGGAACGGATTGCGCAGCGGCGCACGACCTTGGTGATCGCGCATCGGCTGTCGACGGTGACGGGTGCCGACCGGATCATCGTGCTCGATCATGGCCGGGTGGCGGAGACGGGGACGCACGACCAGCTGCTCGCGATGCGCGGGCTCTACGCCGACATGTGGGCGCGGCAGCAGGCGGAGAAGGAAGAGGGGACGGTTTAGACGGGCCCTTGTTCATTCATTTCGAATGTTATCGAAATATCTGTTGACGCCCAGCTCCGATTTCCATATTTCGATGATTATCGAATCATGGAGGCCGCGATGGAATCGGAAACCGTTGTTCGCGCGTTGAGCGCGCTGGCGCAGGAGCATCGGCTGTCGCTGTTCCGGCTGCTCGTACAGGCGGGGCCGGACGGGCTTGCCGCGGGGGCGATTGCCGAAGCGCTGGGGGTGCCCGCGTCGTCGCTCAGCTTTCACCTCGCGCAGCTGACCAACGCCGGACTGATCGCGCAGCGCCGCGACGGGCGGTCGCTGATATATTCTGCCGACTATGGCGCGATGAATGCGCTGCTCGGCTTCCTCATGGAAAATTGTTGCGGCGGTGCGATGTGCGCGCCTGCCGCGCCCTGTGACACCAAAGACAAGAATGAAAGGACTGCCGCATGAGCCGGTTTCATATGCACGTCGGGGTCAGCGACCTCGACAAGTCGATCGCCTTTTACTCGGGGCTGTTCGGCACCGGGCCCAGCGTGACCAAGCCCGATTATGCCAAATGGATGCTCGACGATCCGCGGATCAATTTCGCGATTTCGGTGCGCGACGGCGCGCAGAGCGGGATCGAGCATGTCGGCTTGCAGGTCGAGGATGAAGCCGAGCTCGCGGCGGTCTATGGGCGACTGAAAGACGCCGGGGCGCCGGTGCTGGAGGAAGGCGCGACGACCTGTTGCTACGCCAAATCCGAAAAGAGCTGGATCGCCGACCCCGACGGCGTCGTCTGGGAAGCCTTCCTGACCAATGGCGAATCGACGGTCTATGGCGACAGCCCCGATTTCGCCCCGCTGGCGTCGGACAATGCCGCCGAGGGCGCGTGCTGCGTTCCGACGATGCCGCAGGCCGCGCCCGCCAAGGTCGGCTGCTGCTGACATGACCGCGGGGGAGGGGCTGAACATATTGGTGCTGTGTACCGGCAATTCGGCGCGCAGCATTTTGGGTGAGGCGCTGATCGCCCGCAAGGGTGAAGGCCGGGTCCGCGCGTTCAGCGCGGGCAGCCAGCCCAAGGGCGTGCCGCACCCCGGCGCGCTGCGGCTGCTGGCGCGCGAGGGCTATGACATTTCGGCCTTCCGCTCGAAAAGCTGGGACGAATTTGCCGCGCCCGATGCGCCGCGCATCGACGTTGCGATCACCGTGTGCGGCAATGCGGCGGGCGAAACCTGCCCGCTGTTCATTGGCGCCCCGGTGCGCGCGCATTGGGGGCTACCCGATCCCGCCGATGTCGCAGGCGACGACGCGGCGGTCGATGCCGCCTTTGCCGAAACATACCGCCTGCTCGACATGCGCGTGCGGGCGATGCTGGCGCTGCCGCTCGAAACCATGACCGCGGCCGAGCGGCGTGAAGCGCTGAATACCATCGGCGCCATGGAAGGGGCTGCCTGACATGCAACGCAGCCGCCTGAGCTTTCTTGACCGTTATCTGACGCTGTGGATTTTCCTCGCGATGGCGCTGGGCGTCGCGCTGGGGACGCTGTTTCCGGCGCTGGCGGCGGGGATCGACGCGATGAGCGTCGGGACCACCAACCTGCCGATCGCGATCGGGCTTATCCTGATGATGTATCCGCCGCTGGCGCGGGTGCGCTATGCCGCGCTGCCGCAGGTGTTCGAGGATCGGCGGGTGCTGATGCTGTCGCTGGTCCAGAACTGGCTGATCGGGCCGGTGCTGATGTTCGTGCTCGCGGTGATCTTCCTGCGCGACGAGCCCGCCTATATGACCGGGGTCATCCTGATCGGGCTGGCGCGCTGCATCGCGATGGTGCTGGTGTGGAACCAGCTGGCAAAGGGCGACAATCAATATGTCGCGGCGCTGGTCGCGTTCAACTCGCTGTTCCAGATCCTGTTTTTCAGCGCCTATGCCTGGTTTTTCCTGACCTTCCTGCCGCCGCTGCTGGGGCTGGAGGGGCAGCTGATCGCGATCGACACCTGGATGATTGCCGAGGCGGTGCTGATCTATCTGGGCATCCCCTTCCTCGCCGGGTTCCTGACCCGTAGTTTGCTGGTCCGCGCGAAGGGTGAGTATTGGTACGAAACGCGCTTCCTGCCGCGCATCGCGCCGATCACGCTGGTCGCGCTGCTGTTTACCATCGCGGCGATGTTCAGCCTGAAAGGCGGTGAAATCCTGACGCTGCCGTTCGACGCGCTGCGCATCGCGGTGCCGCTGACGATCTATTTTGTCCTGCAATTTGTGATCAGCTTTGCGATGGGCAAATGGATCGCCGCCGATTATCCGCGCACCACCGCGGTCGCCTTTACCGCGGCGGGTAACAATTTCGAGCTGGCGATCGCGGTCGCGATTGCGGCGTTCGGGCTGGCGTCGCCGGTCGCCTTTGCCGCGGTGATTGGCCCGCTGGTCGAGGTGCCGGTGCTGATCCTGCTCGTCAACCTGGCCTTCTGGTTCGGGCGGCGCTGGTTCCCGGACAGTTTGCCGCGCGATAGCTGAGGATTTTCGCTCCGAATTTGATCGGGTCGGGTTGACCCCCCGCGTACCCGCCCTCTACGCATAATCTCATGCCGCATGACACCACCCTGATCGGCACCATCGTCGCCGGGCTGGGCGTGGCGTTCCTGATGGGGGCGCTCGCGCACCGGCTGCGGATTTCGCCGATTGCGGGCTATCTGCTCGCGGGGGTGCTCGTCGGGCCGTTCACGCCGGGCTTTGTCGCCGACACCGGGCTGGCGATGCAGCTGGCCGAGATCGGCGTCATCCTGCTGATGTTCGGGGTGGGGCTGCATTTTTCGCTGAAAGACCTGCTGTCTGTGCGCAAGATCGCGGTGCCGGGGGCGATCGCGCAGATTGCGGTGGCGTGGGCGCTCGGGATCATGCTGGGGCTGGGGCTCGGCTGGTCGATCGAGGGCAGCGCCGTGTTCGGCCTCGCCCTGTCGGTCGCATCGACCGTCGTGCTGCTGCGCGCGTTGCAGGCGCGCGATATGGTCGAGACCGAAAAAGGACGGATCGCGGTCGGCTGGCTTATCGTCGAGGATCTGGTGATGGTGCTCGCACTCGTGCTGCTGCCCGCGATGTTCGGTGAACGCGGTGACGAGGGAGGCAGCGCAGGACTGGTCCAGTCGGCGGCGATCGTGCTGCTCAAGGTTGTCGGTTTTGTCGCCTTCATGTTCGTAATCGCGCGGCGGGTGTTGCCATGGGTGCTGCACTGGTCCGCGCACACCGGATCGCGCGAGCTGTTCCGGCTCGCGGTGCTGGCGATCGCGCTGGGGGTGGCGTTCGGCGCCGCGGTGATTTTCGATGTGTCGTTCGCGCTCGGGGCGTTCTTCGCCGGGATGATCCTTGGCGAAACGCAGCTCAGCCGCCGCGCCGCCGAAGAAACGCTGCCGCTGCGCGATGCCTTTGCGGTGCTGTTTTTTGTATCCGTCGGCATGTTGTTCGACCCCAATGTGCTGGTCGAACAGCCGGGGCCGGTGCTGGCGACGGTGGCGATCATCGTCGTCGGCAAATCGCTCGCTGCCTTCGCGCTCGTGCGCGCCTTTGGCCACACGTCGCAAACCGCGCTGACGGTGTCGGTCAGCCTGGCGCAAATCGGCGAATTTTCCTTCATCCTCGCGGGGCTGGGGGTCGGGCTGGAGGTCTTGCCCGAAACCGGGCGCGACCTGATTTTGGCGGGTGCGCTGCTGTCGATCCTGGTCAACCCGATCCTGTTCACACTGGCGGTCAAGCGCATCCGCACCGACGCGGTACCCGAGCCGGTGGATATGGCGAGCGAGGAATCCGCTGCGCTGTGCAACGCGGGGGTGGTGCTGATCGGATTTGGCCGCGTCGGCAGCCATATCGGCACGCTGATCTGCGGGCGCGGCGAGGGGCTGACCGTGATCGAGGATCAGAAGGATATGGCAGCGGCCGCGCGCGCGACGGGCGCGACGGTGATTGTCGGCGATGCGACCAAGGAGAGCGTCCTGCGTCAGGCCGGGCTCGAAGAGGCATCGACCCTGCTGATCGCAATCCCCGAGGGGGTCGAGGCAGGAGCGATTGTGCGGCGGGCGCGGGCGATCAACCCGAAGCTGGTGATCGTCGCGCGCGCCCATTCGGACGAGGAGGTCGACGATCTGGTGCGGCGCGGCGCCGACCATGTCGTGATGGCCGAACGCGAGACGGCATCGCGGATGGCGCAGCGGGCGATGCTGACTTTGATGTAACCTAACCCTCATTCCGTTCGTGTCGAGCGAAGTCGGGACACCCATCAGCGGCACGCGAGGGCGAAGGGCATCTCGACTTCGCTCGATGCGAACAGGAAAAGGATTGGAATGGAGGAGACGGGGCTTCCCCCACCGCGCCAAACTTCCTATCGCCCCTCTCAATGTCCGCCGACGCGCTGCTCCCCCTCCTGAAATCCACCTTCGGTTTCGACCATTTCCGCGGTCGGCAGTCGGACGTCGTCGACCGCGTGATGGCGCGTGAGCGGACGCTGGCGGTGATGCCGACCGGAGCAGGCAAGTCGCTGACGTACCAGTTACCGGCCGTGGCGCTCGATGGCTGTGTCGTTGTCGTGTCGCCGCTGATCGCGCTGATGCACGACCAGCTGCGCGGTGCGCGCGCGGCGGGGATCCGCGCCGCGAGCCTGACCAGCGTTGACGCCGATGGCGCCGAGACGCGGCAGCGGTACCGCGACGGCGACCTCGACCTGCTCTATGTGGCGCCCGAGCGCGCGACGGGCGAGGGGTTTCGCGCGCTGCTGGAGGCTAAAACCCCGGCGCTGTTCGCGATCGACGAGGCGCATTGTGTGTCCGAATGGGGGCATGATTTCCGCCCCGACTATCGCCTGCTGCGTCCGCTGCTCGACGCGTTTCCGGCGGTGCCGCGGCTGGCGCTGACCGCGACCGCCGACAAGCACACGCGCGAGGATATTCTCTTTCAGCTCGGGATTCCCGACGACGGGCTGATCCTTGCGGGCTTTGACCGGCCGAACATCCGCTACGCGATCCGCCCGCGGGTGACCGCGGCGCGCCAGCTGGTCGACTTCATCGCCGCCAATCCGGGGCCGGGGATCGTCTATTGCCCGACGCGCAGCGGCACCGAACGGCTGGCGGACCAATTGGCGAAGGCGACGGGGCGGCCGGTCGCCGCCTATCATGCCGGGCTCGATGCCGAGGTGCGCTCGCGCGTCCAGCATGATTTCGTCGCGTCGGAGGACGGCATCGTCACCGCGACGGTCGCGTTCGGCATGGGGATCGACAAGCCCGACGTGCGCTTTGTCGCCCACGCCGCGCTGCCCAAATCGATCGAAAGCTATTATCAGGAAACCGGGCGCGCCGGGCGCGACGGCGACGCCGCCGAGGCGATGATGCTGTGGGGTTCCGACGATTTCGCCAAGGCCCGTATGCGGCTTTCCGAACTGCCCGAGGCGCGCGTAGCGGGCGAGCGGTTGCGGCTCAACGCGCTCGCGGCGCTGGTCGAGACGGTCGAATGTCGCCGCGCGTTGCTGCTCCGCCATTTCGGCGAAAGCCCGCCCGCGCGCTGCGGCAATTGCGACAATTGCCTCGACCCCGGGCGCCAGGTCGACGCGACGGTGCTCGCGCAAAAACTGCTCTCGGCAGTCTATCGCACCGGGCAAAGCTATGGCGCCGGACATATCGAGGCGGTGCTGACCGGGCGCAGCGATGAACGGATCGTGGGGCGCGGTCATGACAAATTGTCGGTGTTCGGGATCGTCGCGGGCGACGAGGCGCGGCTGATCAAGCCGCTGGTGCGCACGCTGGTAGCGCGCGAGGCGCTCGAGACGACCGAGCATGGCGGGCTGATGCTCGGCCCCAGTGCGCGCGCGATGATGAAGGGCGAGGCGCCGGTGCTGATCGCCGAACCGCCGGTGAAGCGGACGAAACGTGAAGCGCGCGGCGGGGCTGGCGCCGGGGCGGCCAACCCGATCGGCGATCCGCTGTTCGACGCGCTGCGGAGCGTCCGGCGCGAGCTGGCCGCCGAAGCCAATGTGCCGCCCTATGTGATCTTTCACGACGCGGTGCTGCGCGCGATGGCGACCGAAAAGCCCGCGACGCTGGACGCGATGGGGACGATTCCGGGGGTTGGTGCGAAAAAACTGGAGGCGTGGGGCAATGCGTTTCTGGCGGTGATCCGGCAGTTTCGATTGGCGGGTTTCGGCCGGTTGCGGACCTAGACGATCCTCCCCGGAACGGGGAGGGGGACCACTGAAGGTGGTGGAGGGGGCTGGCGGCCTGACGCAAGGTTGCGTGAGGACGCGACCCCCCTCCGTCAGCGCTTCGCGCTGCCACCTCCCCACAAGTGGGGAGGATCGTTTTTTTCCCACCTCCCCGCCGATATCCTGCGGTCACGTCACACCTTCCCGCTTGTCAGCTAAAGCCGCTGTCCTATACATCGCGGCCATGAGCGATTTTCGACCCCTGTCCGCCGACTTTAGCGTCGCCCCGCAGATTTCCTTTGAGGATGTCGCCGCGGCGAAAGCCGCCGGCTTTGCGATGATTGTGAACAACCGCCCCGATGGTGAAGAGCCCGACGCGCCGCAGGGCGACGATATCGCCGGGGCCGCGGCGGCCGAGGGGCTGGCCTATGCCGCCATCCCGATCGGCCATGCCGGGTTCAGCCATCCGCAGCTCGACGCGCTCGACGCGGTGCTGGCGGGGGCGACCGGGCCGGTGCTCGCCTATTGCCGCTCTGGTACGCGCTCGACGCATTTGTGGGCGCTGACCCGCGCGCGCGCGGGCGACGATGTCGATGCGATTTGCGAGGCCGCAGCGAACGCCGGTTATGACCTGTCGGGGCTGCGCCCGATGCTCGATGCGCTGGCGGGCGAGCGGTGACCGTCGCCGAACTGGCCCAGCTCGGCGGATCGGTGGTCGCGGTGCTGTTTGTCGTGTGGCTGGTCAAGCGGATGGGGCTGGGTGCCGATCCGCGCATCGAGGATGACGCCCATGCGATCCGCCTCGCCGAAGAGGCCGAGGCAGGGTTTCGCGGGATCGAGGTCGCGCGCGACCGCGCGGGCTTTGCCGCGATCGTCCGCAATGCCGAAGGCCGCCAGATGCTCGTGCGCGCGCACGGCAATCATTTTGCGGCGCGGCCGATCGATGGCGCGGTGATCGGGCGGCTCGACAAGGATTTCCTGACCCTGACAATGCCCGAAAAGACGTTCGGCGCGGTGACGCTGCATCTGGGCAAGGATGCCGGAATGTGGGCGTCGCGGATGCGGGAGATCGGGCGTGCCTGAACTTCCCAATCCGGTCACCTATGCGGTGCCCGCCTTCATCCTGCTGCTGATCGCCGAGATGATCATCTCGCTGCGCGCCGACAAAAGCCGCTACGAGGCGCGCGATACGCTGACCTCCCTAATGCTCGGCACCGGCAGCCAGGTTGCGGGGGCGCTGGTCGGCGCGGGAGTGATTGCGGCGTCGGTGTGGGTGTATCAGTTCCGTCTGTTCGACATCGGCATCGAATTTGCCAGCTGGTGGTGGGCGTGGATCCTCTGCTTCTTCCTCGACGACCTCGCCTATTACGCCTTTCACCGCAGCGCCCACCGCGTCCGCTGGTTCTGGGCCAGCCATGTCATCCACCACAGCTCGCAGCATTATAATCTGTCGACCGCGCTGCGGCAGACATGGACCGGCTTTTTCAGCCTGACCTTCCTGTTCCGGCTGCCTTTGTTCCTGATCGGCTTTCCGCCCGCGATGGTGTTCTTCTGCGCCGGGCTCAACCTGATCTACCAGTTCTGGATCCATACCGAGGCGATCAAGCGGCTGCCCAAATGGTTCGAGGCGGTGATGAACACCCCGTCGCACCACCGCGTCCACCACGGGGTGAACCCGCGCTATCTCGACGCCAATTATGCCGGGGTGTTCATCATCTGGGACAAGATGTTCGGCAGCTTCGTCGCCGAACGCGATGACGAGCCGGTGCGGTACGGCATCGTCAAGCAGCTTGGCAGCTTCAACATCCTGTGGGCCGCGGTGCACGAATGGGTTGGGATTGCGAAGGATGTGTGGTCGGCGCCGTGGAAGCACAAGCTGAGCTATATCTGGCGCGAACCCGGCTGGAGCCACGACGGCAGCCGCGCGACGAGCGCGATGATCAAGGAGCGCTGGGCGGCGGGGCGGCCAGAGGAAGAGCCGGCGGAATAGCGTCCGTCGCCCCCGCGAAGGCGGGGGACGCAGTCGGCCTTGTCCAGCAAAGAAGGTGTAAACCTCCAGCGGCCCCCGCCTTCGCGGGGGCGACGTATAGGCTTGCCACGCCGCTTAATGACATTCATGTAAGTCTCGATTGACCACCGAACGGGTGGCGAGGGGAGCGGCGCGCATGAATTCTGGGGATCAGTTCGACATCATCGTTATCGGCGGCGGTAGCGCGGGGAGCGCCGCGGCGGGGCGGCTGGCCGAGGACGGGACGCGGACGGTGTGCCTGGTCGAGGCGGGCGGGACCAATGACATAGTCCGGGTCAAGACGCCGGGGTTCATGCCCTTCATCCCGCAATCCTCGAACTACCGCTATGACACCGTGCCGCAAAAGGGGCTGAACGGGCGCACCGGATATCAGCCGCGCGGGCGCGGGCTGGGCGGGTCGAGCGCGATCAACGCGATGGTCTATATCCGCGGCCACCAGTTCGATTACGACCAGTGGGCGGCGCTCGGCGCGACGGGCTGGAGCTATGCCGATGTGCTGCCCTATTTCAAACGCAGCGAGGGCAATGAGCGCGGCGGTGACGCCTATCACGGCGGCGACGGGCCGCTGAGCGTGATGGACCAGCGTTGGCCCAATGTGACCAGCCGCCGCTTCATCGAAAGCGCGGCGGCGCTGCAGCTGCCGCGCACCGGCGATTTTAACCTGCCGAACAATGAAGGGTTCGGGCTCTATCAGGTGACCCAGAAAGCGGGCGAGCGCTGGTCGGCGGCGCGCGCCTATGTCGAGCCGCTGCGCGGGCGCGCGAACTTGAACATCCGCACGAAGGCGTTGGTTGAAAAGATATTGGTCGAGAATGGCCGCGCCACCGGGGTCGTGATCCGCCGCGGGGCGCAGCGCGAAACGCTGCGCGCGCGCGGCGGGGTGGTGCTGTCGGCGGGGGCGTTCGGGTCGCCGCAGATCCTTCAGCTATCGGGCATTGGTCCCGCTGCGCATCTCGCCGACAAGGGCATCACCGTCGTGGCTGATCGCGCCGCGGTCGGCGAGAATCTGCAGGACCATATCGATTATGTATCGAGCTGGGAGACCCGCTCGACCGATCCGCTCGGCAACAGCCTGGGCGGCACCTGGCGGATGGTGAAGGCGATCTTTGAACATCGCACCAAGCGCACCGGCATCATGACGACCTGCTTTGCCGAAGCAGGGGGATTCTGGAAATCGCACCCCGATTTGCCCGCGCCCGACATCCAATATCATTTCGTCCCGGCGATGCTGGAGGATCATGGCCGGACCAAGGTCAAGGGCCATGGTTTTTCGTGCCACGCGTGCGTGCTGCGCCCTGAAAGCCGCGGCACGGTGCGGCTGGCGTCGAGCGACGCGGCGGCGGCGCCCGCGATCGACCCCGGCTTCCTGACCGACGATCGCGACATCGCGACGCTGCGCGCCGGGGTGCGGATGATGCACCGCATCGTCGCGGCGCCGCCGCTCAGCGACTATGCAGGGAGCGACCGGCATCCGGTGGACCTCGACGACAATGCCGCGCTCGACGCATTGATCCGCAGCCGCGCCGACACCGTCTATCACCCAGTCGGCACATGCCGGATGGGCAGCGACGCCGATGCGGTGGTCGATCCGACGCTGAAACTCAATGGGATCGAGGGGCTGTGGGTCGCCGATGCCAGCATCATGCCGCGGCTGGTGTCGGGCAACACCAATGCGCCAAGCATCATGATTGGTGAGCGCGCCGCCGATTTCGTGAAGGCGGCGCTTTCGGCGGCCTGATTTACGAATTTGCATAGAATATCCGCTATGTCTGCTGTGCACGGGCATGGGGGAGTTTCTACGTGGTATTACTGTTTCGTGCCGCAGCGGCGGCACTTGTCGTGACGACCGGTCTTGCGCTTTCAGGCTGCACCGAGGCGCGCGATCCGGCGAGCGAGGAGCCCGCGACGCTGCTGCCCGGCCAGTATAAGGTGTCGATCGGCGGCGACATGCAGGGTGGAATGCCCTTTGCCAGCAAGGTCGCCAGGGACGAGCAGGACGGCTTTTGCCTCGCGGCCGGCTATGGCGAGGATGTTCCCGAGATGCTGGTTCGCCAGCATCTGGGCATGGCCGAGGGCTGTTCGCTCGACGCCGCGCCGCGGCAGGGCAATGCGTTCAGCGGCAAGCTGAGCTGCCCCACCGATCCCGAGCGCGCGGCGGGCGGAAGTTTCGACATCACCTATAGCGGCGCTGTTTCCCCCGATCGCATCGATATCAACGGGCAGATCAAGCTCGAACTGCCCGATTCCGTGCTGGCGTCGATGGCGCCCGAAGAGGCTGAGCAGATGAAGCAGGCGCAAGCGATGATGGAAAAAATGACGATCAGCGTGACGGCCGAGCATAACGGCGCGTGTAGCTAGGCGCCACCTGTCGCGATCAGCGGCACGCCCCCGCCAGCACCTGTCCGCGCTCGGTCAGGTCGTAGCGGCTCGTCGGCGGCCGCATATCGATCACCTCGCGTCGCACCAGCCCGCGCTCGCCGAGCGCCGTCAGTCCCTGCGACAGCGCGCGCGGAGTGGCGGGCGCGAGCAACCGTGACAGCGCGTTGAAGCGGTCGTGGCCCGCGCCGATCCCTGCCACCAACGGCAGAGTCCAGCGCGTGGCGGCGCCGGGCGGCAGCCCGATCGCCACCTGCGCTTCGTTGATCGTCGCGGCGCGCGCGGCGGCGGCGGTGCCTGCTTCGGTCAGGACGTATTCGGGACGCAGCGGGTGGCCGTGGCCGGGGTTGCGCTGGACCCAGCCGATCGTCGCTGCCGCGTCGAGCGTGCGAGTCAGGCTGTCGCGCGATAGCCCCAGCCGGTGAATGAGTTCGACGAACCGCGCGCCGCGATGCGCCGCCAGATCGGCGAGCAACGGCACCAGCCAGCGATGGCTGCCGAGCTGGATGAGCAGCGGATCGGGCGTGCTTGACGGCATTTGCAAGTAACTATACAAACCGGACTAAAGATGCAAGGGCGTTGGCAAAGGGAGGCTGTGAGATGGCATTGGAAATCGGATCGGAACTCACCTGTTCGATGGGGGTCACCGACATGACCGCGGCGATCGGCTGGTACGAGCGCGTGATGCACTGCAAGCTGCTCTACCGCGCCGACGACATCGGCTGGTGCGAACTTGCGACGCCGATGGCGGGGGTCAATATCGGCCTCAGCCAGGTCGAGAGCGTGGTGCAGGGCGGCGGCGCGACCAATGTGTTCGAGGTCGCCGACATCGACGCGGCCAAAGCCCATCTCGATGCCGAGGGGGTGCGGCAGGACGGCGACATCCAGCATATCCCGGGGCTGGTCAAACTCATCACCTTCTACGATCCCGACGGCAATGCCTTCATGTTTTCGCGCTCGGAAATGGCGGCATGACGATGCGGTGGGGCGTTGCGATGCTGCTGGCGTTTGCGGCCCCCGCTGCGGCCGAAGCTCCGGCACCGTCGCTCGCGGCATGGCACGGGACATGGATCGGCGAGGGGAGCGCGTTTGGCAAAGCGGCGACCGCGACATTGGTCATCAAGGGCGCGCCCGATGGCAGCGCGACCGCGCTCGCCTATCGGCTGGCGGTACCCGGACTGCCGCCGATCGACTATGCGGCGGAAGCGATTTACCGCGTCGATGCAAAGGGCCGGGTGCGCGGCAGCTGGACCGACAACACCGGCCGGACACGCCCCATTGGCGGGCGCGTTTCCGGGTCGGAATGGCACAATCTGTGGGGAAGCGCCGACGTCGAAATCGGGCGCTCGACCTATGCGCTGGAAGCGCCCGACCGGATGATCGTCACCGATTCGGCGCTGAAGGATGATGGCAGCTGGCGCGTCTTTGCGACGCTGCGCTTTCAGCGAAAGCCCTGAAATCAAGCACTTTCTGCGGCGGCTTGTCGCGCGCGCAAAAAAAGAGGGCCGGGACTTGCGTCCCGGCCCAGCCTTTCAGGCTCTCCCCTCCTGAAACTGTTGACGCAATGAATGCCATATTAATGTCATGTTGGGAAGGCCTAAATTTGCGGCAAGCCTGCCTATTTATTGTGCAGTGCAGCGTGCAGCAAAAAGGGGCCGTTTCGTCATCGAACCGACCCCTCCTTTTGAACTCCAAACGTCTTGCGCGGTGATTCTGTCGCTCAAAAAAATGGCCGGGACAGATGTCCCGGCCAGTGGTTCGCAGGAGGAACCTGGTGAGGATCCCGCCGCCGTCTTTTGAAAGGAGAGAGACGTGCGGCGACGGGTATCCTGTCTCGTGGGTCAGTAGTTGTAAGCACGTTCTCCATGCTCGCCGAGGTCGAGGCCTTCGCGTTCGACCTCTGCCGAGACGCGGCCGCCGGTGACGGCTTTGGCGATATAGAAGGCGATGGCCGAACCGACCGCGGACCAGAGGACGGCGACGCCGACCGACTTGATCTGGATCCACAGCTGGCTGCCGAGGACATAATCGTCGCCGGCCGGACCGCCGAGTGCGGGCAGCATCGTGACCGCGGTCAGGATCGAACCGATCAGGCCGCCGACGCCATGGATGCCGAACACGTCGAGCGAGTCGTCAAAGCCGAGCTTGGCCTTCAGCTTCATCACGACCCAGCAGCAGACGACACCCGCAACGGCGCCGAGCAGGATCGCGCCGAACGGACCCGAGTTACCCGCCGCCGGAGTGACCGCAACCAGACCGGCGATCGCCCCCGAACAGGCACCGAGCAGCGACCCCTTGTGGCCGAGCGCGCGCTCGGTGAGCATCCAGAACAGGATACCGGCGGCGGTGGCGGTGAAGGTGTTGATCAGCGCGAGACCGGCCGACCCATTGGCTTCGAGCGCCGACCCGGCGTTGAAACCGAACCAGCCCACCCACAGCAGACCGGTACCGATCAAGGTCATGGTCAGCGAGTGCGGCGCCATGATATCTTTCTGATAGCCGTTGCGCTTGCCGATGATCAGGCAGCCGACGAGTGCCGCAACGCCCGCGTTGATGTGGACCACGGTACCGCCGGCAAAGTCGAGCGCGCCCCAGCCGAAGATCAGGCCGGTCGCTTCATCGGTGCCACCCAGATACCAGACCATATGCGCGATCGGGTAATAGACGATCGACAGCCAGACGATCGCAAAGACCATCACCGCCGAGAATTTCATCCGCTCGACAAGCCCGCCAAGCACCAGCGCGACGGTGATCGCCGAGAAGGTCATCTGGAACGCAATAAAGACGAATTCGGGGATGACGACGCCATCGGTAAAGGTCGCGACAGTCGAATCGGCGGTAACCCCGGCGAGGAAAAGCTTGCCCGCCGAGATGAACTGGTTGGCATCGCCGCCAAAGGCGAGGCTGTAACCGAACATCACCCACATGATCATCGCCAGTGCGGCGACGGCGATGATTTGCGTCAGGACCGACAGCATATTCTTGGTGCGGACGAGGCCGCCATAGAAGAGCGCGAGGCCCGGTACGATCATCGCCATGACCAGCACGGTTGCGGTCATCATCCATGCGGTGTCGCCCTTGTCGGGCGTCGGCGCGGCGGCTTCGGCGACGGCGGGCGCCGCTTCCTGCGCCCAGGCGGGCAGCGCGGCGAACAGCGACAGGCCCACGGCCCCGGCGCCCGCCGCAAATTTATTTGCGAACGTCATAATTTCCCCCTTCGTCATTACAGTGCCGCCTCGCCGGTCTCGCCGGTGCGGATGCGCACGGCCTGACCCACGTCGAGAACGAAAATCTTGCCGTCGCCGATCGAGCCGGTGCCGGCGCTTTGCTGGAGCGTTTCGACAACCCGCGGCGCAAGCGCGTCGTCGCAGACGAGTTCGATCTTCACCTTCGGCACCATGTTGGTTGCGTATTCGGCGCCGCGATAGATTTCGGTCTGCCCCTTTTGCCGGCCGAACCCCTTGACCTCGGTCACGGTCATGCCGGCGATACCCAAGCCGGTGAGTGCTTCACGCACCTCGTCGAGCTTGAATGGTTTGATGATTGCCAGGATCAATTTCATGATGCCCCCTTTTGCCCAATAGCATCATGCTGCGCTGCAACAGCCGTGCCAGATTGCGCGATGGTTGGAAAAGTTAACATTTTGTGACGGTTTGGGAGGTCAATGGCAAAGAATCGGTCGTTTGCTGGGCAGAAGAGGCAGGCGATTGCCTAAATTTTGGGCACAGCCGTTCACTGGCGATCGCGCTTATCCGACGATGGGAATGGCCGGTTTCGGCCATTGATCCTCCCTGTGACGAAGTCATGGGGAGGTGGCAGCGCGAAGCGCTGACGGAGGGGCGATAACGCTACCGTCGCAATGCCCCTCCACCATTCGCTTCGCGAACGGTTCCCCTCCCCATGGCTTCGCCACAGGGAGGATTAGCTATGTAAGGTGTTCCCACTCTAAAATAGCTGTCGCGGTTACCCCACCGCCTTGAATCGCGCCCAGATCGGCAAATGGTCCGACGCGCGCGCTGCCAGCGCGCTGCGGTGCACCCCGGCATCGACCGCCTCGAGGTCGGGCGAGGCAAAGATGCGGTCGAGCTTTGCCACCGGGCGGCGGCTGTGAAAACTGTGGCCGGTGTCGACCAGCCGATGGCGCTCGCCGAAATCGTGCAGGCAGCCGCCCTGGTTCCGCCATTCGTTGCAGTCGCCCATCAGGATCGTCGGCAATTCTTCGCCGTCCGCGACATGGTTCAGGATCGCGCGCGCCTGATGGCGGCGGCGCAGCCCCGAAATGTCGAGGTGCATGCCGACCACCCGCAACCTTGTGTCGCCGATGCGGATCGTCGCCGCCACCGCGCCGCGCGGTTCGAGCGTCGGCAGGTGCAGCGCATGGCTTTCCTCGACCTCGGCCCCCTTGCGGACCAGCAGCGCATTGCCGTGCCAGCCGATGCTGTGCGGGCGCCCGCTCAGTCCGATGGGGACATAATCGCTATGCTCGTCGAACATATGCGGCGGGATCGCGCTGGCGCGGGTGCCGAAGCGGCGATCGGCTTCCTGCAGCGCGACGATGTCGGCGTCGAGCTCGGCGAGCACCGACAGCACCCGTCCGGGATCGCGGCGGCGGTCGAGCCCGATGCCCTTGCGCATATTGTAACTGGCAACTTTGATCATGGTATCAGCGGTCTAGCGCTCCAGCCGCCAAGCCGTTCCCCGGATCCTCAAATTCCGCCAGCAACGCCCGCGCTTCGTCCAGATCCTCGTCGAGTACCATGATCCGCACCGGGATCATCAGCCCGACGCTCTCGGCGATGTTCATTCCCGCATCGAAGCACACCGCGTGGACCCCGGCGCTTTCGATCCGCCCGCGCAGCAGTTCGGCTTCGGCGCCGTTCGGGATGCGGACCAGTTCGACGAGCGGCATCAGGCGGACTCGCCTTCGATGAAGCGGTCGGTCGGGCGCGTCGGCAGCCCGTCGATGCTCTTTGTTCGTCCCAGCGTCTTTTCGACCCACAAAGCGCGGTCGGCCTGGCGGTGATATTTTTGCAGCGTGTCGCGTTCGTGTTGCAGCTCCATCATCGGCACCCCCCAGCCGCAGCTGGTCTGGACGCTCTCGACGTCGATCACGAAAATCTGGCGGGTGCCGGGCAGCAGGGTGAAATGCGCCGCAAGTGCGTCCCATTCATCGTCCTGCGGCAGCACCGGGCGGCCGCGGCCATAGATGCGCAGGATCAATGCGCTGCGATCGAAGGCGCAGAACATGATCGTGATGCGCCCGTCGGCGGTTAGGTGCGCGTGGGTTTCGTTGCCCGACCCGGCAAGGTCGAGATAGGCGACCCGATTTTCCGACAACACGCGGAAACTGTCGGCATAGCCCTTCGGCGACAGGTTGATCCGCGCGTCCACGGCGGCGGTGGCGGTGAAATAGATCGGCTGTTTTTCGATGAAGGCGATATGCTTGTCGGTCAGCGTGTCGGTGAAGTCGGCCATGGCTGCGCTCCGCGAATGATATGCGCCCGCCCTATCACCAATTTTTGCCTTCCTCCACCGCCGCTTCCTCTTCGGGACGCGTCGTTCGGCCCAGCACGGCGTTGCGGTGCGGAAAGCGACCGAAGCGGTCGATCATGTCGAAATGCTTTTGCGCATAATCGTGGAACAGCGGATCGGCGAGCTGGTTCATCAGCCGCAGCGATTCGCGCTGGTCGGCGATATCCTCGCTATGCTCGAACGGCAGATAGGCGAACTGGCGCCGCTCATCGGGCCAGTGCTGATCCCAACCCTTGGCGGCGATCCCGCGCGCGATGGCGCGAGCGAGCGGATCGGTGGCAAAGGCGTCGGCGTGGCCGCGATAGATATTGCGCGGCACCTGATCGAACAGGATCGCCGCGGCGAGCGCCGTGTCGGGGTCGGTGAGGAAGGTTTCGGCAGGCTGCGAGCGCAGTGCGTCGTGCCAGCTTTCGGCAAGATCACGCACCGCGGCGTCGAAATCGGGGCCGCCGCCGTACCAGTCGTCCATGCCATGCGCGTCGAACCAGAAGCTCAGCAGTTGCTGCGGCCAGTCGGTGGGTGGGGTGTCGTTTTGCTGCGTCACGCGCGGTCAAATCCTCGGCCAGAAACGTTCGTCATCCCGGCGCAGGCCGGGATCCTGGCCTAACGCATGGACGCGCCGGTGAGATCCCGGCCTGCGCCGGGATGACGATGATGGGGGAACGGCTATTCGCCCTTCACGCGCCGATACGGCACAAATTTGCCGAGCGAGACAAAGCCGCTGTACATCCGGCTGGAGCGATCGAGCAGTTGGAGCGTGTCGATGCTGCACAGCTGGCTGCCCGATGTTTTCAGCAACAGAATGTCGTCATCGTCGAGCGATGAGGCACCGCCCTCGGGCCGGTTGACCCACAGGGTACTGCCGACGCGATAGACGATGGCGGTCTTGTCGATCACCTGGCTGCTGCGCGCCATCGACAGCGGAATGCAATTTTGCGGCTCGCCCGCGACGCGGCCTTCGAGCAGCTTCGCCAGCTGCTCTTCGGGCGCAAGCTTTTCGCGCGCGCTGGCGGTCGCGGGGATGGCGGCCAGCGCCGCAGCGGCGAAAATCATTGGAATGTGCAGACGCATGGTTCGACTCCTGTCTTCAACATACCCTACCCGCCGCCGCCATGCACCGGCGCGCGTGAACAGAGCCTGACCGCCGCCGGTCAGCACGCCCCGTCGGGCAGCGGAATACCCAGCGGGCCTTTGCATTTCTTCTTTTTCGCTGGCGCTTCGGGGGTGCCGACCGCGGTGCCCGATCCGCCCATGCCGCCGAAATCGGCGCCGATCAGCAGGCTGGTGTGCGAACGGAAACGGACCTTCGCAGTCCAGTCGATGTTCCACACCGCATTGCCCGCGGGTTTCGGCGGATAGGAGAAATTGGCCTCGGGACCAAAGGCGTTGAGGTTGCCGAACATCATCTCGCCGGACGCCTTTTTGACCTCGGCCGGAATTGCGCAGCTCGTCTGTGCGGGCGGCATCACGACCTTTTTCGCCACCAGGCCCGCAACGGTCGCGGGCGGCAGCCAGTCCCACAGCCCGCCGCCGAATTCGCGTGCGTTGCTGCTCGTCCACCACACCATGTCGCCGTTCCCGCCGCCGCGGTCCATGCCGCCGAACGCCCAGGCGACATAGCCGGTTGCCGGGACCAGCTGGTTCCACCGGATCATTACCGACCCGTCGCCCTGCATCGTGGTCGAGGCGTTGAGGCCCGGCATATAATCCTGCGCGAGGGTGAAATTGATTTCGGGGCCGACATTGCCCGCGATCCGGTGGGCGCCGAGCAGCGAGGATCCCGACGCCGGCTGCTTCGACGATTTGCTGTTCGGCCACCCGGCATAGGATTTGCTGTTCGTCGTCATCACTTCGCGGATGCGCGGCACCGTGGTGGTGTACAGGTTCGGCGGCATCTGCCCCGCCGCCAGCTTGGCGAAATCGATGATCACCGGCTGCCCCGGCCCCGCCTTGGCGCCGCAGCCCCAGAACAAGAGCAGGCGGCCTTTGGGACGCTCGAAATCCTTGGGCATTTCATTGCCGTCTTCGCGCTCGCGCGGCTTGCCGGGTTCCGGGCCGAGCAGCGGCACTGATTTGCCGAGCTTCGCCTGCGGCAGGAAGAAATGATCGGCCTTCACCGGCGGCGCGGTCGGCGCCTGGTTCGACCCCAGCCGCAGTTCCAGCGTGTGCGCGACCTTGCCGTCGGGGCCGCCGCCGAACATCATCCCCATCATATTGCCGACTCCGCGCCCGCCCGCCGCCATCGCGGCAAAGCCCGACGCGGTCGCGACGTCCATTTCATATCGTTCGACAGGACCGGTGGTTTTTTGGGCCGAACCCGGCACGGCGGCAAGCATCGCGGCGATGGCGGCGACGGAGATGAAACGCAGACTCGAACGCATGACTATCCTCCCTTTTGCCGGGGACGACCCGGCGGATAATGCGGCCCGATTTCTTTTCTGTTGGGAGGACTATAGGCGCGGGAAAGCGGCGCGCCAAGTGAGGTGCGTCACAGGATGTCTGCCAAATTTACAAACGCGAAAGGCTCCACCTTGCGGTAGAGCCTTTCCGACCACACGACAGCTTCACGAGCTTGGTATCGCCATTGTGAAGCCCGCTGTCTCTGGTGAAGGAGACAGTCTCCTAGCCCGATGCAAAAGCAGAGCGGGAACAATGACAATATGCCACCTTAAAGGTGAATTGTCAATGAATCGAACCCCAATCCGCACAAAACTGCGCTTCTTACCATCCTAATTTGATCGGGATTCAACATACCGGATACAAAAGTTCGTTTCCCGCCAACAGCTTTACGGCCAGATTTAAAACGGTCGAGTCGGCTATGGGCAATTGTCGAAATCATATCGCATTTGGCCCACATATTTGGGCTATCGAAAGGAGGGGGCAATGCGTTCATGAGTTCGATTGCACAATGATACGGCTCGACATTCTGAGGTGCCGTGGTGCTCAGCGGTACGACGGTGACCAAATCTGCGCGACGACGCAGACGCGGCGAAACCACGACAACCGGCCGCATCTTTGTCATCTCTGGCGCAACGAAACCCGTGTTGTAATTGCACAGCAGGATTTCGCCCTGCTTCGGATAATACATCAGCGCCATCGACGTCGCTCCGGCGGCTTTAGGCTAGGCCGTCCCGCCTACCGTCAACCCGCTGACCAGCAACGTCGGCTGGCCAACGCCCGCGGGGACGCTCTGGCCGCCTTTGCCGCAGATGCCGATGCCTTCGTCGATCGCCATGTCGTTGCCGATGCCCATGACCTTGGTCAGCACGCTCGGCCCGTCGCCGATCAGCGTGGCGCCCTTGATCGAATCGCCCAGCTTGCCATTCTCGATCTTGTACGCCTCGGTGCAGCTGAACACGAATTTGCCCGACACGATGTCGACCTGCCCGCCGCCAAAGCTTTTCGCGAAAATGCCATTCTTGACGCGTGACAACAGCTCGGCTGGATCGTCGCTCCCGCCTTTCATGAAGGTGTTGGTCATTCGCGGCATCGGCGCGTGGGCGAAACTTTCGCGGCGCCCGTTGCCCGTTGGTTCGACGCCCATCAGGCGGGCGTTGAGGCGGTCCTGCATATAGCCTTTCAGGATGCCGTCCTCGATCAGCACCGTCTCGCCAGTCGGGGTACCTTCGTCGTCGATGCTGAGCGAGCCGCGACGGCCGCCGCCGACCGGGCTGTCCATCGCGCCGTCGTCGACCACCGTCACACCAGGCGCGGCGACGCGCTGGCCGATGCGGCCCGAGAAGGCGCTGGTGCCCTTGCGGTTGAAATCGCCCTCAAGCCCGTGCCCGACCGCTTCATGCAGCAGCACCCCGGGCCAGCCGGGGCCGAGCAGGACGGTGAACTCGCCCGCGGGCGCGTCGACCGCGCGGAGGTTAACGAGCGCCTGCGCCAGCGCCTCGTCGATCGCACGGTTCCACTGTGCGGGTTCGAACAGATGGTCGTACATGTACCGCCCGCCGAGCCCGAACACGCCGGTCTCGCGGCGGCCATTCTCTTCGACGACGATCGAGACGTTGAGGCGGACGAGCGGACGAATGTCGGTGGCGAGGAACCCGTCGGCGCGGACGATCTCGACCACCGACCAGCTGCCCGCAAGGCTCACCGACACCTGCGCGATGCGCGGGTCGCGCGCCCGCGCCGTGGCATCGATTTCCTGGCACAGCGCGACCTTCTTCGCGAAGGGGATCAGGTCGAGCGGGTTCGCTTCGTCATACAGGTGGCGGTTGGTGCGCGGCGGCGGCGCGGCGTGCGGCTGGCTGGCGGGATCGAGCAGCGCGAGCGTTTCGGCAGCGCGGCGAATCGCCCCGGCGCTGATTTCGCTGGCATGGGCAAAGCCCGTCATCTCGCCCGACACCGCGCGCAAGCCGAAACCGGCGTCGGTCGAATAGTCCGCGGTCTTCAATCGTCCGTCGTCGAAACCGAAGCTCTCGGTCGCGCGATATTGCAGGTAGAGCTCGCCGTCGTCGGCCTTCGCCAAGGCTTCGCGCGCAAGCGCCTGCGCCAGATCGGGGTCAAGCGCGTCGGCGCGATAGAGGAAGCGGCGGGGGTCGGTGGGACTGGTCATGTTGCCGATATAGGCACGCGCGTCCCGCGACGCCAGCGGTCAGAGATAATTGACAGTGAGCGTGAAGGTGCCGCTGTAATCGCCGGGCGCTTGGTTGGCAGGAACGGTGAGCGTGCCGCCGATATAATAGGTCTGGACCCCGCTGGGCAGCAGCGTGCCGCCAAGCAGCGCAATCCCGCCACCACTCGTGCTGGCGGCGCGGACCAGGCTCGCGGTCATGCTGGGCGCACCGCCCCCGATGCGCGCCAGCGTCACCGACGTGCTGCCCGATACGGTGATCAGCAGGATGCCGCCGGTGCCCTGGAAAATCGCGCGCTGCGAAGCGGTGCCGACCGGCGTGACGCCCCCCGTGGCAGTCCGCGCACCGGTGACGGCGTTGACGGTGACGGTGCCACCCGTCGGGCCACTGACCATAGTACCAAAATCGAGATCGTCGGTCTTGATCAGCGAATTGGGCCGGACCACTGCGGCATTGGCGGTGACATTGGTGTCGACAGCATAGGCTGGCGCGCATAGCGCCGCGCTCGCCGTCCCGACGGCGATGGTCAGGGCGCCCAACGCGTCCCGACGATGTCTGGTCCCTCGAATCCCCACAGATTCTGCTCCTGTCTGGCACATCTATGCCAGCGGGACGTGAGTGGTTGATGCATGGGCGTGGTAAAGAGGCTGTTTACGTCTGACCAAAGATCAGGGGTGATCGGCGACGCCGCCGATCAGAATGAAACGCCGGTCGCAATAGCCGCAATCGGCGAACCCTGCGTCGGGGTCGATTTCCAGCCACACGCGCGGGTGGCCGAGTGCGGCGTCGGCAAGGCCGTCGCCGGTGCCGTCACAGGCGATGCGGGTTTTCGGGGTGCGGATGGTTTCGGGCGCGGGCTGGGTCATCGACCGCGCCCATAGCAAGCGCGCGGGGCGGGAGCAATCGGGGTCTGCGCTGCTGGTTGAGTGGGTGGGGTCATGCGGCACCGGCCAGCATTCTGACGAATACAGGTGGTCATCCGGTGCCGCTCCTTCCCCCACAGAAGGTCTAAAGATAGTTGAGTGTCACCGTGAAGGTGCCGCTGTAATCGCCGGGCGCCTGGTTGGCGCCAACTTCCAGCGTGGCGCCGACCGGGAAATTATAGTTGCCGAGCGGTGAGGTAATTCGAAAGCGCGTCGGCGATGTCGACAGGATCGCGGTCGGGGTGCTGCCGATTTCAAACGTCCGCGCGCGCATCCGCACCCCTGGCCCGTTGAGCCAGATCGTGTTCGATCCGAGCGAGATATTGACCTCGCGATTGAAACTGCCGAGTCCCGCGAAGCGCGCGGGCTCGCCGCCATTGCCCGCCAGCGTGACGCCGCCGGTGCGACTGCGCGAACCATCGGGTTCCAGCGTCACCGTGCCCGCCGCATTCGACGGGATGATGTCGCCGAAACTCAGGTCATTGACCTTGAAGAAAGAGAGCGGGCGCAGCACGATGGCCTCGCTCTGCGCTTGCGCCGTTTGCTGGGCATGGGCCGGCGCCGCGACGGCCGGGGCCATCATCAGCGCGCAGGCGGCGATGCCGCGCAGCGCGAACTGCGGGTTTTGGGTGTGTCTGGTCCTCACATCCCCGGTGCTAGCGGGGAATTTCCAACATAGCGTTAACGCGGCGCTGGGCAAAAGGCGGCGCGGCGATGAGGGCTTTTACACGCGCAGGCGCGCGGCTATGGCAACCGCCATGACCGAAGCCGCCATCCGCATCGACGCCGTCTCCAAAACCTATGCCGGCGGCAAGCAGGCGCTCGACAATGTCAGCTTTGATGTCCCGCGCGGTCAGATTTTCGGACTGCTCGGGCCGAATGGCGCGGGCAAATCGACGCTGATCAACATCCTGGCGGGGCTGGTCAACAAGACCGCCGGGTCGGCGAGCATCTGGGGCTTCGACATCGACGCCGACCCCCGCAACGCCAAATACTCGATCGGCATCGTGCCGCAGGAAATCGTCTTCGACCCGTTTTTCACGCCCTATGAGACGCTGGAGAATCAGGCCGGGCTGTATGGCGTGCCGAAGGCGAAGCGGATTTCGGACGATCTGCTCGCCGCGGTGCATCTGTCGGACAAGCGCGACGCCTATGCCCGCACGCTGTCGGGCGGGATGAAGCGCCGCCTGCTGGTGGCCAAGGCAATGGTTCATTCGCCGCCGATCATCGTCCTCGACGAGCCGACCGCCGGGGTCGATATCGAGCTGCGCCAGCAGCTCTGGTCCTATGTCCAGTCGCTCAACGATCGCGGGGTCACCGTGGTGCTAACGACGCATTATCTCGAAGAGGCGGAGGAGCTGTGCGACCGGATCGCGATCATCAACCATGGCAGACTGATCGCGAACAAGCCGACGCGCGAGCTGGTCGATATGGCGCGTGAGAAGATCGTCGTGGTGACGCTCGATGCCGACATCACCGACCTGCCGACCCACCCGGCCTTCGAAAAGATCGAGCGCGAAGGGACGCACGGGCTCGCGATAAGTTACAATAAAGACCGCATGAACGCGGGCGAAGTGCTCGCCGCGGTGAATGCGATGGGCCACGGCATTGTCGATGTATCGACCCGCGAGGCCGATCTTGAGGATGTGTTCCTGAATCTGACGCGCGCCGCGAATGGATAGTCATTTCGTTCCGTTCGCATCGAGCGAAGTCGAGATGCCCATCGGATCAGTGCTGAAACGCGGGGTGTCTCGACTTCGCTCGACACGAACGGAATTATAGTGACAGGCGCAACAAATCACGACGTCATCATCATCGGCTCGGGCGCTGCCGGTCTCACCGCCGCCATTGCGCTCGCCGACCATTGCAAGGTGCTCGTGCTCGCCAAGGGCGAGCTGACCGGCGGGTCGACCGCCTGGGCGCAGGGCGGGATCGCTGCGGTGCTAGACGCGGGCGACACGTTCGAAAATCATATCGACGACACGATGGTCGCGGGCGGCGGGCTCAATCGGCGCGAGACGGTCGAGTTCGTCGTCGAAAATGCGCCCGCCTCGATTGAACGCCTCGTCGAAATGGGTGTCCCGTTCAACAAGGATGCCGAGGCGCTGCACCTGACGCGCGAGGGCGGGCATTCGCACCGCCGCATCGTCCATGTCGACGACGCGACGGGCTGGGCGGTGCAGGCGGCGCTGCTCAAGACCGCCGCGGCGCATCCGAACATCACGCTGCTGCCCGGGCAAGCGTGCGTCGACCTGATCACCGGACGGCACGAGGAACGTTATTCGGGATCGGGCCGCGTGTGGGGCGTCTATGCGCTCGATGAAAAAACGGGGAAGGTCCACGCGCATGTTGGCCGCGCGACGATCCTGGCGAGCGGCGGCGCGGGGCGCGTCTATCAATTCTCGACGGCCCCCAGAGGCGCGACCGGCGACGGCATCGCGATGGCCTGGCGCGCGGGTTGCCGCGTGTCGAACATGGAAATGATGCAGTTCCACCCGACCTGCCTGTTCAACCTCGACGTCAAGAATTTCCTGATTACCGAGGCAGTGCGCGGCGAGGGCGGCATTTTGAAGCATCCCGAGACCGGCCACCGCTATATGCCCGATTACGACGCGCGCGCCGAACTCGCGCCGCGCGACGTCGTGGCGCGCGCCAACGACGACCAGATCAAGCGCTCGGGGCTCGACTATGTCCATCTCGACATCAGTCACCTCGACCCCGATTTTGTCGCGGGGCATTTTCCGAACATCTATGAAAAGCTGCTGACGCTCGGCATCGACATGACGAAGCAGCCGATCCCGGTCGTCCCGGCGCAGCATTATACCTGCGGCGGCATCTTGATCGACCTCGCCGGGCGCACCGACCTGCCGGGGCTGTATGCCGCGGGCGAATGCACCGAAAGCGGCCTCCACGGCGCCAACCGCCTCGCGTCGAACAGCCTGCTCGAATGTTTCGTGTTCGGCGAGGCGGCGGCGAAGGACATCATCGCGCGCTGGGACCAGCTCGAACCGCCCCCCGCGATCCGCCCGTGGGACGAAAGCCGTGTCACCGATTCTGACGAAGAGGTGATCATCAAGCAGAACTGGACCGAAATCCGCCGCTTCATGTGGAATTATGTCGGCATTGTGCGCACGACCAAAAGGCTGGAGCGCGCCCAGCACCGCATCCGCCTGTTGACCGACGAGGTCGAGGATTATTACGGCCACTTCCGCGTCACCACCGACCTGATCGAACTGCGCAACCTGCTGCAATGCGCCGACCTGATCGTGAAAAGCGCCCTCCACCGCAAGGAAAGCCGCGGGCTGCACTACACGCTCGATTATCCGGAGATGCTGGCGGAGGCGGTGGATACGGTGTTGGTGCCGTGAGGATGGCGCAAAAAAAATCTCACGCAAAGGCGCGAAGGCGCAAAGAAGGGGATGCGTCGGGGTGGATATCGAAGAAATCGCCCGCGTCACCGTCGATTGCGGATTTCATCTACACAAGAATTTGGGACCGGGCCTGCTCGAGTCGGTTTATGAAGCCATCATGGCCGATCAGTTGGTGCGGCGCGGACTGAATGTGAAGCGGCAGGTTCCGATTCCCATTCGTTATGATGGGATTGAGTTGCCGGAGGGATTTCGAGCGGACTTGCTGATTGAGGGCGTGCTGTTGGTCGAACTGAAATCCGTGGAGCGGTTGTCACCGCTCCATGGCAAGCAAGTCCTGACATACCTTCGCCTGCTAGATATGCCATTGGGGTTGCTGATCAACTTTGGCGGCGAAACCTTTAAGGAAGGCGTCAAACGCATCGTCAACAACCATCAAAGCTGACTTGGCGCCTTCTTTCTTTGCGCCTTCGCGCCTTTGCGTGAGATAATTTCTTTCTTTTATCCGCCGATGCCGAGCAGCCGACCAACCAATATCAACACAATCGCCCCGATCACCGACGCCAGGCAGCCCGCACGGTGAAAGTCTCCGCGGCCGCGCGACGTTGCGAGGCCAGCGAGCAATGACCCGCCGATGCCGAGCAGGATCGTCGCGATCCACCCCATCTGCACCGCGCCGGGATAGAAGAAGCGCGCCAGCGCGCCGATGATCAGGCCCGAGATGATCGCGCCGATGATGTTGATCATGCGTTGAATCCTTCGTTCAAAAACCGTTCGGCCAGCGCCGCGTGCAGCGCCGCGCCGCGTGCCATCACCTTTTCGTCGAGCACCATGCGGTTCGAGTGCAATCCGCAGCAGGCGCGCCAGTCGCTTCCCTCGGCGCTCGCGCCCAGCCAGAACATCGCGCCGGGAACTTTTTCGAGCACATAGGAGAAATCCTCGGCGCCCATCACCGGATGGTCCATCGTCAGCCACGCCGCCTCGCCAAAGGTCGCTTCGACGACCGACTGGCCGAACGCGACAGCGCGGCTGTCGCAGATGGTGACGGGGAAACCCTCGTCGATCTGGACCTCGGCGGTGCAGCCATGCGCCTCGGCGATTGCGGGGGCGAGGCGTTTCAGCTCGCGCGCCACCATCGCGCGGCGCTCGGGCGACAGCGTGCGGATCGTGCCTAGCAGCTCGGCGGTTTCGGGGATGATATTGTTCGTCGTCCCGGCGCTGATTTTCGCGATCGTCACGACCGCCGGATCGAACACGGAGACGCGCCGCGTCACCATCGTCTGGATCGCGGTGACGATCGCGCAGGCGACCGGGATCGGATCGACGGCATCGTGCGGCATCGACGCATGGCCGCCCGCGCCCTTGACGGTGATCGACAGGACGTCGGATGAAGCGAGCAGCGGTCCGGCGCGCGATGCGAAAATCCCGTGCGGCGCGTTGGGCATGATATGCAGCGCAAAGGCGGCGTCGGGCAGCGGATCGATGATCCCGTCGTCGAGCATGAAGCGCGCGCCATGATGCCCCTCTTCGCCCGGCTGGAACATGAACATCACGGTGCCGGACAGGCGATCGCGCGCCGCGCACAGCAGCTTCGCCGCGCCGACGAGCATCGCGACATGCGTATCATGCCCGCACGCATGCATCGCGCCGGTGGTTTCGGAGGTGAAGTCGAGCCCGGTGTCCTCGATCAGCGGCAGCGCATCCATGTCGCCGCGCAGCAGCACGGTGCGCCCATTCGCAGGCCCGCGCAGGATCGCGACCAACCCCGTCGTCGACGGCCCCTCGCGAAACTCAAGCGGCAAGCCGGCGAGCGCGTCCTTGATCTTCGCTAGCGTCTTGGGGTTCTGCAATCCCAGCTCTGGTTCGCGGTGGATCGCGCGGCGGAGATCGACCAGGTTGTCGAGGAGCGTTTCGGCCTCGGCGGGCCAGCTATGTAGGGATGTGTCCATGCGGCGAGTGTGCCGCCAAGCCCGCCTCATGTCGAGCCACCTCGGAAAGACCGGGGCGCCTTCCGAGCGTATCGGGTGTCTGAACGTCCCACATCAATCCAAGCCGCTCACAAAACCGGATGACGGCATAACCCCAATCACTTTGCCCGGGGTGCAAACCAATACGCGCCGAGCCGGGATAGGCGTGGTGATTATTGTGCCATGCTTCGCCCATCGTCGGGATTGCCGCCCACGGGACGTCGAACGCCTGCACCCCATGCGCGTCGATGGTCCAGCTCTGTGGCCCCCGATTGTGCGCGAGATGGCCGACGAGCCAATGGCCGTGGTTTGCCACCGCCACGCGCGCGGCGACGCCCCATACGACCCAGCCCCAGCCGCCGATCGCGAACAGGACGACCGCGACTGGCAGTTGTTGCCAACGCCATGTCGCTTCGAGCCACCGATAGAAGGGGTCGCGGTCGAGTTCGTCGAACTCGAAGCGCGGCGGATTGTCGAGGTCGAGGCGGCAATATATCTGCCACCATGCGTCGCGCAGGATATGTGTCTTGTGCGCAAGGAACGGGTGGCAGTCTGCCTGCCGCTGCGCCCAGTCGCGCGTGTCGTGGGCGCGGATGATCCCAAAAGGCCCAGCCATGCCGACGAAGGCGCCGAACCAGACCAGCGTGCGGGCCAGCCAACGCGGCGCGGCAAAGCTGCGGTGGATCATCATGCGGTGATAGCCGATGCTGTGCCCGAGCAGCAACGCGGCGCCGGTGGTGACGATGAAAACCGCGATCGCCGACGGTGTGACGAATAATGGCCCGGCGACCAGCGCGACCACGGCCATGCCGCCGTTCCAAATGATGCTGGGCGCGTCGGCGCGGACCCGGCCGGTACGGGGGTCGGGGCCGGGCTCGTCGATCAGGAAGTTAACCGCATGGGGATCCTCATTTTTCCGCATCGCCCGACTCCTTGCTCAAAAGAATATAAGTAATTACTTAAATAAATTGCTACTTGTCAAGCAGAGTGGCGATGGCCATTTTGAAAGGATGGAACGGGTTTTTCAGGCATTGGCATCGACGCCGCGGCGCAAGATTCTCGCCTATCTGTCGCACGCGGAACTGAGCGCGGGCGATATTGCGGCGCGTTTCGAGATGAGCAAACCCGCGGTGTCGCAACATCTTTCGGTACTGGAGAACGCCGGGCTGATCGTCAGTGAAAAGCGTGGTCAGTTCGTTTTCTACCGCCTCCTGCCCGACGCGCTGACGAATGTGCTCAACGGCTATGTGCAGGAGGTATGTCCGGTATCGCGCCCATTAAAGGGCGAATCGCGCGCTCTGGCGGACAAGCAGCGCGATCAAAGCGGCGAGTCCTAACGCTTCCCCCCGAACAACTGCCGTCCCGCCAGGTCGAGCATGATTTCCTCGCTTCCCCCACCGATCGCGTTGACGCGCACCTCGCGGTAGATGCGCTCGACCTTGCTGCCTGTGATGTACGACGCGCCGCCCAGCACCTGCGCCGCCTCGCGTGCGACGGCCTCCAGCATCCGCGTTGCCTGTACCTTCAGCATCGCGAAGTCGGCGGGGCGGTCCTTGCCGTTTTTCACCTGCCAGGCGCACAGGTCGACCCACGCCTGCGTCGCCTCGATCTGGCGCTCCATGTCGGCGAGTTTGATGCGGATCGACTGGTGGCCGACGAGCGGCTTGCCGAAGGTTTCGCGGTTCTGCGCCCACTCCGCCGCCTCGGCCATCGCGACGCGCGCATAGGCGCAGCAGCCCATCGCCATGCCGAGCCGCTCGCTGTTGAAATTGCGCATGATGCCGATGAAGCCGCCGTTTTCGGGGCCGATCAGGTTTTCTGCCGGGACGCGCACGTCGCTGAAGTGGATGGCGGCGGTATCGCTGCACCGCCAGCCCATCTTGTCGAGCCTTGTGCGTTCGACGCCGGGGCTGTCCATGTCGATCAGCAGCAGCGAGATGCCCGCCGCGCCCGGCCCGCCGGTGCGCACCGCGCAGGTCAGCCAGTCGGCGCGCATCCCCGACGTGATGAACATCTTGCCGCCGTTAACGACGTAGTGATCGCCGTCTCTGACCGCGGTGGTTTTGAGGTTCGCGACATCGCTGCCGCCGCCGGCCTCGGTGATGCCGAGCGCGATGATCTTGTCGCCGCTGAGCACCGGCGGCGCGACGCGCTGTTTCAGCTCCTCGGACCCCAGCGCGAGGATTGGCGGCAGCCCGATTCCATGCGTCATCAGCGACGCCCCCAGCCCACCCGCGCCGACCGCGGCGAGTTCCTCGGTCAGCACCAGCCCGTGGAAATTGTCGAAGCCTTCGCTGTGCCCGCCATATTGTTCGGGATAGCGCAGCCCTAGGATCCCTGCCTCGGCGGCCTTCTTATGCAACTCGCGCGGCAATTCGCCCTCGGCCTCCCAGCGGTCGATATGCGGCGCGATCTCGCGGCTGACAAAGCGGCGCACGCTCTGCGCCAGCGCTTCATGGGTCTCGTCATAATAAGGCGAACGCGCGCGCCAGTCGTCGAAAGCTGTCATGCGAAGGATGCTGCGCGTGGTTGACGTAAACGTCAAGCCGGGTTTCGGGCGCGGCAAAGCTGAAAGAACGTCTCACGCAAAGGCGCGAAGGCGCGAAGAAGAAGGTAGCCTCAGTCCTTCCTTCTTCTTCGCGCCTTTGCGCCTTTGCGTGAGACAATATGGCGCGACCTCGCGGCCACATGCTTGCGCTGCGCGAACAAGCGGTTAGGGTCGCGCTCCATGAACAAGCCCATCCTGCTCGCCGGCCTTGCCGCTCTCGCCCTCATCACCACCCCCGCCGCGGCGCAGAAGTCGCCCGAGGCGGTTGCCGAAGCCGCGCTCCAGCGCGCGCCGGTGTTCGACGGACATAATGACGTGCCGTGGGAACTTCGCGGGCAGGTCGGCAATGTCATCAACAACTTCGACTTTCGCGACACCACCAAGCCCAAGCCCGACGGAACGGTGATGCACACCGACATCCAGCGGCTGCGCAAGGGGCGCGTCGGCGGGCAATTCTGGTCCGTCTATGTCCCGTCGAACACCAACGAGCAGCTGGCGGTGCAGCAAACCATTGAACAGATCGACGTCGCGAAGCGGCTGATCGCGCGCTACCCCGCCGACCTGTCGCTGGCTTACAATTCAACCGAACTCCAAAGCCAGATGAAGGCGGGCAAGATCGCCGGGATGCTCGGCATCGAGGGTGGCCAGTCGATCGGTTCCTCGCTCGCCGTGCTGCGCGAAATGTTCGGCATGGGGGTTCGCTACATGACGCTGACCCATGGCAAGAATGTCCCCTGGGCCGACAGCGCGACCGACGCCCCGAAACATGACGGGCTGACCGATTTCGGGCGCCAGGTGGTGCAGGAAATGAACCGCCTCGGCATGATCGTCGATTTGAGTCACGTCAGCGAAGCGACGATGCAGGACGCGCTGGAGGCGACCAAGGCGCCGGTGATGTTCAGCCATTCGGGGGTGCGCGCGGTCAACGACCATCCGCGCAACGTGCCCGATTCGGTGCTCCCCGCGGTCAAGGCAAACGGCGGCATCGTCATGGTCGTCTTCTACGCCGCCTTCGTCGATCCCAATCTGCGCGAACATGGGCTGAAGCGGACGGCGGAACGGGCGCGGCTCGATGCGCTGTATCTCGGCAATCCAGCGGGCGCTGCCGCCGCACTGAAGGCGTGGGACGCCGCCAACCCGGCGCCGTCGACGCCGTTGGGCCTGGTCGCCGATCATATCGACCATATCAAAAAGACGATCGGCGTCGATCATGTCGGGCTGGGCGGCGATTATGACGGGATGGACGCCGTCCCCGTCGGGCTGGAGGATGTCACTGGCTATCCGGCGTTGTTCACCGAACTGGCACGGCGCGGCTATACGCAGGCCGAGCTGGAGAAAATTGCCAGCGGCAACATGCTGCGGGTGCTGAAGGCGAACGAAGCTTATGCGGCGCGCCAGAAGGGCCAGCCGCCGGTCGAGACGCCGGTGGTGAAGTAAAGCCTGCGCTCCTGCGAAGGCAGGAGCCCATCACCTGACCGTGCGATTTTGCGCCTTCCGGAGATGGATCCCCGCCTTCGCGGGGATGCGGCCGCTATTTCGGGTTTTTCGCGCCAAACGACCACTTGACCGCCCCACTCGCCCACAGCGCCCACCAGATGATCACCGGCTGCAACGCCAGCCGCGGGCCATGGTACCACCAGCTCAATGTCTCGCCGCCGATCGCGACATTGGCGAGCGCGTGGTGGACATTTGCGGGCCATACGCAAAGGGCATAAAGCGCCAGCCCCCACCCCGCGGCCTTGCGCACCCGCGGAATCATCAGCCCGACCGCACCCAAAATCTCGGCGATGCCGGTGGCGGCAATCACCAGCTCGGGCTGCGGCACCCACGGCGGAGTGATTGCGAGGAACGGGGCGGGGCGCACGAGGTGGAGGTAGCCCGCATAGCCATAGGCCAGCGCCAGAACCCAGCGAAGCGCGCTCCTGATGCCGTCCTTCAACGCGCTTTGCCGTCTGCGGGCGTCACCGCCCGATGGCTTCCAGCATCGCCTCGACGCTGACAAACTTCTCGCGCGGATGGCCGTCGAGCGCCGCGGCGACCTCGGCCGCCTCGATCCGCCGCCAGTCGGCGAAGGTCACCGGCGCCACCCCGCGGCTCGCCAGCAGCGCGTCGAGCCCCGGCCGCCCGGCCTTGTTCGCGCCGCGCCCGACGTCCTCCAGCACCATCTCGGCGATCCGCGCGCCGTCGGGCTTGTTGGTGCCGATCGTCCCCGATGGCCCGCGCCGCGCCCAGCCGACGCAGTACAGCCCGGGCAGGATCCGCCCGTCGTCATTCGCGAACCGCCCGCGGCCATGCTCATAGGGAACGCCGGGGATCGGCGGCGTCTGATAGCCGATGCAGCTGATCACCAGCCCTGCATCGATCGCATAGGTTTCGCCGGTGCCATGGCTGCGCAGCTCGGCATCGAGCGTCGTGCGCTCGACGATGATCCGCGCGGCATGGCCCCCATTGTCTTTGGCGCCCTCGATCGCGACGGGCATCGCAAAAAAGTCGAAATCGATCGTCACCGGCTTGGCGACCGGGTTGGCGGCAAAGCTGCGCAAATGCGTCACCGACTTGCGCATTCCGGGTTCGAGCAGCGCATCGTCGCCCTCGGGGGGCAGGTCGGCGGGGTCGACGCGCGGGCTGGCGCGCTCCAGATGGCCCAGCTCGCCCAGCTCCTTGGGCGTCATCGCAATCTGGTGCGGGCCGCGGCGGCCAAGGATGTGGATATGGCGCACCGCGCTTTCCGCCAGCTGCGCGCGCGCGTGCGCGACGATGTCGCTGCCCGCGAATTCTTGCGGAGTCTTGGCCAGGATGCGTGCGACGTCCAGCGCGACATTGCCATTGCCAATGACCGCGACCCCGGCGGCGCCCAGCGGCGGATTTAGGTCGGCGAAATCGGGATGACCATTGTACCAGCCGACAAAGGCGGCGCTGCCGATCACCCCGGGCAGGTCGGCGCCGGGAATGTCCAGCGGCCGGTCGTTCGGCGCCCCGGTCGCCAGCACCACCGCGTCATAGAGTTCGACCAGCTCGTCGATCGTCACGTCGCTGCCGACCGACACATGGCCGACAAAGCGGACATTGTCGGCCAGCGCCGTCCCCTCATAACGCCGCGAGACCGCCTTGATCGACTGATGATCGGGCGCCACCCCGGTGCGGATCAGGCCATAGGGGACGGGCAGCCGGTCGATGACATCGACCGCAATATCCTCGGCTTTCTGAAGTGTTTCGGCGGTGTAATAGCCCGCGGGGCCGGACCCGACGATCGCGACATGACGCATCAACCCACTCCTCCGGGTGTCCGCGCGGGCGCGCGGCCCCTTGTTTGTTGTTGCATGATGCTAGCGGCGAAATGTGGCAGGGCAAGCGACCTTGTGCGGGCAGGCAGAGCGGCCTTGACAGCGCGCCCCCGCAATCATATTGCGCCCGCCTCACGATTGCCCTGTCGTCTAATGGTAAGACTGCGGTTTCTGATACCGCCTATCGAGGTTCGAATCCTCGCGGGGCATCCAATCCTTTGACGCTACAAGCTAATTGTATGCTCATCTCCAAGCTAATTAGCGATCATTTGCGTTTGGCCCAGGTTGGACCTCGCCCATAATGCCGAGCTCATACGTTCTTCACGTCGTTGAAGGCTTCCCAATGCGTGCATTTTCTAGCTGAGTTAGTCGCGGAGGACCGCTCTAACCAAACTGTTGGACACGACCCTCGTCGCTTATGCGATAAAAAATCGGCCGCAGCGCTTTCGCGCCACGGCCGATTAGCCGACGAAGAACTCGGCAATTTTCAGAATGGACAGAATTCGTTAGGTCTTATTTGCAGTTGCCTGTCTTCGGTCGCCGGGTCGAGCATTGATCGAATCAACATTTTCCGAAGCACATCTTCCCTGCGACGCGCGGTCATCGAGGAAGACCGCCCGCGCCGACGATGACCGACAACAAACGGCTTGTCAGCGCAGACGCGCCCTTTCGGTAGGCGATCTCACCCCAATCATCCCAACGGTGCACCCGCTCGGCGAGCCAGGCGAAGAGGTCATCACGCGATTTTGCATCGGCGAAGGACTGCGACCACGCGATATTGCGCGTCGGCATCCGCGCGCCAACCTTAAGTCCGGTCAACGTCACCAGGTATCGACTTCCCAGATCTTCGCGCGCGAACAGATGGCGACGAAACCCAACCTGCTGCTCAAAGGTGACCAGCGCCCGCTCTCGCGCCTCGGCGTCCAGTCCCTTGCTCGCACTTACCGCGGCGACAACCGCCGACATTGGCAAACGCTCGAATTCCGGCTCGCGCGTGGCCTGCAGCATCATGAGGACCGACCTGCCCAAAGATGTCAGTCCCCCGTCGAAAAAATTCCTCTCGTTCGATTTCCCGACCATTCCGATGCTGGCGAGCCAGCACTGATAGAAACGCCAGAACATCATGTTCCCGCCAAAAATGTCGTGCTGACGCTCTTCGCCGCACCACATCGATTTTATCGCGGTCATCACCCTGAGCATCAGTTCATGCTGTTCGGGCGCGAAGTGGACCGGTGGGAAGCCAAGCTCGCCTACCCAGAATGCGTCCCTGACGCTCGCCCAATTTCGCCCAGCCTCATCCTCGTAGCCGCGCGGATTGGCTCGAAGCCACCAGCCCCACGGGAGTTCGCCGACGTGACGCTCAAAGTCAGCCACGGCGACCCCCGCGACCAGGATCGAGGGCGAGCGGCGGCGGCGCGCCATCGCGCGCGGGCATCGCGCCTCCTTCAGCGATTGCTCGCAGCTGAGCCGCGAGGGCGATCGTTTCCCGGACAACATAGGCGTCGTCACGATATATCCGGGCAAGTTCCGACGACTTCGATCCGGAAGAATTCAGCCTAGCATTCGGAATAAGATCGTAGGCATGATCGCAACTGAAGCCGAACCACCACGCATGCGAATCGTCGACCCGGTGTTCGGTTGCGTGTTCTACCGGATGGTAGACCGCCGGTCGTAATGTCACGTGGCAGATACGGCGCGCCTCGACGGCTAAACGACGTGCCGGACTTGGCCCTTCCTCGCACAGTCTTGAATAGGTCAAACCGCCATGCACATCGATCCCGATGTCCGGCGGAACTGCGTTGGCATCCCAGCCCCAGAGGGGGTGATCCCGGGGAATACGACAAAGCGATGGCATCCCGTGAAATTGCCAAACTGATCCTTGAGCGCCAGAACATTATCGATGCCGACTGGCAGCTCCTCGACAGGGTGCGCAGCGCCGTCGATGCCTGCATGCGCTCCCGCCGCGGCAAATATGTTCAGGCCGAAGGCGAGTAACTCCGCAAATGACAGATGATTGGACAGCAGCCGCAGATGACAAAGCTTGGGAAGAGCTGGTCAAAAACATGCTCCGCGCGGAGATGATGCGCCGGGGTATTTCCTATACCACGTTGGTCGAGCGATTAGCCGAGATCGGCATCGACGATAATGAGCTGAATTTGCGGAATAAGGTAAGCCGGGGGCGTTTCTCCGCGGTATTCTTTATGCAGTGCATGCTCGCCGTTGGCGTCGCCCTTCTGCAGATCCCCAAAACTCTTGAGAAGGCCATCGGCAAGGGCGGCGCCCAACGGCTCGCCAAAGGTCGCACGAAACCAGATTTCTGATCTCCGACATAATTTCAGAAGCAGTTTTATTGGAATGTGATTGGAGACAGCGGTAACCTGTCAGCGTGACAATTACCAATGCGGGGCTGTCAAAATTGATCTTTTCAATCAAGATACTACCTAAAATCTGTCAACTCTGATATGAGACGAGATAGAAGGAAAAAGTTGTGGCAACAAAGCATTATCCGGAAAACTTCGCTCGATCGACCGCCCCAGTTGGCGGCGGCCGCCAAGCGATCGAGGGCAACCCCTTAACGCATGAAGAAATCCAGATGTTCGCAATGTTCGAGCGGGAAGGATGGACTCCAGAACGACGGCGCGCGCACATCCTGTCAATCTGCAAAAAGGCATCATCTCAATCGTGAGCTTAGATCCATACGTAATCCCAGGAACAACCGTTCTCCGAAATAAGCTAGACATCACAAATCAGCTCGAATTAGACCGGGCAGAGCGGCTTTTAGTTGTTCAAAGGACTTTGGAGGGACCACCAAAGGGACGTTTCGATCTCGCTCATTTGAAATCAATTCATCGTCACCTCTTTCAGGACGTTTATGACTGGGCTGGCGAGTTGCGGACGGTAGAAATCTCCAAGGAAGGTCATTCCTTCCAGTTTATCAGATTCATTGATACCGGTATGGCGGATGTTCATCGCCGGCTTGTCACTAGTTCGTTCTTGAAAGGCCTAAGCGAGCAAGATTTTTCTGAGCAGGCGGCAAAGATTATCGGCGATGTAAATTACGTGCACCCATTTCGAGAGGGCAATGGTCGCACCCAACTTGAATATTTACGCCAGCTTGCGTCGGCATCCGGTCACCATTTCGATCCTGATCTCCTCGATCCAAATACTTGGCAAAGTGCGTCTCGCCTGTCTCATGACGGGAATTACGGCGCTATCGCTAAAGCTATTCTCGAACAAGGAATGGTCAGCACCAAGGAATCACAGGAACGAATGGAAAAGCAACGGGCGCAACATCGAGCGGCTTGGGAAGCACGAAATAAAGGGCGCGGTTTCTGATCTCTTCGATTTCGTTGACCGGATCTGGACACAAATCGTGCAGACCATATCTTTGAGTCCAATGAGATCAGGTGGCCTCGGCGCCTCCAGTTCACCTCTCGCGGCTGTTCACACGGCCTAAAAGCCATCCAATGAGGATGAATATTATGGTCGGTTACGACATTCCGACACCAAGCGATCCAGTGGAAATCGGCAAACGAGCCTATCGTCTTCGCTGCCTTCGCGGCATGTCCGTCAGTGACGTGGCAATCCAGCTTTCCGGAATCCTCGCGCGCGTAACCGACGCCGCTTCGTCTAGGGCGTCCTTTATCCGCCGTCGGCCTCATTGCGGAGCATTGCCATCTTGGCTGATTCCACGAGCACCGCGGCGGTGTGCAACCCACTGGTCATGTTATCGTGGTCGGACGATTATCGACTACGGCAAAACTGAGGTAGCCTGCTTTCGCCTTTAGCGCGCTCGTCTCAGTGTATTCTCACTGTGTTTTATCCGAATCATGAATGTCTCGCTCTCACGCAGCAACACCCGGAGATATAGAATAGGCGTTTCGTCCGCTGCGCTTGGAGATATAGAGCTGTTCATCCGCTCGCCGCAGAATGTGGTTGACGCTTTCCCCACGACTGCCGAGGGCAACGCCGAGACTGACAGTCAGTGGAATTAGATTTTCCTGATAGACGCACGCCAATTGCTCCGCGGTTTTGCAAACAGCCGCGGCTAGGCTGCGGACGTCAGCCAAGCTTGTCCAGTTGGACATTATTGCAAATTCTTCCCCGCCGAGACGCGCGACTAATGCTCCTGGGGGGCTGACCTGCATGAGAATATTCGCGATGTGTTTGATCGCTTCGTCGCCCGCATCGTGGCTTAGCCTGTCGTTGACATTTTTGAAGTGATCGATGTCTGCTAGCAAAAGAATGACTGGTTGCGCGAGCCCCGTCTCGCTGGGTCGCTCCAGCATTGCTGTGGCCCGAGCTCGGAATGCGCGGCGATTCAATAGCCCAGTCAACTCATCATGTTCGGCAAGCCATTCTACTTTGCAGTGAAGTTTGAAATACCGGTAATTGAGCATTCCCACCCATAATGAGATCGGCGGCGAGATCAGCATAGGGATCAACAGCGCCGCGAGGATTGCGCGGCGGTAAAGGTCAGGTGGGAGGTCGGCACTCATCCATGACACGATGGCCGCAGAGGCGGCCATGGCGACCAGCATTATGATCACCCCCCGGCCTACAAGATTGACGATCATTCTATTGCGGTGAATGTGCATCGCTACCCCGCTCTCGCATGGTGCTCCCTGCATACACCCAAGCGTTGCGGATCGACTTAAAAAAATGGAGTTCGCCGGATTAATCAACACCGAACATTTCCTTGTTAGGTGTAAGCAATCATGAAACGATAATCGGCGGAACTTCTGCTGACGTGAAAATAACATAAATCACATGGTGGTAATCGGCCGTCACCAAGTGGTTCGACAAACAGAAGCCACTGAAACCACATCTTTCTTCACCCGATTGGGCTATGCCGCTAATCCTAGATTTAGAGCATAGGAATCGAGACTAGGGAGCTTTGTATGAATGAGGTTTGGGAGCAGGCGGTCAAGCTAGACCAGTGCTACGGCGCGGACGCCGTTACCGTTGCCACCACCCGCATGATCGACCATCTAAAAGCGAGAGATTATAACGCGGGGGGTTTTTGGTCCGGCGTCGCAAATAGGTTGATCGAAATCCAAAAAATCAAAATGAATATTATGCCAGTGCCGATATCTAAAGACGAGGCGGCATTCGGAATGATGCCGCCCGTGGAATAGTGCGGTTCTCGGCCCCTGACATTAGCTTCTCGAAACGAAAACCAACCCATGTTGCATAAAGCTAATCTGACGTGAAATAGCGTCGGATGAGGTGATGCTTTGATGACCCTGTGTCGCCTAGCCCGTCTGCCGCGGGGTGTCGACCGGGATGTTCAACGGCAAGTTCTGGGCGGAATACCTAAACCCGCCGGGTTTTATGAGCCTGAGTGACGCAGTTCGAAAATGCGGTGATTGGCTTCGAGATTATAGCGAAGAATAACCGCACAGCGCGCCCGGCAGCAAAACGCCGATATCGCTCATGCTGACATCACCGACACATTGATCCACGTGATGCACGCACGCTGGTGGCCGCCAGTCAAGTCGTCCGGTAAGCTCATCGGCCAAGTGGCCCAGCATCGCGGTGCGGGTCTGCGATTGCCCGCCGTCGCCCGCATCACGTCGAGTTTCGCGATGCGCAGCTACCGTGGATTTAGGCGATGCAGGACAGGCTTGTGCCGCCACTGATTTGGCCCTTTCGTGTGGTCGTGCTACAGGGAGAAATGATCTCTCATACGGTCCTCCGCTTTCTTGCCCATGCTGGCAGCCTGCTGACGCGCCGGCCAGCCTCGGAACGTCGCCCCGCCGCCTGACGCGAGACGGGGCCGTTCTCGAGGCTCGATAGCTGGATCCGAATCGGATCCTCCCCGATCATTTTCCCAAAGAGGAAACCCGCGATCTGCGGGTTCATGATGGCGTTTTTACGTCCGGAGTTCATAATGGATAACCCGATTTCGGAAGCCGAGGCTTTCCGTCTTTTGCAAAACAGACGCGCTGCTTTCACGGCTGCTGCGATACCCTTTCTCATCGGAGTCGATATCGATACTCCGACCGGCGCCGCCGCCGCCGATAGATTGTTGGACATGACGATTGCTGCCTATGAAGGACGACTGGCTCCCGAGGCGAGTGCGCGGGGGTTCCCGCGCGCGGCATACAGCCTTTTCGGCGACAATCTCGTCCCGTTGCTGAAGGACGTGCTTGGCGCAGCATTGCCAGTGGCGTTCCTGGCGCGATGCGTCGATGCCTATTGGCGCAGCGCGGCGCGTGCGATGGCCCCGGAATGACCGGAGATCTCGTATGGGTGACCCGCACCGATCCTTTCAACAGATTGACGGCTAAACGCCTCGCCGGCGCGCTTAGACGCGGCGGCAATGGAGATTTACGTGAATGGTCTTTTGGAACAGCAAGCTCTGTTCATCCATCTGATTAAAGATGCCGCACGTCGTGCGAGTTCGATGCTGGCGCTCCCGCACGAAGCGGCCGGCTTGCGGTCGCCTGCCAACGACGGCATCACCGCAATTGAGCGGCTCGAACATTCCCCGCGCGCCGAAGATCAGCTGGTCGCGACGGCGCTGCGCCTAACGCCAAGTGCAACTCGTCCGCGGGTCATCTTGGGCGCGTTGCGACGTCATTTCACGACTCCGCCGGGATGGCTTGCCGTCGAGGCGCAGCGTCGTGCGGCCTGGAATGATATCGCCGGGCGCGGGCTCCCCCTTCAACGGGTGGCTCAGACCGCGGTCGGCATCGAGCAGCAGTTGAACGGGGACGAGGCCGAATTGCCGGTGAAGCTGCGGGCCTATGCAGACGTTTATAGCGATCTTTGGTGTGACCCGAGGATTGCGGCGCCGGCGCCGGCCAGGCGCGAGATGCTGGCACTGGTGAGCGTGCTGCACGCGCGCTGCGCGTCGCTCGAGGGCATGGAGGATGCGCCGTGAAAAAGCGTTCCCCAGGCGAGCCGTGGCAGCTCGGATGCGGCACGCAGATGATGATGCTTGCCGCGTTCGTCCTTCTGATCCTTGCCGCCTGCTGGCTCGTCGGAACAGCGATTGCGTCCTCATCCTAGATATTGGAGTTGCATCATGTTGCGCGAAGTGGCGGAATCTGGCCTTCGCTGGAATTACAACCTCAAAGAGATACTCGGCCTCATTTTCGCCGCCGCCGTTGTCGGGACTTACAGCCTGATGTTCGCGATGACGCGCGAACCGCGGCGCGGCTGGATCCTCGCCGCCTGCGTGTCCTTCATCTTCATGGCAGCGCTGATCTGGGCGAGCCCGCCACAATCCCGTTCCACCTCCGCGGCAATCGCTGAAGCCGGGATGAAGGCTCGGTAACGCTGGCCACCACGACCGATTATTTGGGGCTTCCCTCAAGAGGCTCAAAGGAGCATTAAAAATGAGCAAATATGAATCACGGATAGAGCGGTGGCGACCCCGGTCATCGACGGTGCAGGAGGTCGAGAAATCGCTCGATCGCTATCCCGACCTGAGCGAGCCTGAACTCGCCAAGCTCATGCGCCAATTCCGCGGCCTGTCGCTCGTCGACAAAGCCGTCATCATGGGCGACGAGCGGCTTTCACAAAAATTGGCGCTCTTTTATCGTGATCACGAGCCCGATCTGCGGACACCGGTCGCAGGGCCTATCCTTTATGTTCTTTTGCCCGCTGCGCTCGCAGTTGCTGGTGTGCGGCTGTTTCTCGGCTAATCGCGCCGCGGGCGGTAAACGTCGAACGATCAAATCTGGCCTTCTGTTGGCCACGGAGTATTGATGCCCTTTATTCGTTTCATTCCGCTCGCGGCCAGCATAGTCGCGTCGCTCCTGGCGATTCCCGGCCTGCCAGCGGCGTGGGCCTGGGCGCTGTTCGCCGTCGGCGCCACATTTTCCTGCATCGGGCTCTACGATTTGCGGCAGCCGCTGCATTCAATACGCCGCAACTATCCGATCGTGGGCCGCCTCCGATGGTTTTTCGAGGATATTCGTCCGGGCATCCGGCAATATCTCTTTGAGGATGACCATGAGCAGACGCCCTTCTCGCGAAGCCAGCGTTCGCTCGTATACGCGCGCGCCAAGAACGAGGTCAGTGATCGTGCTTTCGGCACCCTCGTTGACGTTTATGAGAATGGCTACGAGTTTATTGCCCACTCGACGCGGCCAGTGCCGGTGACCGATCCGGCCACATTTCGTATCCCAATCGGCGGCGACGCCTGCAGCAAGCCCTATTCGGCGTCGATCTTCAACATTTCGGCGATGAGCTTCGGCGCGCTCAGCGCCAACGCGATCCGGGCGCTGAATAAGGGCGCCAAGCTCGGAGGCTTTGCACATGACACCGGCGAAGGATCGATCAGCCCGTATCACCGCGAACATGGCGGCGATCTGATCTGGGAAATCGGCAGCGGCTATTTCGGCTGCCGCGACGACAACGGGGGGTTCGACCCTGAGCGCTTTGCCGAGCAGGCCTCCGACCCGCAGGTGCGGATGATAGAACTGAAGATCAGTCAGGGCGCGAAACCCGGTAAAGGCGGTATATTGCCCGCTAAAAAAGTAACGCCTGAGATTGCCCTGACCCGCGGTATCCCAATGGGCCGCGATTGCATTTCGCCGCCGGGTCATTCTGCGTTCAACACCCCAATAGAGCTTGTCGAGTTCATCGCGCGCCTGCGGGAGTTGTCGCAAGGTAAGCCGGTGGGGTTCAAGCTGTGCGTCGGGCAACCGTGGGAATTTATGGCGATCGTCAAGGCCATGCTCCAGACGGGCATTCTTCCTGACTATATCGTCGTCGACGGGGCCGAGGGCGGCACCGGCGCGGCGCCGCTCGAATTCACCGATCATCTCGGCATGCCGCTGCGAGAGAGCCTGCTTTTCGTTCACAACACGCTAGTTGGCGCAGGTCTTCGCGACGAGATCAAAGTGGGCGCTGCTGGGAAGATTGTCAGCGCGTTCGACATTGCCACGGTGATAGCGCTCGGCGCCGACTGGACCAATGCGGGTCGAGGCTTCATGTTTGCGATCGGCTGCATCCAGTCGCTCTCGTGTCACACCAATCAATGTCCGACCGGGGTGGCGACCCAGGATCCGATGCGCCAGCGGGCGCTGGTGGTGGAGGACAAAGCGGACCGGGTTTATAACTTCCACCGTAACACGCTGTTTGCTCTCTCTGAAATGATCGCTGCCGCCGGACTCGATCATCCCAGCCGCCTGGGGCCCCATCATCTTGTCCGCCGCGTCAGTCTTACCGAAATCAGGCTGTTCTCACAGCTCCACATTTTTCTCGAAAAGGGCGAGTTGCTGAGCGGAGCCTCAAATCGCGATTTTTACGGCGCCGCGTGGCGTCTCGCCCAACCCGAAAGCTTTGAGATGAAATTGTAACTGCAAATTTCCTCTCAAACCGCCCTCTATACCGTTGCCGTGCAGCGCTTAAGATTTCGGATCGCTGATGTGGTATTTCCGATACCGCGACGTTCAGGTTAACTGCGCTCTTCAATAAATCCAATTAGTTCAGATTTTTCGGGCCGATCCGCGGATTTCAACGGCTCGGCTTTTGAAACCGCCGAGAAGTTCGTATGCGCCGGGAAGGTAGCAGTCGGTAAGAAGGCGCATCAGAACCGAGCAGGCGTAAGCTCGATAGCAATGGGAACCGCGAGGGGACGCCACCCATGATCGGCCAGAACAGCGTTGCTTTCGATCGCCCGCCGTCCTCTGTCGCTATCGAGAGACCAAATGATGTGGAAAATACTGCCGTCAGGCCTGTTGCAGTTCCCGGCTATGGAGACCACGAGTGCTTCAAGCCCGTCGCCGTCATCGGCATGGCCGATGACGGCGGCTTCCGGCTTGGAAGGCACGGCGTCGCTCAACGAAGCCTGCGTATCAAACGTGATATGATCGGCGACAAGCTCACGCCAGCGTGGCGGAAAGATATCGACCAGGAACTCCCGACTCGCGTGATCGAGCTTCCACTCTGTAACCGCCATGGTCCGGAACCTCAGGCGCGTATCGTTACCAGCTGCGCCGGCGGTAGGCCGGTGCTTTCAGCCTGCTCTTTCAACTCTTCCTTGCGTGCCAACATGGCCTGACCGAGCGCTTTGAGATCAACATCGGCGGCGCGCGCCTGCTGGAACATATTGTCTTGCTGTTTTTCTTCTTCCTTGACGTGATGCTTGATCTCTTCGGATAACACGGTGACCTTGGCGTCAAAGAATTCGTCTTCGGGGCCTGATGCTTCGATGTCGTTGATCAACACCTTGGCGCCGTCATGCTCGACCCAGGCTTCCTTCAGCAAATCCTCGTCGATCTTGCCCTTCAAAGCGGGATAGAAAACCTCTTCTTCAATCTGCGCATGGATTTTGAGTTCAGTGCAGATTTGCTTGGCAAGCTTCGCCTTGCGGTCGCTGCTCGTCGCCTTCTCGAATTTTTCGAAGAGGCCTTCGACCGTGCGATGGTCGGCAGCGAGAATGTGGGTCGCATCCAAATCGACGGATTTCATTGCAGTCTCCTGTTTTCGAACTCCCGTAGGTGTCATTCGAACGATTCGACAATGCGAAGGTTGCGCGATCTTCTCGCCGCGGGTTGAAAACCGCATGCATCGATAGCGCCCAGTTTCAGTCGAAAGGAGGAAGTGCTGCCCCAGCGCCAATAATGATCCCCATTATGATTGAGTGCCGCATTCGCTTTGTCTAGCAAATTCATCATCACAGACGATTACCTAAATCACGCAAATTGACGATAACCACTTGGCATGGACGCATATGAAAACCTACAAGTCCTGTGTGAACTTGGAGGATGCAAAACCATGTCGATCGAAGAAAAGGTCTGGGAAGAAATGGTCAAGAACATATTGCGCGCAGAAATGATGCGCAGAGGCGTGTCTTACGCTGGCCTGGTCGCGAGGCTCCGTGAGCAGGGCATCGAGGACAATGAGCTCAATCTACGTAACAAGGTCAGCCGGGGCCGTTTCACTGCCGTCTTCTTCATACAGTGCATGCAGGCGCTCGGCGTCGATCTTCTTCAGATTCCGCAAGCGATGGAGGAGGCGGCGCGAAAAGGCGGAACCCAGAAACTTGGTAGGGGTCGACCGACTAAAGATTCCTGATCCATGATCGAGTATAAGTATAAAACTCCAATCAAACGCAGAAAGGATTGAGACATGAAAATCGTCGAACAGATTCAAAACGTGATGAACTATCGGCCATGCGACTCCTTCCGCCCTCGCTTTTGGCGACCTTGCGTGAACCGATCGACCTTGAACTGAACTACAGTTCGAACGCAATCGAGGGGAATACGCTGACGCTACGTGAGACAGCTGAGGTCATTGCACATGGCATTACGATCGGTGGCAAGCCATTGGGAGATCACCTGGAAGCCATAGATCATCATCATGCTCTCGCGTGGATGTATGACATGGCCAAACGCGAGAGATGTGCGCGCGACGCTTGGCATTTTGACAATCCATATTTCTTTGATTTGACGCACTTCAGACGATGTCGTCCGCAACATGTTTCGGCGTCGCCGTGCTGTCCTTGCTGATAAAGCTGATCTTGCCTTGCCGCTCGAGAATCGCCCACTCGACATCGGCAAGCCGGCCGATTCCGGCAAGGCGCATCTCGGATAATATCTCGTCGCGCGTCAGCCGGTCACGCCGAAGATTCGCCTCGATAATCTTCCCATATTTGACAATGACGCGCGGCTCACCTTCGAGAGCATTTTTGAGTTTAGGAAAGAGATAAGTCGCCCAGCTGAGCGCCAGCGCCCAGAAAGCGAAGGTGCCGATTGCAAGCATTCCGCCCGTGAGGCTAAAGTCATTGTGGGTCACACCCTGTTGGATCAAGTCGCCCATGACGACCAGCAGGACGAGTTCGAACGGTGTCATCTGTCCGAGCTCGCGCTTCCCCAAGAGACGGATCAGCACATATAGCAGCACAAACATCGCAGTCGCGCGCAGCACGATATCCATCAGGGCAGAACCTTGATGCGGAAAACCTGGCGACCTAGAAGTCGCTCGCCGTCATACACGGCGATCACGCCTTCATTGCCCGCGAAGAGCGGCGGATTGATCTGTCCGTCGATCTTGACCGAAAGCGTTTCTCCCGCCTCGAGCGGACCATAAGCAAAGCGATATTCGCCGTCCTTATATTCTTCTTCGGCGGCTGCCGGAATCATCGTGTTGATTGTCATGTCGCGCCAAAGTCCAGCCTCGACTGCAAGGGTCGCGTCGGAGAGTGGCTCGTCGGCGCGGATATCTATCGCGGTTTCAAAAAATTCGCCGTTGCGAATGACCGTGGGTGTCAAGACGCTGAGCCGGGCGACTCCGAAATCTGCATCGACACGCGGGCTCGGCTGGCCGCCGAAATTACCGGTGACCGCCGCGGCGAGGAGACTCCCCAAGATAAGAAATGAGATCGGGCTGGCATGGCGGTCCCACAATTGGGCCCGGTGGACAGGGTCCTTTATCCCGTCGGGCGGATCGAGCGGAATTTCTGCTTCTTCCATTGTCGCACTACGCCCCAGCAGCGATCTCGTTGCCAACGATGTGTGCGGTTTGCGTCCGTTCGCCAATACTGGCCTCGTCGCTGTTAACCACCAGAATTGTCTGGTTCGCAATCGCTCGCCGGGAGGCAACTTTGTGCGCGCGGACCCGTTGATGGGGGCTGGCGCAGACATAATGTCAGGTGCCATTTCTTGAAAGGATCCCCCATGTTCGACAACAAGAATGTTGCAACGCTCAATTCGTTGATCGCGACGACGCTCGACAGCGTTGATGGATATCGTAAAGCCGCCGACGAAGCCAATGCGGCACAGTTCAAGGACCAGTTTTTAAGCCGTGCGAATGAGCGCCAGGCCATTGTCGCCGACTTCCAGGCAAAGGTTCGTGAGCTCGGCGGTGAGCCCGAAGATGACGGCACCGTGCTGGCCTCGGCCCATCGCGCTTTCCTCGGCCTCCGTGACATGCTGACCGGTGAGCGCGACGACGCTGCGGTCGTTGCCGAGGTTGAACGCGGCGAAGATCATATCAAGTCGAAGTTCGAGAGCGCGCTTAAGGATGACGACCTCGATCCCGCTGTCCGGGGGCTCATTCAGAGCGCATTTACATCGGTCCGCGAAGGCCATGACCAGATGTCGGCGCTCAAGCACGGGCTTAGCTCCACCTAGCGAATAGACGCTCCAACCGAGCTGAATAACGGCGGCCCCTCTTGCGGGGCCGCCGTCTTTGCGTTCCGCACGCTTCTAATCTTCTAAGACCTTAGGCATAACCACACGACCATCCCGATTAGCACCGCGGGCGCGCCCTTCCCAGGCCGCCGATCGTTGTCGCTGCCGAAGTGCAACATGGCCCAAGTCTGGCACACGAAGGCTCGGTGTAGGATCAGACTGACGATGCCGTGGCAATGCGGTTAGCCACGCGCGGGTAACTGCGAAGAATGCCAGGCCGCATCCGTCCGACATCCTCAGCATCAAACGACCATGGTGCAGCTTTTGGGCCCACCGTGCGTAACAATTAAACGTGCTGTGCGATCGACCGGAAATTTGGAGAGAACGGCGATATGTCTAGTCTTGCACACCCAAGCGGCGAATGCGCTACAGCATTTTCTAGCGTCAGAAACGCATGCGAGCACCGCAATCGGTCGGTAGAAATCGCCGACTGGGTGATGATCAATATCCCATGGACGATCGCCGTGCCAGACTATGCCGATTTTCATGAGCGGTGGGCGCTGCTAAGCCGCAGCGAACTTTATGCTGTTGAGGAAGAACTGCAACGGCGCACAAGCGCGCTCAACGCTCCTGATGCCGATCTCGACGCGGTCGCAGCCAAGTTGACTGGTCGTTCAAGCCACTGGACGGCGGCAGCGGAGTGGTTATCGCGTAATCCGCGTCGCTCCACTTTCCATTCAGAGTTCATTCTTCTTTTTGGCCAAATTTCGCGAGCCGAATTGCTCCTTGCTGCCATCGAACACAAGCGGCGGGGCCGGCTTACGTCTGACGGGACACCCGCTGGAACGCCAACTGTGACGGGGTCGAGCGCCTCAGTGCTTCGTCTAGACGTCGATTAAAAATTCCAGTTAAAACAATGACCGAGCGCAAAACTGGTAGCACTGATAGCAAGCCCCAGCGGCGGGCCGCGGAGCGGGCAAGAGTATCCGCGACCGCGCGACTTCGCGAAGCGGGCCGGACGCCCTTTGAAGTCCCCCTGTCCGATCTTTCGGCCACAGGCTTCCGAATGGAGACTTTCGCGCGGTTGCAGGTCGGAAGCAAAATATGGGTAAATCTTCCAAGTTTGGCGCCCTTGGAAGCTAATGTCCGGCGATGTGATGGGAAAATCTACGGATGTGAATTCATGCGGCCGCTCCATCCTGCCGTCGCGGAACACTTGCGCGAACGATTTCAACAAGCCTGACTATCGAAACGGTCAGCCGCCAGTTAACGAAAATGCGCGAAGACGGGATCATCGAAATTCGCGGTCGCAGGAACGTCACTATTTGCAAGCGGGGGGTGCTGGAAAAACTCGCTGCATAACCGGCTGGCAACCGCGCAGCGGAGGCTGGCCCCAAAATGCAGTAGTTTGACCTGAATCAATGACGTGTCCTGCTACGAATGTGATCGGATCGGCCCATGAAGCCGAAATCGCTGAGCCATCCGCATGCCGACCCATTTCAGCACTTCATGGATGTGCTGCGATCGCCCGATCTACCCGAATCATCGATCAGTTTCCTGCAGTCCTGTGGGCGTCCGCTTCACTTGGCGCGCGGAGAGGCAGCGGAGCTGCGCGAGCAGGAGCAGAGAACTGCAATGTTTGTTTCAGAGGGCGCCGCCAAATTTGTGGGTCACGTAGGGGCAGACCGTGAGCAAATCGTCGCATTCTGTTTTGAAGGCGAATTGCTCATACTCTCGGTTACATCGCACACGCCATACACACTCCAAGCTCTCACGGAGTGTCGTCTACTGGCGTTTCCGGCAGGCGATCTTATCACAAAAGTCACCGAGGCGACGAGCAGCGCAATCGTCGAACGGACCTTTCTGGCACTGGACCAAGCTCGTGATGCCTCTGTTCTTCTAGGCCGCAAAACAGCACAAGAAAAACTGGCAAGCTTTCTTGTCTCAATGGTCGACAGGATCGGGGTGGTAGGCCCGAAAATCATTGCGCTGGACTTGCCCATGTCACGTCGCGAGATCGGCGATTGTTTGGGATTGACGATCGAGACGGTGAGTCGTCAGCTGACCGCCTTGCGAAATCACGGGATCATCAAAACGTATGGCAGATCGAAAATTACGATACTCGATATGGCCCGGCTTAGCGAACGCGCCGTCCAAGCGTCCTGCATTACCTGATAATTTTCGGCAATTTGACCTAGGTCAATGCATAAGCCAGGCTAGCTGCCTATGACATCGTAAAGCTATTCGGAGTTAGAGATGCAAGTGGAAGCAGCCTTGGGGCGGGCGGGCCTTTGGTTCGGCGTCCTCTTAATCTCGTTAGTCTTAGCTGCCACAGCGCGCGACAGCGGTTTCGCAGCCCATGCAACCATCATCGCTATCGTTTCATTCGTCCTCATGTGGATTTCGGTGGCCCGCTTCGATCCGATGGGAAAAGCGCGCGGGTTCTTCCAAATGCCTGACGGACCATCGCGGTATGATGACGATCCGATCAGATGGGGCGTGCTGGCTACCATGTTTTGGGCCATCGTCGGTCTACTCGCTGGCGTGTTCATCGCCTCGCAGTTGGCTTTTCCGCAGCTCAACATCGAACCATATTTCAACTTCGGCCGGGTAAGACCGCTTCACACGTCGGCAGTGGTCTTCGCTTTCGGTGGCAACATTCTCATCGCGAGCAGCTTCTACGTCGTGCAGCGCACTTGCCGCGCGCAACTGGCATTTCCGTCGCTGGCTCGCTTCGTCTTCTGGGGTTATCAGCTTTTCATCGTTCTCGCTGCCTCGGGTTATCTGTTCGGTGTGACGCAAAGCCGCGAATATGCAGAGCCTGAATGGTATGTGGACCTGTGGCTGACGATCGTCTGGGTGGCTTACCTGATCGTCTTCGTAGGAACTCTGGTGCGCAGAACAGAGCCCCACATCTACGTGGCGAATTGGTTCTATCTTTCCTTCATCATAACCATCGCCATGTTGCATATCGTGAATAATCTGGCGGTTCCGGTTGCGTGGAATGGCTCGTTGTCTTTCTCCGCCTTTGCCGGGGTGCAGGATGCCCTGACCCAGTGGTGGTATGGACATAATGCCGTCGCGTTTTTCCTGACCGTGCCCTTCCTGGCGATGATGTATTACTTCGTGCCGAAGCAGGCCGAGCGGCCGGTTTACAGCTACCGACTGTCGATTATCCACTTCTGGTCGCTGATCTTTCTCTACATCTGGGCAGGACCTCACCATCTGCATTACACGGCGCTTCCCGATTGGGCGCAGACGCTCGGCATGGTGTTCTCAGTCATTTTGTGGATGCCCAGCTGGGGCGGCATGATCAACGGCCTGATGACGCTTAACGGCGCTTGGGACAAGGTTCGCACCGATCCCATAATTCGCATGATGGTGATGGCGATGGCTTTTTACGGGATGGCAACCTTCGAGGGTCCCATGCTGAGCATCAAGGCGGTCAACTCCCTCTCGCACTATACCGACTGGACTGTTGGCCACGTGCATTCCGGCGCGCTTGGATGGAACGGTCTTATCAGTTTTGCAGCGGTCTATTTCCTCGTCCCGCGCTTGTGGAAACGCGAGCGGATGTATTCCTTGCGAATGATCAACTGGCACTTCTGGCTCGCAACGCTGGGGATTGTTTTTTACGCCTCCAGCATGTGGGTGGCTGGCATTACCCAAGGGCTGATGTGGCGTGAATACGGCCCCGATGGCTATCTCGTGAATAGCTTCGCCGAAACTGTCGCGGCGCTCCACGAACTCTATATCATACGCGCCGTCGGCGGCGTGATGTATCTCGGCGGAGCCGTCATCATGGGATACAATATCTGGATGACAATCGTCGGTCGGCTGCGTGAAGAAGTGCCAATGGGTGCCATGCCACATTATGATCCGGACAAGGATCGGCCGATTGCGCGCCCAATAACCCCCGAACCAGCCGAATAGGATAGCTCGTCATGAGTCTTGCCTCCAAGCACAAGAAGCTGGAAAAGAACGTCAACCTGCTTGCGATCGGATCCTTTATCGCGGTAGCCATCGGCGGCATCGTCGAGATTGCACCACTATTCTGGATGGACAACACGATCGAGAAGGTCGAGGGCATGCGTCCTTACACGCCGCTCGAGCAGGCGGGCCGGAACATCTACGTGCGCGAAGGCTGCTATTCTTGCCACAGCCAGATGATCCGCCCGTTCCGCGACGAGGTCGAGCGCTATGGCCACTACAGTCTTGCCGCGGAAAGCATGTATGACCACCCGTTTCAATGGGGATCGAAGCGCACTGGACCCGATCTGGCACGTGTCGGGGGTCGATATTCAGACGAATGGCACGTTCAGCACCTCAAAGACCCACAGAGCGTGGTGCCGGAAAGCGTTATGCCGTCATATTCTTTCTTGGCGAATACACCTCTTAACGCCGATGTCGCCGGCGATATGCTCGTCGCTTTGCGCCGTGTCGGCGTTCCCTATTCGGATCGAGACCTTCGACAGGCGAATCTGGATATGGCCTTGCAAGCAGATCCCGAGAGCGGCGGCGATGTAAAAGATTTGCAGCAACGCTACCCCAAAGCGCAGGTCCGCGATTTCGACGGCGATCCGAGCAGCCTGACTGAGATGGATGCGCTTGTCGCTTATTTGCAGATGCTCGGAACGCTTGTCGATCTCGACAGCGCGGCAGCTCAGGAGAAACTCGCAGAGGAAAAAGGTCGATGAGCCTCTACGATCATTTGCGGCATTTTGCGGACAGCTATGGCTTGGTCGCGCTGATGGTTCTGTTCTTCGGCCTTTGCTTGTGGGTGTTCAGGCCTGGTGCGAAACAACCCAGTCGGGAAGCGGCACACTCCATATTCGCAGAAGACGAGTTTGACGGACGCAACGATGGTCAATAAGCGCATTGACGGGCCGACCGGCACCGAGACCGTCGGACATGAATGGGATGGCATCGAGGAACTCGACACCCCGATGCCGCGGTGGTGGCTCTGGACACTTTACCTTACCATTGTGTGGGGCATCGTTTACGTCATCCTTTATCCCGCCTGGCCGCTTGTTGATAAGGCCACCGAAGGCGTGCTTGGCTGGAGCAGCCGGGGCGAACTTGCCAAAGAAATGAGCGTCGTTGATCAAGGGCGTGTAACGATGCGCGAGGAACTGTCGCGCATTCCAATCGAACGGCTGCCCGAAAATAGCAAAATGTTCACTCAAGCGGTCGCTGGCGGACGGTCTGCCTTTCAGGTTCATTGCTCGCAGTGCCATGGTTCGGGCGCAGCGGGTAGCCAGACACTTGGCTACCCTAATCTCAACGACGACGATTGGCTGTGGGGCGGCGATATCAAGGCAATCGAATATACTTTGACCAATGGTATACGGGCGCCCGGTGTGGAAAAAACCCGCGCCAGTATCATGCCACCGTTCGACGGCGTATTCGAGCCTGTTCAACTGGAAGCCGTGGTAAATCACGTGCTTTCGCTGAGTGGACGAGGGTCTCGCAACGCGCTGGGTGCGCAGACTTTCCAAGATAATTGCTCGGTCTGTCATGGAACGGTCGGCGAAGGAAATCGCGACCTAGGTGCTCCGCGTCTGAATGACGCAATATGGCTCTACGGCAGTTCGCATGAGCAGCTCCGCAACCAAATCCTGAAACCAAAGATGGGACGGATGCCACATTGGGGCGACCGTCTAGATCCGGTCACTATTAAGATGCTTTCTGCCTATGTTTGGTCGCTTGGGGGCGGCGAAGAATTTGTCGAGGTAGCTGCGGATCCAGCAGTTAAGGTCGATGTCGAACCGTGACCCCAGCCGCGCGTCGAGCGCACCTCCTCGTCGTGAAGGCGAGGACAGCGACCCGACAATCGTGGTTGAGGGCGGTCTTGCCAAAACCAACGAGCCCGTATCCAGCGCGGTAGCGGAACCGGAGGCCACCACGCGTCGCCACGAACCGCACGAACCACCGCGCCAGCACCTTCCGGCCAAGCTGTTCGAAAAACGCACAAAGGTTCACAACAAGCGGGTCGATGGTCCCTTCCGCCGCTTTAAATGGTTCGTCATGTTTGTGACGCTGGCGATCTATTATGGCACCCCATGGATCCGATGGGATCGTGGACCCTACGCTCCCGATCAAGCAGTGCTGATCGATCTGGCAAATCGACGGTTCTACATGTTCGGCATAGAAATCTGGCCGCACGAATTTTACTACGTCGCAGGCCTTCTCATCATGGCCGCGCTCGGTCTTTTTCTGGTAACGAGTGCTGTAGGGCGAGCATGGTGCGGATATGCGTGTCCGCAGACCGTCTGGACGGATTTGTTCCAGCATGTGGACCGTTTCGTCGATGGCGATCGAAACGCCCGTATCAAGTTGGACGCCGCCCCCCTCGGACCGAAGAAGCTCGGGAAGCGCGCGTTCAAATATACGATTTATCTCATAATTGCGTTCTGGACCGGCGGCGCGTGGATCATGTATTTTGCCGACGCGCCCACACTTGTGCGCGACTTTTGGGCCGGTGAGGCGGCACCTGCGGCATACATCACGGTCGCGATCCTGACACTCACTACATTCACGCTTGGCGGCTTCATGCGGGAACAGGTCTGCATCTACATGTGTCCCTGGCCGCGGATCCAGACCGCCATGATGGACGAAAAGTCGCTTCTCGTAACTTATAAGGACTGGCGAGGCGAACCACGCGGCAGCGTCAAGAAGGCGAAGAGTGAGCCAGAAAAGTTCGGCGACTGCATCGACTGTCTGCAGTGCGTCGCCGTCTGTCCAACCGGCATTGATATTCGCGAAGGACCGCAAGTGGGCTGCATCACGTGCGCGCTCTGCATTGACGCGTGCGACAAGGTCATGGCAGAAATCGGAAGGCCGCGCGGTCTGATCGACTACGCAACCCTTGATGATTGTAAGAAAGAAGCGAACGGGGAAGCCACGCGGCCGCCCTGGAAAGCTTTGCTGCGACCCCGAACCGTCGCCTACTTTCTCATTTGGGGAAGCATCGGTTTTGCAATGCTTTTTGCCTTGGGCGTGCGCAGTCATGTCGGCTTGTCGGTCACACCCGACCGCAATCCGCCCTACATTCTGATGAGCGATGGATCGGTGCGTAATTCCTACACGCTCAAACTACGGAACATGGAGAGCCGACCGCGCGATATGGAGATTGCACTTCAAGGTCTTCCCGATGCGGTTATGTGGATCGACACCACGGGGCGTGATGGGGCCGCGCGCAAGCAGATTAAAACGGTGCCAGCGGATCAGGTTCTCGCAGTCCGCGCTTATGTCATAGCTCCACCTGGGACAGACACGGATGACTTCAGCTTCCGGCTGACATCGCGGGACGAACAGAAGGAAAGCGTTGAAACCAAAGCGCGCTTCGACACGCCGAAAGTTGGCGAATGAAAAACGAGTTCACTGGTAAACACATGGCCGTGATCATTGTATCCGGCTTCGGGATCATCATCTCGGTAAATCTTTTTATGGCCACGCTCGCGGTGCGAGGATTTGGCGGGGTGGTGGTTGAAAACTCCTATGTCGCGAGCCAGGAGTTCAACGGCTGGCTAGAGGCAGCGAAGCGCCAGAAGGCGCTCGGATGGAACGCTCAGATGTTATTGAGTGAAAACAACCATCTCTTAGTCAAAACTACCGGCATACCCGATGGCGTTACCATTAAAGCGATCGCCCGTCGGCCGCTCGGCAAACCAGACACCACTCCGCTGAGCTTCATCGAATCCACACCTGATAATTTCGTTTCGCTGAAACCTCTCGCTGCCGGTCGCTGGATCGTCAGGCTGACACTTTCGGCCCCCGATGGCCGCACCTGGGCGAGTGAAGAGCAAATGCCGTGACCACGCTTTCGCTTCCCGACGAAATCGATCACGTCGGCTTGACCGATAGTCGTTTTACGGTTCCCGGAATTCGCTGTGCCGGCTGCATCGCCAAAATCGAGCGAGGATTGCAAGAAGTCGATGGCGTAGATGCGGCGCGGGTAAATTTCTCGGCGAAGCGGGTCGCTGTCAGACACGATCGGTCTCTGGAGGCGGAGACATTGGTTGCCGCACTCGGAAGACTTGGCTTTGAGGCCCAGTCCGCCGCGACCAATCCGCTCGGCCAAGACGACATTGAAAGCCGCACCCTACTGCGTGCGGTCGCCGTCGCAGGCTTTGGCATGATGAATATCATGTTGCTGTCTGTCAGCGTCTGGTCGGGGGCAGGAGGGGTAACTCGCGAATTGTTCCATTGGCTATCGGCGCTCATCGGGCTTCCGGTTGTCGCCTATGCTGGCCGCCCGTTCTTCAGCAGCGCCGTTATGGCGCTGCGACATCGCCGAACCAATATGGACGTGCCAATCTCCATCGGCGTCCTGCTTGCAACGGGACTTAGCGTCTACGAGACTGCAACCGGCGGTGAACATGCCTATTTCGACAGCGCAGTCATGCTGCTGTTTTTCTTGCTGGTTGGCCGCGCACTTGATTCCACAATGCGAAACAAAACCCGGGCCGGGATCGGTTCACTGCTGTCGCGTATGGGCAAATCCGCACGCGTGGTTGCACAGGACGGATCTACAAAATCGGTAGCCGCCGAAGACTTAAGTCCAGGCATGCTTATGCTCGTCGCAGCCGGCGAAGCACTTGCCGCCGACGGCGTTATTGAAGAAGGCAGGAGCTCGATCGACAACGCGATGCTGACGGGCGAAAGCATCCCGCAAGCCGTAGGGTCTGGCGACGCGGTGCACGCTGGCGCAATCAATATGGGCGATCCTATGCGTGTGCGCGTTACCGCAGCTTCGTCCGATACCGTCATAGCTGAAATCGCACGATTGATGGACGAGGCTGGCCAGTCTCGCAGCTACTATGTTCGGATCGCAGACCGCGCTTCGCGGCTATATGCACCTGCAGTCCACACCCTGGCGCTGCTGGCATTTGGCGGATGGATGATCGCCGGCGTCGGATTGCACCAGTCACTGGTTATTGCGATCGCCGTGCTTATAATCACGTGTCCCTGCGCCATGGGGCTGGCAGTTCCAGCCGCACATGTGGTGGCATCGGGAGTCCTTGCGCGACGTGGGCTGCTCGTAAAGGACGGTAGCGCCCTTGAACGACTCGCCGAAGTGGATATCGCGCTTTTCGATAAAACGGGAACGCTGACGATCGGTGAGCCGGTCCCAGAGATTCGGCATCTCTCGCGCGAGCATAAATCGATTGCTCTCGCGCTGGCCCAGTCTAGCCGGCATCCGTTAAGCCGAGGTCTCGCTCGCGCCCTCGAGGCCGAAGGTGTAACGTCGGCGGTCGTCTGCTCGCTTTCCGAAACAGGCGGGACAGGAATTTGCGGGAGTTGGGGAGACACCCGTGTCGCACTGGAACGAACCGAAATTTTAGGCGGCGGGTTATCCTCCACTCTTCGGATCGGCAAAGACAGGGTTGATATACAATTTTTAGATCCAATGCGACCAGATGTGGTCGAGACCCTCCACGCGCTTAAGACTTGCGGTATCGACAGCCGCATCGTTTCCGGTGATAGGCAAATGTCCGTAAACGCATTGGCGCGCGAACTTGATATTACCAGTGCGGCGGAGATGCGACCGGAAGCCAAATTGACGCTGCTCTACGCGTTAGGGAAAGAAGGTCATCGTCCGTTGATGGTCGGCGATGGGATTAACGACGGACCGGCATTGGCCGCGGCGCATGCGTCTATTGCGCCCAGCAGTGCGAGCGATGTCAGTCAGCAGGCGGCTGATGCCGTGTTCCTCGGCCGGGGGCTGATGCCAGTCGCACTCGCGGTCGAAGTCGCACGCCGGACGATGCGCATCGTCCGCCAGAACTTTGGTTTTGCTATTGCCTACAATGTGGTGGCTGTGCCTCTGGCTATCGCTGGATTGTTAACGCCGCTGATCGCGGCGATCGCAATGTCTCTTAGTTCACTTGTGGTCGTAGGCAATTCTCTTCGACTGGCACGAGACACGAAACACCAGTCAACGTGAATGTCTTGGCTTACCTGATCCCGGTCGCGCTCGCTTTTGGCGGTGCCGGTCTGGCAATGTTCTTTTGGGCCATGCGTAACGGCCAATTCGAAGATCTCGACGGAGCCGCCAACCGCATCCTGATTGACGACGAGGAGCCAAAAGAATGAACCTTTCCGGCTTGGCAGTCTTGACGTTGTTACCCGTCATGGTTGGTCCGTTACCGGCCCCCGTTCCCACCCTGCATGTGGTCATATGTTCCGATCTGGGGAACCGCACTATTGAGATACCGATCCCAGTCGACAAACCCCATCAACCGGAACCCTGTTGGGCAAAAGCTTGTCACGCGTCGTGCAGCCGCAAACAAATTGCTCGAGAGCAATGAACGCGTCGTCATTCTTCACCAAAAGGTTCAGTCATTTCTGGAGCGTGGTCTATCATTCTTAAGCAACGACATTCTTTCGCTAACGCCGAATGGGCTGTCATATGCGCGCACCATTGCCATCATTTTGAGACTTATCGTCAGAATTCGTCCCGCAACTTCAGCTCGGTTGTCTGAGCTCAACCGCCGAAAGGAAAAAACATGCCTCTCTGGTTTTTCCCGTTCCTCATTGGAATTCTAGCAACTTTTAGCCTGATAGCTGGGATTTGGCTGGTGCTGCACCTGCGAGACCTGGTTGGTCTTTTCTCGGACGACACCTCCAACGATATTGTTCGAGGCCCTGGCAAGCGGCGCGCATCCCGCGCGCGGGTCTGGCTTGTCCTGCTTATTTTCAATGCTGGTTGGATCGCATCACTATTGATCTGGATCTTCGTTATCGAGGGTTATGCGAATGCGGTGACCGATGCAGCAGGATAATCCCGTGCAGCCTGACGGTTGGTGAGTTCGATATTGAGGAAATGCTGCACGCTGAACGAACAGCTCCGCCTTAGCCGCGCCAAACATGGTCTAGGAGCGTGACCGAGACGGTAAAACTATAGTCGAAGCCCGTGGCGGTAAAATCTGGGCCGATTTGCCCCTGCGGACGGCGGACGAGCAAGTTTCAATTTGCCGAGGATGGGCCAAGAGGAGTCAGATAATGGCGAGTGACCAGATCGTCTATGTGATCGACGACGATGACGGTGCGCGGAGGTCGCTCGAGTTTCTTCTCCGTTGTGCCGGGGTTCGCGCGAGAGGTTTCGCGTCCGCCGATGCATTTCTGAAAGACTCGCCGCCGCTTGAAGGCGCTTGCGTCGTGACCGACGTCCGGATGCCCGGCACGAGCGGAATCGAGCTGGCTGAAACGCTGAAAACTCGCGGTGCCGCTATCTCGGTAATCATGATCAGCGGTCATGCCGATGTCCCACTCGCAATTCAGGCCATGAAGGCGGGGGTCACCGATTTTATTGCAAAGCCGTTCGACAATGAGATCATGCTGGGCGCTATCCGCAGGGCGCTGAGCTAGCAGGCCGAAAGCGACAGTGCGCGGACCGCATGGCAGTCGATCTTTGACCGAATGGCTGCGCTTTGGCCTGCTGACGATTTGGTGGACACCGAGATACGTTCATTCAGGCTTGCTCGGAGACCCTGCGCGCGCATGCATGTCGTGAGATGGTCTTCGTCCCTGTCGATGACTGCCCTACAAACCGAGCAGCTTCTTTTTCTGCGCGTCAAATTCGGAATCTGTCAGGACGCCGTCATCGCGGAGCTTCGCGAGCTTACCCAACTCGTCGGCTACCGACGGTGCAGTCACCACTTTAACCTCCGCCGGGCTCGTATCTGGCGCTGGCTTTGCAACGTCGGTCCAGTCAGGACGGAACGCCCGTGCGACAGTCACTTTCACGGGCTTACCATCGCGCATCAGTTCGACAACGTAAGTGGGTGTCTGTGCTGCCTTGGCGGTGGCGTCCAGATAATCGTCGTATTGCTTGAACTTCTTCCCGGCCACTGAGAACACGATATCGTTTGGCTTTATGCCGGCCACATCCGCAGGGCTTCCCGGATCAACCTGGGTAACTCTCAGCGCCGCAGTTTTCCCCATCGCGTAATCGTCCGATTTGAATCCCATCATGACGTGGTTCGGAAACTTTGTGCCGACAGGGAACGTTCCTCCGGCGGCGCTCATGAATGAGAAAATGCTGTTCTGAAACTCTGGTCCGGAAAAATCGGTGCGCTTCATCTGTCCGAAGGCCATCTGCAATTCCATCCATCCCGATGCCTGCACTCGGGACACACCGTTGATCTCCGCGACATTGAAACGGAAGAACCGACGCGGTGGAGTGGAGTAGCTGTTGCCCATGAGCATCTGCCCCAACACCGACTGCCCCATGTTCATGGGAGCCTCGCAGACAAGATCTGTCGGGGTTGAAGATATGACCGTCCAACGGGCGTCGATGCACTTGTTCGACAGCTTCCCTACGACCTCAGTGGCGTGATTAGGAAATAGCATCTCCGCCGCGCCGGTAGGCGTCACAGCCATGAATTCGTCCGCCAACGCCGGCACCGACACATGCGTCAAAGCTACGACAAAAAGTAGCCGCCCAAATCTCATTCTTCATGTCCCCCAAAATTTCGCACTTACTTCTGCCGTATATCTCAAACCCACTGCATGGAATACGACAACCATTTCTCAAGATTGTTGATGCATCGACCAGATGCACCAACGGAAGAGAGATTGATCATGTCGTCTGAATTCCTCGCGGAACAAGCGAAAAAATTCTCCCGCCTTCATAGTCTAGATGACGAAGGTCGTGCCCGAGATCGTAAAGAAGGTGCGGCGATCTTCCTGCGGCTGAACGATCGCGAGCGTTTGGAACTTGTCGCTTCAATGATCGAAGCCTGGGCATGCGATCTACCCTTGAACAGGCCAATGATCAGCGGAGCGTTGCGCCATGCTTGGGACAGCGAGCCTTATATAGGCGTCGGCCGACGTGGATCTTATGTTAGCGCTGTTGCACGTTGTCCGGGCGGAGAAGAATGGACGATGCAGGATTTCGTAGAAGACTGGGGTCCGGATCTCATGAAGGCGGACGAAGAAGATCAGCTCAACGCGATGGAATTTCCCCTAACCGTATATCGCGGCGGGGCAGGTGATTTCGAGGAGCTCGCGGACGGTGTGAGTTGGACCTTAAATCTCGAAATTGCGGAGTTCTATGCAAACACTTGGCCCAAAACATGGGGGATTATGGGTCAGCCATTGATCTTGTCGATGACAATCGAGCTGCAAGACGTCGCTGCATTTCTAAACGACCGTAAAGAAGAAGAATTGCTCATTCCCGAGGCGCGTTTCATGCACAAGTCGATGCGGATCGTGGACCATGAACAACCTGCGGCTGCTGCTGGATAACGGTTTTACGTGGTCCCAACGGATTCTTCGGTCCACGCGAACCCGCCTGAACGTTGAGCATGAAGGGGAGAGCCCGTTTTGATCGTCCACGATGTCCGCCATGCCTTGTCCGACGAAGAGGCTGCCGACTACGCGTTGGCGATGAGCGAATTAGAGCGAGCCGTTGTCGTGCTTTGCTCGAAAGAGCGGTCGTTGGGCTACACTAGGCTGGCCGAAAAAACCGGCACTACATATAGTGACGTGCAATCCGCCGGAAAAAGTCTGAAGGCAAAGCGTCTCGCACACATTTCTGTTGCCCGGCACGGGAACGAATTCCACGGCTCGGCCCTATTTCTCAATGAGCGGGGCTTTGCGGTGAAGGAAGCGGTTGAGGCCTTGATTAGAATTAGAGCAAAGCGCGTCGGTCGATAGGCATCGTCGGCTGCACCATCAGACGCGAATCCGTTCGAGGGAACGTCTTAATCTGCATCCTGACGAAACCGCAAAGCAACTAACATCAGCAGCACGACTCGCCTTTGTGCGGTAGGATGTATTTGGCGAACTCTCGGATGGCGGGATCATCCGAGCAAGGAACCGGGCTTCTCTGTTTCGTTGGCGGTGAGTTCATTATGCAGCACGGCAAGGGAAGCGCGACACGGGCGTAATTGGCCGCGCCGTCGTCGGCCTGAAAACTGTTCGGGCTGAACGTCGATGAATCGGGCAGATGATGATCCGAAGCATCAATCAAGCTCCAACTCTGTCCAAGCACCGAAACTCTTGCGAGATGTCATATCAGCCTCGGGCCTTCAGGCACTTTGGGCTGCCTAGAAAACCAGGGATCGACTGTGCGAGCCACGACGAGGAGGGTCGCCGGATATTGCGTCACGACAGCCATTGCTTCCTCAGCGTCAGCACGCAGCCATGTCTCGTGTGCGTCAGGGTGCAAGATCACCGGCATCCGATCGTGAATGTCCCAAAGTTCTTTCGTCGCATCGACCATTACGCCGGTATATGCGTTGCCCCATTCATCAGTGGGTCGCCAAAGACCGGCCCATGCAGCAACCGGCTGGTCGGCGACGCTGATCCAGGTGCGGGTCATTTTACCAGGCTCGCCTTCGGCCTCAGCGAATGACGTGAATGGGATCAGGCATCGTTGAGAGGGATCGGTGAACCACTGCCGCCAGATCGTCCATAATTTGTCGTCCCGAGCATTGTTCGTCGCAGTCGGCTTGTTGGGCTTTCCGGTCCGCTTGTTGACCGAGTGCCTCGGGAAGCCCCAAGTCATTTGCTCGAGCACCCGCTTTCCTTGATCTTCGCGAACGACAATGCCCGGATACTGCGGATAGACGTCAGCGGGCGCGTTGAAACCGTAGGTCTCAGGTGTTCCGAACAGGGAAGCCATTTCCTGCACCGTCGATTTGTTGGTGTAGAGATTGCACATGAGAATAGACTGGCGCCAGGTCGAGGCGTGTCAACCGTTTCGACGTGGGAAAACCGTGGAGTGTCCAAACTTTCGAGTTGGAGCATGTCAGCCTCATGGCTCTGGCAGTTCGAGGTCAAACTCTGACCGCCACCATTCTCGGTTCTCGGCCGTGTTTGTTGCTCGGCTTCCCGGGCGATCCAAAGATCGGTCTGATATTACACTGATTGCCCGCGGCAGGCGCGATAACCACCCAAAACACTGCTGCAGATCCTCCCAGGAGATGGAATGCTTTTCGCCGTTGAGTTCCCAGTGCAATTGGGCTGGCACCTGCTCATTTGCGGCCGAAATACCGACCAGGCCGTGGCATAAGCCATTTCTCATATCGAGGGGGCCTTGCAACTGGCGTCGCACGACGGTGGCCAGCGAAGGGCACAATGACGTGGCTGGCTGCGCCGCGTTCACTGCGCTTTCCCAAGTTCGCACGACGGCTGCAATACCGTGAGTGTCCGCCGTCAGCACCAATGGCACAGAATTGAGGTTGTGATTTAAGGAGGATTTGGGCTTCGTCGTAGTGACGAAGGAACGAAGATGAAGCCCAAATCCTCCTTGAAAAAATCGCTGACGAAGG